>Ga0102590_1004764_pt1 | contig 11114 bp, 8 predicted proteins | sample AraplaMF_Col_mMF_FD_76859 | JGI IMG/M metagenome (GOLD analysis project Ga0102590, IMG submission 76859) | Arabidopsis root microbial communities from the University of North Carolina, USA - plate scrape MF_Col_mMF | ecosystem: Host-associated > Plants > Roots > Endosphere | place: USA...
TTCGAGACCCGCTACCCGCAGCGCGTCACGGCGCATGCCGCGAATGCGTCGACGTTGCAGGAGGACTACGCGGATTGTTGGAGGGGGCTGGAGAAGCGGTTCGATCCCAACAGGCCGTAGCCTTTCTTACCCTCCCCTGGAGGGGGAGGGTCGCTCGCGTTAGCGAGGGGGGTGGGGTGACGGTCTCTCCGCATGGAGCACTGCCCGTGTTGAGAGATCACCCCACCCCGTCTCATATTTCGCTGCGCTCAATATGAGCCGACCCTCCCCCTCCAGGGGAGGGTAACACCGTCACCGCCGTGCGCACGGGAAACCAATGCCCCACCCCAACGACCCCAGCCTCCGCTCCTTCATCGAGGTCGATCCCGCCTCCGACTTCCCGATCCAGAACCTGCCCTACGGCGTGTTCTCGACCGCGGCAAATCCGACGCCGCGCGTCGGCGTGGCGATCGGCGATCACGTGCTCGATCTCTGGGCGCTGGAGCAGGACTCGCGGCTCGATGTCGGTCCGCTCGGGGTGTTTTCGGGGCCCTCGCTCAATCCGTTCATGGCACTGGGGCCGAAAGTTTGGACGAAGACGCGGGCGCGGATCAGCGAGTTGTTGCGTCACGATCATCCGGAGCTGCGCGACAATGAAGAGCTGCGCAATGCGGCGTTAGTGCCGATGCGCGAGGCGAAGCTGCATCTGCCGTTCAACGTCTCCGGCTACACGGATTTCTATTCCTCCAAGGAGCACGCCACCAATGTTGGCGTGATGTTCCGCGGCAAGGACAATGCGCTGCAGCCGAACTGGCTGCATATGCCGATCGCTTATAACGGCCGCGCCTCCACCGTCGTGGTGTCAGGTACCAAGGTGAAGCGGCCGCGCGGGCAGCTGAAGCCGCCGAATGTCGATGTGCCCAGTTTCGGGCCCTGCAAGCGGCTCGATTTCGAGCTGGAGATGGGCGTCGTGGTCGGCCAATCGTCGACGATGGGCGGCATGCTGACGGAGCAACAGGCCGAGGAGATGATCTTCGGCTTCGTGCTTCTCAACGACTGGAGCGCGCGCGACATCCAGCAATGGGAATATGTGCCGCTCGGCCCGTTCCTCGCCAAGGCGTTTGCGACCTCGATCAGCCCGTGGGTGGTGACGCGCGAGGCGCTGGAGCCGTTCCGCCTGAAGGGGCCGGAGCAGGAGCCGGTGCCGCTCGACTATCTCAAGCAGACGAGACCTCAGAATTACAACGTCGAGCTCAACGTCTCCTTGCGCCCTGGCGGCGCGAATGCGCCCACCAGCATCAGCCGCACCAACTTCAAATACATGTACTGGTCCTCGGTGCAGCAGCTGGTGCACCACGCCTCCTCGGGCTGTGCCATGAATGTCGGCGATCTCCTGGGCAGCGGCACCATCTCCGGCCCGGAGAAGGATCAACGCGGCAGCTTGCTGGAGATCAGCTGGAACGGCACCGAGCCTGTCGAACTCCCCGGCGGCGTCAAGCGCTCGTTCCTGGAAGACGGCGACAGCCTCGTCATGCGTGGCTGGTGCCAGGGCAACGGTTATCGCATCGGGTTCGGCGAGGTTGAAGGGACGATTCTGGCGGCGGAGTAGGCCTCGCTGCGGCCATAACCTCCGTCATTGCAAGGAGCCCGCGACAAAATTGCGAGCCAATTTTGCGCTGGCGACGAAGCAATCCAGAGCCTTTCAGCGGAGGGATTCTGGATTGGTTCGCTGCGCTCGCAATGACGGCGTGGAGCGAGTTTATCGCCTCTCGGGTGGTACATCGCGTATCCGCGCGCAATGCGCCGCGACATCCTCCACGCTGTATTACAAGTGCACGCGCTTGTCCGACGGCAGCTGTTTCGTCGTGCATACGCCCGGCCGCCATTCCTGCGTCGGCCTGATCGGGCGCGGCGCAAAGCCGCCACCGCAGTTCGGGCAGACATTCGACAGCTTGGTCTCCACGCAGTCCGCGCAGAACGTGCATTCGTAGGAGCAGATCCGCGCATCCTTTGCATCAGGGGGCAGGTCGCGGTCGCAATATTCGCAGTTCGGTCGAAGCTGGAGGGCCATGGTTGAATCTCCGCAAGATGCCCTGATCATCGCAGACGGGACGTGGCGGGCGAAGGCCGTAGTTCCCTCGATTTCAGCCAGCCTTCAAATCCTTCAGCGGCAGCTTTGAGCTCTCCTTCAGCCGGTCGAGCACGATCGACGAGCGCACATGCGCTACGCTCTGGTGCGGCATCAAGACGTCATTGACGAGATTGGAGAGCCCCTTGAGGTCACGCAGCACGGCCTTCAGCACGTAGTCGGCGTCGCCCGTCAGGGAATAGGCCTCCTGGATCTCGTCGATGCGGTTGACCAGCGTGCGAAACCGCTTGGAGTTGTCGGGCGAGTGGGTCGCGAGCCCCACCTGGATGAAGGCGATCACGCCGAAGCCGAGCGCTTCGCTGGAGAGATCGGCGTGATAGCCCGAGATCACCTTCTCCTCCTCCAGCCGCATCCGCCGCCGCGAGCATTGCGACGCCGAGAGGCCCGCGATATCGGCAAGCTCCTGGTTGGTGAGGCGGCCGTCATCCTGGAGCGCGGTCAGAATCTTGAGGTCGAATGCGTCTACCGAAATCATGCGTCATTTTTCCATTTGATGCACAGATCGTGCATAGGATAGCCAAAACGCGTTCCGTTTGCACGCTCCTTGCGCGCCCAATGAAGGATAGTTCATGGCAGCAGCAATTTGGGAGAACACCATGGGTCCGTTTCCGCACGATGCATCGCCGGCCACGATTACCGCCGACAATCCGATGGGCACCGACGGGTTTGAGTTCGTCGAATACGCCCATCCCAATCCGGAAGAGCTGCATGCGCTGTTCAAGCTGATGGGCTATGCGCCGGTCGCGCGCCACAAGAGCAAGCGGATCACCGTCTATCGCCAGGGCGACATCAACTATCTCGTCAACGAGGAGCCCGGCACCCACGGCCATGATTTCGTCGCCGCGCATGGCCCTTGCGCGCCGTCGATGGCGTTTCGCGTCGTCGATGCGAAGGTGGCCTACGACCGTGCGATTTCGCTCGGCGCGGAGCCTGCCGATGTTTCATCGGCGCAGAAGACGCTCGATGTGCCAGGGATCAAGGGCATCGGCGGCAGCCTGCTCTATTTCGTCGATCGCTATGGCGCCAAGGGCTCGGCCTACGATTCCGAGTTCGAGTGGCTCGGCGCGCGCGACCCGCGCCCGGTCGGCGCTGGCCTGTTCTATCTCGATCACCTCACCCACAACGTCCATCGCGGCCGCATGGACGTGTGGACGGGCTTCTACCAAAAGCTCTTCAATTTCCGCCAGATCCGCTTCTTCGACATCGAGGGCCGCGCCTCCGGCCTGTTCTCGCGTGCGCTGACCAGCCCGGACGGCAAGATCCGGATCCCGATCAACGAGGACGCTGGCGATTCCGGCCAGATCGAGGAATATCTGAATATCTATCGCGGCGAAGGCATCCAGCACATCGCCTGCGGTTGCCGCGACATCTACGGCACGATCGAAGGCCTGCGTGCAGCCGGCTTGCCGTTCATGCCCTCGCCGCCAGAGACCTATTTCGAGCGCATCGACGCGCGCCTGCCCAAGCATGGCGAGGATCTGACCCGCCTGCAGAAGAACGGCATCCTGATCGACGGCGAAGGCGTGGTTGACGGCGGCCAGACCAAGGTGCTGCTGCAGATCTTCTCGGCGAACGCGATCGGCCCGATCTTCTTCGAGTTCATCCAGCGCAAGGGCGACGACGGCTTTGGCGAGGGCAATTTCAAGGCCCTGTTCGAGTCGATCGAGGAGGACCAGATTCGGCGCGGGGTACTGAAGGTGGATACGGCGGCGTAGACGCTGCTGTTGGCCCCGTCTGCGCCTCATAACGGCTGTTGCCCCGGACAAGCGTGAGCGCAGATCCGGGGCCCATACCGCGGAATCCATCGGTTGCGATCGCTAGGAGTACCGAACGGCTAGTCTCCGCCAAACCACTTCCTGTGGTTATGGATCCCGGATCAGCGCTCCGCTTCGCTGCGCTTGTCCGGGACGACGGCGGAGTGTTTTGCGACGGCGGAGCCTTACTGCTTCCACGCGCTCGTCACCGCGCCGATCTCGGCTCCCTCCGGCTCACGCACCGACGACGGCGTGCGTGAGAACCTTGGCGCCGGCGCGGGCTGCTTCACGCCGTGGCGCTCGACGAAGACGTTGCGGGCGACCATGTGCGGATGCTCGGTCGCCTCAGACATGGTCAGGACCGGCGCGAAGCAGATGTCGGTGCCTTCCATGATCTTGCACCAGTCCTCGCGCGTCTTGCTCTTGAAGACGGCCTTCAACTTCTCCTTCAGCGCGGGCCAGGCCTTGGGGTCCATCTGCGCGTCGAAATCGGCGTCGGTGAGGCCTGCGTGCTCACGCAGCAGCGCGTAGAATTGCGGTTCGATCGAGCCGATCGAGACGAAATGGCCGCAGGCGCATTCATAGACGCCGTAGAAGTGAGCGCCGCCGTCCAGGAAGTTCCGGCTACGGGCTTCGGTCCAGCGGCCAAGCGTTTTCATGTCGAAAAAGAACGACATCAGCGATGCCGCGCCGTCGCACATCGCTGCATCGACAACCTGGCCCTTGCCGGACTTCTGCGCTTCGAGCAGCGCCGCGAGCACGCCGACGACGAGATAGAGCGCGCCGCCGCCGAAATCACCGACCAGATTGAGCGGCGGCACCGGGGCCTCCTTGGTGCCGATCGCGGCGAGCGCGCCGGTGATCGAGATGTAGTTGATGTCATGGCCGGCCGCGTTGGCGAGCGGGCCTTCCTGGCCCCAGCCGGTCATGCGGCCGTAGACGAGCTTCGGGTTGCGCGCGAGCACGACGTCGGGGCCGAGCCCGAGCCGCTCCATCACGCCCGGGCGAAAGCCTTCGACCAGCGCGTCGGCATTCGCCAGCAGGTCGAGCACCTGCGCGATCGCCGCCTTGTCCTTGAGATCGAGCTCGATCACCTTGCGGCCGCGGCCTGCCACCGACTTCATGCTCTTCTTGGCGCCGACGCGGTCGAGCGTCACGACGTCGGCACCCATGTCGGCCAGCATCATGCAGGCGAACGGGCCGGGACCGATGCCCGCGAATTCGACGACGCGGAAACCGGAGAGCGGGCCGGAGGTGCGGACGGAAGCGGTCTGGGCTGGTTTATCGAGCACGTGTTGTTTCCTCGGGTCGCGGGCGTATGCCAGATGTTCTGGCAAATACCTCTGACGTTCCTCTGTGGGCGAGTTAATTGGCTGATTAACTTTTCCCGCCTTCACGCCAGCGAGGCAAGCGCTTTTCATGCATGGGCGCATAATAAAAGCGGCGCGCATTGCTGCGCGCCGCGGAAGATTTGTGTTGAGACGCTAGGGCGCGACGCTCCGTCGCGCCTGAACGATCAGCCTGCGGCGGTCACCGCGCGCTGCGCCATCACCTTGATGAGATTGGCGCGGTATTCCGCCGTGCCGTGAATGTCGGCCAGCAGATTGCTCGCCGAAATGCTGACGCCATCGATCGCCGACGGCGACCAGTTCGCCTTCAGCGCCGCTTCGATCGCGGGCACCCGCATCACGCCGCTCTGCGAGGCGCCGGTAGCGGCAACACGAATCTCGCCCGACTTCGTCTGCGCGACGAACACGCCGGTCAATGCGAAGCGCGAGGCCGGGTGCCGCATTTTCTCGTAGCCCGCCTTGGCCGGAACCGGGAACGACACGGCGGTGATGATCTCGCCGTCTTCGAGCGCCGTCGTGAACAGGCCTTGGAAGAAGTCCTCCGCCGCAATCGACCGCTTGTTGGTCTTCACGGTGGCGCCGAGCGCGAGCAGGGCGGCGGGATAATCCGCGGCAGGATCGTTGTTGGCGATCGAGCCGCCGATGGTGCCGCGATAGCGCACCGCGGGGTCGCCGAGCACCGAGGTGAGATAGGTGATCGCGGGGATCGCCTTCTTCACGTCGGCATTCTGCATGATGTCGAAATAGGTCGTGCCGGCCTTGATGGTCAGCACGTCGCCCGAGAGCTCGACACCCTGCAGCTCCTTCATCTTGCCGAGGTCGATCACGTCGGAGGGGCTGGCGAGGCGCTGCTTCATCACCGGCAGCAGCGTCTGGCCGCCGGCGAGGAACTTGGCTTCGCTGCCCTTGGCGAACAGGCTTACCGCTTCGTCGACAGAGGAAGCGCGATGATAAGTGGTCTGGTACATCTTCCTGCTCCTCTCAAGCCGCGTGGATCGTGCGCCACACCCGATCCGGGGTTGCGGGCATTTCCAGATTGTTCGTGCCGATCGCATCCGTGATCGCGTTGATCACGGCCGCAGAGGCGCCGATCGCGCCGGCCTCACCGCAACCCTTGATGCCGAGCGGATTGCCCGGGCACAGCGTCGTGGTGTGGGAGAGATTGAACGACGGCACATCGTCGGCGCGGGGCATGGCGTAATCCATGAACGAGGCCGTGACGGGCTGGCCGTTGGCGTCGTAGATCGCGTGTTCCAGCAGCGCTTGCCCGATGCCTTGCACAAGGCCGCCATGAACCTGGCCTTCGACGATCATCGGGTTGATCAGCCGGCCGAAATCGTCGGCCGCGACGAAGTTGACGAAGGACGTCTTGCCGGTGCCGGGATCGACCTCGAGCTCGCAGATATACGTGCCAGCCGGGAAGGTGAAGTTGGTCGGGTCGTAGAAGGCGCTTTCCTTCAGGCCCGGCTCCATCCCGTCAGGCAGATTGTGCGCGGTGTAGGCCGCGAGCGCGACCATCGGCAGCGCGATCGCCTTGTCGGTGCCGGTCACCTTGAACTCGCCATTCTCGATGACGATGTCGGCTTCGGAGGCTTCCAGCGCGTGCGCCGCGATCTTCTTGGCCTTGGATTCCATCTTCTCCATCGCCTTCAGGATCGCGGTGAGACCGACAGCCGCGGAGCGCGAGCCGTAGGTGCCCATGCCGAACTGCACCTTGTCGGTGTCGCCATGGACGATCGAGACCTGGCTGATGGGAATGCCGAGGCGTTCCGAGACCAGCTGGCAGAAAGTGGTCTCGTGCCCCTGGCCGTGGCTGTGCGAGCCCGTGAGGATCTCGATGGTGCCGACCGGGTTGACGCGCACTTCGGCCGATTCCCACAGGCCGACGCCGGCGCCCAGACTGCCGACGGCCTTCGACGGCGCGATGCCGCAGGCCTCGATGTAGCAGGACAGACCGATGCCGCGCAGCTTGCCGTCGGCTTTTGCCTTGGCTTTGCGGGCAGCGAAGCCGGCATAGTCGATCGCCTTCATCGCGGCGTCGAGCGAGGCATTAAAGTCGCCGACGTCATAGGCCATGATCACGGGCGTCTGGTGCGGGAACTGGGTGATGAAGTTGGTCCGGCGCAGTGCCGCCGGGTCAACCTGCAACTGCCGGGCCGCCGTCTCCATCAGACGTTCGATCAGATAGCTCGCCTCGGGGCGGCCTGCGCCGCGATAGGCGTCGACCGGCGTCGTGTTGGTGTAGACGCCGATCACCTCGGCGTGGATTGCCGGGATGTTGTACTGGCCCGACAGCAAAGTCGCGTACAGATAGGTCGGGACCGACGACGAGAACAGCGACATGTAGGCGCCGAAATTGGCGTAGGTCTTCACCTTCAGGCCGGTGATCCTGTTGTTGGCGTCGAACGCCATCTCGGCATGGGTGACATGATCGCGGCCATGCGCGTCGGTGAGGAAGGCCTCGGTGCGGTCGCCGGTCCATTTGACGGGACGGCCGACCTTCTTCGACGCCCACAGCGCCACCATCTCCTCGGGATAGATGAAGATTTTCGAGCCGAAACCGCCGCCGACGTCGGGGGCGATCACGCGCAGCTTGTGCTCTGGGGCGATGTTGTAGAATGCCGACAGCACGAGGCGGGCGACGTGCGGGTTCTGCGAGGTCGTGTAGAGCGTGAAGTGCTCTTCCGCCTCGTCGTAATCGGCGATCGCCGCGCGCGGCTCCATCGCGTTCGGCGCGAGGCGATTGTTGGTGACGTCGAGTTTCACGACATTGGCGGCCTTGGCGAAGGCGGCATCCGTCGCGCCTTCGTCGCCGATCACCCAGTCATAGACCTGGTTGCCGGGCGCTTCAGGGTGAAGCTGCGGCGCGCCGGCCTTGATCGCGGCGTGAACGTCGGCGACCGCAGGGAGCTCTTCATAGTCGACCACGACCGCTTCGGCCGCGTCGCGCGCCAAATTCTTGCTGTCGGCGATCACGACCGCGACGGCCTGACCGACGAAACGCACGGTCTCCGGTGCCATCGCCGGCCATGCGCCCATCTTCATCGGGCTGCCGTCCTTGGAGGTGATGGCCCAGCCGCAGATGAGGTTGCCGACCTTGTCGTCGACGATCTGCTGGCCCGTGAGTACCGCGACCACGCCCGGCATCTTCAGCGCGGCGGACGAGTCGATCTTCTTCACCTTGGCATGCGCGTGCGGGCTTCTGATGAAATGGGCATGGGTCATGCCTTGCAATTTGATGTCGTCGACGTAGCGGCCCTTGCCGGTAATGAAACGCTTGTCTTCCTTGCGCACGACTCGCGCGCCGATGCCTTCAACACCCATTGTCTGGTCCTCCCGACCGGAATTGTCTTGACTGCGCTTTCCCTCGAAAGCCGCAGCGATTGTTCTTTTCGAGGCGAGCCGCTTTACTCGGCCGCCTGCGAGACCTTCATGCGCCCGGCTGCGTCCAGCACAGCCTTGACGATGTTGTGGTAGCCGGTGCAGCGGCAGATATTGCCTTCGAGCTCGTGGCGGACGGTCGCCTCGTCGAGCTGGCCGCCGTGACGCTGAACGATGTCGATCGCCGACATGATCATTCCCGGCGTGCAATAACCGCACTGCAGGCCGTGATTGTCGCGGAAGGCGGCCTGCATCGGGTGCAGCTCGTCGCCCTTGGCGATGCCTTCGATGGTGGTGACGTTGGCGCCGTCGGCTTGGCCCGCCAGCATGGTGCAGGATTTTACGGCCTTGCCGTCGACGTGGACGATGCAGGCGCCGCACTGGCTGGTGTCGCAGCCGACATGGGTCCCGGTGAGGTTGAGGGTATCGCGCAGAAGCTGGACCAGCAGCGTGCGGTCCTCGACATCGACAGCAACGGCCTTGCCGTTCACTGTCAGCTTGACTGTAGACACGGTGGAGTCCTCCCGGGATTGATTTTGATTGTTTCTAATTAGAGACAGCGACCCGGAACTTTGCAACTAGGATTTTGGTCGCCGCGGTCATTGAAAAGTCATTGATCCCGCCGAGGGCGCCAGACTTGCCGCGGGATTGCCCGTCGGAACGGTCGCCGGTGGCGGGATGCCAGCCATCGGGACCAGCCGGTAGGCCTTTGGCCGATGAAGCCCTGGATTGCACGGGACTGCCGAGTTTACCGCCCTTTATCCATTGTGCCCTAGTTTTGCGCATCCGGGCTTGGAGGCGGGGCGTCCCCGAGCCACGGCTGAATAGAATAAATGGGGGTTGGGAATGTCCGGGCGTACCGCGTCGCCGTCGAAGCGTACAATATTTCCGACCCTCCGGTTCCGTGCCAAGATCATTCTGGGCTTCGCCGCAGTCCTGGTGATCTCCGCCGGCAGCATGGCCTTCTCTTATTTCGGCTTTGAACGGGTATCGGACGGGGTCGGGTCCTACCGCAGCAGCGTTTCCGAGGCCGACCTGGCCCGAAACATCGACCGCGAGCTGCTCGGCTACCGTTCGGCCGTCAAATATTTCGTCGTCACCGGCAAGGAGGACGACGCCAAGGCGGCACTGGACGCTGAAAGCAGCCTGAAGAACGCCATCGATCAGGCCGTCAAGAGCGTCAAGCAGCCGGCGCGGCGGGACGGTCTCGACAAGCTCGCCAAGGAGTTCGTCAATTTCTCCACGACCTTTGCAAAGGTGCTCCAGGCCAAGCGCGACAGCGCGTTGCTGGTGCAGAATCAGCTCACGCGTAACGCCAACCTCCTGAAATACAAGCTCGACGACATCGGCAACAACGCCTCCGATTCCGAGGCGCAGTCGATCGAGTTCGGCACCAAGCAGGTCAACGCCCAGTTCCAGACTGCGAGTGCTGCGGCGACCAATTTCGTGCTGACGTCCGACCAGTCGATTGCGACCAGCGCGCTGGCGCGGCTGAAATTCGTCGAGAATTCGCTCGGCGCGGTCTATTCCATGGACGACAAGATCGTCGCCGGGCTGAAGGACGCCAAGGCGATGCTCGTCGCCTATCGTGAATCGCTGGAGAAGCTGATCGCAAATGCCAAGATGGTCGACGAACTCGTCTCCGCGATGACCAATTCGGCTGGTGCGATCCTCCAGGGCGCCACCGCCATGAAGACGGACCTCGTCGCCGAGCAGCAGCGGCTGGATTCCGAGTCGGAAGCGACCATCGGGCAGACCGAGCAACTAGTGTTGATGCTGGCCGTCGGAGGCACGCTGCTTGGCGCGGTGCTCGCCTTCCTGCTCGGCACCGGCATCTCGCGTCCGATGATCGCGATGTGCAAGGCGATGCGCGAGCTGGCCTCGGGCAACTTCGATGTCGTGCTGCCGGGCCTGGGGCGCAAGGACGAGATCGGCGAGATGGCCGGCGCGGTCGAGGAGTTCAAGGTTCAGGCGGTGGCCAAGGCGGAGCGCGACGCTGCCGCCAGTGAAGCCCAGAACAAAGAGGCGAGCGCCGCACGTCGCTCCGAGCTGATCCGCTTTGCCGATGATTTCGAGAGCGCGGTCGGTGCCATCGTCTCCAACGTCTCGGCTTCCGCCGTGCAGCTCGAATCGGCCGCGTCCACGCTGACCCGCACCGCCGAGACCACGCAGAGCCTGTCGAGCCAGGTCGCCGACGTCTCCGAACAGGCTTCTTCGAACATGCAGTCGGTTGCGACCGCGACCGAAGAGCTCTCGGCCTCGGTCGAGGAGATCGGCCGCCAGGTTCGCGACTCCAGCCGCATCGCCGAAGCCGCCGTGGTGCAGGCCAAGGAGACCGATGGCCGCATCGGCAAGCTCTCGCACGCCGCCCAGCAGATCGGCGAAGTCGTCAAGCTCATCACCGCGATTGCCGAGCAGACCAATCTTCTCGCGCTCAACGCCACCATCGAGGCGGCGCGTGCGGGCGAAGCCGGTCGCGGCTTCGCTGTGGTCGCAAGCGAA
>Ga0102590_1004765_pt1 | contig 11106 bp, 9 predicted proteins | sample AraplaMF_Col_mMF_FD_76859 | JGI IMG/M metagenome (GOLD analysis project Ga0102590, IMG submission 76859) | Arabidopsis root microbial communities from the University of North Carolina, USA - plate scrape MF_Col_mMF | ecosystem: Host-associated > Plants > Roots > Endosphere | place: USA...
GATCTTGCGCTTCTCGTCCTTCATGCGCTGCAACCCGCGCAGGGTGACCTTCTCGGGCATACGGGTCCTCCTAGGGCCTGTCGTTCGGATCACGCCGACGTCGCGGGCCGCGGCACACGCATCTGCCGCGTTGTCGCCGACCTCCTCCGCCTTGCAACTGCACGCACCACACCCCGCTCGGGCCGGCCGAAAGGCGCAGCCTCTCCCAGCCGACCCGATCCAACGACAGGATCTAGACCCTGAGGGCCGTGAGCAGTTCGAAGGCGTCGCCCTCGTCGGCGGACAGCAGCAGCACGCGGGCATAGGGACGCAGAGCCGCGACGGCGTCGTCGGCCTCGAAACCGTCGCCAAGGATCACGCCCGCCGTGGTGATCCCCCGCCGGCCGCAGATCCTGCCGATCGCGGCCGCCGCGGCCCGGCCGCCGTCCTCCGTGGCGAGGACGACGACCACGTCGGTGCCGGCGAGAACCTCGTCGAGCGGAACGGTGGGGCCGTCCAGCTCGTGCAGCAGGCCGTCGCCGTCCCGGACCTCGCGGCTGGTGTAGAAGCGGGCATGGGCCCAGGACCGCTGGGCGAGACGGCGGACCACCGACGCGGCCCGATCGTCCAGCGCCACGACCCGTGCGGCCCGGGCCGGGGCGATGGGTACGTCGATCCGGAACCGGGACTCGCTCGCCGAGGCCGCTCGGGCGCTCTCACTCAGATGCATCGACGCGGTCGTCATGTCACACCGAGGTCTGAGCGACGCCGGGGGTCACCTTCACCGCGTCACGGCAGGAGTCCAGGAAGGACTCGGCCTGCGGCAGTACCACCGCCGCCGACCGCACCCGTTGGTGCGCCGGATCCACACCGGGCGGCGTGACGCCCTCGTCCCGCAGTGCGATAGCGGCCTTGCGCAGTTTCTGCCGGGCCTTGATGATCCCGCTGTCGGCGGGGACGAGCCGTTCCTTGGAGCGGTCGACGATGGGCCCCATGCTCTCCTGGAGGGAGGCGTCCTGCATGGCGATGCCCGCCACGCCGGAATAGGTCTCACCGCGCTTCTGCGCCTCGCGGTCGATCAGATAGTCGTTGTCCATGTTGGCCATGGGCCGGTACGTGCCGGGGATGTTCTTGCTGTGGACGCCATGACCGTCGATCATGGCCTGCCGTTCGGTCTCGGTGAGGGCCCGCACGGGGTGGTAGTCGAAGGAGTACGTCCAGCAGTTCTCGTCGTCGATCGGCACCCAGAAGTGGCCGTGCACCGGGTGGTCACCGCGCGGCGGGACCATGGTGAAGGCGGGCATGACCCAGGGCGTGATCCGCCAGTAGTACTGTCCCTCCTCGGCGTTGCGCCGAGCGCCCACGAACAGGCCGCCCACGCTGTCGGCGACCTCGAAGAAGGGTTTGGTGTCGTTCAGGTTGTACTCGTTGCCCTTCGCGCCCTTGAACAGCGGGTCGGTCTTCAGTCCGCCGGAGTGCAGGAAGGTGACATGGCTGGAGTCGATGCCGCCTTCGAAGGCCTGGAGCCAGTTGCACTGCTGCCAGCGCTTGGAGGTGTAGGTCTGCTCGGCCGGGACGTGGACCCACTCGAACTCCGGGAGCGGGGGCCGGGTGGCCGCGTCCCCCATGTGGGTCCACAGCACGTCGCCTATCTTCACCAGGGGGTACGACGTCAACTGGACGTTCTGGCAGAAGCTGCTGTTGTCGGCCTCCGAGGGGACCTCGATGCACTGGCCGGTCACGTCGTACTTCCAGCCGTGGTACGGGCAGCGCAGCCCGGATCCCTCGTTGCGGCCGAACCACAGGGAGGCGCCGCGGTGGGCGCAGAACTCGTCGATGAGGCCGTAGCGCCCTTCGCTGTCGCGGAAGGCCACCATGCGTTCGGACAGAAGCTTGACGCGTACCGGCGGGCAGTCGTCCTCCGGGAGTTCCTCCGCGAGCAGCGCGGGGATCCAGTACTGGCGGAACAGTTCGCCCATCGGCGTTCCGGGTCCGGTCTGGGTGAGCAGCTCGTTGATGTCTTTTCTGAGCACGGCCATATCCCTTTCAGGTACTGACCCGCCGGCGGGTCGTGGACATCGGTGCGGAGCTCGGTGTGGAACGGTGCGTCGGCCGCCCGGCGCTCACGGCTGTTCCGGGGGGATGTCGACGGTGATCCCGTCGAGTTCCCGGGTGAGACGGATCTGGCACGACAGACGGCTGGTCTCCCGGCGCTCTGCCACGGCCAGGTCGAGCAGGTCGTCCTCCATGTCGCCCGGCGGTCCGACCAGCGGCGCGAACTCCTCGCGCACCCACACATGGCAGGTGGCGCAGGACTGGTTGCCGCCGCATTCGGCGACGATCCCGGGAACACCGTTCTTCACCGCAGCCGCCATGACCGAGTCCCCGACCGTCGCATCGACGGTGTACTCGGGACCGTCGCTGCCGACGAAGATCACCTTGGGCAAGGTCCCTGTTTCCTCTCGCGATCGGCGGAATCCACTGCGAACGGGCATGCCGCTGGGGCCGCACTCCGTTCGGTGGTCTGTCCATTAGACCAGAATGCGGAAAGGGGGAACAAGAGACGGGACGAGGGATCACAATCGGCGGCATGGGAACACTGATCCTGCTCCGCCACGGCGAGAGCGTCTGGAACGCCAGGCAGCTGTTCACCGGCTGGACCGACGTCGGCCTGACCTCCCACGGAGAACAACAGGCTCAACGATGTGGTGACTTGCTGCGCAAGGCGGGTCTTGTGCCCGACGCAGTGCACAGCTCGGTCCTGACCCGGGCGGTGCGAACCGCCGACCTGGTCGCCGGGAGCGCCGGCGCCCACAGGGCGCGGACCACCGCACACTGGCGGCTCAACGAACGCCACTACGGAGCCTTGCAGGGCCGGGAGAAGGGCGACGTCCTCGAGGAGTTCGGCGAGGAACGCTTCCGGCTCTGGCGCCGCTCCTACGACGCCGCCCCGCCGCCGGTCGCCGAAGGCGCCCCGGGAGACGTGTCCGACGACCCGCGCTACGCGGACGTACCTCGTTCCCTGCTGCCGCGCACGGAGTCGCTCGCCGACGTCACGGCCCGGCTGCTGCCGTACTGGCATCAGGCCGTCGTACCTGATCTGTGCGCGGGCCGCACCACGTTGCTCGTCGCGCACAGCAACTCGCTGCGGTCCCTGGTCGCCCACCTGGACCGAATGAGCCGCGAGGAGGTGCCGGGCCTCAACATCCCCACCGCCATGCCCCTGCGGTACGACCTCGGAGAGGACTTGAAGCCGCGCGTCCGGGGTGGGTGCTACCTGGAACCTGCGGCCGCCGCGACGGCGGCCGCGGAAGTGGCCGCAGAGGGATTCCGATCATCGCGCGCGACTCGTTGACGCCCTTCAGTAGTGGACTTATGGTTCTACCAATCCACACCCCCTATTTCCCTGTCAGCGCACGTCATGTCGCAAGAGCCGACCAGGAAGGGCCGCCGAATGGCCAAGGATGCGCTCGTCAACGACTCCCTGGCGGCGAAGTTCGCCACCGAGAAGGAATCGCCCTACACCCGCTGGGTCGCCGCCGAAGGGCTCGACATCATCGCGGCCCACTACATCCCCGATCTGCGTACCGTCGAGCTGAAGCCGTGGGAACGACGCGGCGGCCGGGGCGTCTTCATCAACCACGAGGCCACCCGCACCTCCAACGACTGTTACGTGTGCGAGATCCCGGCCGGCGGCGCACTCGCCCCACAGCGGCAGCTGTTCGAGGAGATGATCCTGGTCCTCGAGGGCCAGGGGTCGACGAAGGTCTGGAACGACTCCGGCGCCGAGGTCACCTTCGAGTGGCAGGCCGGATCGATCTTCGCCATTCCGCTCAACGCCCATCACCAGCACTTCAACGGCTCCGGCCGCAAGGCGGCGCGCTTCGTCTCCTCGACGAACCTGCCTCCCGTCATCAACCTCTACGGCGACCCGGACTTCGTCTTCAACACCCCGAGGGACTTCCCGGACCGCTTCGACGGCGAGCCCGACTACTTCTCCCCCAGGGGCGAGCAGAAGGGGCTGCTGCTCGACACGAACTTCGTCGCGGACGCGGTCAACCTTCCGCTGATCGAGGCGAAGGAGCGGGGCGCGGGTGGTGGGCACATCCGCTTCGCGATGGCCAAGGGGTCGATGAACAGCCACATCTCCCAGTTCCCGACCGCCACGTACAAGAAGGGGCACCGGCACGGACCCGGCGCCCACGTCATCATCCTCTCCGGCGAGGGCTACAGCCTCATGTGGCCCGAGGGCGAGGAGCCCCGCCGCTACGAGTGGGGGCCGGGCGCGTTGATCGTCCCGCCGAACATGTGGTTCCACCAGCACTTCAACACCGGTGCTGAGCCGAGCCGTTATCTGGCCTTCAAGCACGAGGTCGTGTCCGTACGCAACGCTCAGGGCGTGCCGAAGGCCTGGATCAGCCGGCGCATCGGTGGCGACCAGATCGACTACGCCGACGAGTCGTCCTATGTGCGTGAGACGTTCCGGGAGGCCCTGGCCAAGCACGGGATGGAGCCCAGGATGGACGCCGTGTACGAGGCGGAGCTCGCCACGCTCCCGCCGAGCCCGGAGCAGTCGGCCACCGTCTGACACAGGAAGTTGAGGAGCGGGAACCGTGCGGCACGCCGAAGACCACAACCATGACGACGGGGTGCGCACGGTTCACTCGGCGTACCTCCCCGACCACGACCACGTGCACGACGACGACGTGGCCGGGGCGCTCGAGGACAACCCGATCTGGCAGCAGGACAACGTCACCCTGCACAGCGTGGGCATCGACATCGGGTCCTCCGGCACCCAGGTCGTCTTCTCCCGCCTGCATCTACGGCGTATCGGCGAGGATCTGACGAGCCGGTACCTCGTGGTGCGGCGGGAGACCCTGCACCGCTCCCCGGTGGAACTCACGCCCTATGCGAGCGACGAGTACATCGACGCCGAGGCCCTCGGCGCGATCATCGACGTGGCGTACAAGGAGGCGGCCGTCGATCCGGCCGACGTCGACACCGGTGTCGTGATCCTCACCGGCGAGGCGTTGCGCCGGCGCAACGCGGAGGCGATCGCCGCCGTCCTCGCCGAGCGCGGGGGCGAGCTGGTCAACGCGAGCGCGGGCCACCACATGGAGGCCATGCTGGCCGCCTACGGATCGGGAGCCGCCAAGGCGTCGTACGACACCGGGCGGCGCATCCTCAACGTCGACATCGGAGGCGGGACCACCAAGCTCGCCGTGCTGGACCGGGGGCGGGTCGTCGCCACCGCCGCCGTGCACATCGGTGGCAGACTCCAGGTGGTCGACGCCGAGGGACGTATCGTCCGGCTCGATCCGGCCGGCCGTGTGCATGCCGAGCGGGCCGGGTTCGTGGGCTGGACGTGCGGTGACACCGTCCGGGGCGAGGAACTGGACCGCGTGGCCGAGGCGATGGCGGACACGCTGGTCGAGGCCCTCACCGCGGCGGCGCCCGGCGCACATGTCCGGGACCTCCTCCTCACCGAGCCGCTGCCCGAACTCGCCCCGGTCGACGGGGTGATGTTCTCGGGCGGGGTCGCCGAGTACGTCTACGGCAGGGAGCGTACGGACTTCGGAGACCTCGGTCGCCGACTGGGACGCGCCCTGCGCCGGCGGCTGGACGACGGTGCACTGCCGTATCCCTTGCTTCCGCCGGGCGAGTGCATCCGCGCCACGGCGGTGGGCGCATCGGAGTACAGCGTCCAGCTCAGCGGCAACACCGGGTTCATCTCGGACCCGGACGCATTGCTGCCGCGCCGCAACCTGCAGGTGCTCAGGCCGGCGTACGAGCTCGGCGAGAGGGTCGACAGCGGTGCGGTCGAGTCGGCGGTCCGCCGGCATCTGGTCGCCCTGGACGTCGCGCAGACGGGTGCGGACATCGCCCTCGCCCTGACGTGGAGCGGGCCGCCGAGCTACGACCGGCTGCTGCCCTTCGCACGCGGCCTCCGGGACGCGCTCGCCGAACGGTTCGCGCAGGGACGACCGTTGTACGTCGTGCTCGACGGCGATGTGGCACTCACGCTCGGCCGGCTGTTGCGGGACGAGCTGGACGTCACCGTCGATCTGCTCGTCATCGACGGGCTGAGCCTGCGGGACTTCGACTACGTCGACATCGGACGGGTGCGCTTCCCGTCCCGCACGGTGCCGGTCACGATCAAGTCGCTCGTCTTCGGACCGGATCCCGGCCGACCCCCCGCCTCCCCATGACCCGAAGCCCAGGGGTGTGAACCCCTCGTCCCCGGGCCGTAACAATAAAGTAAAGCTCTTGTCCGATGGTTAGACCATAAGACCGACCCTGCTGTTTTATGCAGGAACCCGGCACTCGGACGGACGCGAACCGCAGCCGCAAGCCGCTCCGCCGACGACTCACCACCCGCCGTCGGCGCGACCGCACCGCTCCCCCACACTCTGTGCCCTTCCCGTCCGCCCTCGAGCCATCCGCCTCGTCCAAGGAGTGTGCGATGCGTCAAGGTGCTCTCCCCGTCGGCCTTCTGGTCGGCGGCCTCCTCCTCACCGGCTGCGGCGCTTCGCCGACGACGGGAACCGCCGGCTCCGCCCCCGACAAGAACCCCTACGCCGCGTACGAGTCCCTCACCGGCAAGGAGCGCACGGACAAGCTCCTCGCCGACGCCAAGAGCGAGGGCGGCGTACTGGACCTGTACACCTCCAACACCGACATCCAGGACCTCGTCGACGGGTTCCAGAAGGCCTACCCGGGAGTCAAGGTCCACGCGTTCCGGGCCAACTCCGAGACAGTTCTGCAGCGTGCCCTGCAGGAGAACCAGGCGAACAAGCCACAGAACGACGTCATGGACACCAATGACCTCGAACTGCGGGCCCTGGACGGCCAGCACCTGCTCCACGCCTACAAGGGCCCCGCCGAAGCAGGTCTGAAGGACACCGCGAAGAACCTCGGAGGATGGACGGCCGAACGGTTCAACGCCTTCGTCGTCGGCTGGAACACCGACAAGGTCAAGGCGGGCCAGGAACCGAAGGACTTCGCCGACTTCGCCGACCCGAAGTGGAAGGGCAAGCTCTCCGTCGAGGTCGGCGACTGGGACTGGTACGCGTCGATGCACACGTATCTGACCGAGGAGAAGGGCATGAGCCCCTCCGCCGTGGACGCCCTGTTCAAGAAGATCGCCGCCAACATCAAGGTCGTCAAGGGCCACACTGTGCAGGGTGAATTGCTCAGCGCCGGCCAGTTCGCCGTGGCCCTCTCGGTCTACAGCCACACCGTCGACAAGGCGGCCAAAAAGGGCGCGCCCGTGGCCTGGCGGCCCGCCGTCGAACCGGTGATCCTCCGCCCGAACGGCATCGCACTGATGGCCCGTCCACGTCACCCGGCCGCTGCCCTGCTGTGGACCGACTGGGTGCTCACCGAGGGCCAGAAGATCATCGCCGAGTCGCTGCGGATCCCGGCGGCCAAGAGCGTGCCCGGCTACAAGGACCCGATCCCGGCGGGCACCACCACCTACAGCCTCTCGAAGACCGCCGAGACCGACACCAAGAAATGGAACACCGCCTACGACGCGCTGCTGCGCGGCGTCCCCACGGCGGGCTGACCGCACTCCCCCTTCACGCCCTTCTCCAGGAGAGCACCGCATGAGGACCCGTAACACCACCCTCGCCCTGGCCGGACTACTGGTCGCGGCCGCCACCACCGGATGCGGCGGCGCCGTCACCACGGCGTCCAACGCCAAGGCGGACGGCACCTACGCGCAGATCGCCGCCCTCCCCAAGGACCAACAGGTCGCCAAAGCCAAGGAGCTCGCCCAGAAGGAGGGCAGAACTCTCTCCCTCTACACCTCGATGACCGCGGACATCGCGACCCCGATCGCGCAGGCCTTCGAGAAGCAGTACGGCATCCACGTCAGCGTCTTCCGCGGCAATTCCGAGACGGTCCTGCAGCGGGCGCTGCAGGAGGCGCAGGCCGGCAAGCCCGGCGCGGACACGGTGGAGACCAACTTCCTGGAGATGACGGCCCTGTCCGACAACAACCTCCTGGCGGACTTCAACGGCTCCTCACTCGACAAGGTCGAGGCGGCCGGCAAGTTCGCGCACTGGACGGCGAGCCGGCTGAACGTCTTCCAGCCCGCGTGGAACACCGACCTGATCAAGCCCGCCGACGAGCCGCACAGCTGGGAGGACCTCGCCCTGCCCAAGTACAAGGGCAAGCTGACGCTCGAGGTCAGCGACAGCGACTGGTTCGAGAACGTCACCAAGTACTGGCTGGACCAGGGCAAGTCGCAGGCCGAGGTGGACAAGCTCTGGAAGGCCATCGTCGCCAACTCCAAGGTGTCCAAGGGTCACACGACGATGATGCAGTTCCTCTCCGCCGGCCAGTCGCCGATGGAGGCGATGAACTACACCTACATCACGGACCGCGCGGCCGAGAAGGGCGCCCCCGTCACCCACCTGCCGCAGGGCGGGGTGTCGAAGATACCCGCCTTCGCCCGGCCCAACGGCGTCGGCATGATCAAGAACGCACAGCATCCGGCCGGCGCCTGGCTCTTCTACAACTGGCTGCTGACCGACGGCCAGAAGGAACTCGTCAAGCTCGGGCTCACGCCGTCGACGAAGGTCCCCGGGGACAAGAGCCTCAACGGCCTCACCCTCGTCCCCTTCGACGTCAAGGGCCTCAGCAAGGACGACGGCTCCTGGGACAAGAAGTACGACGCGCTGCTGCGCGGCGCCGCCACGACGGGGAGCTGACCACCGATGACCCTCGCACCCACGTCCACCACCGCCCGGGACGACGGCCCCGAAGCCCGTCCCGGACGCACACCACAGCCCGCGGAGGATCGCAGGGCGCACCGGCTGCTGCGCCTGCTGCGGCGCCCCCTGTCGCTGCAGGGCCTGCTGGTCGGCGGCGCGGTCGTCGTGGTCGGATACCTGGCGATCGTGCCCCTGGGCTATCTGATCCACGACACCTTCCTCAGCGCCGACGGCAGCGGCCTCTCGTTCAACGCGTTCGCACGTGCCTACGGCGGCAACTCGCAGTCCGGCGAAATGATGCTGAACTCGCTGTGGTTCGCCCTCGGTTCGGCCGCACTCGCGCTCGTCCTCGGCACGGCCCTGGCGTATGTGCAGGTACGGACGGACACCCCGTTCAAGGGACTGTTCTTCGCAGCCTCGCTCGTGCCGCTCATCGTGCCGGGCATCCTGTACGCCACCTCGTGGATCTTCCTCGGGGATCCCTCGAGCGGGCTGCTCAACTCACTCGTCTTCAAGCCCCTGTTCGGCACCTCCCCGATCAACATCTACAGCGTCTGGGGCATGATCTGGGTGCAGGGGCTGCACCTCGCCCCGGTGGCGTTCCTGCTGATGGTGGCCGCCTTCCGGGCGATGGATCCCTCGCTGGAGGAATCCGCCGCCATGTCGGGGGCCAACCGCCTCACGGTCCTGCGCCGGGTCACGGTTCCGCTGCTGCGGCCCGCCATGATCTCCGCGGCACTGCTGATGTTCGTGCAGTCCCTGGAGAGCTTCGAGGTGCCCGGACTGCTCGGACTGCAGAACGGCATCTATGTGTTCACGAGCCGGATCTACTTCGTCCTGCGTGCCTACCCCATCGACTACGGAGCCGCCGGCGCCTACGCCATCGGACTGCTGGTCATCGCGGCGGTCGGCGTGCTGGTCTCCAGCTGGCTCCAGCGCTCCTCGCGCAACTTCCAGACGGTGACGGGCAAGGCGTTCCGGCCTCGCCCGGTCGAACTGGGCAGGGCGCGTCCGTTCGTGGGCGCCGGAGTGATCCTCTACTTCCTGCTCACGGTGGTCCTGCCGGTCGCCGTCCTCGTGTACGCCTCGTTGCTGAAGTACTACGCCGCACCGACCCGCAAGACCCTCAGCCAGATGAGCCTGGCCAACTACCGTGCCGTCTTCGACATGCCGCTGGCCTTCACGGCGCTGAAGAACTCGCTCATCGTGGGCGTGGGTGCCGCGACAGCGGTGATGCTCCTGACCGCGATCGTCTCCTGGGTGGTCCTGCGCACCAGGGCCCCGGGCCGACGGCTGCTCGACCTGCTGGCCTTCACCCCCATCGTGATCCCCGGTCTCGTGCTCGGTCTGGCGCTGTCGTTCGTCTATCTGCGCATGTCGCTGCCGATCTACGGCACGCTGCTCATCCTGCTGGTGTCGTACTGCACGCGGTACCTGCCGTACGGCATGCGCTACTCCTCGTCCGCGATGGCGCAGATGTCACCCGAGCTCGAGGAGTCGGCGGCGGTGTCAGGCGCCTCGTGGTTCCAGACCTTCCGCCGCGTGCTGCTGCCGCTGATGAGCGGCGGCATCCTGGCCGGCTGGGTCTACATCCTCGTCGTGTCCTTCCGTGAGCTGTCCAGCACGATCCTTCTGTACAGCCCCGGCAAAGAGGTGCTGTCGGTGCTGATCTGGGAGCAGTTCGAGAACGGCCAGTTCACCACCCTGGCCGCCCTGGGCGTCTGCATGGTCGTCCTGCTCGTCGTCCTCGTCTCCATTGCCTACCGCCTGGGTGCCCGCTTCGGGCTGCAGAGCGACTCCGCGAACTGATCGAAGGGACCTTCAGCGATGTTGACGGTCGAATCCCTCAAGAAGAGTTACGACGACACCGCCGGGCGTGCCTCCGGGCGGCGATCCGACGCGGGCACGCGTGTGTTCGCCGTCGGCGGGGTCGACTTCGAGGTGCACGACGGCGAGTTGTTCACGCTGCTCGGCCCCTCCGGCTGCGGAAAGACCACCACCCTGCGCTCCGTCGCGGGCCTTGAACGCCCGACGGAGGGCCGGGTGACACTGGGCGGGCGCGTGCTGTTCGACTCCAAGCACGGTGTCAACATGCGCGCCAACCAGCGCGGACTCGGCATGGTCTTCCAGTCGTACGCCATCTGGCCGCACATGTCGGTCTTCAAGAACGTTTCGTTCCCGCTGGAGGTGATGCCCCGCGCCAAGCGCCCCGGCCGCAAGGAGATCGAGGACCGCGTCGGCCAGGTCCTCGAGGTCACCGAGCTCGGCGCATACGCGGCCCGGGCCGCCACCAAGCTCTCCGGCGGCCAGCAGCAGCGCCTGGCGCTGGCCCGCGCCCTGGTGACCCGGCCGGAGCTGATGCTCCTGGACGAACCACTGTCCAATCTGGACGCCAAGCTGCGCGAGA
>Ga0102590_1004766_pt1 | contig 11103 bp, 11 predicted proteins | sample AraplaMF_Col_mMF_FD_76859 | JGI IMG/M metagenome (GOLD analysis project Ga0102590, IMG submission 76859) | Arabidopsis root microbial communities from the University of North Carolina, USA - plate scrape MF_Col_mMF | ecosystem: Host-associated > Plants > Roots > Endosphere | place: USA...
TGTCGAGCGTCACCATCTCGAGAGCCGTCTGGGTGGGGGCAGGTTTCTTCAACATGTCCCAATGAATCATAAACCCCTGGACGGTGCCAGGGGTTTGTCAGCAGTCTGGGCCGGGCTTTTGCCCGGCCTTTTCTTTTGGCGAGCGCTTGAAGCGGCTCGTTCCGTTGCCAATTCTACCGCATTCCACGCGCTTCACGCGCATGCCAAGGGAGGCGGGAATGACCAAGCGGGCAATTTACGTCGAACTAAAAGCAAGGTCCGGCAAGGAAGAAGAAGTGGCGGCGTTCTTGAAAAGTGCAAAGTCACTTGTTGAACAGGAACCCGGTACGGTGGCGTGGTTTGCCATTCGCTATGACCAGAGCACATTCGCCATCTTCGATGCTTTCGATGACGAGGCAGGCCGACAGGCGCATTTGAACGGCAAGGTGGCCGCAGCGTTGATGGCCCGAGCAGAAGAACTGCTTGCCGAGGCCCCGCAACTGAGGACTCCAGAAGTGCTGGCCGACAAATTGCCGGGCTAAACCAACTTGGCCAAGCGACCGGCACCACTTTGCCCTTTCGGTTTGAAATTCGTTTCTGGTAGGCATAGCGGACCAACACTCTCGAGGAGCATCACTTGGCCAACAAGTCGATCGACCACGCTTTCACGGCAGCGAGCCTTACATCAGCAGCCAGCGATCCGACCTTCGCCGGAGCGCTGTCGTTCATGCGTCGCCGCTTCACGAAGGACCTGACCGGCGCCGATGCGGTCGTTTGGGGCATCCCCTTCGATGCCGCGACATCCAATCGGCCGGGAACACGGTTCGGGCCGCAGGCGATACGGCGCGCGTCGGCGATCTTCGACAACGACCCGCAGTACCCCTTCAACCGCGATCTCTTTGCAGAGATGGCCGTCATCGACTACGGCGACTGCCTGCTCGACTATGGCAATCACCACGAGACGCCCGCGGCAATCGAGCGGCAGGCCAAGACCATTATCGACAGCGGCGCCTTCATGCTGACCCTTGGAGGCGACCACTTCGTCACCTGGCCAGTCCTCAAGGCGCATGCGGCTATGCATGGACCGCTTGCACTCGTCCAGTTCGACGCCCACCAAGACACCTGGTTCGACGACAACAGGCGGATCGACCATGGCTCCTTCGTGGCACGGGCTGCGCGAGACGGCATCATCGATCCGGATCGGTCGATCCAGATCGGCATCCGCACCCACGCCCCCGAGGATTTCGGTATTCAGATTCTCTATGGTCATCAGCTTGAAGAGATGAGTGCAGGCGATATTGCCTCGACAATCATTTCGCATACCCGCGGCGCGCCAGCCTATCTGACCTTCGATATCGATTGCCTTGACCCCGCCTATGCGCCCGGCACCGGTACGCCCGTATCCGGCGGTCCCTCGAGCGCGAAGATCCTCTCCGTGCTGCAGCGTCTGCATCAGCTCGATATCAGGGGTGCCGACGTCGTCGAGGTCTCACCGGCCTACGACCATGCCGATATCACCGCCATTGCGGGGGCGACGGTCGCGATGTATATGCTTGGCCTGCATGCCGAGCGCCGCGCGAGCGTGTCACAGGGCTGACTTATCTCTCTTACAAAGTGATTCCGGACTTCTTTCTAACCTATTGAAAGTGTGAGCAAGACAATGGCACCGAAGATCTTCATCGATGGCGAACACGGCACGACGGGCTTGCAGATCCGCACGCGCATGGCCGGCCGTCGCGATGTCGAGCTTCTGTCGATCCCGGAAGCGGAGCGTCGCAACGCGGCGATGCGCGAGGACATGTTGAACGGCGCCGATATCGCCATCCTCTGCCTGCCGGACGACGCTTCGAAGGAAGCGGTGCAGATGGTCTCCGGCAACAACAGCGTACGGGTGATCGACACCTCCACGGCGTTCCGCGTCAATCCTAGCTGGGCCTATGGCTTTGCGGAGATGGACAAGGGGCAGGCGGACAAGATCAAGTCGGCACGCTTCGTTGCCAATCCGGGCTGCTACCCCACCGGTGCGATCGGCCTCATTCGGCCGCTGCGCGCTGCCGGCATCCTGCCGGACGGCTATCCGGTCACGGTCAATGCAGTCTCCGGCTATACCGGCGGCGGCAAGCAGATGATCGCGCAGATGGAAGACCAGAGCCGCGACGATGCGATCAGCGCACCTCACTTCCTCTACGGCCTGACGCTCACTCATAAGCACGTGCCCGAGATGAAGATTCACGGCCTGCTCGATCGGGCACCAATCTTCTCGCCGTCGGTCGGAAAGTTCCCGCAGGGCATGATCGTTCAGGTGCCGCTGTATCTCGATGATCTTGCCGAAGGGACGACGCATGAAAGCATCCACGCTGCTCTCGTGGCCCACTACGCGGGTCAGGACATCGTGACAGTCGTACCGCTGGAAGAGAGCAGCAAGGTACCCCGCATCGATGCCGTCGAGCTCGCTGGTAAGGACACGATGAAACTCTTCGTGTTCGGCACGCCGGGCGCCTCGCAGGTCAACCTCGTGGCGCTGCTTGACAACCTCGGCAAGGGAGCTTCGGGCGCCGCTGTCCAGAACATGGACCTGATGCTCGCCTCGTAATCCCCGGAGCCGATTGATGTCGCCTGATACGCTGCTGGCGGACACGAGCGCTTGGTTTGTCGCTGCCTTGCCGGATCACGGCATTCCATCGCTTGTCGTCATCGCTTTCATTGCAGGATTGGCACGTGGCTTCTCGGGGTTCGGGGCAGCGCTGATCTTCATTCCGCTTGGCGGCGCAATCATCGGTCCGAAGCTGATATCGCCGGTCCTGCTTGTCATCGATGGCCTTGCGACACTCGGGATGATTCCGCCTGCTTGGCGCAACGCGAACCGGCGTGAGGTCTTCACGATGGCCGCAGGTGCGCTCCTCGGCGTACCGGCGGGGACCGCAGTGCTCGCGCTGATGGATCCGCTTGCGTTGCGCTGGGCGATTACGGCAATTGCCATCTGTCTGCTCGCACTGCTTGTTTCCGGTTGGCGCTACCACGGCGAACCACGCATGCCACTCACCTCTCTGACAGGTGTCATTGCCGGCCTTTTCAGTGGCGCCGCGCAGCTCGGCGGGCCTCCGGTCGTTGCCTACTGGCTCGGCGGCAAGACCGATTTTACCCGGGTGCGGGCAAACATTATTCTCTATTTCGCGATTTCAACCTGCTTCAGCGTCGTCAGCTACTATTTCGGTGGGCTCTTCGTTCAAGCCGTCTTCGCTCTGACGATCGTCATCTTGCCGAGTTATGCCATCGGCCTTTATGCCGGCTCGAAGCTGTTCGGACTGGCCAAGGAGAGCACGTTCCGAACGATCTGCTATCTGCTGATCGCAGCCTCCGCCATCCTGGGAATGCCGGCACTCGACGGGATCCTCCGCTGAGCATATTTCCCCGCCAAACTGCTGAATGAGGCGCAGCGCAACCGGCGTTGATCATATTCGCCAACTGCCGGAAGCCCGACGGCGTTTGAACGCCTGCTCGATGAATTGGCACCCGCTCCGGATAGGGACCGGCGTGCTATCGAGCCATCAGTGGCGAACGCATCCTCAGGACCAGCGTGTCTCCCGGACCATGCACGGCCGCGAAAAGCAGGCCGGCGAGGAAGGTGAAATGATCGACAAAGAAGCCGAACTCCGCTTGACTGCTGCTCCAGTGGCTGGAGCCATGGAAGGCGAAGGCCAGGAATACCACGTAGATGCCAGCCAAGACCGAGGCTTCTGAGAAGAAAGCTCCCGTCAGGAATGCCAGGGTCAGGCCAAGTTCGAAGAACGCCGCTACCCAAGCCAGGAAGAGCGGGAATGGAAAGCCTGCCGCGGCGATATAGCTTGCGGTCGATTGTATATCCATGAACTTGAAGCTCATGGCCATCGCGAAAACGGCGCCAAAGATCAGTCGCGCCAACAGAATTGCAATCGTCTTGCTCATATCATCTCTCCCTCGGCCGAAGCCGCTCAGCAATCATTGTCCAGACTTCCGGCTTCCCGCATCTGCGGTTGCGATGCCGTTAGCTTCCACCAAAGGACGCCGCGCAACCTTCTCTCCCGACAGGCAACCACCATTATTTTCGACCGAGCGATCCCGGCCTCACGTCCATGCCACATGATCGGCCACCACATCATCGATGACCTGCCACGACTTCTTGACGTCTGCGGGATTTGCGCCTGCCATACCGGCCGCAACGATCAAGGCCTTCCATAACGTCCATCCGCGGCCTCGCGCCCACGTTTCCGCGTCCAGCGGGCGTGCCTTGCGAAACACCTCACGGCTCTGCCCTTCGAACAGGTGCCAGGCGATTGCAAGATCACAGGCAGGATCGCCGACGCCCGACGTTCCGAAATCGATGACGGCATCGAGTCGACCGTTCTTAACCAGAAGATTGCCGTGAGCGACATCACCGTGGAACCAGACGGGTGCACCTTGCCACGCGGTCGCAAGCGCTGCTTCCCAGGTCTCCCCGGCCAGTTTCGTGTCGACCCGCCCGTCCAGGCGCGTCAGCGCCTCGCGCGTTTGCGGGTCGTAGACTTTCAGCGATCCACCGCGAAAGAAATTGTGAGAGCCGGGCAGAGGTCCTCCCGTTGCGTCAACTGCCTGCAACGCATCGAGGAACCCCGCCAGCGCGGTGGCAAACTGGCTGAGATCGTCGATACGTTCCACCAGCGCCGTCTCACCGTCACGCCATTCATAGACGGACCACGGCCACGGATAGGTTTCGTCCGGCCGTCCCATGGCCAGAGGCACGGGTATGGGCAGGGGCAGCTGCGGTGCGAGGATCGGCAGCCACCGCTGTTCCTTGGCGACCTGATCGGCATAGTGAGCAGCGCTTGGCAACCGAACTGTCATGCCGGCGCCAAGGTGGAATGTCCTGTTGTCCCATCCGCCGAACTCGACGGGTCGGATCGGCAGACCTGACCACTTTGGAAACTGCGTGCTAATCAGCCGACGCACGAGCGTTGTATCGATTACTGGGCCATCCATCGTTCTGGCATTCCTCCCCAGATGCGCCGGCATAATGTCTGCGTTTCCAAGAAGAGATCAACTCTGGGTTCGTCTTCGACCGTTCAAGTTTTGAATCAAGGCCTTGATGAGATGAATCCGGGTTCGCCGCCAATATCCTGAAGGTAATAGCATTTCTGCCGCGCCACCGCTTTTGTCGGATCTTGGCCCTTTATACCATTTCTATATCTTTGCGCTTGCGCACGAACGGATTTCCTACCGGAAGCGGCGTTAGCCTTCCCTTGAAATGTGAAGGCTGAAAACATGCGATACTTCATACGACCGAACGCTTCGGTCACCCGCCCTCGCCGCCCCGCACCGAAACGACAGATGCGTGAGCGACGTACGGCCCAGGCGCTCATTCTCTTCGGCATCGTACTTGCCGCAGTTGAATTCTACGTCGTTCTCGGCGGCATTTGAGACGCAAGGACGCCAACGGACAGAGAATTGCGGCTTGGCGCCATCAAGACCGCGCCTGTCACGCCATTTTGTGCCGGAGGGCATCATCTTGCAGTTCAGCGTGCTCGGTAAAGCGACAGCGAAATGCACCAACGTCGACGGACTCGCTGCCTGCCGCCAATGGCAAACGCTTCCTTAACTGGAATGCGCCTATGGTGCGGCACGAGACCAGCCACGCCGAAGACCGATGCCAAAACCGAATTTTCGTTTTACCCACTACGATCTCAACGAGCAGCGCGCCGGGACGATCATCGAGGTGACGTTGAACGCGGTGGCGAATGTGCGCCTGATGACGGCGCCGAACTATCAGCGCTTCACCGAGGTCCTCGACTTCAAGTACGTCGGCGGCGTCGCGCGGAAATCTCCTATCCGTCTTTCCATTCCCGAGAGCGGCCACTGGCATCTCGTCGTGGATATGGAAGGCCATCACGGACTTGCGGAATCTGCCGTCAAGCTCGTCGCACCCGCGGGACAGATGCGCGCATCCTGATCAGCGCTGGTTGCGTTCTTTTCTGAGCTTCGCCCACCATTCAAGACGTTTGCGAATATCCCGCTCGAAGCCGCGCTCCGGCGGATCGTAGAAAGTCTGGCGACCCATCTTCTCCGGGAAATAGTCCTGGCCGGAAAAGGCGTCCGGCTCATCGTGGTCGTAGCGATAGCCTTCGCCGTAACCCTCGCCCTTCATCAGCTTCGTCGGCGCGTTCAGGATGTGCTTCGGCGGCAGCAGAGAGCCGTTCTGCTTGGCGGCCATCGTCGCGGCCTTGAAGGCGGTATAGACGGCGTTCGATTTCGGCGCGGTCGCGAGATAGACGCAGGCCTGCGCCAATGCCAGTTCGCCCTCGGGAGAACCGAGGTAGTCATAGGCGTCTTTTGCGGCATTGCAGATCACGAGCGCCTGCGGGTCGGCCAAGCCGATGTCTTCCACGGCCATGCGGACAAGGCGCCTGCCCAGGTAGAGCGGATCTTCGCCAGCGTCGAACATGCGGGCGAGATAGTAGAGCGCAGCATCGGGATCCGAGCCGCGGACGGATTTATGCAGTGCCGAGATAAGGTTGTAATGCCCGTCCTGAGCCTTGTCATAGACAGGCGCGCGGCGCTGCACGATCCGTGTCAGCCCCTCAGTGTCGAAGGTTTCCCCTTCCCGCGCGGCACGCCAAACCTCTTCCGCCAGGGTCAACACGGCACGGCCATCGCCGTCCGCCATTCGCAACAGGCTTGCACGCGCATCGTCGGTCAGCGGCAGCACTTTGCCTTCGGTCGTCTCCGCACGCTTCAACAACTCTTCAAGGCTCTCATCGTCGTGCGACTTGAAGGTCAAGACGCGCGCGCGTGACAACAAAGCCGCATTCAGTTCGAAGGACGGATTTTCGGTCGTGGCGCCGACGAGAATAACAGTGCCGTCTTCCATAACAGGGAGAAAGCTATCCTGCTGCGCCCTGTTGAAACGGTGAATTTCGTCGACGAAAAGCAACGTCTGCCGGCCGTCCATCCGGCGCAGACGGGCTGCCTCGAAGACTTTCTTGAGATCGGCCACGCCCGAGAAAATCGCTGATATCTGTTCGAACGCGAGACCGGCTTCACCCGACAACAATCGGGCAACGGTCGTCTTGCCGGTTCCTGGCGGACCCCAGAAAATCATCGAGCCGAGCGAGCCACTGTCGATCATGCGCCGCAACACGCCGTCTTCACCGGTAAGATGGTCCTGACCGGTCACTTCCGAAAGCGTGCGTGGCCGCAGGCGATCGGCAAGAGGCCGCCGATTGGCGACCTCCTCGGGAATACGCGGTGCAAATAGATCGTCACTCATCGGAAGAACTGTCTAATGCGTTGGCCGTCGCGCTCGATCTCGACACGCCAGAAGCTGGGATCCTCGTCGGCGATCCCGGCAAGTTCCTTAGTCGTCTTCACTTCCGTGCCATTGATCGAAACGATGATGTCCTTCGGCTCAAAGCCAAGGCGAGCGGCAAGAGAATCCTCCTTCACCTCGGAAACAACGACGCCGGTGGATTCGGAGGGCATACGAAGCTCGTCGGCGACGCGAGGCGACAGGTTTTCGACGACGGCACCGGTAAAGGGTGTGCGGCCTCCGATCGTGCGCTGATCACGTGGCGCCGTCTCGGGCGCTCTGGCGAGTGCGAGCGCGATCTGCTGCTCGTGGCCGTTCTCGAGCACAGTCAACTGGACCGATTTGCCAAGCCCAGCCGTTGTCAGGCGATAGAGAAGCGCATCCGGATGCTCGACCGGAATGCCATCGACGGCGGTCACGATTTGACCTGCCTTCAATCCGGCCTTTGCGGCTGGAGCACCGTCAGTCACCTTGACGATGAGAGCGCCACGCGCCTTGTTGAGCCCGAGCGCTTCGGCAACCTCCGATGTTACCGCATCGAACGTTGCCCCGACATAAGGCCGCTCGAAAGATTTCACGCCGGCATCGGCCGAGGCGAGGAACACCTTCACCAGATTCGCAGGGATCGCAAAGCCGATACCGTTCGAGCCGCCGCCGCGCGAGAAGATCGCCGTGTTGATGCCGATCAGTTCGCCCTTCATATTCATCAGCGCACCGCCGGAATTGCCCGGGTTGATCGATGCGTCCGTCTGGATGAAGAAACCGAACTCGTTCTTGACCACCTGATTGCGCGCCAGCGCCGAGACGATGCCACTCGTCACTGTCTGGCCGACACCGAAGGGGTTGCCGATCGCCAGCACGAGATCGCCGACTTCAACCGCATCGGAATTGCCGAGCGCGAGCGTCGGGAAGCTTTCCTTCGTATCGACCTTGAGAACGGCGAGATCGACGCGGTCATCCCTCAGGACGACCTTGCACGGAAACTCACGCCCGTCCGAAAGCGCAACCTTGATATCGTCGGCGCCTTCCACGACGTGGTTGTTGGTGACGATCGTTCCGTTCGATTCGACGATGACGCCGGATCCCAGCGAAGATTGCTTCTCGCTGCGATTCGGCATCTGCTGACCGAAGAATTCTTCGAAGAAGGGATCGCCGGCGAAGGGAGACTGCCTGCGGACCGTCTTCTCGGCATAGACGTTCACGACAGCGCCGGCCGTCTGCTTGACCAGCGGCGCGAAGGAAAGCTGCATTTCCATCTGGCTCTGCGGCACAGTCTTGGCCGCCTGAGCGTTGGCGGAAACCGGCAGCGCGAGCATCAAAGCCACGAAAGGCAGGGCTGTGCGCTTCAACAGGTCATGCATGGGGAGTCCTTCTAAAATTCTCTTGTGAAAACGTTGTAGCGTCGGACGCTAGAAAGGAAAGAGGGCGGAAGCATGGAAGAATAGGGCAGCTCACGAACTGCTGAACATGCCTCTCAAACTGATTCAGAAACAAGCTCCATGCGGCTGATATCTAAAGGTAAAGGAAGATCAAAGTCACCTATGGGAGACATCCTGACTCTACGGATGGCAGCGCAAGACCTAGCGCTTCGCGGATGGCTCTGTTCTTGCCGAAGCAGTGGCGTGCATCATCTACCGAAGGGCACCCACCGCCAATCGAACAGGAACTCACGCATGAGACGTTTCCGCCGCACGCTTCTCCTTTTCGCGACATCTATCCTTTTTGTAGGCCTGACAGGCGCTTCCCATTCTGCCAGCTTCGACTGCGAGGCCAAAGAGTTGAAGCCGGACGAAAAGGTGATCTGCGAGAACCGCGCGCACGATGCCGATGTGAAGATGGTAACGACGTTCGACCTGCTGTCCGGGCTGATGGCGATGGGTTCGCGCGGCACCTTGCAAGACGAACAAACGGCTTGGCTCAAGAAGCGCCAGGAATGCGGCTCAGATGCCGCCTGCATCAAGGCCGCCTATGACGAGCGCTTGAAACAGCTGGATGAAACCTACAAAAAAATAAACCGGCCGCTTTAGCGACCGGTCCATTTCACATTCGTTTTTGATCTGAGACTTAGCGGTTGCCGAGATCCCGGACGGCGCCGCGGTCGGCGCTGGTTGCGAAGGCGGCGTAAGCCTTCAACGCGGTCGTGACATTGCGCTTGCGTTGCTCGGACGAATGCCAGCCCTTCTCCTCTTGCTCGGCGCGACGGTTTGCCAGTTCCTTGTCGTCGACGCGCAGGCTGATGACGCGGTTCGGGATGTCGATGTCGATCATGTCGCCCTCACGGACCAGGCCGATCGTGCCGCCGTTTGCCGCTTCCGGTGAAACGTGACCGATGGAGAGGCCGGAGGTGCCGCCGGAGAAGCGACCGTCCGTGATCAGCGCGCAGGCTTTGCCGAGGCCCTTCGACTTCAGGTAGCTCGTCGGATAGAGCATTTCCTGCATGCCGGGCCCGCCCTTCGGGCCTTCGTAGCGAATGACGACAACATCGCCGGCAACAACCTGGTTCGAGAGGATGGCCTTCACTGCCGCGTCCTGGCTTTCATAAACCTTGGCCGGACCGGAGAACTTCAGGATGGATTCATCGACGCCTGCCGTCTTCACGATACAGCCATCGAGCGCGAGATTGCCCTTGAGGACAGCAAGACCGCCATCTTTCGAGAAGGGGTGCTCCACCGAGCGGATAACGCCCTTTTCGCGGTCCGTGTCGAGTTCGTCCCAACGCGCTTCCTGGCTGAAGGCAACCTGGGTCGGGATGCCGCCGGGAGCCGCCCGGTAGAAATTGCGGACGGTCTCGCTGTTGGTGCGGGTGATGTCCCAACGGTCGATTGCGTCGCCGAGGGTTTCGGCATGGACCGTCGGGCATTCCCGGTTGAGCAAACCGCCCTTGTCCAGTTCGCCCAGGATCGACATGATGCCGCCCGCCCGGTGAACGTCTTCCATGTGGACGTCGTTCTTTGCCGGCGCGACCTTGGAGAGGCAGGGAACGCGACGCGACAGCGCGTCGATGTCGGCCATTGTGAAATCGACCTCGCCTTCATGCGCCGCTGCAAGGATATGCAGAACGGTGTTCGTCGAGCCACCCATGGCGATATCGAGAGCCATGGCGTTCTCGAATGCCTGCTTGGAGGCAATCGTGCGGGGTAGAGCCTTGACGTCGTCCTGTTCGTAGTAGCGACGGGCGAGATCGACGATCAGGTGGCCAGCCTCGACGAACAGGCGCTTGCGGTCGGCATGCGTTGCGAGCGTCGAGCCGTTGCCAGGCAGCGACAGACCAAGCGCCTCCGTCAGGCAGTTCATGGAGTTGGCGGTGAACATGCCCGAGCACGAACCGCAGGTCGGACAGGCGGACCGTTCGATGACCTTGACGTCCTCGTCGCTGATCTTGTCGTCGGCGGCGGCAACCATCGCGTCGACGAGATCGAGCGCGTGTGTCTTGCCGTGCAGGACCACCTTTCCGGCTTCCATGGGGCCGCCGGAAACGAAGATCGTCGGAATGTTGAGGCGGAGCGACGCCATCAGCATACCGGGAGTGATCTTGTCGCAGTTGGAAATACAGACCATGGCGTCGGCACAGTGAGCGTTGACCATGTATTCGACGCTGTCGGCAATCAATTCGCGCGAGGGCAGCGAATAGAGCATACCGTCATGGCCCATGGCGATACCGTCGTCGACCGCGATCGTATTGAATTCCTTGGCAACGCCGCCGGCGGCTTCGATTTCGCGGGCAACGAGCTGGCCGAGGTCCTTGAGATGGACGTGACCGGGCACGAACTGGGTGAAGGAGTTCACCACCGCAATAATCGGCTTGC
>Ga0102590_1004769_pt1 | contig 11099 bp, 10 predicted proteins | sample AraplaMF_Col_mMF_FD_76859 | JGI IMG/M metagenome (GOLD analysis project Ga0102590, IMG submission 76859) | Arabidopsis root microbial communities from the University of North Carolina, USA - plate scrape MF_Col_mMF | ecosystem: Host-associated > Plants > Roots > Endosphere | place: USA...
GACCTCGCCGCCACCTCGTTTCTCGGCACCGGCATCGGGCCCGAAGTGGACGAGATCACCCGCGCCTTCGTCGACATGGTGGCGGCGGCGGTGGCGCCGATCCGTTCGCCATGGCCGGGCACCCAGATGGCGCGCGGGGTCAAGGGCCGCGCCCGCATCGTCGGCTATTTCTCGCAGCAGATCCCGATCCGCCGCGCCAGCATGGAGAGGGCGGGCGACCAGGAGGGCGGCGACGACCTGTTCTCGCAGCTGTGCCAGGCGACCCACGAGGACGGCGCGCTGCTGTCCACCCAGGACATCATCGACCACATGAGTTTCCTGATGATGGCGGCGCACGACACCCTGACCTCGTCGCTGACCTCCTACGTGGCGGCGCTCGCCGCCAATCCGGACTGGCAACAGAAACTGCGCGACGAGGTGATGGCGCTCGGGGTGCGCGCCGACGAGGCGGTCACCTTCGATCAGCTCGCCGCGATGCCGCTCAATGAAATGGCCTTCAAGGAGGCGATGCGGCAACGGCCGCCCGTGCCCTCGATCCCGCGCCGCGCGACGCGCGATTTCAGCTTCAAGGGTTTTGACATTCCGGCCGGGACCATGTGCGGCATCAATCCCTTGTTCAGCCACCACATGCCGGAGATCTGGCCCGACCCCGACGCCTTCGATCCGATGCGCTTTACCGACGAGGCGCAGCGCACCCGGCACCGCTTTGCCTGGGTGCCGTTCGGCGGCGGCGCCCACATGTGCCTCGGGCTGCATTTCGCCTACATGCAGGCAAAATGCTTCGCACGGCATTTCCTGCAGAACCTCACCGTCTCGCTGCCGCCGGGCTACAGCCCGCAATGGCAGATGTGGCCGATTCCAAAACCGAAGGACGGGCTGCAGGTCGTCCTGGAGCGCATCTGAACGGATGGCCCCCTGATCCGGAGAATGTCATGACGCCGAACGGAACGCTCGATCCCTTGATTCTCGATCTGCTGGAATGGATTGCGCGCGAGCCGCGAACCCATGCCGACGTCATCGAGACGTGGCGAACCTCGTGCCCGCGGCTGACGGTATGGGAAGATGCCGTCGACCGCGGATTTGCCGTGCGCCAGCACTCCGCAGGTCGAGAGGTCATGATCAGGCTGACGGAGGACGGGCAGAATTTTCTCGACGCCCACGGCCGTTTGACCGGAAAGAACCGGGTGGCAGGAGAGACTGCGGGCGCTTTGTCCCTGCGCGGGCGGCGTTAACGGCCCCGGTCGCGCGCAGGTTCCGACCGGCACTACCGCCTCCGGTTACCATCGCCGGCCATCGCCTACCGCCGTGAAGGCGCTCTTTCCGCAAGCATCGTTGCGATCCGCGACTTAGGTCGCGTCGAACACGAGACAATTCCCGCGCCCACATCGCACATGCACAGTCCGTATTAATACTGCCTCTGGAATTAATCCGCGGGTTGCTTTTGCGGAGCATCGTGTGTGCGGAGAAACCACACACGAAACCACGCAGCATTCCACAACTCCGGAATTCATCAATCGGCCGACACGCCCCACGTCGCGGACTGCCGCAATGCCAATTTCGCGATGCGCGTCACCGGCGGACCGGAATTCGTTGCGACCCATTATCAGAGTTAGCTGCCATATGACCGCGATCACAGAGCCCGGCGGCCCCGAAATCGTGCTGCCGCAGATTCTCGACTTCGCCCAGGCACAAGTGCTGCGCGACACCCTGATCGGGCTACCCGGCACCGCCGCGCTGGTGCTGGACGCGAGCGCCGTGGAGCGGATGTCCACCCCGTGCGCGCAGGTGCTGCTGGCGGCGGGACGGACCGCGGAGTCCACCGGAACTTCGTTGAAGATTCTCAATGCCTCCGAAGTGTTTACGTCCGCGCTGGCCGAACTCGGGCTGCAGCCGGAATTCAGCAAATGGGTGATCTAGGATGGGTAAGCGTATTCTGGCGGTAGACGACTCCAAGACCATGCGTGACATGGTCACCTTCACCTTGCGCAAGGCCGGCTTCGATGTCGCCGAGGCCGAGGACGGCAGCAAGGCGCTGACCGCGCTCGGCGCCGGCAAGTTCGACCTGATCATCACCGACCTGAACATGCCGAACATGGACGGCATTACCCTGATCAAGAACGTGCGGTCCGGATCGGCGCATCGCGCGGTGCCAATCCTGATCCTGACCACCGAGAGCGATGACAAGAAGAAGAGCGACGGCAAGTCCGCCGGCGCCACCGGCTGGCTGGTCAAGCCGTTCAACCCCGAGAAACTCGTCGAACTCGTGCAGCGCGTATGTCCCTGATCCCGGAAACCGAGGGCTACCCGCTCGAGCAATTCCGAAGCACCTATTTCGACGAATGCGCCGAGCTGCTCGACGCCTTGCAGTCGCACCTCGAGCTGCTTTCGAACGGCACCGGCGACGACGAAACCCTGCATGCGGTGTTCCGCGCGGTTCATTCCGTCAAGGGGGGAGCCGGAGCGTTCGGCTTCGCCAGGCTGGTCTCGTTCGCGCACATCTTCGAAAGCCTGCTCGATGCGATGCGCGAACACAAGGTCGCGTCGACACAGGATGTGGTGCAGCTGCTGCTGCGAGCCAGCGACGCGCTGACCGACATCGTCGATGCCGCAAGGAACGACCGGGCGGTACCCGAAGCATTCGCCGCCGACATCGTCACGGCGATGGAAGAAGCGTTGATCGGCGCCTCGGATTCGCCGCCGCTGGCTCCCGCAGCGATTGCCGGCGCGGATGGCCCGCAGGCCGGCGGTGAGCGGCGCTACCACATCAGTTTTGCGCCACACGGCGAAATGCTGCGCAAGGCCAACGAGCCGCTGCTGCTGATCAAGCAATTGCGCCGGCTGGGAGGCCTCCGCATCGAAGTCGACAGCTCGCGCGTTCCACCGCTCGACACGATCGAACCCGAGGACGCCTACCTGAAATGGGTGTTCACCCTGGACACCGGCGCGCCGCAAAGTGCGATCCACGAGGTCTTCGAATTCGTCGAAGACGATTGCGACCTCGAGATCAGGCATCTGGGGCCGGACGTCGCCGGCAACCCGGCTGCCGCCGAACCGGAAGCCGACGGCACCGCCCCGGCGACCATCGCCAGACCGCCGGAAGCCGCCGCCCCGACCCAGTCGATTCGCGTCGACGTCGACAAGGTCGACCGCCTGGTCAACCTGGTCGGCGAGCTCGTCATCACCCAGGCGATGCTGACCGAACAGAGCACCCAGCTTCCGGTCGACCGCTACACGGTGCTGATTCAGGGCATCGAGGCGCTGGCCCAGAGCGCGCGCGAGCTGCAGGAAAGCGTGATGGCGATCCGCGCCCAGCCGGTCAAATCGGTGTTCGCACGGATGCCACGGGTGGTGCGCGACCTCGCCGCGACGCTCGGCAAGGAAGTCCGCATCGTCACCTCCGGCGAAATGACCGAGATCGACAAGACGGTGATCGAGCAATTGAACGATCCCCTGACCCACATGATTCGCAACGCGCTCGATCACGGCATCGAGGCCCCCGACCTCCGTGCAGCGGCCGGAAAGCCGCGCCAGGGAACCATCCATCTGTCGGCGGCGCAGCGCAGCGGCCGGATCATCATCGAGGTTTCCGACGACGGCAACGGCATCAACCGCGAGAAGGTTCTCGCCAAGGCCCAGGACCGCGGCCTGGTCGCGGCGGGCGCGGCGCTGAGCGACGAGGAGATCGACAACCTGATCTTCCTGCCGGCTTTCTCGACGGCCGACAAGGTGTCGAACATTTCCGGCCGCGGCGTCGGCATGGACGTCGTGAAGCGCAACGTGCAATCGCTCGGCGGCCGCATCAGCGTGCAGTCGCGGTTCGGTTCCGGTTCGCGCTTCGTGCTGTCGCTGCCGCTGACGCTGGCGGTGCTCGACGGCATGGTGGCGTCGGTCGGCAGGGAAACCTACGTCATCCCGCTGACCGCGATCATCGAGAGCCTGCGGCCGCAACCCGCCGACATTCACAAGGTCGTCGGGCGCGGAGACGTCCTGGCGCTGCGCGGCGAATATGTGCCGCTGCTTCCGCTGCACCGTTGCTTCGCGGTCGCCGACGCGATCGACGACCCCTGCCGCGGCATCGTGATCATCGTGCAGAGCGAAAGCGCCGGCCGCATCGGCGTCATGGTCGATGAACTCCTCGGCCAGCAGCAGGTCGTGGTGAAGAGCCTGGAGACCAACTACGAAGCGGTCGACGGCATCGGCGGCGCCACGATCCTGGGCAACGGACGTGTCGCCCTGATTCTCGACATCGCACGGCTGCGTGAAGCCGGCGAGCGAACCGCGGCGACGCCGGGCGGCAGCGCGCGAGCACCAGTTTCCCATCAATCGACGAACGAAGTCCCCAAGGAAGCCACCCATGCAGCCTGACAGCCAGTCCTCGGCCAACGGCCTCGGCCTCGACGCACTCGATCGACCCGCGGCCAGCGCCAATACCAAGCAGTTCGTCACCTTCACGCTCGACGCCGCCGAATACGGCATCGACATCATGGTGGTGCGGGAGATCACGGCTGGACCGATACCACAATGATCCCGAACGCACCGGCCCACGTGCGCGGCGTGGTCAATCTCCGCGGCGTCATCGTGCCGATCTTCGACCTGCGCGCCCGCTTCGGCATGGGACTCACGGTTCCGACCAAGATGCATGTGGTGATCATCGTCGCCGCCGGCACGCGGACCGTCGGCCTGCTGGTCGATGCGGTGTCCGACATCATTGCCATCGATCCGAAGTCGATCAGACCCGTGCCCGACATGGGTCTGCCGACCGAGGACCAGTTCCTCGACGGCCTCGTGGCGATGGACGGCCGGATGGTGACACTGGTGTCGCTAGCCGGCCTGTTCAGCGGACACGGCGTCGATCCCGCCGCGTCGGAACCACGGCCTTCCGCGGACGCGAGCATCAAATCCAGGGCTGCGTAGCCGAGCTTCGCCTCGGGGCCCGTACCATTCCCTCACGAACACAGCTTTCAAGGAGATCGACATGGACCAGGACAACTACGACGAGGCGGCGACCAACGAAGTCGTCGATGCGATGAACGAGGCGGAGCCCCGTTCGAATCCCGCGCCGAAGGCCAAGGCCGGCAAGGCAAAGTCCGCCGCACGACCCGGCGGCCGGTCGGCAGCGGACGGCGCTTCGGCGAAGAAACTCGCCGCACAGCTCGCCGCGTTCAATCGCACGCAGGCGATCATCGAGCTCGCCCCTGACGGTACGATCCTGAATGCCAACGAGAATTTCCTCGCCGCGCTCGGCTATTCGCTGGTCGAGATCAAGGGTCTCCACCACTCGATGTTTACCGACGCCGCCTATCGCCAGAGCCCGGAATACCGGTTGTTCTGGGACCGCCTGACGCGCGGCGAACAGGAGTCCGGCCAGTACAAATTGCTCGGCAAGGGCGGCAAGGAAGTCTGGCTGCAGGCGTCCTACACGCGGCTCGCCGACGAGCAGGGCAAGCCCACGCGCATCATCGCCGTCGGCGTCGACGTGACGGCTTCGGCGCAGAAGGCCAATGCCGATGCGGAGGAGCTCAAGCTTCGCACCCACATCATGGACACCACGAGCATCGTCTCGTATTCCGACCTCAAGGGCGACATCCTGTCGGTCAACGAGAAGTTCATCCAGATCTCCAAGTATCCGCGTGACGAACTGGTCGGTCGGCCCCACAACACGACCCGGCATCCGGACATGCCGAAGGAGGTCTTCAAGGAGCTGTGGAGCACGATCGGCCGCGGCAAGACGTTCCGCGGCATCATCAAGAACCGCGCCAAGGACGGCACGCCCTATTACGTGGATGCCGTGGTCGCGCCGATCATGGGCGATAACGGCAAGCCGAAGGGATATCTCGGAGTCCGCTACGACATCACCGAAACCGAAATCGAACGCCACAACATGCGGGGGCTGTTCGCGGCGATCAACGAGAACTACGCCTATATCGAATTCGATCCGACCGGCGTGGTAATCACCGCCAACCAGAACTTCCTCAACGTGCTGGGCTACCAGCTCGCCGAGATCACCGGCAAGCATCACCGCACCTTCGTCGATCCGGCAGAGACCGGCGCGGCGCAGTATGCGCAATTCTGGAGCGACCTCGCCGCGGGCAAAGCCTTCAGCGACGTTTTCAAGCGCATCACCAAGCTCGGCAAGGAAATCTGGATCCAGGCGGTCTATTCTCCGGTGAAAGACGAAGTCGGCCGGGTGGTGAAGGTCGTCAAGGTAGCGACCGACGTCACCGCGCAGCGGCTGTCGGCGGCGGATTTCGAGGGACAGATCGCCGCGATCAGCAAGGCCCAGGCCGTCATCGAATTCAGCCTCGACGGCAGGATTCTCTCCGCCAACGAGAATTTCTGCCAGACGCTCGGCTATCAGCTCGGTGAGATCAAGGGCCAGCATCATTCGCTGTTCGTCGAACCCGCCTATCGCTCGAGCACCGACTACCGGATGTTCTGGGAGAAGCTTGGACGCGGCGAATACGACAGTGGGCAGTACAAGCGCATCGGCAAGGGTGGCACGGAAGTGTGGATCCAGGCCTCGTACAACCCGATCATGGATCTCAACGGCAAGCCGTTCAAGGTGGTCAAGTACGCCACTGACATCACGGCGCAGGTCAGGGCATCCGAGGCGCTGCAGGCCGCCGTCGCGCAGACCCAGGCGGTTGTCGGCTCCGCCAAGGAGAACGATCTCAGCCACCGGATCCCGCTCGACGGCAAGACCGGCGACATCGCCGAACTGTGCGGCGGTGTGAACGGCCTGATCGACACCATGTCGACGATGATCGGCGAGATTTCCGACACCGCGCAAACCCTGACCCAGGCGGCGCGCGAAATCGCCAGCGGCAACACCGACCTGTCGCAACGGACCGAAGAGCAGGCCGCCAGCCTCGAAGAGACCGCGGCCAGCATGGAAGAACTGACCAACACCGTGCGCCAGAACGCCGAGAACGCGCAGCAGGCCAACAAGCTCGCCTCGTCCGCCTCCGAGGTCGCGGTCAAGGGCGGCTCGGTGGTCGCCGAAGTGGTGCAGACCATGGACGGCATCACCCAGGCCAGCCGCAAGATCGCCGACATCATCGGCGTGATCGACGAGATCGCGTTCCAGACCAACATCCTGGCGCTGAACGCCGCGGTCGAGGCCGCGCGCGCCGGCGACCAGGGGCGCGGTTTCGCGGTCGTCGCCGCCGAGGTTCGCAACCTGGCTCAGCGCAGCGCCAACGCGGCCAAGGAGATCAAGGGATTGATCTCGGACTCGGTCTCCAAGGTGGAGTCCGGGTCACGGCTGGTAGATACCGCCGGCAAGACCATGGAGGAAATCGTCCAGTCGGTGAAGCGCGTCACGGACATCATGGCGGAAATCTCCGCGGCGTCGCAAGAGCAGCGCGCCGGCATCGAGCAGGTCAACAACGCAGTGATGCAGATGGACAAGGTGACCCAGCAGAACGCCGCGCTGGTCGAGGAAGCCGCCGCCGCCGCGAAATCGATGGAAGACCAGACCGGCTCGATGTCCGAGATGGTCGGCCAGTTCAAGCTTTCCGATGGCTTCGCGCCCGCCCAGCAAGTCCCCGCACCGAGCGCGCTCAAGCCCACCGGCAACCCGGTGGTCGACCGCTCGCTGCGGACCACCGCGCCGGCGGCACCGGCTTCCGCCGCACGGCCGGCACGCGCGTCCGCCGCCGCGCCCGCGGAACAGGTGGTCAAGCAGCGCGCCAACGGCGGCGGCGAGGTGGACTGGAAACAGTTCTAAACGGCGATCTAACCGCGCGCCGATCCGTCCGAAGGACGGATCGGCGGATTTGAAGACCCGCATGGGGACGGCAGTGGAACAGGAATTCGCGCTTCACGACGGCGACTTTCGCAAGATCGCCAGGCTGGTCATGGAAAAGACCGGCATCGTCGTCAACGACCGCAAGCGCGCTTTCATCAGCGGTCGGCTCGGCCGTCGCCTGCGCGTGCTCGGCCTGTCGAACTTCAGCGAATACTGCCATTTGCTCGAGGGGCCCGACGGGGCTTCGGAACGGCACATGCTGGTCAATGCCATTACCACCAACCACACCGCCTTCTTTCGCGAGCCGCACCATTTCGACGCCCTGGTCAAGGACGTGCTTCCGGCTCTCATCGAAGAACAAGGCTCGCGCGGCGGCCGGTTGAGGATCTGGTCGGCCGGGTGCTCGACCGGCGAAGAGCCCTACACGCTGGCCATGGTGCTCAACGAACAGCGGGCGAAGCTGGCGGGCTGGGACGCCAAGATCCTCGCGACCGACCTCGATACCAATGTGGTCGCGCACGCGACCGCGGGGGTCTACGACGCGGAACGCATCCAATCGATCCCGGCGGAGTATCGCCGGAAATACGTGGCGATCCAGCCCGACGGCAGCGGCGTCATGAACGATGCGCTGCGTTCGATGATCTCGTTCGCACCGCTGAACCTGCTCGAATCCTGGCCTATGCGCGGGCCGTTCGACGTGATCTTCTGCCGCAACGTCGTGATCTACTTCGACAAGCCGACCCAGAGCCGGCTGTTCGACCGCCACGCCGAGTTGCTGAAGCCCGACGGCTGGCTGATGATCGGTCACTCCGAAAGCCTTCTCAACGTCACCGACCGCTTCAAGCTGGTCGGCCGCACCGTCTATCGCAGGATCAGATGACGCGGTCCGGCATCATTCGCAGCAGACGCGAGGCGCCCGGCGCCGAATGGGCCGACCTCGGCGCCAGCACGCGCCGGTATCGCGATCCGCGTTTCGACGCGGTCGCGGTCAAGGTGTTTCCGGGCGAGCACCACGTCACGGCCGATCCCGACGAGATGCTGGTGACGATCCTGGGCTGCGTGTCGGCCTGCATCCGCGACCCGTTGCTTGGGATCGGCGGCATGAATCACTTCATGCTGCCGGAATCCGCCGGTTCCGGCTGGGATACCGCATCGGCCAGCATGCGCTACGGCAACGTCGCCATGGAGCGCCTGATCAACGACATCCTGGCCCGCGGCGGCGCCCGCCAGCGCCTGGAAATCAAGGTGTTCGGCGGCGGCAACGTCTCGATGAACAGCAGCAATATCGGCCATCGCAACGCCGATTTCGTCGAGAGCTACCTGATGGCCGAGAACCTGGACATTTCCGCGGCGCACCTGCGCGGCACGCTGCCGCGACGCATCCATTATTTCCCATCGACCGGAAAGGTGATGCTGCTGGAGCTGCAGCCGACCGAGCAGACCGCAGTCGCGCACGGCGAGGCGCAATACAAATCGAAAATTCAGACCGAGCCCGTCGCCGGCTCGGCCGAATTGTTTTGAGGGCAACCGTGTCACAAATCCGCGTCCTCATCGTCGACGACTCCGCACTGGTCCGCCAGATGCTCGCGCAACTGCTCGGGTCGGATCCCGCAGTCGCGCGGGACGCGCTCGAACTGGGACAATCCCTCGATCTCAACATGTTGCAGCCGGTTGCCAAGCCGGTCGGTCTTCCGGCGCTTCGCGAGCAACTGGCCGCGATATCGGCCGAAGCGCCGAAGAGCCGCCGCCGGGCACCGGCGTAACGCGGCATCCGCCGTTTCGACGCCGGAGCCGCCGTGTCATACCGCATTGAACGCCACAGCGAACGCCCGACGCGCATCCTGGCATCGGCGACGGTGCTGATCGCCGCCGCGCTCGTCGCAATGATCGCGATCATCGCTGCCAATCTTCGTGAAGACGCGCTGCGCAGCGCCGAGGTCGACCTCAAGCGGCACAGCCTGACGCTGGCCGGCCAGGCCGAGCGCTCGCTGCAATCGGTCGACTTGATCCTGTTGAATATCAACGACTATCTGACGACGCAGGGCGTCTTCGACAGTCCCAGCTATGAAGTCGCGATGGGCGGCGAAGAGACGTTCAGGTTCCTGCAGGGCAGGCTGGCAGGCCTGCCGCAACTCGAAGCCATCACGATGATCAACGCGCAAGGCAAGTTGATCAATTTCTCCCGCTATTGGCCGATCCCCGACGTCAATATCTCCGACCGCGACTACTTCATCGCGCTGCGCGACAATCCCGATCAACTGACCTTCATCAGCAAGCCGGTGCAGAATCGCGGCACCGGGACCTGGAACATCTACATCGCACGCCGCGTCAACGGTCCACGAGGCGAATTCTGCGGTTTGATCCTGGCAGCAATGTCGCTGCAATATTTCCAGGATTTCTACCAATCCATTTCGCCGGGTGAAGGCAGTTCGGAGTCGCTGCTGCGGAACGACGGGACGTTGCTGGCGCGTTACCCGCAGACCAACGAGATCGGCAAGATCTTCAGTGGCAGCCAGCGGGCGCTGGCCCAGTCCGACTCCAGTACCTACCGCGAGGTGAGCCCGTTCGACAACACGATGCGGATCAAGGCCGCGAGAAAACTCACCGGACTGCCGCTGCTGATCCTGACCACGCAGACCGAGGACAGCCTGCTGCGGACCTGGCGGCAGACCGTCAAACTGCTGATCGGCTTTACCGCCGGCATGATCGCCGTGCTGGTGCTTGCGGCCACGGTCATCGCCCGGAAATGGAAGCAGCAAGGCCTGCTCACCCGGATCCAGGCCGAGAAAGCCGAAGCGGAGCGGGCCAAGGCGCTGGCCGAAACCGAGCTGCTGCGCGAGCAGGAGCGAACCGCCGAGGCCGCCAACCGCGCAAAATCGGATTTTCTCGCGGTGATGAGCCACGAGATACGCACGCCGATGAACGCGGTGCTCGGCCTGACCAGCACCTTGCTGGAAACCGACCTCAATCGCGACCAGCGGGAGTCGGTTCACGCCATCCACATCGCCGGCGACAGCCTGCTGGAAATCCTCAACGACATTCTCGACTTCTCCAAGCTGGAATCGGGCAACCTGACGCTGGAGGAAATGCCGTTCTCGCCGGCGGCCATCATCGACGCCACGCTCGACGTGGTCGGCGCGAGCGCCGCGGCCAAAGGCCTCGAGGTCCGTGTCGTGACCTCCGGCGACCTGCCGGCGGCGTTGCTGGGCGATGCCGGTCGCATCCGGCAAATCCTGCTCAACCTCGCCTCCAATGCCATCAAGTTCACCACGGCCGGCGAGATCGTGGTCGAGGTCGCATGCCTTGGACGCGGCGCAAGCGATGCGACATTGCGATGGTCGGTCACCGA
>Ga0102590_1004770_pt1 | contig 11099 bp, 9 predicted proteins | sample AraplaMF_Col_mMF_FD_76859 | JGI IMG/M metagenome (GOLD analysis project Ga0102590, IMG submission 76859) | Arabidopsis root microbial communities from the University of North Carolina, USA - plate scrape MF_Col_mMF | ecosystem: Host-associated > Plants > Roots > Endosphere | place: USA...
GATGCCGGTCTGGCCCTTGCGGACGATGATCTGGATGCCCGAGACCGTATAGGGCCGCGAGAAGTCGTACTTGGCCGCCCGCTCGGGGGTGATGGTGATCTGGTTGATCACCACGTCGATGCGCTTGGATTCCAGCGCGCCCAGCAGGCCGGCGAACGGCGAGGGGTGGAACTCGGCCTTGACGCCCATCTGGGCGGCCAGGGCCTTGGCGAAGTCGACCTCGAAGCCGGCCAGCTGGCCGTCCTTGTCCTGGAAGTTGAACGGCGGATAGGTGCCTTCCAGGCCTACGCGCAGGACCTTGGTCGATTCGACGCGCTTGAGGCCTGTCTCGGCCACGTCGCCGGTCTTGCCCCCGCAGGCGGCCAGGGCGCCGAGGCCGAGCGCGACGGCGCCCACGCCCAGGGCGGTCAGGAATTCACGACGAGCGGGGAATCGCATGCGAAGCCTCGAAAGACGAAAGTCAGGCGCGCATTTCTATACGCCCCACGCGCCGCCGCCAGAGGCAAGCGTCGCCGGGAGCGCGCCGGACCCAACCTGACCGAGATTTAACCTGACGGCCGGTCCCCGGTCTGGCTTCCTGCGAGGCTGCGTAACCCATCGGGGGATTCCATGGTTCTGTTCGATCCGGCCGCGGCGACGGCCGCCTATCTGGCGCAGTTGCCGCCCGAGGCCCACGCCAAGGCCACGGCCTACACCCAGGGCGGCCACTGGCTGCTGTTGTGGGGCTTCCTGGTCTCGGTGCTGGTGTCGTTCCTGATCGTGCGCAGCGGCGTGCTGGTCGGGCTGCGCCGCCGGATGGAGCGGCGCAAGCCGCGGCCCGTCCTGGTCAGCCTGGCGGTCGGGGTTGTCTACCTGCTGATCGACGGCGTCCTGAGCCTGCCTTGGTCGGCCTATGCCGGCTGGTGGCGGCAGAAGCAGTACGGCCTGACCAGCCAGGCCTTCGGCGGCTGGCTGGGCGAGAACGCGATCAGCCTGGCGATCAGCGCGGTGGCGTTCGGCCTGTTCCTGACGGCGCTCTACGCCCTGATCCGCAGGGCGCCGCGCACCTGGTGGCTGTGGAGCGGCGGTCTGACGGCCGTCTTCATCACCATCCTGATGGTGCTGTCGCCGATCTATATCGAGCCGATCTTCAACCACTACACGCCCGCGCCGGCCGGCCCCGTGCGCGACCAGGTCGTGGCCATGGCCAAGGCCAACGGCATCCCGGCCGACAAGATCTTCGTCTACAACGGCTCCAAGCAGTCCAACGCCTACACCGCCAACGTCTCGGGCCTGTTCGGCTCGGCGCGGGTGGCGATGAGCGACACCATGTTCAAGCAGGGCGCGGACCTGGCCGAGGTGCGCGGCGTGGTCGGCCACGAGATGGGCCACTACGCCCACCACCACGCGCTGTGGATCGCCGGCGGGATGAGCCTCTTGGCGATCATCGCTTTCTTCCTGGTCGACCGCCTGTTCGCGCCGGTGTCCGCCCTGATGGGCGCCGACACGGTCAGGGGCCTGGCCGACCCGGCCGGACTGCCGATCCTGGCGGTGATCCTGGGCCTGTTGGGCCTGCTGGGCCAGCCGGTGACCAACAGCCTGATCCGCATCGCCGAGAGCGACGCCGACCACTACAGCCTCGTGCATTTCAACGAGCCGGACGGCCTGTCCAAGGCCCTGGTCAAGACCATCGAGTACCGGGCGGCGACGCCGGGCAAGCTGGAGGAGGTGCTGTTCTACGACCACCCGGCGGTGGGTAACCGGATCCGCCTCGCGATGGACTGGAAGGCGGCGCATCCGAAGGCGCCGCCGGTGTGACGATCAGCAGGGGCCTGGCGGCAAGCCGAAGCCAGCGCCGCCGTGATCCCGATAGCCCCTCATTTGAAGAGAAAATCCATGGCCCGACTGACTTGGATCGCCGCTCTCGTGGCGCTTGCCTCGACGACGGCGAGCGCGGCCGACCTCGCCATCGTGCACGCCAGGATCTACGCATCACCCGGCGCGCCGCCGATCGCGGATGGTTCGGTGATCGTTCGGGACGGCCGCATCACCGCCGTGGGTCGCGCCGCCGAGGTTCGTCCCGGGCCTGGCGCTCAGGTGATCGACGGCCGCGGCCTAGTGGTGACGGCGGGCTTCTGGAACAGCCATGTCCATTTGATGGGGCCCGCGTTCAGCGCCTCCAAGCGCGGCGATCCGGCCATTGCCTCCCGACAACTGGAGATGATGTTCACCCGCTGGGGCTTCACCACGATCTTCGACATCGCCTCGCTCCCGGGAGATGCGATCGCGTTGCGCAGTCGGGTGGTCGCAGGCGAGATCCGTGGGCCCAACATTCTCACGGTCGACGCCCCGTTCTACCCGAACAACGGCATGCCCGGCTACGCCAAGGAGATTCTGGCCGGCGCGCCGTCATTCGAGGTAGGCTCGCCCGAGCAGGCGGCGGCGCGGGCCCGGCGCCAACTGGCGGCCGGAGCCGACGGAGTCAAGATCTTCGCCGGCTCCGCCGTCGGCGGGACGGTCGGCGTGCTCCCCATGCCGCTTGACGCGGCCAAGGCCTTGGTGGACGAGGCGCACCGCGTCGGCAAGCCGGCCTTCGCCCATCCCTCCAACCTAGAGGGCGTCAACGTCGCCATAGCCTCCGGCGTCGACGTACTGGCCCACACCACGCCCGACGGCGGCGCCTGGCCGGCGGATACGGCCGCCCGCCTGAAGGCGCGCCATATCGCCCTGATCCCCACCCTGACGCTGTGGAAGGTGGAGCTGAAGAAGGGCAACGCCTCGCAAGCCGAGATTGACCGTTTCATGCGTGTGGCGCAGACGCAGCTGAAGACCTATTCCGACGCCGGCGGCCAGATCCTGTTTGGGACGGATATCGGCTATACCGACGCCGCCGACACGACGGACGAATATCGCCTGATGGCCGCGGCGGGCCTGTCATGGGGCCAGATCCTGGCCTCCCTGACCACCGCGCCGGCAGGGAGGTTCGGCTTTCCGAGCAAGGGCCGGATCGCCCCTGGGCTGGACGGCGACTTGACCGTTCTATCCGCCGATCCCGCGGCGGACGTGGGCGCCTTCGCCCAGGTCGCCTACACCATCCGCAGCGGCCAGATCATCTATCGCTCAAAGCCCTAGGGCGCGGGACCGGGAGCGCCGGGACCCGAGCGTCACCGCTTGCGCACGAACACGGTGCCCGCCGAATAGCCCGCGCCGAAGCTGCAGATCAGGCCCGTCTCGCCGGCTGCGAAGTCGTCGCTGGCGGTGTGGAAGGCGATGATCGAGCCGGCCGAGCTGGTGTTGGCGTAGGCGTCCAGGATGATCACGTTCTCGCCGGGCGCGGGGTCGCGGCCCAGCACCTTGCGACCGATCATCTCGTTCATGTTGATGTTGGCCTGGTGGAGCCACAGGCGTTTCAGGCCGGTGGGGTCGACGCCGATGTCGCCGGCGTGGTCGACGATCATCTCGCTGACCATCGGCACCACCTCGCGGAACACCTTGCGGCCTTCCTGCACGAACAGCTTGTCCTTGGCGCCGACCCCTTCGGGGGCCGTGCGGTTGAGGAAGCCGAAGTTGTTGCGGATGTTGTTGGAGAACTGGGTCTTCAGCCGCGTGCCCAGGATCTCCCAGCCGCCCTCGGCCTGGCCTTCCTCCTCGAGGATCACGGCCGTGGCCACGTCGCCGAAGATGAAGTGGCTGTCGCGGTCGGTGAAGTTCAGGTGGCCCGAGCAGATCTCGGGATTGACCATCAGCACGGCCTTGGCGCTGCCCGTGGCGATGAAGTCGGCGGCGGTCTTGATGCCGAAGGTCGCCGACGAGCAGGCGACGTTCATGTCGAAGGCGAACCCCTCGATCCCCAGGGCCTGCTGGACCTCGATGGCCATGGCCGGATAGGCCCGCTGCATGTTCGAGGCCGCGCAGATCACCGCCCCGATCTCCGAGGCCGGCTTGCCCCAGCGTTCGATCGCCTGCCTGGCGGCCTCGACGGCCATCTCCGCGAGGATGGAGATCTCTTCGTTGGGCCGTTCGGGCAGGATCGGCCGCATGACCTCGGGATCGATGATCCCGGCCTTGTTCATCACGTAGCGGGCCTTGATGCCCGAGGCCTTCTCGATGAACTCGGGCGAGGAAGGGGCCAGGGCCGTCACCTCGCCGGCGGCGATCGCCTCGGCGTTGGCGGCGTTGAAGCGCTCGACATAGGCGTTGAAGGCTTCGACCAGCTCGGTGTTCGAAACGCTGAAGGGCGGGGTGTACAGCCCCGTGGCGACGATGACGGCTTTAGGCAAGGCGGCGGTCCCGGTGACGCTGGCGCGCCCCCTCTCTGAAAAGGTGCGGGCGCGGCTTGGCTCTGTTGCTCGATCCATAGCACGCCTGAGGCGGGCGTCATCTTTCCCCGCGCGGCATCCGGGCCACACCTCGCGGCTTTCGGCGCCGGACACGGAACGATTTCGCGCCGCCACAATCGCCACGGACATGTCGAGATCGACACCCAATGGCCCCAAACGGGCGCGCCAGGGTCCCATCGCCGCCCCACGCCGAGGTTATCCAGGGCAGGTCGAGGCGCTCCCCCGCCTCGCCAGTGCCAAGGAGTACAACAATGAAAACTCTCATGACGGCGGCCGCCCTGGCCGCCCTTTCGGTCGCTGCTGTCCCCGCCCTGTCACAAGCCCAGGACACCGGGGTCTACGGGACCCTCGGCTACGCCGGCTCCCGCGCCGACGGCGCCGACACCGGCGCGGTGCAGGGTCGCCTGGGCGCCAAGCTGACCCCGCACTTCGGCGTCGAGGGCGAGCTGTCCGGCGGTGTCAAGGATGACGACATCGACACCAACGGCGTGCGGTCCAACATCGAGCAGACCCACGCGGCCGCCGTCTACGGCGTGGGCTTCCTGCCCGTGACCCCGAAGATCGACCTGATCGGCCGCGTCGGCTACGGCAATACCCAGTTCAAGCAGACCCTGGCCGGGGTCGAGAACAAGTTCGACGCCGACAGCGTCAACTACGGGGTCGGCGCCCAGTACAAGGTCGACGACAAGAACGGCGTGCGCGTCGACTACACGCGCCAGCAGTTCCGCGACAACGACGCGGCCGACGCCAATGTCGTGTCGGTGGGCTATGCCCGGAAGTTCTAGCCTGGGCCAGACCTGAAACCGAAGGAAGCGCGCCTCCTCGCGGGGGCGCGCTTCCTGATTCCTGCAGGATGTCGGGCGGTTAGCTGAACACCGCGGCGGTGTCGCCGGTGGCCGCACCCTTGGGGTCCGGGCCGAACTTGTTGGGGCCGTTCGTGCCGGGCAGCAGGTAGAAGACCAGCAGCACCAGGCCGCCGATGCCGGGAATGAGGCTGATCAGCAGCCACCACGCCGACCGGTCGGTGTCGTGCAGGCGCCGGAAGGTGACGGCCAGGCTGGGGATGAGGACGCCCAGGAAGGCCAGCGAGAAGATTCCCATCACCGCCAACGCCGCGCCGCTCGGCCCGTTGGGGCTGAAGCCGCCCGCTGCGCCCAGCACGGCGACATAGACGATCTCCGCGATGAGGATGAGCAAGGTGAACAGCCAGAATTCCGAACGCCGCGCGCGGCCGGAGAATTGAGCGTACTTCTTCAAGGGCTCGAACATCAGCGACATCTGGAACTCCAAAGTTTCTCCCGCTCCCTGGCGGGCGCTCAACCTTGGGCACGAAACGACGGGACGTAAACACCCAAGATGGGCGGCAGGTCCCCCGGCCGGCCGAAACCTCTCGCTTGACGCTGGGTCGGCTGAGCGTGACGCTGGCGTCAGGATTTCGGGGAGGAAGCGTCGTCGTGGACAAGGCGCTGCTGATTCAATTGCTTGGCTCGGCCGTGGCGGTGAGCCTGCTGGTCGCGATCGCGGCCTGGGCGCGGATCGCGCGGCCGACCCCGCCGCTCGACGCGGAGGCCGCGCGAGCCCTGCTGGCGGTCGAGTTCCCCGACGATCCCGTCGACGCCCTGTGGATCGCCGCCGACGGCGCGGGATTGGTGGCCCGATCGGGCGAGCGGGCCCTGGTCGCCTGGCGCAGAGGCGACAGCTATGTGGCCCGCGACCTGCCATGGGCGGCCGTCCTGGTCGCCAGGCCCGCCAAAGGCGTCCTGGTCCTCAAGGCCGCCGACGGCGCGCCCCGCCTGGCCCTCGACGACGGTGAGGCCTGGCCGCCGCCCCCGTTCCTGTCCCGGGAGGTCGCGGCGTGAAGACCTTCGACCCCGTGCAGATGGCCATTCCGTTCTTCGTGTTGGCCGTGATCCTGGAGATCGTCCTGGCCCGGACGGGCAGGGCGAACGCCCGCTACGAGGCCCGGGACACCGCCGTCTCCCTGGCCATGGGCCTGGGCAGCAGCATCGCCGGCGCGCTGATGGCCGGCGTGATCTTCGCCGCCAGCCTCTGGGCCTACCAGCATCGCGTCTTCACGATCCCGATGACCGCCGTCTGGGCCTGGGCGCTGCTCTTCTTCGCCGAGGACCTGACCTATTACGGCTTCCACCGCCTGTCCCACGAGCGGCGGTTCTGGTGGGCCAGCCACGTCAACCACCACACCTCCACCCACTACAACCTGTCGACGGCCCTGCGGCAGACCTGGACGGGCGGGGTGGCCGGGACCTGGCTGCTGTGGCTGCCGCTGTCGTTCCTGGGCTTCCCGCCGGCCATGGTGGCCATCCAGAAGGGGATCAGCCTAGTCTACCAGTTCTGGATCCACACCGAGGCGATCAAGCGCATGCCCGCGTGGTTCGAGGCGGTGTTCAACACCCCCTCGCATCACCGGGTGCACCACGCCCGCAACCCCCGCTACCTGGACGCCAACTACGCTGGCGTGCTGATCATCTGGGACCGGATGTTCGGCACCTTCATCCCGGAGACCGACGCGGAGCCGTGCCGCTACGGCACGGTCAGGAACCTGGCCAGCTTCAACCTGCTGACCAACGTCTTCCACGAGTGGATCGGCATCGGCAAGGACCTGGCGCGCTCGCGCTCGGCCCGCGAGGTCCTGGGCTACGTGTTCGGCCCGCCCGGCTGGAGCCCGGACGGATCGCGCGACACGTCGCGGACGCTGAAGGCCAGGTGGCGGGCGCGAATGGCGCGAAACGAAGGGCAGGGGGCGGCGGAGCGAGGCGACTAGGCCGGCGCGAACATGGGGCCGCTGATCCACGGACCAGCAGGCCGGTGTTGACCTGCGGCCTGATTGCCATTCTCAAGTAAACCTGAATCATATTGAATTTAATGCGTCGTATGATTTTATTCGGATAAATAAACTTTAGGTTCTGTTGGCGGCAGATTGGCGTTTCATATCTACAACGATGCTATTGCGACAATTCGTCGCCGGCTAAACGTTAATTATTTATCGAAAATTTACCTAGATCGCCAAACTGGTAAGGGCGGTGTGGCGATTTCCAAGGATTGAAACGGGCTGGGATCGTATCGAAGTCTCGATGCGAGGGCAGCATGGTTTGGGTCGATCACATCCATGCACTGATCACCGGCCATGAGGCGCGACATGAAGACCCTTTCGTCCCTGAAGATCGGAACTCGCCTCTGGGTCGGCTTCGCGCTGGTGCTCAGCCTGGTGATCGGCCTGTCGGCGATCAGCATCCAGAAGGTCCAGCAGATCAACCAGAACCTGGCGACGGTGAACGACGTCAACAGCAAGGCCCAGCGCTACGCGATCAATTTCCGGGGCAGCGTCCATGACCGGGCGATCGCCCTGCGCGACGTGACCCTGGTCGAGCCCGCCGCAATCGGCGCCGAGGAGGCCCTGATCAAGAAGCTGACCGACAAGTACGCGCAGTCGGCCGCTCCGCTGGACGAGATGATGGCCCGGCCGGACGCGACCGACGCCGAGCGCGCGATCGTCAACAGCATCAAGCAGACCGAAGCCCAGACCTTGCCGTTGATCCAGGAAGTCATCCAGCGCCAGCGCGCGGGCGACGCCGCGGGCGCCCACCAGGCGCTGATGGGCCAGGCCCGGCCGCTGTTCGTGCAGTGGCTCAAGCAGATCAACCAGTTCATCGACCTGAAGGAAGCGCAGAACAAGGCGATCGGTGCCCATACCCGGGCGATCGCCGAGAGCTTTACCTGGCTGACGGTCCTGCTGGCGCTCGGCGCCCTGGTGCTGGGCGGGGTGATCGCGCTGTGGTCGGTGCGCTCGGTGCGGCCGCTGGGCGATCTCACCCGCGTGATCAGCCGCCTCGCCGCCGACGACTTCTCGGTCGTGGTGCCCAGCGCCGACCGCAAGGACGAAATCGGCGACGTCGCCCGCGCGGTTCTGGTCTTCAAGGACGGCGGCATCGAACGCGAGCGCCTGCAGGCCCAGGCCGCGGCGTTTCAGAGCGAGCTGGACCGCAAGCTGAAGGACATGGAAGTCGCATTCGAAAGCGCCGGCGAAAGCCAGCGGCGGCTGGTGGCGGCCATGGCCGGCCAGTTGAACCGCCTGGCCGGCGGCGACCTGAAGGCGCGCCTGGTCGACGAGGTCGCCCAGGAATATCGCCAGCTGCGCGACGACTTCAACACGGCCGTCTCCCAGCTCGACCAGAGCATGGGCGTGATCGCCACCGCGGCCAACGGCATCCGCGCCGGTTCGGACGAACTGACCAGCGCCGCCGACGACCTGGCCCGCCGCAGCGAGCAGCAGGCCGCCAGCCTGGAACGGACCTCCAGCGCGCTGGAGGACATCACCCAGCGGGTCAAGGAGACGGCCGCCGGTTCGCGAAAGGCCTCCACCGCGGTCGAGGCGGCGCGCGGCGAGGCTCAAGGCTCCGGCGAAGTGGTGCGCAACGCCATCTCCGCGATGAGCAAGATCGCCAAGTCGTCGGCCGAGATCACCCAGATTATCGGGGTGATCGACGAGATCGCCTTCCAGACCAACCTGCTGGCTCTCAACGCCGGCGTGGAAGCCGCGCGCGCGGGCGACGCGGGCCGCGGCTTCGCGGTGGTCGCCCAGGAGGTCCGCGCCCTGGCCCAGCGCTCGGCCGAGGCGGCCAAGGAGATCAAGACCCTGATCTCGACCTCCGGTCAGCAGGTGGACGAGGGCGTGGCCCTGGTCGACGAGACCGGCCAGGCGCTGCGCCGCATCGTCGAGCAGGTGGAGACGGTCGAGGCGCTGGTCACCGAGATCAACGACTCCACCCAGGCTCAGGCCACCGGGCTTTCGGAGGTCAACGCCGCGGTCAACCAGATGGACCAGATGGTGCAGCAGAACGCGGCCATGGTGGAGCAGTCGACCGCCGCCAGCCACGCCCTGAAGGGCGAGGCCGGGCATCTGAGCGCCCTGGTCGCCCGGTTCGAGCTGAGCGGGGCCGGCCAGGCCGATCCGGCCCGCGCCGCCGCGCGACGCCCCGGCCGCGCGGCCTGACCGGAGCACCTGGTTGCTCCCTCTCTGGGGGAGCTGTCGGGAAGCGATTGAGGGGGCCTTCCCGCAGGTCGGGATCAAGGGCCACTGGTATCAGGATGAGGAGCCTTGTGCTGATTTCCTCATCCTGAGGTGCGCGCTCCTGAGCGCGCCTCGAAGGATGCAAGGTGCTCGGGGAGTCCGTCTCGGGGCGAAAGCTCGCCTTATCGTTCGAGCGAAAGTTGGACGAAGAAACTTACTCCCATCGCCACCGGCGTGTTTCCCCAACCAATTCAACGCTGAAAATCCACTTATCCTCCGCCTCTCGCGCCGCCGTATGATCAACCTCACCTTGAGGCGATGGGGAGGGCGTGAGGCCTGCGACCTTCGCGGCCTTGAGGGGCGGTCGAGCGGGAAGCTCGTCGGCGGCGGCCCCGCGAGGGGCCGCGCCTCATCCCTCCGGTGCCGGCCGGGCGTGGAACACAGATACGGCGTGGGATGAGAGCCGATGGCGCGGCAGGCTTGCGGTGACGCAGGCGTTCCGGGACCGGGCGACGCAAGCCCGGCCCGCCCGTCGGGGGCTTTAGATCGGCGAGGTCCGAACAGGATCCACCGCCGGACGCTCCCGGATAACGACCGCGCGGAGCGTCGGTCCTGGTCGAAACGGTATTTCTACAAAAGCTTCCGGGCCTGGTCCGGCGCTCCGCAGTCCTCCCCGAACTTCAGCGGCCCGCCGCGTGAGGCGGCCAAGGCGCGCCCAAACGTCACAGGAGCCGCCATGGGCTCAGCCCGGTTTGCCTCGAAAAATCCGATAGCCCTTCTCCCGGGCGATGGCCAGCATCTCGCGGTCGCCGGAGGTGTCGCCATAGGCGGCGGCCAGCGACAAATCGTCGCCGAAGATTTCCTTCAAGCGGATCACTTTCTCCGGCCCGCGGCAGTTGGGGCTGAGCAGGGGCCCCAGGACCTTGTCGTCGGGGTCCAGGGCCAGACGCGAGCCGATCAGCAGGTCCGCGCCCAGGCCGCGGGCGAACGGCGCGACCACCACGTCGGGCGAGGCGGTGACGATCACCAGCCTGGCGCCCTTGGCCCTCCAGCGCCGCCAGACGGCCAGGGCGTCGGGGCGGAACAGCCTGGGGGCCTCGGACTGGGCGAAGGCGCGGGCCTCGCGTTCCAGCTGCTCCAGGGGCACGCCGCGCAGGAACTCGCGGACGGCGGCGGCCTTGATCTTGCCGCGGTTGCGATCGAACACATACCCAACGGCGGCGGGGAAAAGGCGCACCATGCCCATGAAATGCCGGGCGGGGCCGACCCGCCACTTCAGAAAGGCGGTGAAGCTGTCGCGAACCGTAAGGGTGCCGTCGAAATCGAAGGCGACCAGGGGCGGGCCCTCGTGCAGATCTCCGGTCATCGGCGTCGAGGCCGACAGGCCCTTGGCCATCAGTGAACGTTTCGCCATTCGTCTCCGCGCTCACGCGCCCCGCAATCGAGCCCGTCTTGCACCACGATTCCACTTGGGCCGCTAAGGTCTTCACCGATTTCGGCGCCCGCGCCGACGAGGCTCCGACGGAGCGAACGGCCTGCCGCTTGCGTTGAGGGTCCGGAACGCCATCTTAGAGAAGAATTCCATGAAACCGCACGCACCATCCACGAACTTGGGGGCTGTAAATCGGCTCCAAGGCTTGTGCCGTGCGTCCGGATCGGGGAATGTCAAGGATTAGACAACTCCCGGCGAATATCCTGCTGCTTCGGTGGCGGGCTTGGCGCTAAGGAGGCGGCGGTTTCGGCTTCGGCCC
>Ga0102590_1004775_pt1 | contig 11095 bp, 10 predicted proteins | sample AraplaMF_Col_mMF_FD_76859 | JGI IMG/M metagenome (GOLD analysis project Ga0102590, IMG submission 76859) | Arabidopsis root microbial communities from the University of North Carolina, USA - plate scrape MF_Col_mMF | ecosystem: Host-associated > Plants > Roots > Endosphere | place: USA...
CGAGAAACTCAAGGACGTGCCCTTCATCCTCCTTTCCGCCCGGGCCGGGGAAGAGGCAAGGCTGGAGGGTATTCGCGCCGGTGCCGATGATTATCTCGTCAAGCCGTTTTCGGCGCGGGAACTGGTGGGGCGCATTTCCGCTTCGATCAGGCTGTCGCGGGACCGGCATGAGGCGTTCCTGAGAGAAAACGCCGCGCGTCTGGAAGAGCAGAACGCGGATCTGGAGCGCCGCGTTCTGGAGCATTCGCGCGAGCGTGGCCGGACGTGGAGATACAGTCCGGACCTGCTCTCGGTGATCGACGTGGAGAGCGGGGTGTTCGAGAAGGTCAATCCCGCCTGGCAGAAAACACTCGGCCTGAGCGAGGCGGAGCTCCTGGACACGCCTTTCCTCGCCCTCCTTCACCCGGACGATGTCGTGGCCAGCGAAACCGCCTTCCAGGCGGCTGGACGCGGCCTGCCTGTGCTTCGCTTCGAAAACCGCTGCCGCACCAGGGAGGGCGATTATCGCTGGCTCTCCTGGGTCGCGGTCGTCGTCGATGACAAGCTTTATTCGAGCGCCCGCGACGTCACCGACGAGAAAATTCGCGACGAGGAGCTGAAGAAAGCCCAGGAGACGCTGCGCCAGGCCCAGAAGATGGAGGTGATCGGCCAGCTCACCGGCGGGGTCGCCCATGATTTCAACAATCTCCTCATGGTGATCTCAGGCGGATTGGACATCCTCGACAAACGGGACGATCCGGTGCGGCGGGAGCGGATCAAGAGCGGCATGCTGCAGGCGGTCAATCGCGGCGCGTCACTCACCCGGCAATTGCTGACCTTTGCCCGACGGCAGCCTTTGAAGCCGCAGCCGATCGATCTTCGCCGCCAGATTTCCGAGATGCGCGACCTTCTCGACCGCACGCTCGGCGGCGATATCACCATCGATGTCGACGTCGATGCCGGAGTGTGGCCGGTGCAGGCCGACCCGGCGGAACTGGAACTCGTCCTGTTGAACCTGTGCGTCAACGCGCGCGATGCAATGCCCGCGGGCGGCACGATCGTCATCAGCGCGTCCAATTCCGTTGTCGATGCGTCTGGCCAGAAAGCCGACGTCGTGAAGATCACCGTCGCCGACAGCGGCGTCGGAATGCAGCCCGAGGTTCTGAAACGCGTGTTCGAGCCGTTCTTCACCACCAAGGAAATCGGCAAGGGATCGGGACTGGGGCTTGCCCAGGTCTATGGTTTCGTCGAGGCATCCGGCGGATCGGTCGAGATCAACAGCGAGCCCGGCATCGGAACAGCCGTGGATCTCTGGCTTCCCCGGTCGATCGAGGCGGGGTTGGCCGGCGGTCATTCGCCGCATGCTTACGGAGAGGCGGACAGGAGCGTTGCGGGAAAAATTCTGGTCGTCGAGGATGACGACAGCGTCGCCATGCTGGTCAACGACATGCTCGACCAGCTCGGCTATTCCGTCACCCGGGTCGACGGCGCAGCCGCGGCCCTGACCGTGCTCGCGTCCGATAGCGAGCCCGATCTGATGTTTTCCGACATCATGATGCCGGGCGGCATCAACGGCGTGGATCTGGCCAAGCAGGTCAAGCAAACGCATCCCAAACTGCCCATTCTGCTGACATCCGGTTATGCGGACATGCTCAAGAGTGCTGCGACCGCGGAAGGCGTGGAGATCTTGCCCAAGCCGTACAGCCTGCGGCAGCTTTCGGAGGCGCTCCGGGCAACGATCCCGGACGCGCGGGAATAATAACCGACGATCCCGAGCCCCACGCGTCAACAACGCGATCGTCAAGGCCCAGCCGATGCCGGCCTATGACGACATTTCCTCGCGCGCATACCGGGTCGGCGGCAGTCCGACGAACCGGGTGAACGCGACGCTGAAGGCACTTGCGGAGCGGTATCCGACACGCTCCGCGATTTCCTTCATGCCGCCTTCCTTGCGCCGCAGAAGGTTCTTCGCCAGAGCCATGCGCCATGAAAGCAGATATTCCATCGGAGTGACGCCCATGGCGCGACGGAACCGGTCGAAGAACGCCGAGCGGGAGAGGGCAGCCTCCTGAGCCAGTTGCTCGACCGTCCAGTCCTGGGTCGGATCTTCGTGCATCCGGCGGATCGCCGCGGCGAGCCTGCCATCCGCCAGTCCGCGCAGGAGCCCGGGCGGGGTAGCCGCGCCGGCCGTGGAGCGGAGCGCCTCGATGAGCAGAACTTCCAGCAGGCGCGCCAGGATCATGTCCCGCGCCGGCCGCTGTTCGCGCGCTTCTTCCCGGAGCAGCTCCACGAGGGTGGCGAGCCGTCTTTCGCCGCGAACATGCACACGCTCGGGGAGGAGCGAAACCAGAAGTGCCGCGTCCGGCGAACCGAAGACGAAATGGCCTACCATCAAACGGATGTCGGGCGGTCCGTCCGGGTTGCCGTGCCTTGTTTCGTCCGCGAATTTGGTGACGGTCAGCGGATCGACGCCCTCCGAAGGCATCGGCTCAAGGTTCGTCATGGTGAAGCCATGAGGCGAGGGGATCAGAACGAAATCACCCTCCCGCAGCTCGATCGGCTCCTGCCCGTCGATCGTAAGGCAAGACGAACCCTCCAGGATCGCGCAATAGAAAGGTTGTCCCGATTCGCGGCGCGCCACGCGCCAGGCCCCCGCACCGCTCGCGAGCTTCGTCAAAGTCACGCTGGGCTGGAGAAGCGTGATGACTTCCGCAAATGGATCGATCATTTCAGGACTCTTGCGAATGACAAACGGACTTCTGATTATAGTCAGTCCGGCGATGCCGGTCTAGATGTCTGGCGCTGCAAACACATGAAGGAGCCGCCATGAAAACCGTTCTTATTACCGGTTGCTCGTCCGGGTTCGGGCTGGAGACCGCCAGATATTTCCGCGACCGGAACTGGAAGGTCATCGCCACGATGCGCACGGCGCGCGAGGATATCCTGCCGCCTTCCGAGCATCTCCGGATACTTCCTCTCGATGTCACCGACCCGGAAAGCATACGCCGCGCCATCGATGCCGCGGGACCGATCGACGTGCTGGTCAACAACGCGGGGATCGGCTGGCTGAACGCCCTCGAAGGCACGCCGATGGCCGTCGCGCGCGAGATCTTCGAGACCAACACCCTTGGAACGATGGCGGTGACGCAGGCCGTGCTGCCTCAGTTCCGGCAGCGGCGAAGCGGCGTCATCGTCAACGTGGCATCGAGCGTGACCTTGAAGCCGCTTCCTCTTCTGTCGGTCTATACCGCAAGCAAGGCGGCGGTGGATGCGTTCACGGACGTGCTGGCGCTCGAACTTCACGAGTTCGATGTGCGCGTGCGTCTCGTACAGCCGGGAAGGTCACCCGAGACGCGGTTCGGGGAGAACGCGCGGTCTCTCGCCCAGGGCGAATTCAGCTTCCCGGAGGCCTATTCCGGGCTGGCGCAGAGCGTCTTTGCCGGGTGGCAGCAAGAGCAGTCGGCGATCACCCGGTCGCTCGACGTGGCCGAGGCAGTCTGGTTCGCGGCGACCGATCCGTCATCGCCGGCCCATATTCCGGCCGGCGCCGATGCAATGGCGCTGGCCGGCTAAACCCGCCGCCGGACATCGATGTCCGCGAGGTCGCCGCGGGATTTGCGCGGCGACTAAGACCGGATGGAAGTCCGTCTATTGCAGGAGATCGGCAAGGGCGTAGAAGGTCGCCGATATCGCCGCACTCGCCGGCATGGTCACGATCCAGGCGATCACGATATTGCCGGCGAGCCCCCAGCGGACCGCCGAGACCCGCCGCGCCGCGCCCACGCCGACGATCGCTCCGGTGATGGTATGGGTCGTCGAGACGGGAATGCCGAGCCAGGTCGCTCCGAACAGCGTCAGCGCGCCGCCCGTTTCGGCGCAGAAACCCTGCATCGGGTTGAGCCTGGTGATCTTCGAGCCCATGGTATGGACGATCCGCCATCCGCCAAACAGCGTACCGAGCGCCATTGCCGATTGGCACGAGATCACCACCCAGAACGGCACGTAGAAGGTCGAACCGAGATATCCCTGGCTGAACAACAGCACCGCGATGATGCCCATCGTTTTCTGCGCGTCATTGCCGCCGTGGCCGAGGGAATAAAGCGAAGCGGAGACGAACTGCATCACCCGAAATGTCCGATCCACCGCAAAGGGCGTTTGCCGGACGAAAAGCCAGGACACCAGGAGCACCAGCAAAAGGGCAAGCAGGAAGCCGATGGCCGGCGACAGGAAAATCGCCCCGACCGTCTTGCCGAGACCGCTCCAGACGATCGAGCTGAAACCGACCTTGGCGAGACCGGCCCCGACCAGCCCGCCGACCAGCGCATGCGACGAGCTGGAGGGAATTCCGAAAAGCCAGGTGAGAATATTCCAGATGATCGCGCCCATGAGGGCGGCGAAGATCACCTGGGGAGAGACGATCGCAGGATCGATGATGCCTGTGCCCAGCGTTTCCGCCACATGCAGGCCGAAGAAAAGGAACGCGATGAAATTGAAGAACGCCGCCCAGGCAACCGCGTATTGCGGCCGCAGGACGCGGGTGGAGACGATCGTCGCGATGGAGTTGGCCGCGTCATGAAGGCCGTTGAGGAAATCGAAGAACAGCGCGACGGCGATCAGGCCGAGGAGAAGCGGCAAGGCGAGGGAGGCGTCCATCAGACGTTCTCGATGACAATGCCGCTGATCTCGTTGGCGACATCCTCGAAACGGTCGACGACCTTTTCCAGCTCGCCGTAGATCTCGCTACCGATCAGATAGGCCATCGCATTGCCGCTCGCCCCGTGACGCCGGTAGAGGTCTTTCAAACCCTGATCATGCAGGTCGTCGGAGCGGCCTTCCACGCGGGTAACCTCCTCGGCGATCGCCGCCAGGCGTTGGGCGTTGGTGCCGACCTTGTCGAGCAGCGGGATCGCTTCCGAAACGAGGTTTGCCGCCTTGACGATTTCACCGCCCATCTGCTGCATGAGCGGATCGAAACCCGACTGCTCGAACAGCCGGATTGTCTTGACCGTCTTGTGCATCATGTCGATCGCATCATCCATCGACTGGATGAGATCCTTGATGTCACCGCGATCGAAGGGCGTGATGAAGCTCCGCCGGACGGCGAGAAGAACGTCGCGGGTAATGTCGTCGGCCTCGTTCTCCAAGGCTACGATCAGCTCGCAATTCTTCTCGACGTCATTGCCCTTGAGGAGCTGGTCGAGCGCATGGGCTGCCGCGACGACGGTCTTCGAGTGCCTGGAAAACATTTCAAAGAACTTGTCCTCACGCGGCATCAGCCTGCGAAAAATACTCATCATGCCATGCGACCTTCCCATGCGGCTGACTGTCATAAATCTGTCATAAACATGCCCGGGCGATTGAAGCAACAAGCAAGATCGATAGTTTGGTCGGCATGAAATCGACGAAAAAAACCGGGAAGCCCCGGCCGGACAAATCCCAGACGCTGCTCAGGCAGCTTGCGACAGTTCCCGACAGGCTGTTTGGCGGTGCGTTCCGCCAACAATACGGCGCCTTGTGCTTTCGCTATCGGAAGGACGGACCCGGTATCGAGATCCTGGTGATCACGTCGCGAGAGAGCGGGCGCTGGGTGATCCCGAAAGGATGGCCGATGAAGGGGAAAAAGCCCTTCGAAGCGGCGGCGACCGAAGCCTGGGAAGAAGCGGGCGTGAGCGGGGCGGCGAAAAAGAAACCGGTCGGCCGCTACACCTATCTCAAAGAACTCGACGACGGCAACGTGGCTCCCTGTATCGTCGACGTGTTCCAGATCGAAGTCGCGCAGGTCCGGACCGATTTCAAGGAACAGGGCCAGCGCCTCCTCGACTGGGTCAGCCCCGATGAGGCGGCGCGACGCGTTCGCGAGATCGAGCTCAAATCGCTGCTCGTCGATTTCAAGCCGGCGGGTCGGAAGAAGCGTGACCGCGGCTAGTTCTGAACCTGGTCGGCGGTGTTCTGATGGGTGATCCTGCTTTGAAGCAGTTCGCCTTGCCGTTCCAGGACCGGATAGGCCGTGGCTGCGACAAGGTGGGAATTGATCTGCTTGAAATCCCGCAACAGGTCCAAGTGCAGGGAGGTGCTTTCCGCCGTCTCGATGTCCCCATCGCGCAGCCGTTTGAAATGCGCGTTGGTGCCGTCGCGTTCCGCCCGCCGGAAGACGATCTTTTCGTCGGCGAGCATGCGCGCGACACGCTCGTCCTGCGACATGAAGAGGGCGGCGGCGGTGCGCAGGTTGGTCGAAAGGCGGTCCAGAAGGCCGTTCAGCTCGTGCTGTCCTTCCTTCGAAAAGGTCATGCCCCGGCGCAGTCTCTTGGCGAGATGGGGAAGCACGTTCTGGTCGAGGACGTCGCCGGCGTGTTCCAGCCCGGTCGAGAACAGCAGAATTTCGTCGAGCCGCCGCCTGTCGCTGTCGCTGAACTCCTCGGGATCTATGGATGTCAGATACCGTTTGACCGCCGTGTTCAGGCGATCGAGGACGTTGTCCTTCTGCCGCAACTCCGAGAGGCTGCGGCGATCGGTGCTCGTCAACGCGGACTTCGTTCCCGAAAGCATTTCCTCCAGCACGTCGACCAGCCGCAGGACTTCGCGCGCCGCCGCCTGCAGCGCGACGACCGGCGTTTCCTTGGCGGACGGGTCGAGATATCGCGGCTGGCCCGGATCGCTCTCGTCGATCCGCTGCGGCATCAGCCTAACGAGAGCGTTGGCGAAGGGCGTCAGAAGCGGCATGAAGACGATCGCGACCACGAGATTGAACGCCGTATGGAAATTCGCGACCAGCCGGGCACCGTCGTTCTCGATGTGGATCATCAGGCCAGCAATCGGCGAGAGGAGCGCGAGCGCCGCCAGAACGCCTGCGACCCTGGTGATCAGGTTGCCGACAGGAAGCCGTTTCGCCGACAGATCGCGGCCGGCCTGTCCCTCGACAACCGGATTGATCGCTGTTCCGAGATTGGCGCCGAGGGTCAGCGCGAAAGCCTGGTAGGGGTCGATCAGGCCCTGGGCCGAGAGCGACATGACGAGCAGGACCACCGCGACGCTGGAATGGGCGGCCCAGGTGAGGGCGGCCGCGAGCAGGAGGCTGAGGAGCGGCATGGTCGATACGGCCGAAAGAACCGCGGTAAAAGCCGGCGTGCCGGCATATTCCGTCAGCACGTCGAGCAGTTGATGCAGGGCGAGCAGCATGAAGCCGAGGCCGATGAACACACGACCGAGATCGTGGACCTGCGGGTTCTGCGTGCGGCGGAACATCAGGACGCCGAGAAGTATGAGGGCCGGGGATGCGGCCGCCATGTCGAAGGACAGAACCTGGACGATGAGCGTGCTGCCGACATTGGCGCCCAGCATGACGGCAAGCGCGGGGACGAGAGCGACCAGCCCCTCGGCCGCGAACCCGGATGCCATCAGCCCGGTCGCCGTGCTGCTCTGAAGAATTGCCGTCACGCCCATTCCGGCCAGGAAGGCCTTGATCCGGTTGCTCAGCGCGCGACCGAGAAAAGACCGGAGGCTCGCCCCGAACGCACGCTGGATACCGGTCTGGACCATGCGCGTCCCCCACAGAAGAAGCGCTATATGTCCGGCAAGAGTGATGATGGCGATGACGAAGGGCATGGCATTCTCATAAACAATAAGCCGGGCAGAAACCGGGCCGGCGCCGCAGGATATTAGCCAGCTAACACAATTGCCGGAAACTCCCGGCTTTTCAAGGCTCGGATCGGGTTGTCCGGTTGACGATGCGACGCCGTCCGCTGCGGGAGCGAGGCGGCCTGACAGTCCGTGTTCGTGGCACATTCTTGAAGCCGGCGATCTTCCGCCAGCGACCCTTTCCGGTCGCTCGCCGGTCGGGTTGCGGCAGCAAGCATCGAGATGACAGCGGGCCTGGGCAGGCATCACGGCCGAACCCCGCAGCCGGGAAGGCCGAAAATTCTTGCGTCGAAAAAATCGATCCGATGTCGGATTGGCAAAATGCCGTTCGTCCTTAGAGTCGTCCAAGCCAATCCAGAAAGGATCACGACCATGCCGAATACCATAAGCCTGCATCGCGTCCTGGCGACCAGCCCGGAAAAGGTCTATCGCGCCTTCATCGAGGCCGACGCCCTCGCCAAGTGGCTTCCGCCCAACGGTTTCCTGTGCACGGTGCATCACCTGGAACCGAAAGTCGGTGGAACATTCAGAATGTCCTTCAGGAACTTCACGACCGGAAACAGCCACGCCTTCGGCGGCGAATATGTCGAACTCGTTGCGGGCGAGCGGCTGCGCTACACGGACAGGTTCGACGACCCCAACCTGCCCGGCGAAATGCAGGTGACCGTCACGCTGAAGAAGGTTTCCGTCGGGACCGAGGTGAACATAACTCAGGCAGGCGTGCCGGACGTCATTCCGCCGGAGGCCTGCTATCTCGGCTGGCAGGAGTCGCTGCGAAATCTGGCGCGGGTCGTCGAGCCGGAGATCAACGAATAGGGCATCGGCAATCGCTCGGGTACCGGATCGCGACGAGGTGTTCGCGATCCGGTTCGAGCTGCGGTTCTCTGCGCTCGCGCCCCAAGGCGAGGGTGGCGCATACAGACGATCGAGATGGCGTCGGTCACGCCGGCACATGGTTTGAAACGATAGTTGAAAAGACGGCGAGCTTCGCGGCCGCATCGACCCGGAACCATCTCGGCGCTGTGTTGTTGACATTTCGAAAGAGAAAAAAGTCATGCACCAGCCACCAAGACAACCCATCCCCGATCCTTCGCCTCCCGTGCAGCCTTCAGCAAGGCCGACCCCGTCGCCCGCCCTGGCGCAGTCAGATCCCCAGTCCCTCGAGACGGCCGGTCCGACTGGCGGGAAGCCGACATATGCGGCCGAGGATCTCGTCCGCAACTATGGCCTGAGCGCCCAGGAAGCCCAGCGGCTCATCGACCGGTTCGGACCGTTCGCCGCGGAGCTCGATTTCATCCTGGCCGGCAAAGGACGCCCCAGGCGGCATCGGCGCCAGGATATCGAGCGGTCCGCCGAAGAAATCGCGTTTGGCTGAGTTGCCCGAGGGGCGAGGCCGTGGCCGGAGGACATGCGTCCGCATGTCAGGGGGCCTGCCGCAACCGGCTGAATTCATCGAAATCTTCGAGCGAGTGGTTTTGTCCGCAACGAGGGATGAAGACAGTCGCCGGATCGGCCGGTGACGCATGGCGATCATACCTTGGCGCTCAGGCCCGCTTCCTTCAGCGAGGCGAACTTCATCGTGACGCTTTCGAGATTGTCGTCCAGCCACCGGGCCATGGCGATCTCTTCGTCGAGGTTGTGCCTCAATACCGGCACCAAGCCCGGAAAACCGCCATGTTCGGCGATGGTGATGAGGGACTTGTAGGCAGCGATCTCGAAATTTTCGAAAGCGAAATTGGCAAGAGAATTCTTGATGATTTCATCGCCGGTAACGGCGTGTCCGATGGCCGCCATGCTGCCCGTCAGGGACAGCGCCATGTCCTTCAGCGACGAATGACCTTCCGCAAGGCTTTCGAGGACGTCTTCCAGTCTTGCAACCTGTCCCTCCGTCTCGCGGATATGCCATTCAAGACGCGCGGCGACCTCCGGATAGTTTTCGATCCGCGACACCTGGGGTTTCATGATCGACAGCGCCTGCTTTTCCATGGCATGCGCATTCTTGAGGCCGGTCACGAAGATGGCGCGGGTTTCGGATGTTTCTGCCATTGCGTTTTCCTCTTTGCTGGTCGTGACCGCTAACCGGCGAAGGCGGCGATCGTTCCAGGCGTAGCGGGCGGGAGGGAATGGTTTCAAATGGTCGGAAGTGCTACAGAGTGGTCCAAACAAGGCGGCGCGGTTTGAACACACGCCTTGACGCAATTTTGGAACGCCATGAAAAATCAATATTTTAGTCGCGAAAAAGTCTTCGCGGTCGCCCCCATGATCGACTGGACCGACAGGCACTGCCGTTTCCTGCACCGGCAGCTGTCGAAAAGGGCGCTGCTCTATACCGAGATGGTGGTGGCGGATGCGATCATTTTCGGGCCGCGCGAGAGGCTGCTCTCCTATTCGCCTCAGGAACATCCGGTCGCGCTGCAGCTCGGCGGTTCGGATCCGGCCAAGCTTGCCGAAGCGGTGCGGATCGCCACCGATTACGGTTATGACGAGATCAACCTCAATGTCGGCTGCCCGTCGGACCGGGTGCAGTCGGGCACGTTCGGCGCCTGCCTGATGCGCGATCCGGCGCATGTGGCCGGCCTCGTCGAGGCGATGAAGCGGGTGGCGACCGTGCCGGTCACCGTGAAATGCCGGATCGGCGTCGACGACCAGGAGCCGGCGCAGGTCCTGCCGGATTTTCTCGCCCGGGTGATCGGCGCCGGCGCCGATGCCGTCTGGATCCATGCCCGCAAGGCCTGGCTGCAGGGACTGTCGCCGAAGGAAAACCGCGAAATCCCGCCGCTCGACTACGGCCTCGTCCATGCCATGAAACGGGAAAATCCCGGCGTGTTCATCGGCATCAACGGCGGCATCGCCGATCTGGAACAGGCAGAACATCATCTCGCCCCTATGGACGGCGTCATGCTCGGCCGCGCCGCCTACCACAATACCGGATTGCTGGCCGGGGTGGATGCGTTGCTGGCAGGTGCCGACCCTGCGGAGGTCGCCGCCCCCGAGGCCGACTGGCCGGCGCTGCGCGACACGATGATGGATTACGCGGCCGAACTGATCGGGCGCGGCGGGCGCCTGCATCACGTCACCCGGCACATGGTCGGGCTGTTCCAGGGTTTTGCCGGCGCGAGGCGGTTTCGCCAGATCCTTTCCACCGACGCCACCCGCCTGGGCGCCGGGCCGGAGGTCATCGCGGCCGCGTTCGCGGTGGTGGATATCGAGGGCGGTCCCCGGGTTCAAGCCGAGGAGAAGAAGCTGGCGGGGTGAGGGGACCTCGACGGCTCTCATGGACACACTTCCCCCTTGGCGATCTTCGGTTTCTTTTCGTCTTCCTCGGGCGACCCTCGGGTTTAACCCGAGGGCGAGGATCGGCCAGGGCGCTGAAAGCTGCCTCTTAAGTTAGTTTATAGGTGACACCTCTCAGCGCCCCGTTCGGCGGTTTATGCCCGCGACTGCGGTCCCTCTGCCGTGGCTTTCCCGGACGGAATGTCGC
>Ga0102590_1004777_pt1 | contig 11088 bp, 8 predicted proteins | sample AraplaMF_Col_mMF_FD_76859 | JGI IMG/M metagenome (GOLD analysis project Ga0102590, IMG submission 76859) | Arabidopsis root microbial communities from the University of North Carolina, USA - plate scrape MF_Col_mMF | ecosystem: Host-associated > Plants > Roots > Endosphere | place: USA...
CCACGGCCGTAGCCGCAGTTGAGCGTGGTCGATGCGCCGCCGCCGCGCAGATAGGACAGCGCCGCGCCGTGCGCCTGCACGAGGTCGGTGACGTGGATGAAATCGCGGATACAGCTTCCGTCGGGAGTCGGATAGTCGGTGCCGAACACGTCGATCTTGGCGCGCTGCCCGGTGGCGGCTTCGACCGCGATCTTCAGCAGATGCGTCGCGCCGACGGTGGCGAGCCCGATGCGCGCCTGCGGATCGGCGCCGGCGACATTGAAGTAGCGCAGCACCACGGTGTTCATGCCGTGCGCAGAGGCGACATCGTGCAGCATGATTTCGCTCATCAGCTTGGATGAGCCGTAAGGCGACAGCGGAGCGGTCCGCGCTTCCTCGGGCACCGGCACCTGGTCCGGGTTGCCGTACACCGCCGCGGTCGATGAAAAGATGAAGCGCTTGACGCCGCACTTGATCGCCGCGTTGACCAGGTTGCGCGTCGTCATGGTGTTGTTGCGGTAGTAGGCCAGCGGATCGCGCAGCGAGTCCGGCACCACCACCGATCCCGCGAAATGGATGATGGCGTCGACGCCGTGCGCCGCGATCACGCCTTCGACCAGGTTTTCATCGGCGGCGTCGCCGATGAACAGGGGCACGCCTTCCGGCAGGAAGGCCGAGAAACCGGTCGACAGGTTGTCGATCACCACGACGGCTTCGCCGGCATCGGCCAGCGCGTGAACCATGTGACTTCCGATATAGCCGGCGCCGCCGGTGACAAGCACGGTCATGATGGGCTCTCAACTCCCGCTTTTCAGGCACGGTATCCGGGCCACGGTGAAGAGGGGGTTTCGGCGGCGCTGAACTGGCCACTATGATTAATGTTGCGTATAGGAAATGCGCCAAACCGGAGCCGTCAGTGCCAATCGATCGTCAAACCGCGCGTGATCTCAAGGTGCAAGGTCTGCAGGTTATCGTCGCCAATCTGCACTGGCGCTATTCAGGGGTCACGGCAACCAGCCGCATGGTCTCGCCGCGGCTGGCGAAGATGTTTGCGGCGGCCTGGCTTGGACCAGACGCCCCCGACGGCATCGCGCGCATGTCGGCCGCGGATCTCCTAAAATTATGGCGGCGCCGCACGCCGCTGATCTGGCATGCGCGGCGCAACAACGAGATGATCGTCGGCGTGCTGCTCAAGGCGCTCGGCTGGCCGATGAAGCTGCTGTTCACCTCGGCGGCGCAGCGGCATCACAGCTGGATCACGCGGTGGCTGATCCGCCGGATGGACGCCATCATCGCCACCAGCGCCATCTCGGCGTCGTTTCTCAAGCGCGAGGCCACCGTGGTGATGCATGGCGTCGATACCGACCGCTATGCGCCGCCGGCCGACCGCGCCGCGGCGTTCGCGGAGTCCGGCTTGCCCGGCCGTTACGCCATCGGCTGCTTCGGCCGGGTGCGGGCGCAGAAGGGTACCGACGTGTTCGTCGAGGCGATGTGCCGGCTGCTGCCGCGCTATCCCGATTTCAGCGCGACAATCGTCGGCGCCATCACGCCGGACCAGGTTTCATTCGCCGACGGCCTGAAGGCGCGGATCGCCGCCGCCGGCCTGCAATCGCGCATCATCGTGACAGGCGAATTGCCGATCGCCGAGGTCGAGCGCTGGTACACCCGGCTGACGATCTACGCCTTTACCTCGCGCAACGAGGGCTTTGGGCTCACTTTGATCGAGGCGATGGCGGTCGGCGCCGCGCTGGTGGCGTCGCGGGCCGGCGCCGCCGAACTCGTCATCGCCGACGGTGCGACGGGTGTGCTGGTGCCGCCGGGCGATGCCGATGCGCTGGTGGCGGCGCTGGAGCCGTTGATGCGCGATCCGTCCGCGGCCGCGGCGATGGGTGTGCGGGCGCGCGACAGCGTGGTGGCGAATTTCAGCCTGGACGCGGAGGCCGAGGGGATCGCGCGCGTCTATCGCACGCTGGTCTGACGCATCACGTCGGCGACGAACGCGTCGAGGTCGCCGCCCGCGAACAGGAAGCCCGGCAGGCTCACCGCCGTCGCTGCTTCGATGTCGGTCGGCCGGTCGCCAATGACGAAACTGCCGGCCTTGCGCACCGGCCAGTGCTGCATCAGGTCGAGGATCATGCCGGGACTCGGCTTGCGCCAATGGTGGTCCTCGAGATAGCCCGCGACCGATCCGTCCGGATGATGCGGGCAATAGCGCAGGTCGTCGATCCGCGCGCCTTGCGCGGTGAGCTCCGCCCGCATCCAGTCGTGCAGCGTCAGCAATTCGTCCTCGGTGAAAAAGCCGCGGGCGACGCCGGACTGGTTGGTGAACAGGAAGACGAAATATCCTGACTCGTTGAGCCGGCGGATCGCCTTGGCGGCATTGGGCATCCAGCGGATGCGGTGCGCGTGGCCCATATAGCCGTCGTCGTAATTGATGACGCCGTCGCGGTCGAGGAAGGCGGCGGGTTTTGGCGCGCCGCCGCTCATGTCGCAGCGGGTCCGGTCATCAGCGCGCGCTCGACCGCGTCGCAGATGCCGTGCAGCGCGGTGAGATGGACCTGCTGGATCACCGGCGTATCGTCGCTCGGCGCGACGAACAGGTGATCGCAATGCGCCCGCAGCGTCTCGCCACCGGTGCCCGTAAACCCGACAGTGACGAGGCCGGCGTCGCGCGCCGTGCGCAGCGCGGCCAGGATGTTCGGCGAGCGGCCCGAGGTGGTCAGCGCGATCAGCACGTCGCCGCGCCGGCCGAGGGCCTCGACCTGGCGGGCGAACACCTGCTCGAAGCCGTAGTCGTTGGCGATGGCGGTCAGCGCCGAGGTGTCGGTGGTCAGCGCGATCGCGGCGTGGCCGCGCCGCTCCTGCTTGTAGCGGCCGACGATTTCCGCGGCGATGTGCTGGGCATCGGCGGCGCTGCCGCCGTTGCCGATCAGCAGCAGCTTGCGGCCGACGGAAAGCGCCCCAACGATGGCCTGTGCGATCGCGTTGCAGCTCGCCAGCAAGGCGGTGTCCTGCGCCACGCGGGCCATCGCGTCGCGCGAGCGTTCGAAATGCGTGGCGATCGGATCGTTCGAATGCGGGCTCAAGACACACCGTCGGGGTTGCAAGAAGCTGCTGTGGTAGTGACCGCGCCGGTCATGCGCAAGCATCCGCCAGCACCCGCCGGGCGATGGCGACCACGTCGGAGGCCGGGATATCCCGCATGCAGCGGTGATCGTTCATGGTGCAGACCGTCCGCTGGCACGGCTGGCACGACAAGACCGACTTGGTCTGGACGGTCGCGGCGAGGCCGTTCAATGGCGCCCAGAGATAGGGGCTGGTCGGCCCGAAAATGCCCATGGTCGGGGTGCCGAGCGCCGCGGCGATGTGCATCAGGCCGGAATCGTTGGAAATCGCCACGCCGGCCGCGGCCATCGCCAGGATGCCGTTGCGCAGGTCGGGGCCGGTGAGGTCGCGGACCCGCGGGCCGCCTGCGGCCACAATCTCCGCCGCCAGCGCCTTCTCGCCGGGGCCGCCGACCACCCAGACGTCCAGCCCCTGGGCCGCCAGGAGGCGCGCGGCCTCGGGGTAATAGGTCCAGCGCTTGGAGGCGCCGACCGAGCCGGGTCCCAGCGCCACTGCGGGCGCCGCCCCTAACCCGTTGGCCTGCCGCCAGCGGCCGATGGCGTCGGCGGGCACCCGCAGCTGCGGGACCGGCCATTCCGGCGGCAGCGGCGCGCCGTCCGGCAGCGCCAGCGCGGCGTTCTTATCGATGAAACGGGGCAGCGCCTTCTCGCCCCAGCGCCACTGGTTGATCAGGCCGAAACGGGCTTCGCCGACGAACCCGACCCGCTCCGGGACACCGGCCAGCGCCGGCGCGATGGCCGATTTCCAGGTCCGCGGCAACACCAGGGCGGTGCCGTAGCCGGCCTGCCTGATCCGCCGGGCCAGTTCCCACTGCTTGGCCACTGCCAGCCGGCTGCGCGGCAGGTCGACCACGACGGCCGCGCGCACGCCCGGCATGTAGTCCACCAGCGGCGCGACCAGTGAGGTGGCCAGCAGGTCCACCGGCCGGTTCGGCCAGCGCTCGTTCAGCAGGCGCACCACGGTGTGGCCGCGGACGAAGTCGCCGATCCACATATACGGCACGATGAGGATCGGACGGGTATCATCCGCCTCCTTCACTGCCCCATGTATCGAATATTGGTTCATTCTTTAACGAATTGGCTTTCCCTGGCTCGCCAGTCGGTACCAGTCAGCCACGCGATGCGCAAAGCGGAAATGGCTGCGACTTCTCCACACCTGGTCCGGGCGAGTTGCCTGCCGCGCGCGACTGGGGCAAACCTGACCTCACGCAAACAGGGGTTCTACAGGCATGCTGCTGGTGACCGGGGGTGCCGGTTTTATCGGATCGAACGTCGTGGCCGCGTTGAACGACGCCGGCCGCGCGGACGTGGCTGTCTGCGATGTCCTCGGCCATGACGGCAAATGGCGCAACCTCGCCAAGCGGCAGCTCGCCGACCTGGTTCCGCCGGCCGAACTGATGGCCTGGCTGCAAAACCGCCGCCTCGAGGCGATTTTTCACCTCGGCGCGATTTCGGAGACCACGGCGACCGACGGCGATCTCGTGATCGAGACCAATTTCCGGCTGTCGATGCGCCTGCTCGACTGGTGCACCGCCAACCAGGTTCCGCTGATCTATGCCTCGTCGGCAGCGACCTATGGCGACGGCGACCAGGGGTTTGACGACGATCCGTCGATCGCCGCGCTGAAGCGGCTGCGGCCGATGAATCTCTACGGCTGGAGCAAGCATCTGTTCGACATGGCGGTGGCGGAGCGCGTCGCCCGGGGCGAAAAACTGCCGCCGCAATGGGCCGGGCTGAAGTTCTTCAACGTGTTCGGCCCCAACGAATACCACAAGGGCGCGATGATGAGCGTGCTGGCGCGGCGCTTCGACGACGTCAAGGCCGGCCGTCCCGTGCAATTGTTCAAGTCGCATCGCGACGGCATCGCCGACGGCGACCAGCGCCGCGACTTCATCCATGTCGACGACGTTGTGCGGGTGATGATGTGGCTGCTGGCAACGCCCTCGGTCAGCGGCCTGTTCAACGTCGGAACCGGTCAGGCGCGCAGCTTTCGCGACCTGATGCTGTCGGCCTATGGCGCGCTCGGCGCCAGATCCAACATCGAATACATCGACATGCCCGAGGCGATTCGCGGCAGCTATCAATACTTCACGCAGGCCGGCGTCGATCGCTTGCGCCAGGCCGGCTACAATGGCGGATTTACCGCGCTGGAAGACGCGGTGTCGCTCTACGTCAGGGATTTCCTCGACCGCGCCGATCGCTTTCGCTGACCGCAAACAGGATATGGATTGTTGATGTTCGATTTCGACGCGCTCTCGACTGCGATGGCCGGCCGGACGGTGCTCTGCGTCGGCGATCTGATGCTCGACGAGTTCGTCTATGGCGAGGTTTCGCGCATCTCCCCGGAAGCGCCGGCGCCGGTGATTGCCGCGCAGCGCAGCGTGATCAATGTCGGCGGCGCCGGCAACGTGGCGCGCAACATCGCGGCATTGGGCGCACGCTGCATCTTCGTCGGCCTGATCGGCGAGGATGAGGCGGGGCGGACGCTGAGGGCCGAGCTGGCGAAGCAAAGCCTGATCGAAGCGCTGCTGGTATCCGATGCGGAGCGGCCGACGACGCGCAAGGTGCGCTTCGTCTCCGAGCATTTTTCGACGCATCTGCTGCGCGCCGACTGGGAAATGGCGGCGCCGGCGGCCGCGGCGGTCGAGCAGCAACTGATCGATGTCATCCTGCCGCAGATCGCGCGTGCGGATATCGTGCTGCTGTCCGACTACGCCAAGGGCGTGCTGACGGCGCGGGTGATCCGCAACGTCATCGACGCCGCGCGAAAACTCGGCAAGCGGGTGATCGTCGATCCGAAGAGCGCCAATTTCGCGATCTATCGCGGCGCGACGCTGTTGACGCCGAACCGCAAGGAATTTGCCGAGGCCACCCGCAGCCGCGCCGACACGGCGGCGGCAATTGCCGAGTCCGCGCAGGACGCGATGGTTCTGGCGGACTGCGAGGCGATGCTGGTGACGCAGGGCGAGCACGGCATGACCCTGGTGCCGCGCGGCGGCGAGGCCATCCACGTGCCGGCGATACCGGTCAAGGTCCGCGATGTGTCGGGCGCCGGCGATACGGTGGCGGCGATGCTGGCGCTGGCGCTGGCCGCCGGCGCGGATTGGGAGACCGCGCTGCGCTCGGCGAGCGCGGCGGCGGCGGTGGCGGTCGGCAAGACCGGCACCGCGGTGGTGACGCCCTGGGAATGGCGGCGCAAGATCCTGCCGCACGCGTTCCTTGCCGCCGAGGAGAAGATCGTCGCAGCCGGCGACCTCGACGCTCACCTGTCGGACTGGCGCCGGCAGCAGCTGCGGATCGGCTTCACCAATGGCTGCTTCGACATTCTCCATCCAGGCCACGTCAAGGTTCTGACCGCGGCGCGCGCCGCCTGCGACCGGCTGATCGTCGGTCTCAACAGCGACGCCTCGACCAGGCGGCTGAAGGGCGAGACCCGCCCGGTGCAGAACGAGCGCGCCCGCGCCGAAGTGCTGGCCGCGCTGGAAGCCGTCGACCTCGTGGTCATCTTCGGGGAAGACACCCCGCTCGATCTGATCACGCAGATCAAGCCGAGCGTGCTGGTCAAGGGCGGCGACTACACCCGCGAACAGGTGGTCGGTCACGAGATCGTCGCGGCCCATGGCGGCGAGGTCGTGCTGGTCGATATCATGCCGGGGTTCAGCACCACGTCGCTGGTCAATCGCGCGCGCGAAGGCAAGGTCGGCGGCGAGGCCGGGCGCAAGGCATGACCGTCGGCGCTTCGACGTCGCCGGCCGCCGCCGCTCCGCCGATCTGGCGCAATCGCGCGGCCTGGGCGGTGATCGCGGATCTGCTGGCGGTCATGATCGCCGTCACGCTGCCGTGGTCGACGTCGCTGGTGGCGATCTACGCGGTCGCATGGCTCGTCGTCGCTGGTCCGATGTTTGACTTTGCCGCCTTGGCCAGGTCGTTGCGCCGTCCCGTCAACGCCCTGCCGATCGCGCTGTTCGCGCTGGCCGCCGTCGGCACGCTGTGGTCGGTTGCACCATGGGCCGAGCGGCTTCACGCGCTCGGACCGGCGGGAAAGCTCTTGATGCTGCCGCTGTTGATCCATCATTTCGGCCGTTCGAGCCGCGGCCTGTGGGTTTTCGTCGGATTCCTGGCGTCGTGCACCTTGCTGATGCTGCTGTCCTGGGGCGTCGCGATCGATCCGCGCCTGGCGCTGAAATCGGAGGCCGAATACGGCGTCCCGGTCAAGAACTACATCGATCAAAGCCAGAGCTTCGGCCTGTGCGCGGTCGCGCTGGGCTATCCGGTGATCGTTTCGTTGCGGCACAGGAAATTCGCGGCGGCGGCGGTCCTGGCCGCGATCGCGGCAAGCCTTTTGGCCAACATGATCTTCGTGGTGATTTCGCGCACCGCGCTGATCGCGATCCCGCTGATGCTCGGAGTTTTTGCGCTGCTGCATCTGGGCTGGCGGGGCCGGGTGGCCTCGCTGTGTGCGGTGGTCGTGCTGGCCGGCGGCGCGTGGCTGGCATCGCCGCGGCTGCAGGCGACCACCGGGAGTTTTCTGTCGCAATACAATCAGTATGAGCGGATCAAGGATGCGAGCTCGATGGATCTGCGGCTGGCGTTCTGGCGAAAGTCGCTCGACTTCCTGGCCGAGGCGCCGCTGCTCGGCCACGGCACCGGCGCGATCAGGGGCTTGTTCGAACGCGCCGCCGTCGGCCAGGAGGGCGCCGCCGCCGCGGTGGTTGCAAACCCGCATAACCAGACCCTCAACGTCGCGGTCCAGTGGGGCACCGTCGGCGTCGCGGTGCTGTGTGTGATGTGGCTGGTCCATCTGCTGCTGTTCCGCGGTGATGATCTGGCGAGCTGGATCGGTCTGCTGGTCGTCGTGCAGAACGTCGTCAGTTCGCTGTTCAACTCCCATCTGTTCGACTTCCACGAAGGCTGGATGTATGTGCTGGGCGTCGGCGTCGCCGGCGGCATGGTGGCGCGGGCGAGGGCGGCGAAAGCGGCGGCGCCGGCTGTCTGTTCCATCAGGACGTGAGCGCTGGCATGCAGGCAAAAGATAAGCTATCAGCACGACCAGGGCTTTTATCGTCCGCCGGCTTGTTGTGAGCAGCTCCTGAAATGACGCCATTGTCCAGTTTTACCTACCGGAATTGGCTGATCGCGCTTCACGACGCGCTGGCGACGACGTTCGCGGTGGTCGCCAGCTTCTATCTGAGGTTCGAGGGCGAGCCGTTCCTGGACCGCCTGCCGCTCCTGCTGTGGATCCTGCCTTACTTCGTCGCGTTCAGCGTGGCGGTCTGTTACTTCTTCAATCTGACCACCACCAAGTGGCGCTTCATTTCGCTGCCCGATGCCTTGAACATCCTGCGCGTCGCCTCGGTGCTGACCCTGGCGCTGCTGGTGCTCGACTACATCTTCGTCGCGCCGAACGTCCACGGCACCTTCTTCCTCGGCAAGACCACGATCGTGCTGTACTGGTTCCTCGAGGTGTTTTCGCTGAGCGCGCTGCGCTTTGCCTATCGTTATTTTCGCTACAGCCGTGCCATTCATCACGCCAAGGCCGAGGATGCCTCGCCGACGCTGCTGGTCGGCCGCACCGCCGACGTCGAGGTGCTGTTGCGCGGTATCGAAAGCGGCGCGGTCAAGCGATTGTGGCCGGTCGGCCTGCTGTCGCCGTCGCGCGCCGACCGCGGCCAGTTGATCCGCAATATTCCGGTGCTCGGCGGCATCGATGACATCGAGGACGTGGTGCGCGATTTCGAGCGCCGCGGCAAATCCATCGCGCGTGTCATCATGGCGCCCTCGGCCTTCGAACCGGAAGGCCATCCGGAAACGGTGATGATGCAGGCGCGGCGGCTGGGCTTGATCGTGAACCGCCTGCCGTCGCTGGAGAGCGGAGAGACCCCGCAGCTGACGGCGGTCGCGGTCGAGGATCTGCTGCTGCGCCCCAGCGAGAAGATCGACTACAACCGGCTCGAAGCGCTGGTCAAAGGCAAGGCCGTGATCGTCACCGGCGGCGGCGGTTCGATCGGCTCGGAGATCTGCGAACGGCTGGTGACGTTCGGCGCCGCGCGGCTGCTGATCATCGAGAATTCCGAGCCGGCGCTCTATGCCATCCAGGAGGCTCTGGCCGCCAAGGCCACGGTGATCGATGGCCGCATCGCCGACATTCGCGACCGCGAACGCGTGCTGCAACTGATGAAGGAATTCAGGCCGGACATCGTGTTCCACGCCGCCGCCCTGAAACACGTGCCGATTCTCGAGCGTGACTGGAGCGAAGGCGTCAAGACCAATATCTTCGGCACCGTCAACGTTGCCGACGCGGCGCTGGCGGCGGGCGCCGCCGCGATGGTGATGATTTCCACCGACAAGGCGATCGAGCCGGTGTCGATGCTGGGGCTGACCAAGCGCTTTGCCGAAATGTACTGCCAGGCGCTCGATCACGATCTGGCGGTGGTCTCCGACGGCAAGCCGCGAATGCGGCTGATTTCGGTGCGGTTCGGCAACGTGCTGGCGTCGAACGGCTCGGTGGTGCCGAAATTCAAGGCGCAGATCGAAGCCGGCGGTCCGGTGACGGTGACCCATCCCGAGATGGTCCGCTACTTCATGACCATCCGCGAGGCCTGCGACCTGGTGATGACGGCGGCGACCCACGCGCTGACGCCGGTGCGCCCGGACGTCTCGGTCTATGTGCTCAACATGGGCCAGCCGGTCAAGATCGTCGATCTTGCCGAACGCATGATCCGGCTCTCCGGCCTGCAGCCCGGCTACGACATCGAGATCGCCTTTACCGGCATGCGGCCCGGCGAGCGGCTGAACGAAATCCTGTTCGCCACCGAAGAGCCGACCATCGAAATCGGAATCGCCGGTGTCATGGCGGCCAAACCGAACGAGCCGCCGATGCACGCGTTGCGGAACTGGATCGCCGCGCTGGAGCAGGCGACCATAAAGGAAGATCGCGTCACCATCAGGGCGATTCTCAAGGACGCCGTGCCCGAGTTCGGCTCGCAAGCCGCCTGAGATCAGCGCTTGCGCGAAAACCTCAGCAGCAGCAGCGTGACGGCGCCGGCTCCGATCACTAGCAACGATACGTTGACCATCCACGACGTGGTCATGGCGGATGCGACCGCCAGGGCGGCGAGGCCGAAATTGAGCGCGAACACCTCGCCGACCACGCGCAACACCGAAAAGCCATTGTCGGTCGCGCGCTGATAGAAGTGCGAGCGATGCGCCGCCCACACCGTTTCGCGCTTGGCCAGGCGCCGCAGCAGCGTCACGGTGGCATCGGCCAGATAATAAAGCGGCAGCAGAAGTGCCGCGGCGAGATGCTGGCGGGTGGCGAGTTCCAGCAGGCACCAGCCGAGCAGCAGGCCGATCGGCAGGCTGCCGACGTCGCCCAGGAAAATCTTCGCCACCGGCCGGTTGAACGGCGCAAAGCCGAGGGTGGCGCCGCCGAGCGCCGCGGCGGCGATCATGGCGGACGGCGGCAGGTCTCCGAACGCGCCGAGCAGCACCAGCGCCGCCGTGATCGGCACCACTTCGGCGACCGTCATCCAGTCGATCCCGTCCATGAAATTGACCAGGTTGACGAACCACAGGCCGGCGAGGAACAGCACCGCCTGTTCGATCCACAACGGACAACCCGGCAGGATCCGCAGCCCGCCCGATGTCGCCGCCAGGACCGCGCCCACCGAGAGTCCCTGCAGGATCAGCCTCGGGATCACCGGAATGGTTCTGATGTCGTCGGTGGCGCCGACCAGGGCGATGAACGCCGTCGCGGCGAACACCGTGGCCGGCAACCGCGCGTCGTTCGAACCGACCGATGCGATGACGACGCCCGCGACCGCCAGCGTGGCGATGATCACGGCAAATCCCGCGCCCTGCGGCGTCGGAACCCGGTGTGACGATCGCGCGTTCGGTTTCGCCAGTGCATGACGAAGCAGCAGCGGCCGGATCGCCACGATCACGCCGGCCGACAGCACGGCCGCCAGAACGACGGCGAAGAGCG
>Ga0102590_1004778_pt1 | contig 11087 bp, 11 predicted proteins | sample AraplaMF_Col_mMF_FD_76859 | JGI IMG/M metagenome (GOLD analysis project Ga0102590, IMG submission 76859) | Arabidopsis root microbial communities from the University of North Carolina, USA - plate scrape MF_Col_mMF | ecosystem: Host-associated > Plants > Roots > Endosphere | place: USA...
GAAATTCCCGACGCGAACCGTATCGTAGCATGCCTGCGCCAGAACACGTCGCAACTCGGCGCGCCCTGTCGGGCGGTGTTCGAAGCGCAGAACAGTGCGCCGCCAGCCGCCCCAGCCCCCGCTGCGAAGGACCAGATCCGAACCAGCCGTATCGCGCACTGAAGGCCGTGCTCAGTTACCCCTGAATTGCGGCGTGCGCTTTTCCACGAAGGCACGGCGACCTTCCTTGTAATCGTCGCTGGCGAAGCAGGCGTCAACCGCGGCATCGGCGGCAGATCTGGTGTCTTCCGACTCGCTGAGTGCGGCGTGAACCGCCAGCTTTGCCGCGCGCATGGTCAGCGGCGCGTTCCTCCCGATCCGTTCGCACAACTCGCGAACCGCGTCGCCGAGTTCCGCGACGTCATAGCTGCGGTTGATCAGGCCCATCGCGATCGCTTCATCCGCATCGAATTGCCGCGCAGTGTAGAAGATCTCTTTCGCATAGGCCGGTCCGACCACATCGACCAGGCGTTTTATCCCATCGGACTTGTAGCCCAGGCCCAACCGGGCCGCAGGAATTGCGAACCGTGAATTCCTCGCCGCGAAGCGCAAGTCGCAGCACAGCGCGATACCGAGGCCGCCGCCGATGCAGTAGCCCTGGATCATGGCGACCGTCGGCTTGGTACACGACAAGATCGCCGCATTGGCCAGATGGCTCGCCCGGTCGTAGACAGCGATGGCCTCGGCGGTGCCGCGCCTGGTTTCGAATTGCGAGATATCGGCGCCGGACACGAAGGCGCTGTCGCCGTCACCGCGGAGCACGACCACCCGGATATCGGGGTCACTGACGAAGTCCGCGATATGCCCGGGGATCGCCTGCCACATCTCATAGCTGACCGCATTGTGCCGCGCCGGATTGCTGAAGACCAGCCAGGCCGTTGCCCCCTCTTTGGTGGCGATCATTTTCGGTTCGGACATTCCTTGCACCTCCGCTCGCGCCAACTACAGGCCGAGTCGGCGGCCGATGCAAGCGCGTGCCGATTCGAGCGGTTCGGAAGCGAAATTCCACGATTCCGCGCGTGGGCTACCGAGCGTCAGACGGGGCGGGTCTCTGCCGATCTTTTCGGCAATTTCGTCCTGTTGGCGGCGCGCAATTGTGGTCAATTGTGGACCGCAGAACGGAAGTCGGCCGCTTTCGCGGCTCCCGGCAGCTTGATCCCCGTTCCCGATCGCGTATATTATAGAGTGTGTTGTTCGTCGGATTGTCGGGTTCCGTCAGGATCGCACCTCCCCTTGATCCCGGTCCCGTAATGGCCCGCAAATGAAGGCGAAAAGGTTCGCGGATGATGCGCAAGACTTCTGTAATTCTCCTCAGTGCCGCCACCGGCGCGGCCTTGACGCTGTTCGTGACCCAGCCGCGCGCGGTGCTGATGGGATCGACCGCCCGGGCCGCTGCCTCCGACACCTATCGCCAGCTCAATTTGTTCGGCGACGTGTTCGAACGGGTGCGCAGCGACTATGTCGAGAAGCCCGATGACTCGAAGCTCGTCGAGTCGGCGATCAGCGGCATGCTGACCGGCCTCGATCCGCATTCCAGCTACATGGACGCGAAAAGCTTTCGCGACATGCAGGTGCAGACCCGCGGCGAGTTCGGCGGCCTCGGCATCGAAGTCACCATGGAAGACGGCCTGATCAAGGTGGTGTCGCCGATCGACGACACCCCGGCTTCGAAGGCCGGCATCATGGCCAACGACATCATCACCAATCTCGACGACGAGGCTGTGCAGGGCCTGACCCTCAACCAGGCGGTCGAGAAGATGCGCGGTCCGGTCAACACCAAGATCCGGCTGAAAATCGTCCGCAAGGGCCAGGACAATCCGATCGACGTCACGCTGGTGCGCGACAACATCCGCGTCCGCTCGGTGCGCGCCCGCGTCGAAAGCGACGACATCGCCTTCATCCGCATCACCACCTTCAACGAACAGACCACCGAAGGGCTGAAGCGGGAGGTCGCCAATCTGACCACGCAGATCGGCGCCGACAAGATCAAGGGCTACATCATCGACCTGCGCAACAATCCCGGCGGATTGCTCGAGGAAGCGGTGACGGTGTCCGACAGCTTCCTGGATCGCGGCGAGATCGTCTCGACCCGCGGCCGCAATGCCGAGGAAACCCAGCGCCGCACCGCCCATGCCGGCGACCTCACCAAGGGCAAGCCGGTGATCGTGCTGATCAACGGCGGCTCGGCCTCGGCTTCCGAAATCGTCGCCGGCGCGTTGCAGGACCACAAGCGCGCAACGGTGATCGGCACCCGCAGCTTCGGCAAGGGCTCGGTGCAGACCATCATTCCGCTCGGCTCCGGCAACGGCGCGCTGCGGCTGACGACGGCGCGCTACTTCACGCCGTCCGGCAAGTCGATCCAGGCCAAGGGAATCGTCCCCGACATCGAAGTGCTGCAGGACGTGCCGGACGAGTTGAAGTCGCGGACCGACACCAAGGGCGAAGCCTCGCTGCGCGGCCATTTGAAGAACGATGGCGATGAGAAGACCGGCTCGCAGTCCTACGTGCCGCCGGATGCCAAGGACGACAAGGCCCTGAAGATGGCCGCAGACCTGCTGCACGGCATCAAGTCCACCTCCAACGTCCCCGCCGCGAACGACAAGGCCACCGGCGACAAGGCCGCGATCGAGAAGCCGGCCGGCAAGGTCGCGAACTGACCGTTACGGGACATCACGGATCATGAGATTTTGGGCGGCCTGCGGGCCGCCCTTTTTTATTATGCCGATTTCAAGCGGCTCGTTCTATTTTATAAGGACGAACGAGAAGGTCCGCCGGGATTTTCCACGCCTCACTGATCCTGTGGATCATCTCGACCGTCAGCGCGCGCCGGCGCGAGAGCAGTTCCGATGCGCGCGAGCGTGAGTTCAGGAGTTCGGCCAGTTCTGCCTGCGTGTGTCCAAGCTCTTCGATCGCATATTTGAGCACATCGATTGGATCGAAGGTCTCGTCGACCCCGATCGGCCATCGCTTCGCCTCATATATCTCGACGAGTGCAAGCAGAACATCGAGCTTGTCACCCTTCTCGGTACCCTCCGCGGCACCCCAGCAGGCGTCGACCTCGGCCAGTGCGGCACGATGATCCTTGTCGTTGCGGATCGGCTGGATTTCCATAAGCATCGTCCTCAAAACTGCGACACGGTCAAAGCGTCGATACGATCGTACTCGGCGTGAGTCCCGACGAACTTTACGAACGCCACTTGGCGGGGAAAATCGAACGCGGCCACCAAACGGTAATTTCCTCCAGCAACTTCGAACCTGACCCGCTCGCGATTGAGCACTTTGGATTTCGGAGCGGCGCGCTGGATTTCGTCCGTAGAACTCCAATGCGCCGCTCTGACGAGGAGGTACCAGCGTTCAAGCGCAACCTTCGCCTCGGACTGTTTGCTCGAAAAATCGACGAGGGTGCTTCGGGCAATGATCCTCATGACCGCTTGATACCACGTTCCCGTATTGGGAACAATGCGCGATCAGCAGGGATCGCCCCGTTCGCGGGACCGCCCGATCTTGAAGCCGACTCATCGTGATATGGTCCGAATTGATTCGGGAGATCGATGTGACCGCAGACGATCTGAGCGCCCCGCTTGGACAGAAATCGGCACGCAAGCGCCGGTTCCGACTGCCCTTTACCGGAACCCAGGCGATTGCCGCGGTGCTGGGCTTGCTGTTGTTGGGCTTTTTCGGCTTCGCCCTCTTCAACGACAATCCACTCGGCGGCGAGCCGGTCGCTCGCGTCGCGTTGCGTCCACCAGTTGCAGGGGAAAAGCCCCCCGAACCGCAGCAGGAAGCCGCAGCGGGCGCCAAATCCGCCAGCGAGACGGCCAAGGTGCCTGCCGCCCCGACCGGGCAGAAGACCGTCACCATCATCGACGGCTCGAGTGGCGCGCGTCATGACGTGGTGGTCTCGGGCGACCCGTCCGACAAGACCGAATCCGGTCCCGGCGCCGCACCCGCGGTCATGAACGGCATCAATCAGCGCCTGCTGGAGAAATCACGCTACGGCATGATCCCGGTGGTGGCCGATGGACTACGGCCCTTTACCGCCTATGCCGCCGGCAGCGACGCCGACCGCGCCAAGGCCGCCAAGATCCCCAGCGTGGCCATCGTCATCGGCGGCCTCGGGGTCGGCGCGGCAAAGACCACCGACGCCATCATGAAATTGCCGGCCGCGGTCACCCTGGCCTTTACCCCGTACGGGTCCGATCCCGGCAAGCTGGTGGAGCGCGCCCGGGCGCAACGCCATGAGGTGCTGCTTCAGGTCCCGATGGAACCGTTCGATTACCCCGACAATGATCCGGGCCCGCAGACCCTGCTGACGTCGATCACCGCCGAGGCCAACCTCGACCGGCTGTCGTGGCATCTCAGCCGATTCCAGGGCTATGTCGGACTGGCCAATTTCATGGGCGGGCGCTTCGTCGCCACCGACCCGGCGCTGCAGCCGATCATCCGCGAGGCCGCCAAGCGCGGGCTGGGCTACCTCGACGACGGATCGGCGCCGCGCAGCGTCGCGGCGCTGCTGGCGGAAGACCAGTCCGTGCCGTTCGCCAAGGCGGACCTGGCGATCGACACGGTGCCGACCTCGGTGGAGATCGACCGCGCGCTCGCCAAACTCGAGAGCCTGGCGAGAGAACACGGCACGGCGGTCGGCATGGCATCGGCGCTGCCGATCTCGATCGAGCGCCTCGGCGTCTGGGCCAAGACGCTGGAGGGCCGCGGCATCATGCTTGTGCCATTGACAACCGCGATGCTGAAATCAAAATCAAGCTAGGGCGTCTTCAAGCCCAAACGCTCTGGGCCGGCCTAGACGGCCGATTGCGCCCGAAGCACAGCTCGACGGCCGCAGGAGGCATTGACGGAATGACGCGCTACGAAGACCTGCCCTATCGGACCTGTGTCGGCATGATGCTGATCAACCCAGCGGGGCTCGTCTTCATCGGTCGCCGCGCCGGCGGCATCGAGCACGTCGACGAATCCCACGTCTGGCAGATGCCGCAAGGCGGCGTCGATCCCGGCGAGGACACCTGGCAAGCGGCAAAGCGCGAGCTGTATGAAGAGACCAACGTCCAGTCCGTGGAAAAGATCGCCGAGGTGCCTGACTGGCTGATCTACGACATCCCGCGCACGGTGGCCGGACGAACCTGGAAGGGCCGCTATCGCGGGCAGCGGCAGAAATGGTTCGCGGTGCGTTTCACCGGCAAGGACGCCGAGATCAACGTCGCCAATCCTGCCGGCGGCCACAAGCCGGAGTTCATTTCCTGGCGCTGGGAGCCGATGAAAAATCTGCCCGACCTGATCGTTCCGTTCAAGCGTCCGGTCTATGAGCGCGTCGTCAAGGAATTCGCCAGGCTGGCCGGGGCATGATCGGGGCTTCGGTTCCGGAGACCGGCGGCTGATGACCGGCGAGAAGCCGTATCGGCCCAATGTCGGCGTCGCGCTGTTCAACGCTTCAGGCCAGGTGCTGATCGGACGGCGGTTTCGCGACGACGGACCTGAGATCGTTCTTCCCGGTCTCGAATGGCAGATGCCGCAAGGCGGCATCGACGGTGACGAAAATCCCCGTGACGCGGTGATGCGCGAACTGTGGGAAGAAACCGGCGTCGTTCACGCCGGCTATCTCGGCGAGACGGACTGGCTGGCTTACGACTTCCCGCGCTATGACGGGCCGCCGCACCGGCTGGCGAAATTCCGCGGCCAGCGGCAGAAATGGTTCGCGCTGCGCTTTACCGGACGCGACGACGAGGTCGATCCGCTCACCACGCGCAACGGCCAGCCGCCGGAATTCGATCAATGGCGCTGGGAAAGCCTGGCGCGCGTGGCCGAACTGGTGGTGCCGTTCCGGCGCGAGGTCTATCTGGCGGTGGCGCGAAGCTTTGCGGAGTTTGCAAAGCGGCCTCGTTAATTCGGCTCGACCGAAAACGGGCCGATCGCGATGATGCGGCAATTACTGTCGCGCTTGGCGCAATCAGCCAGCGCTTCATTGACCGCATCCCGTTCGGCCTGAGCTTTGAGCGCCAGCCCCGGCCGGCCGTTGATGCCGACCGCGACCGCGCTCCAGCCGGCCGGGGCGTCGGCGAGGCGCCGCGCCACATCGGCCTTTGCATCGGCCGCTATCTGGGTGTTGCTGGCAGCCTGGAAGAATCCGGTGGCCTTCAGGGTCGTCGGAACGGCAACGACGAAAACGTCGTCGAGTGCCACGACCATGCAAGGCACGGCGGCGACCGAGCCGCAGCCCTCGAGCGTACGCCGTGACGCCTCATCCGCGGACTCCTGACCGAGCAGGAAGAAGAATTGCCCGCCCGGACCAATCGCGATCGCCTTGGTCCTCTTGCCCGCCGCATAGACCGCGTCGATCCTGGATCTTCCCGGTTCACGCAGCAGCGGGACGTCGCTCGCCGAGAACGACCTTTCGGTCAGTGGATCGTGCTTGACCCATGGCGTCGGCGGCACCGGCAGTTGGCGATGCACATAAATGACCGTGTTGCCGACCGCATAAAGCTCGCATCTGCGCGGCGGCTGCAGATTTTCCACGCGCTTCTGGCATTGCTCGAGCGCGGCGGCCTTGGCGCTCTCCTCGCTTGGTTCATTGACCACGAAAGCGTTGATCCCTGAATTGGTCATCGCCATGGCCTTGTAGTCGCCAGCCGGGGCGTATTCCCGTGCCAGCGTAAGTCTGGTTCGGTCGCTGACGATCGGCACCTTTTCGGCCGCAAACTTTTCGCTCTGCGGCAGCTGAGATGGCGGCGGCAACGCCGGCGGCACCGGGATTGGCGGTGTGGCCGGGATCGGCGCCGGCGCCGACTCGGGCGGTGTCGTGGCCGCAGTCACCATTGCCGGCGGTGCGTTCGGTTTGCCGGCCGTGCTGTAGTAGACGAAGCCGCCGACACCGATGGCGACGATGCACACCAGCGCGGTGGCGGCGGGCCACATCCAGTTCCGGCCGACGGCGGGCTTCTTCTTGAGCTGCGGCGTCGAATAGCTGCCGTCCTCGCGGCGCATCGCCACCATGTAGGCGTGCACTGGCGTCGGGATGTTTTTGACTTCCTGCGCGCCGATATCCGCGAACTGCACCGACAGCTTGTTGGCGACCTGCTCGTGCACCGCGCGCGACACGCAGATGCCACCGACCTCGGCGAGCCCCTCCAGACGCGCGGCGATGTTGACGCCGTCGCCGAGCAGATCGCCATCGCGCTCGACGACATCGCCGATGGTGATGCCGATGCGGAAATTCATCTGTCGGCTGGCCGGATAAGCCATGTTGCGCGTGCGCAAGCTCTCCTGGATATCGATCGCGCAGCGCACGGCTTCGACGGCGCTCGGAAATTCGGCGAGCACGGCATCACCGGCGGTGTTGAAGATGCGGCCGCCATAGCGGGCGATGAAATCGTCGGTCACCGATCGATAGGACGCCAGACGCCGCAGCGTCTCCTCCTCGTCCTCGGCGACAAGGCGGCTGTAACCGGCAATATCGGCGGCCAGAATGGCGGCAATCTTGCGTTTCATGACGACGCAGCCCCGGCTGATGCTGCGCCAGAATGCCGTCGTCCCGCGGCAGGCGCAAGGTTTCCGGTTCCATCCCCGGGACGCCTCCGCCGCCGGACACTCACGATGCATTCATGAAAATGGCCGGGCGAAGCCCGGCCATGAGCAATCCTGAAGCTGCCGCCGACGGCGACTAATGCATCGCCGTGGAGTTGAGCTGGTTCTGGATGCTCTTGAAGTGGTCCAGCCGCTCGATCGCGCGGTCGAGTTCGGAGCCTTCCTTCTCGGCCAGCTTGGCTTCCATGTCGGAGACCTTGTCGGCGAACGCCGCGCGATCGATATCCTCCATCGAGGTGGCGACATCGGCGAGCACCGTGAGGCCCTTGTCCGAGACCTCGGCGAGGCCGCCGAGCACGATGATCTTCTGGTGGCTGCCGCCGACGGTCACGGTGAGGATGCCCGGGCGGATCGACGCCACCACCGGCGCGTGGCCAGCAAGCACGCCGAAATCGCCCTCGACGCCGGGAACGTCAACCTGATCGACCTCACCGGAGAAGGCGAGCTTTTCCGGGGAGACGAGATCGAAGTGAAAGGTGGCCATGGTCGGATACGCCTGTCGGTTCTAGCGCGATCGCTGATCGCTTCTTAAGCGGCTTCAGCGGCGAGCTTCTTGCCCTTCTCGACCGCCTCTTCGATGGTGCCGACCATGTAGAAGGCGGCTTCCGGCAGGTGATCGTACTTGCCTTCGCAGATCGCGCGGAAACCCTTGATGGTGTCGGCGAGCTCGACGAACTTGCCCGGCGAGCCGGTGAACACTTCGGCGACGTGGAACGGCTGCGACAGGAAGCGCTCGATCTTGCGGGCGCGGGCCACGGCGATCTTGTCCTCTTCGGACAGTTCGTCCATGCCGAGAATGGCGATGATGTCCTGCAGCGACTTGTACTTCTGCAGCACCTGCTGAACCATGCGCGCGGTCTGGTAGTGATCCTCACCGACGACGAGCGGCGACAGCATGCGCGAGGTCGAGTCGAGCGGATCCACCGCCGGATAGATGCCCTTTTCCGAGATCGCGCGGTTGAGCACCGTGGTGGCGTCCAAGTGGGCAAAGGAGGTGGCCGGCGCCGGGTCGGTCAAGTCGTCGGCGGGCACGTAGATCGCCTGCACCGAGGTGATCGATCCCTTGTGGGTGGTGGTGATGCGCTCCTGCAGCGCGCCCATGTCGGTGGCCAGCGTCGGCTGATAGCCCACCGCGGAGGGAATGCGGCCGAGCAGCGCCGACACTTCCGAGCCGGCCTGGGTGAAGCGGAAGATGTTGTCGACGAAGAACAGCACGTCCTGGCCCTGGTCGCGGAAATGCTCGGCGACGGTCAGGCCGGTGAGGCCGACGCGGGCGCGGGCGCCCGGCGGCTCGTTCATCTGGCCGAACACCAGCGCGCACTTCGACTTGACGCTCGGATCGGGGTTGTGCGGATCGGCATTGACCTTGGACTCGATGAACTCGTGATAGAGGTCGTTGCCTTCGCGGGTACGCTCGCCGACGCCGGCGAACACCGAGTAGCCGCCGTGAGCCTTGGCGACGTTGTTGATCAGTTCCTGGATCAGCACGGTCTTGCCGACGCCGGCGCCGCCGAACAGGCCGATCTTGCCGCCCTTGGCGTACGGCGCCAACAGATCGACGACCTTGATGCCGGTGACGAGAATTTCAGCCTCGGTGGACTGGTCGGTGTAGAGCGGCGCTTCCTGGTGGATGGCGCGCAGGCCTTCCGAAACCACCGGGCCGGCTTCATCGATCGGTTCGCCGATGACGTTGATGATGCGGCCGAGCGTGCCGGCGCCGACCGGCACCATGATCGGGTTGCCGGTGTCGGTGACTTCCTGGCCGCGGACCAGACCCTCGGTGGTGTCCATCGCGATGGTGCGCACCGTGGATTCGCCGAGATGCTGCGCGACTTCGAGCACCAGACGGTTGGAGCCGTTCTTGGTCTCGATCGCGTTCAGAATGGCGGGCAGATGCCCTTCGAACTGCACGTCGACGACGGCGCCGATGACCTGGGTAATGCGTCCGGTCTGGTTCGCGGGGGTGGCCATAAACTCTCTCCTTCGAATTCTAAATCTTTGAGACAACCGTCGGTCTGATCGTGCCTGCGGGCGTTACATCGCCTCGGCGCCGGAGATGATTTCGATCAGCTCCTTGGTGATCATGGCCTGACGGGTTCGGTTGTAGATCAGGGTCTGCTTGCGGATCATGTCGCCGGCGTTGCGGGTAGCGTTGTCCATCGCGCTCATCTGCGCGCCATAGAACGAGGCGTTGTTTTCCAAAAGCGCACGGAAGATCTGCACCGCCAGATTGCGCGGCAGCAGGCCATCGAGGATCTCGTCCTCCTCCGGCTCGTATTCGTATGCAGTCGCCGGACCGGCGTTGGCGGCGGGCGCCTCGACCTGCAGGGGAATGATCTGCTGCGCCGTCGGGATCTGCGAGATCACCGACTTGAAGCGGGAATAGAACAACGTGCAGACGTCGAATTCGCCGGCCTCATAACGCGCGATCACCTTCTTGGCGATGTCCTCGGCATTGACGAAACCGAGCTGGCGGACCGAACGCAGCTCGACGTTCTCGATGATCTGCCGCTCGAAGGTACGGCGCAGCTGCTCATAGCCCTTGCGGCCGACGCAGAAGAACTTGACCTCTTTGCCCTGGTTCATCAGGGCCAGCGCCCGCTCGCGCGCCAGACGCACGATCGAGGAGTTGAAGGCGCCGGACAGGCCGCGCTCGCCGGTGCAGACCAGAAACAGGTGCACCTGGTCCTTGCCGGTGCCGGACATCAACAGCGGTCCGCCGCCGGCGCTGGCGCCGCTCGCGATGTTGGCGATCACCGCGTCCATCTTTTCGGCGTAGGGCCGCGCCGCTTCCGCGGCGGTCTGCGCGCGGCGCAGCTTCGAGGCCGCGACCATCTGCATGGCCTTGGTGATCTTCTGCGTCGCCTTGGTCGAGGCGATGCGGACGCGCATGTCTTTCAGTGAGGCCATATCTCAGTTCACCCCGGCGATCCGATCTCCGATCCGACCGCAAACCTCTTGTTGGTCATGCCCGGCCCTGTGCCGGGTATCCATCTCTTAACGCTGCACACGCCCCAAGGCGTGGATGGCCGGGACAAGCCCGGCCATGACGGCATTTTACGCGAACGTCTTGGCGTAAGCTTCGACGACGGCCTTGAGCTTGGCGGCGGTATCGTCGCTCAGATCGCGCGTGTCGCGGATGGCATTGAGGATCTCGGCGTTCTTGCCGCGCAGCAGCGACAGCAAGCCGTCCTCGAACGCCCGCACCTTGGCGAGCGGAAGGACGTCGAGGTAGCCGTTGGTGCCGGCCCAGATCACGCAGACCTGCTCTTCCATCTTCAGCGGCGAGAACTGCGGCTGCTTGAGGAGTTCGGTGAGGCGCGAACCGCGGTTGAGCAGGCGCTGGGTCGAGGCGTCGAGGTCGCTTCCGAACTGCGCGAACGCCGCCATTTCGCGGTATTGCGCCAGCTCACCCTTGATCTTGCCGGCGACCTTCTTCATCGCCTTGGTCTGCG
>Ga0102590_1004779_pt1 | contig 11087 bp, 7 predicted proteins | sample AraplaMF_Col_mMF_FD_76859 | JGI IMG/M metagenome (GOLD analysis project Ga0102590, IMG submission 76859) | Arabidopsis root microbial communities from the University of North Carolina, USA - plate scrape MF_Col_mMF | ecosystem: Host-associated > Plants > Roots > Endosphere | place: USA...
TTTCAAAACAGGTGCAGAACCAGGTGGCGGAGGCTAATACCATTGTGGAAGAGACCCTGCAGGGCATCCTGGCCGTGAAAGCATTTGCCAATGAATTCTTTGAAATGAGGCGTTACCGGCAAAAGACACTGGAAGCCGCGGGCACTGGTATCAAAAGCGGCAAGTACCGGGGCGCATTCTCCTCTTTCCTCATAATGGGGATTTTCGGCGCCATGGTGGCAGTGATCTGGCGCGGTGCATTCCTGATCTCAACCGGCGAGATGAAATCTACGGGCGACCTGTTCTCCTTTATTATATATTCAGGCTTTATAGGCGGTTCCATTACCGGGCTGGCCGAAGTATATACCAGTATCCAGAAAAGTATGGGCGCCACAGAGAACCTGCTGGAGATCCTGGACGAGCCCGCAGAACCTATTACAGATAGCGCCCTGGTATTGCCGGAGCATCATTTGAGCGGGGAAATATCCTTTAACAGCGTTTCTTTCCATTATCCTTCACGGGCGGATATGCACGTATTGAAAGATGTTTCTTTCACTGTGGCTGCAGATCAGCAGGTGGCGCTGGTTGGTCCAAGCGGCGCCGGTAAAAGTACGATCGTTTCATTACTGCTACGTTTATACGATCCGATCGGAGGCAATATCTCCTTCGACGGCAAGCAGGCCACCAGTATGCCGCTTACCGCCTTACGCGCGCAGATGGCAGTAGTACCGCAGGATGTGTTCCTCTTTGGCGGTAATATCCGGGATAACATTGGCTACGGCAAGCCAGGCGCCAGCGATGAAGAGATCCTCGAGGCTGCCAAAAAGGCCAATGCCTGGGAATTCATCCAGCGCTTTCCCCAGGGGCTGGACACGATAGTAGGCGAGCGGGGCATACAGCTTTCGGGCGGGCAGCGTCAGCGTATCGCCATTGCCCGCGCTGTATTAAAGGATCCCAGGATACTGATACTGGATGAGGCCACTTCTGCATTGGACTCAGAATCAGAAAGATTGGTGCAGGATGCGCTGGAAAAGCTCATGCAGGGGCGTACGTCCATAGTGATCGCTCACAGGTTGTCTACTGTGCGAAAAGCGGATAAGATCATTGTGCTGGATAAGGGAAGCATTGTGGAGGAGGGTACGCACAAGGAGCTGATAGGAGTAGATGGCGGCTTGTATAAGAATTTGAGTGAAATGCAGTTTACGCACTAAGCAGCGCTTAGTAATAAGTCGTTAGTCATTAGTTATAAATAAGCGCTTCAATTACTAACGACTAACGACCTGCAACTAACGACTATAAATACGGTTTCATTTCCTCTTCAATATTCTTTCTCAGATCCATCAGACGTTGTGCGTAATTGCACATATGGTGTTCTTCAGCTGTCTGGGGAGTCCACGCAGGCACGGGAACGGTTTTGCCGGAATCATCAACGGCAGCAAAGACCATGATACAATGTGTGGTTTTGATACGCGCTGATTCTCTTGGATTGGAGGCAAATACGTTAATGGCGATATGCATGCTGGTTTTGCCGGTGAAGATCACACTGGCCGTGATCTCAACAAGGTTGCCGATGGCGATAGGCTGATAGAAGCGAATGCCGCCGACATAAACGGTTACACAATATTGGCCACTCCAGTGGGCCGCACAGGTATAGCCGGCCTGGTCTATCCATTTCATTACGGCGCCGCCGTGTACTTTGCCGCCAAAGTTAACGTCGGAGGGCTCGGCCAGGAACCGGAGGGTAATGGTGTTGCTGTTAACGCTTTCTGCCATGCTCTTTATGATTTTGGAGCCAAAGCTAATGGTGCTAATCCCAAATTCCAAGAAACCAAAGTCCAAATTCCAGCACTTCAGTTCAGTGTTTCAGTTCCTGCATTCAAAGATTAAGTTTCAGGCGAGGAAGTCAAGGTTAACTGATAGAAAATAGCATTTCTCTGATAACTTGTCGTTGTACCAAGATAGGCCGTTCTACTTCTCCACTCCCCAATTGTATTTATTAGCCCGGATGTTCAGGATACATAGTAGCAAATTGCTCTTCCAAGGTAGATCGTTCTACTTCTCTACTAGCAAATTGCATGTTTTAACCCCGGCGTTCAGGGTACTTGGTAGCAAATTGCTAGTCCCTACCTGCAAATTGTTCCTCTCTATTAGCAAATTGCACCTTCCTACCAGCAAATTGCATTTATTAACCCGGACGCTCAGGGTATCGGATATCAAATTGCTCCTATCTACCAGCAATTTGCATATACTCAGGAGCAATTTGCACATCAGAAAGTACTTTTTGCAATCTTTTTATCAACTTCCCTCGTCACGATGTGGCTCCTGGTCCTGATCACCCCGATTGTTGTTCTTCCGTTTAAAGAGGTTCATGTCCATTTTGCCAAAGCGCCAGGCTATATTCAGACGGAGCTCGCGGCTGGCGCGTTTACGGAACCTTTCTTGTTCAACGAAGACGGTGCGGGTAAAATTCAGGTCCCTATCCTGGTTAAAAATATCGTTCAAGGCCAGCGTTACCGATAAGGCCTTGTTTTTCAGGAAATCTTTTTTGAGGGCCATATCCACCTGGTACTCTGCGGCAGCTTCGCCCTGCGGGAGGATCTCTTTTGACTCATAGTTGCCGGTTACCTGCAGCAGCAGGTTCCAGGGAAGCTTTGTATTGCTGTTGATCTTACCAAACCAGGTAAAACCGCTGTTGTTAAGGTCACCACCCAGGTTTGCAGCATCCACTTTAGTCTGAGCCAGGTTCAGGTTGGTGGTGACATCCCACCAGGAAGTGATCTGGTTACGTACGGTGAACTCAGCCCCTAATGCTTTGCGGGTGGCAGCGTTCACAGGGTAGGAGAGCACTACTTTTTGAGCCTGTCCGTTGAGATTCAGGGTGGTATCTGTATAGAAGTCAGTGATGGCGTTGTTGGTATTGCGATAGTAGAGCGATACCATTATGTTATGTTTCTGGGCAAATGTTTTAAGATAAGACAGCTCAAAGGAGTTAGTGAATTCCGGCCTCAGTCCGGGGTTACCACGGCTGGCGCTTTGCGCGTTGTAATCCAGGTTCGGCAACAGATCGCGGAACCAGGGCCGCCGTATACGGCGGCTGTAGTTCAGCTGCAGCTCATGCTCGCCTTTCAGCTTCTGTGAAAGGAACACGCTGGGAAATAAGCCTACCGGGTAGTCGATCTCGTAAGAGCTGGCCTTGGCGCTCTGCATGTTGCCGCTATAAAAAGACTGCTCTGCGCGGAGACCGCCCTGGTAGCCAAAATTTTTAATCGTACCACTGTAGTTGACATAAGCGGCATTCACATGCTCCTGGTAATGATACTTATTGGAAAGGGCGCTGTCTAACACAAACTGGCCAGTACTGTAATCCAGTCCCAGGGTATTTATGTCATTATTAAAAGTACGGGCGGTCGTTCTCAGGCCGGCTTCCAGTTTGGAAGTGGCAGTAATGGGATCGGTGTAATCTATTTGGCCGGTGAAATAGGTTGTATTACCTCCTCCGCGTCCGTGACGCAATTCCGGCTGGCGGGGCGATGTGATGGACTCATGATCCATGTTATAATACTGGATGGAATAGTCCGTACCGTCGTCGCCGTTAGCCCGGTTGTAGGTGAAGTCGGCTGTCAGTTCTTTACCTGCCTGGGTAAAAGTATGCTTATAGCCCAGCTGGGTAGTGTAATTGCGGAAACCGTGATTGTTATTGTCAATACCGGTTCCGTAGCGTACACGGTTCTGCATGGCATCCAGGTCATATAAAGTCTGATCGTTGTTATTCTCGAACTTACCTGCTACGATGCCTTGTGAGATGGTGATCGTATTGCGGTTGTCCAGGAAATAATCAAAGCCAACACGGCCAAACTGGAAACGGCGGAACTGGTCGCCATCCTGGTATTGGTCCAGGAAAGTGATCGTATCTGCCGCAATATTTTTCCGGAAAAGATGGGAGTTCATCCATGCTTTACGGGTACGTATATTATAGGTAACGAAGAAGTTGAATTTTTCCTGACGCAGGTTCAGATCTATACCGGCATTAACACCACCCAGGGATGAAGCGCCTGCGTTGACGTTACCATTGATACCAGCTTTACGGTTCTTTTTCAGTACGATATTGAGAATGCCGCTAACGCCTTCTGCATCATATTTGGCAGAAGGGTTGGTTACCACTTCTATGCTGGCAATAGCATCTGCCGGTATCTGTTCAAGTGTGAGGGTGGAGGGACGGCCATCTACAAAGATGGTAGGGCTACCTCTGCGCACGGTGACGTTGCCGTCTATATCCACATTCACCGAAGGCACTTGTTTCAGCACATCGGCAGCGGTACCGCCGGCAGAGGCCAGGTTCTTATCCACGTTGAAAACCTTTTTGTCGATGGCCATGGTATAAGTGGGCTTTTCGCCAATCACTTCCACGCCGGCCAGTGACTTAACATTGGCGATGAGTTTGATGTTTCCTACATCTATCTGGGTTTGCTTTGGTGCGAGAGATACATTTTTGTAAACGGTAGTATAGCCAATGAAATTGATCCTTATAATATAACGTCCCGGGGCCAGGTGTTCCAGGCTGAAATCGCCGTTCCCTTTCGAGAGCATTCCTGTCACTACGGTAGAATCTGAACGTAAAAGAGCGATAGAAGCATACTCAACCGGTTTGCCGCCTTCGGCATCCACTAACTTACCATAGATAAGCCCTGAAGGGGCATTGTTGTGTTCCTGTGCAATTGCCGCCCCTGTTCCCGTCATCATTATCAGCCAAAGAAAGGCGATCGTCCGCATATAAATTTTTTTCTTCAATACTTGCTTTATCTGTTGCCATAAAAGTAATAGGAATTCAACGCGTTGAAAGTGTTTTATGATGAATGGCAACGGGAAATACCTCTTTCTTCAATTCTCAAACTTCGTACCTTTACCTTCCACTTCCAATTTAAGCCATATGCACCGCGATTACCAACCTGATTGGGACATCTATACATGCTCTATTGAGGACAATCCCGCTATTATCGGATTAGATCTGGATCTGCGTCGTTTTGCACCCTTGAAAGATAAACCCAATGCCATTTTTATTACGGTATACCTGAATCATCCACGGGCAGACGGCTTTCCGCAGGGAGATGAATTTGCCATGTTAGGAGAAATAGAGGATTCGCTGGTTGAACAGCTGGAAGCAAAACTAAATGCTTATTTCGTGGGCCGCACCATTTCAAACGGCGTAAGGGACTTTTACTTTTATACCGGCAATACTTTACTGTACGACAAGGCCATTGCAGATGTGATGATCAACTTCCCCACTTACCGTTATGATTTCGGAGTAAAAGAAGATAAGACCTGGGAACTGTATTTTGATTACCTGCTGCCCGATGTACAGGAATTTCAGCGTATCCAGAACCGCAAAGTGTTGCGTACGTTGAAAAAACACGGGGATATTGGGGAAAAGGAACGACAGATTGACCATTGGATCTACTTCTGCCGGGAAGATGACCGGGAATTATACTGGGAACAGGTCAGGAAAGATGGTTTTCTGCTGGAAGAGAACGGGCGCAGCACTGAACTGGAATACCCCTTTATTTTGCATATTTCACGTACAGACCCGGCGGACGAATATAGCATAGACCAGTTGGTAATGTACTTATGGGACCTCGCCAGACAGATGAATGCGCGCTATGACGGGTGGGAAACGACGATTGTGAACGCCTGACCGGCCTTCTGCTCTGGAATGATGTTTGTACCCATACCCACATCACCAAAACTATTACATATGTTACGCTGGGCACTAATCTTCTTTGTTGTGGCCATTATTGCGGCTATATTCGGATTTGGGGGGATTGCGGCAGGCGCTGCCTCTATCGCAAAGATATTATTCTTCATTTTCATTGTGTTATTCCTTATCTCTTTATTATCCGGTCTGTTGAGAAGATAAAATGTAAAATTCCTTTGGAATCTGGCCGCTGGAATTTATTGTAAGGATTCCTTTTTTTTCGTTTCTTATTTTTTTAATACATTACAGGTACTGTTACACGAGTCTAAGTGATTGAAACGATTGGGAAGACTTATTAAAATATGCCGGCTCATCTGCTGCTGTTTCATCATCTTTACACTGCAGCCAAATCTAGTGCAGGGGGGAATTGCGCGTGAAGGATATTATCCACAGGTTAATGCCGACACCACACCCAGACCCGCGCACAATGGATTCTTTATTCGCCTGCGGGATTCTATCAGGAATAAAGAAGCCCGCCAATCCTTTATCAAACGCATTACCCGGCAGGACGTGCCAGAACCGCCCGAGGATAGTTCTATTATCAAGAGTGAACGCTATTTTACACCTTATGCAGGACGGACCGTCCGGGACATCTATTACCGGCAGGTAAAGGTATTTGGCCCCCGCAACATCAACGATACCACCTTTTCTTCCAGCATGAAGCTGCTGAACCTGGCCAACCGCCTTCATTACAATACCAATGAGTGGGTGATCCGGCAGTCGCTCTTTTTCCGGGAAGGGGATACCATCAACCCCTATACCATGGCTGACAACGAACGTTACCTCCGTAACCGGGCCTTCCTGCAGGATGCGCGGCTTTATATTATTAATACCGGGGCTTCGGCCGATTCTGTGGACCTGCTGGTGGTAACCAAAGACGTATTTGAGTATGGCGCAGACCTGTCATCTTTCACCTCCACCAATTTCAGGGGTGGGATCTCCAATAATAACCTTTTTGGCGCGGGTCAGAGCCTGGACATCCGGTTTAACTGGGAGAACAGCTGGACGCCGCCCTGGGGCACTTCTATCCGGTATACCAAGTATAACCTGGGCGGCTCCTTTGTTGACGCCAGCATGGGCTATACCACGCTGAATGGCAACCAGCCCCAGGCCGTGGATACGGGAGTGCTGGAAGGCTCTTATTACATTCAGCTTGAAAGGCCCCTGTACCGTAATAACGCGGCCCTGGTGGGCGGTATATTCCTGGCCAGCAATTGGTCTATCAACCATGCTGCAAGGCCTGACAGCCTTTACCGCAATTACCGCTATAAGGTGATAGACGCCTGGGTAGGATATAACTTTATCCGGCCCAGCTCCAGCTTCATCAATGTAGGAGACAGGCCTAACGTGGCCGTACTGCTCCGCCACTACAATCTCTTTTTTCAGCGTAACCCGTACCAGCCCATCTTCAAATCGGACCCGGTATATAATAACCGGCGATATTACCTCGCACAGCTGCGGGCTTTCCGGCAGGATTTCTTTAAAGCGCACTACTTCTTCGGTTTTGGCAGAACGGAGGATATTCCGCTGGGGTACAATGTGGCGGCCACTTCCGGCTGGGAGAGCTGGAAAGAGCGCAGACGCCTGTATACCGGGCTGGAAGGGCAAAAATTCTTTACGACGAGGCAGCAAGGGCTTTTCAATGCCAGTTTCGGCGTCGGAACTTTCTGGAGCAAGAGCGCTTCGGAAGATGCTGTGCTGCATGCCAGGGTGGAATATTACAGCCGCTTGCTGAACCCGTCCTGGGGCCGGTTTCGGGAGTTCTTTTTTGTAGATTATCTCAATAATCCCAATCCATATTTTTACAAGCCGCTGGAGATCAATATCGATAACGGGATATGGGGATATCGCGGCACGAAAGTAATGGGGTACCAGCGCATCAATATGCGCTCGGAAACCGTGTATTATAGCCCCCTGAAAATACTGGGCTTCAAATTTAATTTCTCCACTTACCTGCAGCTGTCGCAGATCACGGAACAGAGCGGCAATGTCTTCAAGAACCCTTTGCGTGCAGCAATGGGCGCCGGGTTCAGGATACGCAATGAGAATATGTCGCTTAACACCATCCGGGTAGCAGCATTGTACATGCCGGGCGCACCACCGCCGGTAAAACCGATCTTCTTCGAGATAACAACGATCACCGATTTCAGATTCGATATATCAGCGTTGAGATCACCACAGTTCCTGTTGTTCAAATAAAATACTAGCTGCTGCGCGCGATCTTAATAAGCACCAGTTTTGATACGGGTGTATTACTTTTCTCCGCCACGCTGCTTAGCGGCACCAGCACATTGGTTTCAGGGAAATAGGTAGCCGTACATCTTTCGGGGATGCTGTATGCTACTACGATGAAACGGTGCGCGGTACGGCGGAGACCATCATGATCGTTGTAAAGGTCTACTACATCACCAGGTTGAAGACCGGCGCGGGCAATGTCGGCAGCATTCATGAAGATGACGCGACGTTCGTGGTATACACCGCGGTAGCGGTCGTCCAGGCCATAGATGGTAGTATTGAACTGGTCATGACTGCGGATGGTCATCATCATGTATTCATCGTCTGCCAGTATGGGTGTATTCAGCGCTGCCGCATTAAAATACGCTTTACCGCTGGCGGTATTGAAGCGTCCTTCACGGGCGGTATTGGGGAGATAGAAGCCGCCGGGATGACGTACTCTTTGATTATAGGAGTTGAAACCGGGTATTACCCTTTCAATATCTTCACGGATGTAATCGTAGTGTTGTTCATACAGCAACCAGTTAACCTTTGAGCGGGCTCCCAGTGTTGCTTTTGCCAGCCGGCAAACGATGACTGGTTCGCTTAACAGCTTGTCAGACACCGGGTGAAGGGTACCCTTTGACATCTGTATTACCCCCATAGAATTCTCACAACTTACAAACTGCTGCTGGCCATTAAGCATGTCGCGGTCGCTGCGTCCCAGGCATGGCAGTATCAGGGCTTCTTTGCCATGAACGAGGTGGCTGCGGTTCAGTTTTGTGGATACATGTACGGTAAGATCACAGTTGCGTAAAGCCTGTGCTGTAAGGGCCGTATCAGGCGTGGCCGAGAGAAAGTTACCCCCCATCGCCACAAACACTTTGGCCTTTCCGTCCAGCATAGCGCGTATGGAAGCCACCGTATCGTAGCCATGTTCCCGCGGTGGCGCAAAACCAAAGGTGGACTGCAGGCGGTTCAGCAGGGCAGGGGAGGGTTGTTCATAAATGCCCATGGTACGATCTCCCTGTACATTGCTGTGACCGCGTACCGGACAAGTACCAGCACCGGGTTTGCCGATGCTGCCTTTGAGCAGCAGGAGGTTCACCACTTCTTTGATGGTATCAACTGCATTCTTGTGCTGGGTCAGTCCCATGGCCCAACAGGCAACAATCTTCTTTTTATGTTGCATGAGCTGTGCAGCTGCTCTGATCTGTTCCAGCGGCACACGGCAATCCTCCGCCAGTTGCTCAAGCGTATATTGTTTCAGATGCCTGATATAGCTATCATAATCAAGGGTTTGATTGGCAATAAAATCATGGTCCAGTACAGTGCCGGGTTGTGCGGCTTCTTCCTCCAGGAGCAGTAGTGCAAGGGCTTTGAGCAGCGCCATGTCGCCATTGAGTCTAACCTGCAGGAAAAGATCTGATATATGGGTTTTGATGTTCAGGAAACCGTTTACCGTTTGCGGGTTCAGGAAGCTCATGAGCCCTGCTTCCGGCAGTGGATTGACGGCAATGATCTTTGCCCCGTTCTTTTTAGCTCGTTGCAAAGCGCTGAGCATGCGGGGATGATTAGTGCCGGGATTTTGTCCGAGAATGATGATCACTTCTGCCTGGTGAATATCATCCAGTGTTACAGAGCCTTTGCCAATGCCCAGTGATTCACCGAGGGCAACTCCACTGGACTCATGGCACATATTGGAGCAGTCCGGCAGGTTATTGGTGCCGTATTCCCGTACAAACAACTGGTAGAGGAATGCGGCTTCATTGCTGGTACGCCCTGAAGTGTAGAATATCGCTTCATCAGAGGATGCCAGTGCATTGAGATGTTGGGCCACTTTTACAAAAGCGTCTTCCCAGCTAACAGGCTGATAGTGAGTAGCGCCCTCCGGCAGGTACATGGGCTGGGCAATGCGTCCCTTGCGGCCGATTTCATAATCGCTTAATGCTGCGAGGTCCGCAACGGAATGTTCAGCAAAGAAGGCCGGCGTCAGCTTCTTCTGGGTGGCTTCTTCGGCAACTGCTTTGGCGCCGTTCTCGCAATATTCCGCAATGGAAGAGCGGTCGTCATCCGGGTCTGGCCAGGCGCAGCTGGGGCAGTCGAACCCATCTTTTTGATTGAGTTTCAACAGTGCTTTCATTCCGCGCAAGGCGCCTGCTTCCTTTAAAATATGCTGAGCGCTGATGAGTACCGCAGGCACACCGGCGGCGGTGGTTTTGGCTTTGCCCAGTTTTAATCCCGTGAAGCGGGTGGGGTTTTCAGCGGCAGGTTGGTGATCCATTATTATATGTTTTAAAGTTGCCGGCTAGCAGCCACAATCTGCAGGAAGCGTGCAACTTATATTATAATTCTATGTTCGTTGGTGTAAATATTACAACGCTGTTGCCTTAAAAATCCTACCAGGGTAATATCCCATTGTTGCGCCATTCTCACGGCGAGGCTGGAGGGTGCACCAACCGCAGCCACGATAGGAATATTGGCCATGGCAGCTTTTTGGATGAGCTCAAAACCGGCGCGTCCGCTTAACAGCATAAGGGAATTATGCACAGGAATACCGGCTGAGAGCGCGGCGCCTACCAGTTTGTCCACCGCATTATGACGGCCGATGTCTTCGCGCAATAGCAAAAGTTCTCCGGCGTCATTGAACAGGGCAGCGGCATGCAGTCCTCCTGTGTCATCAAAAAGTGACTGCTGCTGACGGAGCGCATCAGGCAGGATCAACAAGCGTGTAGCCGGAAAGGTGAGTGCAGAACTTATATTACGGTCAGCATTGTTAACGGCGGTGTAAATGGATGCAAGATCCGTTTTACCGCAAACACCGCAGCCCGAGTTGGAATAAAAATTACGCTGGGTAGATTGCAGCACGGGCTGCACACGTTCATGCAGGGTTACCTGTATAGAACGCTGATCGTCCTGCAGGAACTGGGTGTCTGAAATGTCAGCCGCGGATGTGATAATACCTTCGGTGAACAGGAAGCCGGTAGCCAGTTCGGTATCCTGTCCGGGCGTACGCATGGTAACAGTAATGCTTTGTTGTTTCCGGTTATGCGCAGGTCCGTACAACAGCCTGATCTCTAGCGGTTCTTCGGCTGCCAGTGCTTCTTCTTCTTCCGTGATGCGGGCGTTATGCACCTTTTTGCTC
>Ga0102590_1004783_pt1 | contig 11083 bp, 11 predicted proteins | sample AraplaMF_Col_mMF_FD_76859 | JGI IMG/M metagenome (GOLD analysis project Ga0102590, IMG submission 76859) | Arabidopsis root microbial communities from the University of North Carolina, USA - plate scrape MF_Col_mMF | ecosystem: Host-associated > Plants > Roots > Endosphere | place: USA...
ATCGAGAAAGGCTTCACCAGCGGCGACGGCTATCTCGACAAGCTCTGCATGGAGCTGGTCGGCCTCGATTCCAGCCGCTGCCGCCCGCCGACCCGGGACGTCCGCCCGCTCTATCGCGAGAAGGCGCGGCAGATGATGCTGGCCAGCGGTGTGCCCGGCGTGAAGTGACGCCGCCTAGTCGCCTTTCGGATCGCGCAGAAAAGCCAGGATGTCGTCCAGCACCGGACTGCTGGCGTTCATGAAAGACGAGAGTTCCAGGACGAGATCGATGTGGTCCTCGTCCGGATAGCGTCGAAGCCGGACCGGATTGCCGTTCTCGCGCAGCCGTCGCGCCAGGCTCTCGCTGTTGCGCGGCTCGACCGTCGTGTCATCCTCGCCGGTGATCAGCAGCATCGGCGCTGCCTTGGCCTTCGCATGGGTGACCGGCTGGGTTTCGGCGGGATCGCGCGCGCTGCCGAAGACGCCCCGCAGCAGGTCGGTGTTGAGCTTGAAGTCGTAGGGCCCCGCCAGACCGATGACGCCTTTCAGCCGCCCGCGGTCGAACCCGACCTTCGCCGTCCAGCGCGGGTCGAGCGCCAGCATCACCGCGTTATAGGCACCGGCCGAATGGCCCATGAGAAAGATGCGCCGGGCGTCGCCGCCATAGCCCGCCGCATGGTCCTGCACCCAATTCAGCGCCAGCGCGCCGTCTTCGAGGAAGGCCGGAAATCTTACGTCGGGATAAAGCCGGTAGTCGGGAATGACCACGGCATAGCCTTTCTCCGCCAGTCGTTGCGCCACGAACCGATAATCCGCTTTGTCCCCGCTGTTCCAAGAGCCGCCATAAAAGAAGACGATCACCGGCGCGGGTTCCGAGACCGGCTTGGTCGGCGAATAGAGGTCCAGTGTCTGGCGCTTCAAGCCCCCATAGGCGAGGCTGCTCTGGAGCCGATAGCCGCTCGACGGGGTGACCGCATCCAGGATTTCAACCGGCCGGCAGCCGCCGAGCATGGCGAGGAGGAGAAAGCAGGAAATCAGGCGCATGGCTCTTTATACGCGGCTTGAACGCCTTTGGATCTCCGGCTTGACGCTCAAGCCCGGCTTCGCCCGACGGCGAGATCGATCACCAGCGCCGACAGGGTGGATGACGCCGCCAGGACGAAGAGCAGGCTGTAATTGCCGCCGTCATGCGAGAACAGGTAGGACATGCCGTAGGCCGCGGCCGCCTGAATGACGGCGAAGCTGGTGGTGGCGCGGCTCCAGGTCGCCTTCTGCTGCGCCGGCGCATGGGGCAGCAATTCATGCACCCGGCCGAGCACGATCGGCACGATGCCCGGCGTGAAGGCGCCGACCACGAAGCTCGACAGCATCAGCGCAATCTCGTTGGGATTGAAGGCCGGGATCAGGACGGCGATCGCCTGGGCGACGAAGGCGAGGCGCAAAGTCGCGCCGAAGCCGATCCGGTCGGCGATCTGGCCGCTGAGCACCGGTCCGAGCACCGCGCCGATCCCGAACAGCACCCAGTATTCCGCGCCGGCGGCCAGCCCTTCGCCGCGGCCTCGCGCCACATAGTCCACCAGGAAGAGGAGATGCGCGACCAGTCCGGCTGCGTTGAGCCCGTATTCGATGTAAAGCGCGCGCAGGCGCAAGCCGGGATGCAATGCATGCGGATGATGCGCCGTCGCGACCGGTGCGGCGTGCTTCGGCCAACCGCGCCAGGCGATTGCGGTCAGGATCAGCGACAGGACACCGAGGCCGATCCAGGTCTCGCTCAAGCCCTGCCGCAGCAGCAGTGGCACCAAAGTGCCCGAGGCGGCAATCCCGAGGCCGACGCCCATGAAGATCGCACCGCTGACCAGCCCGCGCCGTGCGGGTGTGATGTGCGGCAGGATGCTGGTGGCGGCCAGGACCATGATGACGCCGCCCGCCAGCCCCGCGGCAAAGCGCCAGGCGAAGAACCAGGCGAAGTCGGCCGGCCAGGCCGAGGCAAAGAAGGCCGCCGTCGCCACCACCATCATGGCGTTGAGGATGGCGGCGGTGTTCAAGCGCGCGGCCAGGGGCGCCGCCAACAGCGCTCCGGCGAGATAGCCGGCGAGATTGGCGGCGCCGAGATAGGCGGCAGCGGCGGGGTCGAACCACCCCGCCGCGATGATCGCCGGCAGGAGCGGCGTGTAGGAGAAGCGCGCGAGGCCGATGCCGACAAGACTGCCGCTCAGCCCGGAGAGCGTCGCCCTCCACAACGTCGGTGCGGATTTCCCGGCGCGATCGTGCGCAGCGTGCGCGGTCATTTGGACTTCCTGTCGCCCTCCGCCGGCGCCGCGACCTGTTGGGCGCGCCGCTTGCGGTATTCGGAGACCGGCAATCCACCCCAGCCCCAGTTCTCCAGCTCGACCTCCTCGATCACGACGAAGGTGGAGTCGAGCGGCTTGCCCAGCACGTCCAGCAGCAACTGGCTGGCGCCGGCGATCAGCTTGGCCTTCTCCTCTGGAGTCACCGCCTTTGCGCCCGGCGTCGGGCTTTCGCGGGTGACCTGGATGTTGACGATCGGCATGACACGTTCTCCTCTTCTTCAGTTGGCGGCGCCCTCAATGGCCCGCACTTTGCCCGCCATCGACATGCAGGATCTCGCCGGTGATGAACGGCGCGGATTCCAGGAACAGCACCGCGTCGGTGATGTCCTTCACTTCGCCCAGATGCTTCACCGGATGCAGCGCGGCGAGGAAATCGAGGGTCTCGGGTGCATGCATCGGAGTCTTGATGACGCCCGGCGAGACCGCGTTCACGCGCACACCCTTGCCGGCATATTCGATCGCCAGCGCCTTGGTCGCCGAGTTGATGCCGCCCTTAGTCAGGTTGGCGAGTGCGGTCGGCACCTTGGAGGTCGCCTGATCGGTGAGACTCGTGGTGATGCTGACGATATGGCCGGAGCCCTGCTTCAGCATCTCGGTCGCGGCGCGCTGGGTGATGTGGAAGAAGCCGGCGACATTGGTCGCGATCTTGGCGTTGAAGTCCTCTTCCGTGTATTCGGTGAACGGCTTGCTGATGAAGATGCCGGCGTTGTTGACCAGCGTGTCGACCCGGCCGAAGCGCGCGATCGCGGTATCGACCACCGCTTTGGCGGTCTGCGGATCGGCGATGTCGCCGGCGACCGCAACCACGTCGTTGTCATTGGTCGGCTTGATCGATCGCGACGTCGCCACCACGCGATAGCCGCGGTCGCGATAGGCCTTCACCAGGCCGGCACCGATGCCCTGCGAAGCCCCGGTGATAATCGCCACTTTCTTTTCGTTGCTCATGATCTCTCTCCTCGTTTCCGCCGGGGGCGGGATGCCGCCGGCTGATGGGGAGAGATTTGCGCATTCCGCCGCTCGGCAGAATTGGCGACGATCGGCAGTCACTCTTCCGTTATACGGAAGAATAGATCAGGACTTCAGAGCCAGCGCTTCGGCAGAAAGCCGAGCAAATTCAATCCTTAAGCGGGGTGCCGCGAAGTCGATGAAGGCCCGGACCTTGGGTACCAGTTGCCGGCCCTCCGGCATGACCAGATGGACCGGCCTCGCGGGCGGCTCGGCATCGCGGAGCACCAGCTTCAAGGAGCCGTCCATCACGCGCTCGGCCACGTGATAGGTCAGCAGCCGCGTCACCCCGGTCCCGGCCACCGCGGCACCCAGCGCGCCGCGCACGCTGTTGACGATGAGGCGCGGCTTGAAATGCACGGCGCGCGGCACGCTGCTGCCTTTGGCGGGCGGAAACACCCAGCGGTCGGGTCCCTCGTCGCCGGTGGTGATGATGCGATGCTTGGCGAGATCGGCCGGCGCATCGATGCGCGGGTGCTGGGCGAGGTAGCGCGGCGATGCGACCACGACCAGCTTCACGTCGCCGCCGATCTTGATCGCGACCAGTCTGGAATCCGGCAGATCGAGAATGCGCAGCGCGATGTCGATCCCCTCCTCGACCAGATTGGCGGCGCGATTGACCAGCACCAGATGGACCGAGAGCGCCGGATATTCCTCGAGGAAGGCGTCGATCACCGGACGCAGCACCTCCTCGCCGCCGATCGGCGGTGCGGTGATGGTGAGCGTGCCGGTGGGCGCCGCATGCTCGCCGGCGGCCGCGAGATCCGCGGTCTCGAGCTCGGTGAGCACCCGCCGGCAGGCCTCGGCATAGCCTTCGCCGATCTCGCTGAGCTTCAAGGTGCGTGTCGTGCGGTGCAGCAGCTCGGCGCCGACATGATTCTCGAGGAAGGCGATCGCCCGGCTGACCGCGGCCGGCGAGCGGCCGAGCCGCCGCCCCGCACCGGCGAGACTTCCCTCATCCAGGGCGGCGATGAAGACCTTCATCGCCTCGATGCGGTCCATGGATTGGGCCGCCTAGTGCCACATATCGCCGACCGCCTGCTTCTTGCGGGCGATGAAATCCTGCAGCGCTTCGTCGATGCCGGGATCGATCGGCGGCGCTTCATAGCTGCGCAGCATGGCGCGGCATTTCTCGCTGGCGCGCTGGGTCGCGGTCTTCTCGCCGGCGTCGCGCCATTGCTCGAAGGAATTGTTGTCGGCGATGGCGGAATCCCAGAACGCGGTCTCGTAGTTCTTCAGCGTGTGCTGGCAGCCGAAGAAATGCTTGCCGGGCCCGACTTCGCGGAAGGCATCGAGCGCCAGGGCGTTGTCGTCGACCGGCAGGCCGCGGAGATAAGTGTGCATGGCGGCGCAGAAATCGGCGTCCATCACGAATTTCTCGTAGGACATGACCAGGCCGCCTTCGAGCCAGCCGGCGGAATGCAGGATGAAATGCGCACCGCATTGGATCGCGGCCAGCATCGAAACGGCACTTTCCTGCATCGCCTGCGCATCCGCCGCTTTCGAAGCGGTGAAGGCGCCGGAGCAGCGCAAGGGCACACCGAGCCGCCGCGTCAACTGCCCGACCACCAGCGAGCCCAAAGCCGGTTCCGGCGTGCCGAAGGTCGGCGAGCCGGAGCGGAGCGAGGTCGAGCTCAGGAAATTGCCGAGGATGACCGGCGCACCCGGCCGCTCGAGCTGGGTCAGCGCCACGCCGACCATCGCTTCCGCCATGGATTGCGCGATGGCGCCGGCATTGGTCACCGGGCCCATGGCGCCGCCGAGGATGAAGGGCACCACCACCGCGCATTGGTTGGCGCGTGCGTATGCACGAAGTGCGCGCGACATGGTGCCGTCATAGACCAGCGGGGAATTGGCGTTGATGTTCCCCATGATGACGCAGTTCTGGTCGACGAACCCCGCGCCGAAGGCGATGCGGGCGAGCTCGATCGAATCCTCGGCGCGCTCCTCGGCGGTGACGCCGCCCATGAACGGCTTATCGGAATACTTGATATGGCTGTAGACCATGTCGAGATGGCGCTTGTTGACCGGCAGGTCGGTCGGCTCGCAGACCGTGCCGCCCGAATGGTGCAGCCAGGGCGACATATAGGCGAGCTTCACGAAATTGCGGAAATCCTCGATCGCGCCGTAGCGCCGGCCGTTCTCGGCGTCATGGACGAAGGGCGAGCCATAGGCCGGCGCGAAGACCAGACGGCTCTCGCCGATCTCGACCGAGCGCGCCGGGTTGCGCGCGTGATGGGTGAAGCGCTTCGGCGCGGTCCGGGTGATGATGCCGCGCACGAGGCCCGGCTCGAAGCGCACCCGCTCGCCCTGGACGTCGGCGCCGGCGTCGCGCCAGAGCTCCAGCGCGCGCTCATCGCCGCGGAAATCGATGCCGATCTCTTTCAGGATGGTGTCGATCGCGGCTTCGATCCGCGCCAGGCCTTCCTCGCCGAGCAGGTCGAAGGTCGCGATCTGCCGGTTGATGCCGGCGATGATCGGCTGCGCCCGCGCGCCGCGCGCCTGCCGCGATTGCCGCCCGCCGCCGCGGCTGCGCGCCGGTGCCGGCTGCGGAATGGTCTCCAACTCGGCCATGATCGACTCCCTGTTCTTCTAAGCAGGGAGTCTAGCGGCGACGGGGCGTCAGGCCAACACTCAGCGCCCCGTGACCTGCTGTAAATGCGACTTGAAATCGAGGTCGTGACGGAAAAGAATCTCGACCAGGTTGGTCCGCATCGCGCGCGCCGCCTTGCGGTGCTCGGCGCTCGAACCATCCACAGCGGCCAGGAACGTGACCAGATTCTGGAACCGCCGCTCCATCTCGCGATGCTGCACCTTGTGCCGGTCTCGGCGGGGAAACTCCGTCTTGTCCAGCAGCGCCTCTTCGCCGCGAAAATGCTCGGTGCAACGCTCCGCCAGCTTGCGGGCGGCCTGGACCACAGCGGTCCATGCCGCACCGCCGTCCATCAATTCGCTCAAAGTGTTGCATTGCCCGATCAGGGCCTGATGATCTGCATCAAGCTCGGGCACGCCGGTCTCGAGCACCTCCGTCCAAGCGATCGGTGCCACGCCGTCTTCTTCCATGGCGCCGGCCCCCCGACCGGAAACTTCGTCGCACGGATCCAACCGATGGTACGCTTAGGTGGACCCGGTCCTCAATGCCGGCGCAAGCCATCTCGGAACGAGATGGTTGACGAATGGCCAACGATCCCGCACTAGAATTGTTTTGCGTGGAACGCAGTAGGTCAAGCGATATTGCTGGAAAGAGCATGGGGACTTTCGCTCAGAGATGGCAAACTTGGATGAAGTCGAGAGCCCGATCCTGCGTCGCTTCTTCCAGTACTATCTTGAGAAGCGCGGCGACCGGCCGTTCCCGGCCCGCACGGATCTCGACCCGGTCGACTTTCCCTATGCCCTGGGCGACATCACCCTGGTCAACGTCCACCACGACCCGCTGGATTTCAGCTTCCGGCTGGACGGCAGCCGGCATGTCGAGCGTTTCGGCTTCGACCTGACCGGACGCTCGCTCAGCGATTTCCCATACCCCGAGATGCGCCAGGCGATCTTCGACAGCTACAAGGACGTGATCGACCACCGCGAGCCGCGCCGCTATTTCCGCGAGCTCGAATCCGCCGGACGCTGGTTCCGCTACGAGACCCTGCTGCTGCCGCTTTCCAGCGACGGCACCCTGATCGACATGATCGTGGCGGCGATCTCCTTCCACGACCTGCAAATCCCGGTCGATTCCGGCAAAGACAGCTGAGCGCCGGATCAGTTCCGCAGGAAATTCAGCAGCGTGAAGCGCCGGCCCTTGATGATCGGCAGGGCTTCGTGCAGCAGCGAACAGGAGAACAGGATCGCCCCGCCCGCCGGCGGGTCGTAACGATGCGGTCCGTATTCCGGGAAGGTGAGGCCGCCGCCTTCGTATTCGCCGGTGTTGAGGGCGAGGGTCAGCGCGAACCGGCGGTCCTGGGTGCCCGGCGTCTGGTTGTCGCGATGGCGGCGGAAATAGTCGTCGCGTTCGGAATCGTAGCAGGTGATCACGAAGCGATCGAAGCGGAATTTGGCGAAGCCGAAGGCCTTGTTGAGCTCGGGCCCGATGCGCCGGCCGACCAGGGTCGCCAGCTCCTGCAGCACCGCCTCGTCCATGATGCGATGGTCGCGGCGCGACTTCATCTCCTTGTGGACGCGGCGGGTCTCCTCGCCCTTGACGATCGAGGCGACGTGGCCCTCTTCATGGCCCAGAGTCTCCCAGCGCGCGATCAGCATGCGGCAATGCTCGGGCGTCAGGACATCCGGGACCAGCAGCACCGGCGCCACGTCCTTCAGATATTGCGGCCCATCCTTCCATTGCGGGGTGGCGCGGGCCTGGTCGACGGCACGGCGCACCAGCTCGGCGGAATCGGCGGCGTTGAAGGCCGCCGTCACCCGCTGGTTGGGATCGAGCAGGACGGCGAAGCTGCCGCGCGGCCCGAGACCCATCATCTTGCGCAAGGCCTCGCGGATCTTGCCGGCGGAATCGCAGAGCAGCGGCAGGTCGAGATCGAGCTTGGCGGCACGCTTCGCGGCGGCGTCGGGGACCTCGGCGACCAGGGCCAGGCTGTCGAAGCCGATCTCCTTCAGCCCGGCCTGCTGCAGCGCCTTCAGCCCGGCATCGTCGCTGTCACCGACAATTAATAGAGGCCGCCCCTTGGCCCGCTCGAGGAAGGCGCGCGCGGCGCCGGACTGATCCGGCAGGATGAAATTCGGGAAGCGGTCGCCCGGCACAAGCTCGGCCGGCGGCAGAAAACCCTGGTTGGCGTGCACGGAATGTCCCGGCCCGGTGGCCAAATCGTTCATCGCACTCTCTTCCTCGCACCGCGTTCCTTCGCGGTTGCAACTATAGCCGATCCGCAGCGTTTAGGGCGCGCTTGCCCCCGTTCGTGCCGACCTGTGTTATTCCAAACCCATCATTGCTGCACCCGCGAAAACGATGCTTGATCCAACCGGCGACCTCCCGATAGCATGCGCCGGCCAAAGATGGCGCACCGGGGGAGCCACGCCGCCGTCACCACCCTCCTCGCAGATTTTCGAGAGATATCAATACTATGAAGATTGCCGTCATTGGTAGCGGGTATGTCGGTCTGGTGTCCGGCGCCTGCCTGTCCGAGTTTGGCCATCAGGTCGTCTGCATCGACACCGATGCCGGAAAGATCGACCGCCTGAAGAAGGGCGAGATTCCGATCTACGAGCCGGGGCTCCAGGATCTGGTGGAGCGGAATGCCGGCGCCAAGCGACTCTCCTTCACCACCGACATCGCCGAGATCGCCGGGGCGCAGGCGATCTTCATCGCGGTCGGCACGCCCAGCCGGCGTGGTGATGGTCATGCCGACATGACCTATGTCCACAGCGCCGCCCAGGCGATCGCCGCGCAGATCAAGGACTATGCCGTCATCGTGACCAAATCGACCGTGCCGGTCGGCACCGGGCGCACGGTGGCCAAGATCATGCGCGAGACCAACCCGAAGGCGCAGTTCGACATCGCCTCGAACCCCGAGTTCCTGCGCGAGGGCGCGGCGATCAACGATTTCATGCGCCCCGACCGGGTGGTGATCGGCACCGACGGCGAGCGCGCCAAGGAGATCATGCGGCAGATCTATCGCCCGCTGTTCCTGATCGACACGCCGATCGTCTTCACCAAGCTGGAGACCGCGGAGCTGATCAAGTATTCGGCCAACGCCTTCCTGGCGATGAAGATCACCTTCATCAACCAGATCGCCGATCTCTGCGAGAAGGTCGGCGCCGACGTGCACGACGTCGCGCGTGGTATCGGTCTGGACGGACGGATCGGCGGCAAGTTCCTGCATCCCTCGCCCGGCTTCGGTGGCTCCTGCTTCCCGAAGGACACCCGCGCGCTGATCCAGACCGCGCGCGATGCCGGCTCGCCGCTCTCGCTGATCGAGGCCACGCTCGATTTCAACGAGGCCCGCAAGACCCAGATGGCGGAGCGGATCGTCGCGGCGCTCGGCGGCAAGCCCGCGGGTAAGACCGTCGCCGTGCTCGGCCTCACCTTCAAGCCGAACACCGACGACATGCGCGAGGCGGCCAGCGTCACCATCCTGCCCGCCCTGCAGAAGCACGGCATCAAGATCCGCGCCCATGATCCCGAGGGCATGGCGGAAGCAAAGAAGCAGATGCCGGAGCTGGACTATCGCAATGATCCCTATGAAGCGATCGAGGGCGCCGATGCACTGGTGATCCTGACCGAGTGGAACAGCTATCGCAGCCTCGACCTCGACCGGGTGAAAGGGCTGCTCAAAGCCCCGGTCTTCATCGATCTCAGAAACATCTATCGCCCGGCGGAGATGCAGGCGGCGGGCTTCCAGTATTCCAGCCTGGGGCGCACCGCTTGAGCGCAACTCCCAGCAAACCCGCCGTCCTGGTCACCGGCGGCGCCGGCTATGTCGGCAGCCATGTCTGCAAGGCGCTCGACCGCGCGGGCTTCCTGCCGGTCACCTATGACAATCTCGCGACCGGCCACCGCTGGGCGGTGAAATGGGGGCCGCTGGAAGAAGGCGACGTCCGCGACAGTTTCCGCCTCGAGACGGCGCTGCGGCGGTATCGGGCCAGTGCCGTGCTGCATTTCGCGGCGCTGTCTCTGGTCGGCGCTTCGGCGAAACAGCCCTTCGACTATTACGACGTCAATGTGAACGGCGCGCTGTCGCTCAGCCATGCAATGCGCCAGGCCGGGCTCCGGAAGCTGGTCTTCTCCAGCACCTGCGCGGTCTACGGCATGCCGGAGCATATGCCGATCCAAGAGGATGCACCGACTTTGCCGGTCAATGTCTACGGCCGGACCAAGCTTGCGGCGGAGAACCTGTTCTCCGACATGGCGCGCGCCGGCGAGATCGACGTCGTCATGCTGCGCTACTTCAACGCCTGCGGCGCCGACCGCGACGGCGAGATCGGCGAGGCGCATGAGCCGGAATCGCACCTGATCCCGCTGGCGATCCAGGCGGCACTCGGAGCGGGCGGCCCGCTCTCGCTGTTCGGCACCGATTATCCGACTCCGGACGGAACGTGTCTCAGGGACTACATTCATGTCGAGGATCTGGCCGACGCCCATCTCAAAGCGTTGCAGCTCCTGGGATCGCAGTCCGGGGCGCATGCCTTCAATCTCGGCACGGGGATCGGCGTTTCGGTGCGCGAGGTCCTGGCCGCGGTCGGCACGCTGGCCGGCCGGCCGGTGCCGGTGATCGAAAGCCCGCGCCGCGAAGGCGATCCGCCGCAGCTCTTCGCCTCGCCGGCCAAGGCCGAGCGCGCGCTCGGCTGGCGCGCGGCGGAGACCAAGATCGAAAGTATGGTCGGGTCTGCAATAAACTGGCATCGGAAAGCCCGGCCGGCGGCTTAGTATCGCCGCCATGTCCGACCCTGCCCAGAAAGCGCGGCTGCGCCACGCCGAGCTCGTCCTCATTCTTGCCGTGCTCAGTCTGATCGCCCCCCTGGCGATCGACATGTATTTGCCGGCCTTGCCCTTCATCGCCCAGAGCCTGGGTGCCACCGATGCCCAGGCCCAGCTCACGCTGCCCACCTATTTCGCGGGCTTTGCGATCGGCCAGGCCTTCTATGGGCCGATCGCCGACCGGTTCGGGCGCAAGCCGCCGCTCTATTTCGGCCTGGCGCTCTATATCGCAGCCTCGATCGGCTGTGCGCTGGCACCCGATGTCGAGACCCTGATCGCGCTCCGCTTCCTGCAATCGGCCGGCGGCTGCGCCGGCACGGTGGTCGCG
>Ga0102590_1002845_pt1 | contig 11073 bp, 10 predicted proteins | sample AraplaMF_Col_mMF_FD_76859 | JGI IMG/M metagenome (GOLD analysis project Ga0102590, IMG submission 76859) | Arabidopsis root microbial communities from the University of North Carolina, USA - plate scrape MF_Col_mMF | ecosystem: Host-associated > Plants > Roots > Endosphere | place: USA...
TGGTGCCCAGCAGAATCGGCGCAAGAGAGCATTTCGCGACTAACTGCCATGCAACTGCGCACCCACCATGTTTCCCCGGCCGCCCGGGCTCGCCATGTGATCGACCTGACGGCGAAGTCATGGCGCATACCCCCGAGTTCACCGCACGCGCTGGCGCGACGCGCACCTTATGGCCATGTGCCGCTGAGGGCGCTGCGCCGGCTTCGCGCGGCCGCAATGCCGACGCTGCTGCCGCATTCGTGGTGAACTCCGAGCCGGGCCGCGGGGCCCTGATGGAGGCGACGCCATGCTGATCGTCCTGGGTGGCTTGCCGGGCACAGGCAAGACCACCATCGCGTGGGAAATCGTCGCGCTCATTCCTTGTGCTTACCTGCGCATCGACACCATCGAGCAGGCGCTGCGTTCTTCGGGTGCGCTTGCGGGTGAGGTCGGGCCCGCGGGCTACGTCGCGGCCTATGCGCTGGCCCGCTCCAATCTCTCGCTCGGGCAGACGATACTGGCCGATTGCGTCAATCCGCTGCCAGTAACCCGCGCGGCATGGCGCGCGGTCGCGGCTGATGCCGCCTCTCGCATCGTCGAGGTCGAGATCGTGTGTTCCGACTCCGCCGAGCACCGCCGCCGCGTCGAGCAGCGCAGCATGGACGTGCCGGGCCTGGTGCCGCCGACCTGGGAGGCCGTGCAGCGGCACAACTACGCGACGTGGAGCACGCCGCATCTCGTCGTCGACAGCGCAGTCCTTGGTGCGCGCGAGGCCGCGAAGTTGATTCTTTCGCATGCTCGCGGCCGGGCTTGAGCGCGAGAGCCATTGAGCGACTGAGCATTCAGCAGATATCGATATAGAAATTCGGCGCAAACGATGCGCGCGATGCCTTGGAGAATTCGATGCAGCTCATTCAAGAGCGTGTCCCGCCGCCTGCTCGCTGTCGGCCGGCCGGTGAGCAGGCGAATGAAGTGAGAGGACGAAGGAGCATGTAGTTGAGTTCGAGGTGAGTCGGGGTCGGGTAGTGTGCTTCTCACGACCCGATAGACGGCTTTTGGCGGGCCCCCTGAGGCCCGCCTTTTTTCAGTTCCGCGTGGAGGAGGCGCCGAGCAGGTAGTCCGTCACCTCATCCGAGAACACGTATCGCCGTCCGCCGACGAGTACCCAGTCGGAACTCCTGGGGTCGGGCCTTGCACCTGGCATGCCATGGGCGACGAGCGCCTCGGCGCAGCCGAGCCAGTCGCCTTCGCCGTCCGGCGGCTCGTTGCACGAAGCCCACGAGAGCCCGCCGCAGGCGTTGTCGCCGAAGCCGTGCTTCTCTTGCCAGCTTGCGCCGTGCTCCAGCAGGAACCGGACGAGTCCGGCGTCGCCGCGGAACACGGCCTTGTTCAGCGCCGAGGCATCCCAGTCTCCACCGCGGACGGCGATGGGCCAGCCGAGCTCCACCATCAGCTTCACGGCGTCGGCGCAGCCCTGGGCCGCGAGCTCGGGCAACTGGCGCAGCTGCGCCTCGGAGAGCGTCTTGACGATGCGGGGGTGAGCCGCCTGGATGCGGTGGGCGGTGGCCTTGTCGCCCTGCGCGCAGGCTGCGACGAAGGCTTCGTCCACGGGAAGCGCGGCGCTGCCATCGGCCTGCTGGAGGAGTCGCGCGACTTCCGGCAGCCCGAAGCGCAGGGCTGCGGTATGGGCGCTGGTGCCGTCGCTCGTCGTGGCCGAAGCATTCGCGCCGGCAGCCAGCAATGCCTCGATGTGCGCGGGGGACCTCCGCCGCCGGATCGCCCACAGTAGCAGCGAGCCCCAGTCGGAAGTGGGCGGGCCGATGGGCGGTTCGTTCGCGTTACCGCCGTGCGAAAGCAGCAGCCGCAAGGTTTCGACGTCGTCTAGATCGAGCACGCGATAGAGCGCGTTCGTGCTTTCGATGCGCGCGCCAGCCTCGAGCAGAAGCTTCGTGCAGGCCGGGTTCTCCAGCGAGTGGTAGAGCGATTCGCCGTCGTTGGGGTCGGCGCCCGCATCCAGCAGCAGTTTGGTGAGAGCGACATCGCGGTTCTGCCCGGCGGCGCCGTAGAGCGCGGAGAGCCGCTCGTTTTCGGCAGGAGCCTCCACGGACGCCGGAGGCCAGCGGTTGCCGACCGATTGGTTCGGGTCCGCACCAGCCTCGAGCAGCAGCCTTGCGCAGGCGAGCAGGCGTTCGCGAAATGCGGGCAGCCGCATCAGTCCCGAATGGGCCACGGCAACGAGCGGAGGCAGGGCCAGCGGGCCGCCTGGCCGGTTCACCCAGGCGGGATCATGTGCGATGGCGCGGCGCAGCGATGCTTCGTCGCCCGTCGCGCAGGCAAGGATCGGGGCGTCGCCCAGCAGGCCTGGGCTTTCCTCGAGCAGGCGCAACGCCGCTGCGGGCCGCGCGCGATTGTTGCCGCCGGCGATGTCGCCCGCGTAGGCGAGGCGCAGCCAGTAGAGCACGGCCCTTGTCGGGTCTTCGGCCTGCGACCGCCGCGCGAGAACGAAGCCCTGCAGGTCGGCCCAGGATGCGAAGCCGTACTCGCGCGCGACGCACGACTGGGCGTCGTGCAGGCGCAATCCGAGCGCCGCGATCTCCGCATCGGTCTTGTCGGCAGCGGCCGGAAGGGCGTCGCGAAAGCGGGCGGTCGCGGCGGGATCGTTGCTTCGATGGAGAGCAAGCAGTTCCTTGGCCTGCTTCTTCAGATGGCCCAGGTCGGGCCGGGCGGGCATGCGCTTCATGTGTACCTCCGTGCATCAGACGCCGATGACCCGCAAATCCGGCTGCACAAAAGGCGTGTGGATCGTCAAATGAAGGCAAGTGGGTTCAACCCTTCCCGCGGGTCCGGGCGCGGCTTGCAACCGCGGCGGCGATGTTAGGCCACGTCGAGCGCGAAGGTCAATGCGCGCGACGAGCTGGTGGAAGCAGCTAAAGTGGCACGCGCTGTCCGTCAGCGTCTCGCACATCCCGTATCCCATATCCGTACGAATATCCGACGCCATGCTGCCCAGATTCCTCCAGCGTCTCGCTGCACGCCTCACGGGCTCGGCGCCTCCACCCGAACCGCCGGCGAAGGGCGCCGCAGCGACATCGACATCGACATTGAAGAAGGGCGACGTACTCGCCTACAGGAACGCAAACGCCTGGCGGGCCGTCTGGGTTCTCGAAGTCGATCCGTGGCCCGACGGAACATCGGTGGCCCACTGCCTGAGCTACCAGCAGTTGGACGAGAAGCCCACCGTCGAATCGCTGAAGCACGCCGAGGTGTTGATATGGCATTCGCCCATCGACGCCGACGGCGTGAGCCAGGGCAGCGAGCTCATCGGCAACCGGCAGCCCGCCGAGGACGATCTGGTCGGCTTCGCCGAGTACCTGAAGCTCACCGACTTCCCGAGGTATCTGGAGCTGATGGGCCAGGACGGCCAGGAGATCGTGCGCCAGGTCAACGCGCACTACCTGCGCGGGAACGAGCTCTGCGAGCAGGGTCGCAAGGAGGAGGGCATTGCAGAGTACGACGCGGCCGTGGAACTCTTTCCACTCTTCTTCGAGGCCATCGACAACCGGGCCTTCACACGCATGGAGCTCGGCAATTTCCAGGAGGCGCTCGACGACTTCGAGCAGTCGCTGCAGGTGAACCCCGACGGAGAGGCCGCCTTCTTCTCGAAGGGCGAATGCCTCATGCGGCTTGGCGAGCTGGCGGCGGCGGAGGCCATCTTCGTGGAGGGCAAGGAGCGCTTTCCGGGGAAGAAGGCGCTCTTCGGAGAGTTCCTCGGGCGCGTGCGGGCGCAACAGCGCTCCGGGAACAAGTAGCAAGAAAGAAGGCAGTCGCCTAGCGCGCAGCCTCGGGCCGCAGCTGTTCCCTGAGGATGCGCCGTATCTCCAGGATCGCCAACGGGTTCTCCTGCACGCTGTGCGCCGAGGGAATCACCAGCTCCGAGGCCGCGCCGTCCAGGTGCGCGCTGGCGTAGGGCACGATGCCGTCGCTCGACAGCGCCTGCGCCACGCCGGGCGTGTCGTTGCCGATGATCGAGTGGAAGCGCACGCGCGGGTTCATCGGCAGGCTCGACGACAGCCGCACGAAGGGATCGCGATCGCTGAGGTTGTCGATGCTGTTGGGTATGCGCAGCGTGCCCTGGTCCTGCCGCGCGGGCGCGATGCGGATCAGCTCGCGCGAGATGTCGCCCAGCTGCCCGAGCATCGCCACCGGCAGCGTGATGAGGTTGGCCACCCAGCGCGAGATGCGGTTGTTGGCGAAGTCGGTGCCGCGGTGCGGCGAGGCGATGAAGATCGCGTCGCTCACCTGCGGCAGCGGCTCGAAGCGCAGGTAGGGCGCGAGCTTTTCCTCCATGCGTTGCTGCTGCGCGCCCTGCATCGGATAGCTCGCGAGCAGCGCCTCCCAGAGCTTGTCTTCCGACGACGACACCATGAGCCGCGACAGCACGCCGCCCATGCTGTGGCCGATCAGCGTGATGTTGTTCGAGGCCACGGCCTTGCCCGTCGGGTCGAAGTGCGCGAGCGTCTGCGTGACGGCTTCGCGGATCGCGAAGTTGTTGATCGGCAGCGGCGCATTGGTGGGGTAGTAGACCTGCCAGATCTGGTAGCGGCGGCGCAATGTCTCGTCACCCAGCACCTCGTTGGCCACGTTGATCCACGCCTCGGGGCTGCTCGCCAGACCGTGCAGCATGATGACCGTGCGGCGGTTCGGGTCGTAGGGCTGCATCAGGTAGATGCGCGGCTGCGTGAGCCCCTCGGCGCCGCCGAAGAGGCTGCGCAGCGCCTGCAGCGCGAAGTCGGAGCGCGCGAGCCACAGGCCGTAGCCCGAGGTGAAGTTGGCGGCCAGCGGTACTTCCTGACCGGCGAGCTGCACGTTGGCGGTGCGGTATGGGTCGTAGGCGGCGATGCGCAGCGTGCGCGTGCCCAGAACCTCGCCGAGGCTGGCGCCGTCGAAGAGCAGCAGCGCGGTGACGGCGGGGAAGGGCATCTCGCGGTAGGGCGGACGCGGCTTCTGCTTCTGCTTCTCCGCGGGATCGGCCTGCTGCCTTGGCGCTTCGTCGTCCGTGCGCTTGTTGCTCGCGGCCACCAGCTCAGCGCCGAAGCCGTCGCGCCGGTAGGTGTTGCGCAGGCCCGAGAAGGTCAGCGAGGCGGCGGGAATCAGCTCGTCGGGCAGTGGGGTGTCGGAGGGCAGGCGCAGGCCCGAGACGTCGGTCTCGATGCGCCAGTTGCCCACCTTCGGCATCTCGGGCTGCGCGTCGCTGCGCGAGCCCTTGCGCTGGATGTCCCGGTACAGGCCGGTGATGGCCTGCTGCACCGCGTAGTTGTAGTAGTCGCGCACCTGCGTCTGCCGGTCCTCGAAGGCGCGGTCGCGCGGCTTGCGGGCGGTGAAGAACAGGTAGGCGTAGGCGTGGCGCGCGGTTTCGAACCAGGCCTCGATGGCAGCGGCATCGGCGGCGCCGCCGCCTTTCTCCGCCGCGAGCGCTACCTGCAGCCAGACTTCGGACAGCGCGGAAAGGCGCTGTTCATCGCTCAGCCCCGAGGAGTCGGCCAGTGCGTTGCGGCATGCCTGGCCATCCTTGCGGCAGATGTCCGCGTCGGAGCCGATCACCCGAAGCACTTCCTGCGCGGAGGTGCTGAGCCTGCCGGTGGTGAGCACGTCGCCCCTGCGCTGGGCGAGGTATTCGGCCGGGGAGATCGAGCCGACCGTCACGCCCGCGCAGCCGGCCAGCAGCGCGGCGGCGCACGCGAGCGCGGGCAGGGAGGCGACAAGGCGGAATGCGCCTTTCATTGCGCCGCTCCCGCATTGGCCGTCGTGCCCGGCAGGCCTTGCCGGATCGCCTGCGAGAAATTCGCGGCCGGCGTCTTGTCCGCGGCGAGGGCGCGGTCGGTGATGCGGCCCGCCGCGCGCAGCGCTTCCATGCTGTAGCCGGGCGCGAGGCCGCCCACGTCGAAAAGGTAGTCGGGCAGGTAGCCCGAGGCCAGCAGCCGCCAGTCCATCGGCAGGCCGGGCACGATGCGCCTGGCCAGCGCGTAAACGATGGTCGTGCAGTTCGCGGTGAGCGTGTTGTAGAAGCTGGGCTCGCGCGCCAGCGCGGCGCCTTCGCCGAGGTAGGCGAGGAAGAGCGAGCGCATCTCGGCCCGGGGCAGGCTCACGCGGTACATGTAGACGTCCTCGCCGCGCACGTTGGTGCGCACGCGCAGGATGTCGTGCTCGTCGGCCGCGATCAGGCTGTTCTCGAACTGCCTGAAGAAGCCGCCGACGGACGAGAAGGCCTCGCCGCGCTCCTTGCGGATCTCGATGGAGAAGGTGACGAACTGGCCGTCGTCGAAGCCGAAGGACACCAGCGTGTGCGCGATGGCGGGGCCGGTCCAATAGGAGAGCGACACGTCGACCGTGCGCAGGCGCTCGAGGTCGTATTGCCGCGTTTCCCAGCGCTGGGTGTAGTCGGTGTCGCTGCGCCATTCGAAGTTGCGCACGTTGTCCAGCGTGACCACGCTGCCGTCGATGTGCGAGCGCAGTTGGCGCGAAACATCGTCGGCCCACACACGGTTCTGCGACGGCAGGATGGTGCTCCACCAGACCAGCAGCAGCGCGAAGCCGGTCGCATAGGAGAGCAGGGCGCGCGCCGCCCGCCTGCGCCATGCCAGCGCGATGGCCGCGAGGCCGAAGGCGGCCCAGAGTACGCCCGCGCCGATCTTCACCGCGGCCGGCCCGGGGAACTGGTACCAGAGCGCGAGGCAGGCCCAGAGGCAGGTCGAAAGCACGATGAGCGACAGCAGAATGCGGCCGACGTGACGCAGGAGCGTTCGGATCATGAAAGGCAAAACCAGGAATGCGACCCGCCGAGCTTACGACGGGCGTCCATGGCTACAGCATGTAGGTCACGAGCTTGAAGTCCGGGTCTTCCGGGAAGGGCTTCACCGTGAAGCCCAGCCGGCGCACCAGCTTCAGCATGTCGGGGTTGTTGGCCAGCACCAGTCCGTCCATCTCGGCGAGGCCCTTGTCTCGGGCCACGTCGATGATGCTTTCCATCAGCCGCGAGCCGATGCCCTTGCCGCTGAACTCGTCGGCCACCACCAGCGAGAACTCGCAGCTGGTCTGGTCGGGGTTGGTCACGTAGCGCGACACGCCCACGATGCGCTCGCTCTCGAGCACGGTGCCATCGGGCGACACTCTGCGCTCCATGATCACCGCCACCAGCGCCATCTCTCGGTCGTAGTCAATCAGCGTGAAGCGCGAGAGCATGGTCGGCGGCAGCTCGTGGAAGCGCGAGACGAAGCGGAACCAGCGGCTCTCGGGCGACAGGCCCTGCACCAGCGCCTGCAGCATCTGCGCGTCGTTGGGATGCACCGGCCGCACGATGTAGGTGCCGCCGCCCGTGCCCGCCAGCGGCCATTCGCGCCGGTAGCGCGCGGGGTACGGCATGATGGCCAGGTGCTGGTAGCCGTTGACCGCGTTGCCCACGTGGGCCGCCACCGCCTGCGAGCTGCTGCCCACCACGATGCGCGCATCGACCGAGATGGCGCCGTTCTCGTCCACGATGATCGGGTTGATGTCCATCTCGCGCAGCTCGGGCAGCTCGCACACCATTTCCGACACGCGCAGCAGCAGGTCTTCGAGCGCTTCCATGTCCACCGCATGGGCGCCGCGCCATTCGCCCAGCGTCTCGGCCACGCGCGAGCGCTCGATGAGGCGGTGCGCAAGAAACTGGTTGAGCGGCGGCAGTTCCATCGCGCGGTCGTTCAGCAGCTCGATCATGGTGCCGCCCGCGCCGAACACGATGACGGGGCCGAAGGGCTCGTCGGTGACCATGCCCACGTAGATCTCGCGCCCGCGCCGCGCGCGCACCATCTTCTGCACCGTCACGCCGTTGATGCGCGCCTCGGGTGCCAGGCGCGCCACGCGCTCCATCATCTCGACGTAGGTGTCGCGCGCGCCGGTGCCGTTGAGCACGTTGAGCGCCACGCCTTCCACGTCGGACTTGTGCGGGATGTCGGGCGAATCGATCTTCAGCGCCACCGGAAAGCCCAGTTGCGTCGCGATCATCATCGCCTCGCTGGGGCTGCGTGCGAGCAGCGTGCGCGTGATCGGAATGTGGAAGGACGACAGCAGCGACTTCGACTCCATCTCCGTGAGCACATGGCGCCGCTCGGCCAGCACGCTCTCGATGAGCAGCCGCGCGCCCTCGATGTCGGGCTTGGCCAGCGCCGACAGCGGCGGCGGCGTCTGCTGCAGCAGCTGCTGGTTCTGGTAGAAGGCCGCGATGTTGCCGAAGGCGCCCACGGCAGCCTCGGGCGTGCGAAAGCTCGGGATGGTCGCCTCGGCCAGCACCGAGCGCGCCTTGCCCACGGAGGAGTCGCCCATCCAGCAGGCCAGCAGCGGCTTGTTCATCGGTCTTGGAATGTCGGCAAGCGCCTTCGCCGTGGCTGCCGCGTCGATGCCGGCCTTGGGCGAGAAGATGGCGAGCACGCCGTCGACCTGGCTGTCGGACGAAGCCGCGTCGATGGCGGCGCGATAGTGCGCCGGCTGAGCTTCTTCCGACAGGTCGATCAGGTCGGCCAGCGAGGCGAGCGGGGGCAGGGTGGGCTGCAGCGCCTTCTGCGCGGGGGCGGAGAGCTTGCCGAGGTCCAGCCCGATCTCGTTGATCCAGTCGGCCGCCAGCACGCCGGGCCCGCCGCCGTTGGTGACCACGGCCAGCCGCTTGCCGACGGGGCGGTAGCGCGAGGCCAGGCACTTGGCGGCCGAGAACAGCTCGACGAAGGAGCGCACGCGCACCGCGCCGGCCCGGCGCAACGCGGCATCGAACACGTCGTCGCTGCCCACGATGGCTGCACTGTGCGTCTGCGCGGCCTCGTTGCCGGCAGGCTTGCGCCCGGCCTTGAGCACCACCACCGGCTTGGCATGCGAGGCCGAGCGCAGCGCGCTCATGAAGCGTCGCGCGTCGGCAATGCCTTCGAGGTAGATGATGATGCTGTGCGTGGCCTGGTCGTTGGCCAGGAAGTCGAGCACCTGCGGAATGTCGACCGAGGTGTGCGGACCCAGCGACACCACGCTGGAAAAACCCACGCCGTTCTGCCGCGCCCAGTCGAGCATCGAGGCCGTCAGCGCACCCGATTGCGCCACCAGCGCGAGCGGCCCGCTGCCGGCCAGCGGACCGGCCACGCTGGCGTTGAGATGCAGCAGCGGCCGCTGGAAGCCCAGCGAGTTCGGCCCCAGCAGGTGTACGCCCTCGCGGCGCGCGATCTTGCGCCACTGCGACGCCTGCTCGGCGCCGATGCCGCTCGAGAGAACCACCGCCGCCTTGCAGCCGATGCGCCCCGCGATCTCCAGCGCGGCCGCCACGTCGCCCGGCGCCAGGGCGATGAGCGCGAGGTCGGCATGGGTCTGCGCCAGTTCTTCGAGCGTGCCCTTGGTGCGCACGTCCAGGAAGCGCAGCGTGCCGTCGAAGCGCTGCGCGCGGAAGGCCTCGCGCAGCGTGTGGCCTGCCGGCGTCTGTCCGCCTGGGCCGTCGGCATTGCCGACGAAGGCGACGATGGAAGCGGGCGCGAAAAGCGGTGTCAGGAAATGCTTGTCCATGCCCCCGAGTCTGCACCGTTCGGACGCTGCTGTGCAGCATGGCGGCACTGCTCGGCGAATGGTCAGGACGGGTTAAGAACGCAGGGCTATAGTCAGGGTTCCATGCAAAAACGTATCGGCGTGATCTTCGTCTCGCGACGAAATTCATTGCGCAGCATCCTGGCAGAAGCGTGCCTCACGCACCTGGACCCGAAGCGGTTCTCGGTATCTTCCTGCGGCCAGCCCGGGCAGGTCGCCCGCGAATTCCATCCCGCCGCCATCGCCGCGCTCAAGAGCGCGAGCATTCCCTTGCCGAACCGGCAGCCGCGCGGCTGGGACGAGCTCGCGCGCGCCAATGCCCACGCCGCGGACTTCGTCATCACGCTCGACGAATCCACCGAGCCGCGCCAGCCCTCATGGCCCGGCCAGCCCGATGCGGCGCTGTGGGCCTACCCCGACGTGCTCGACGGCCGCGACCCCGACAGGGTCGCGCACGACGCGGTGCAGATGCTGTTCTCGCTGCGCCGCCGGCTCGAACTGCTGGTGAGCCTGCCGATGCAGGGGGCGGACCGGTCGGCCGTGCGGTCCGACGTGCGCGACCTGGGGTACATGCGCTAGCCGCTCCCGCCGGCCGGAGCGGGCTCACTCCAGCGTGAACCCGATCTTCAACGTCACCTGCCAGTGCGCCACCTTTCCGTCGACCACATGACCGCGCGTCTCGGTGACGTTGAACCACTGGATGTTGCGCACCGTCTCGTGCGCCTTCGCGATGGCGGTCCGCACCGCATCTTCGATGCCGGTGGGCGAGGAACCGGTGAGTTCTAGCGTTTTGTAGACGTGGCTGGACATGGGCTGTCTCCTTCGGGGTTGAGGGGATGGACTGATCGATCGATTGATAGCAAGGGGCCCGGAAGAACATCGTAGTCCCGTTGCGGACACAGGTGTCAGTGGACGTACCCGCCCTTGACGAAGCGCACGGGCTCGGCGTCCATGCGCGCGATGAGGGCGCCGAGGCCGTCGGGCGGCAGCGGGCGTTCGCCGGGTTTCGCGTAAGGCTGCTGCTCGGTGCGGCAAAGAAGATCGTCGTCGCTCCACGCGCTCTTGCCGGGTTCGCCGCGTGCGCGCAGCCAGCCGTCGCGGTCCACGATGAACTGCGTGCCCGCCAGTTGCGTTGTCGCGGCGACGAGCGAGAAGGCCGCCCACGCGGCGGGCGAGGTGGCGATGCAGTCGGCCGACTGCGGCGCCACCTCTGTGGACTGAGGCGCGAGCAGCACGGTCACGAGGCGCGGATCGTCGGGTGGCGGCGATGCCTCGCGGCCGATCTCCGACGCGATGATGCGCAGGCGCTGGCCGCGCCAGCTCGAAAGGCTGCGCGGTGGCTTGTCGCCGCATTGCACCGTCACATCCGGCGGCGCTATGGGCTGGGCCCAGAGACCGGCCGCGCGCAGGCTCTCGCCGGCGCCCTGGGCTTTCATGAAATCGATCAGCGCCCATGCGTCCGCGTCGCTCAGCGCGGTGCCGAAGCCGGGCATGGTCTGCGCACCA
>Ga0102590_1004792_pt1 | contig 11071 bp, 9 predicted proteins | sample AraplaMF_Col_mMF_FD_76859 | JGI IMG/M metagenome (GOLD analysis project Ga0102590, IMG submission 76859) | Arabidopsis root microbial communities from the University of North Carolina, USA - plate scrape MF_Col_mMF | ecosystem: Host-associated > Plants > Roots > Endosphere | place: USA...
TCCTTGCCGTCGAGTTCACCGGCAAGCGCATAGGCGCTTGCAGCTTCCGATTTGAAGCCCAGTTTGAGAAGGTTCTTGGCCAGGAGAACGTACGTCTTGACGTCCCGCTGCGTGTCGATGAGCCTGTTCAGCACTTCCAGGGATTTCAGATATTGGCCCTTCTGGTAGTCCTTTGATGCCGCCGCAAACGAGATGTTCGTATTCAAGAACTCACTCCATCAGGAACTTCGTCAATGAGCGCTGCTGCCGGTCTCTCAGGCAAAATGAGCACTCGGTTTGAAACACCTAGACACATTAAGCTTGCTTGAAGCAGGTGTCCCGCTACCGAGCCAGAGCGTCGCGGCGTGTTCGCAGACTATTAACCACCCTACGGGGCCGACGCCGTTTCGTCAGCCGTTTTAATGAGTTGGCAATGAATGACTGCGAGATTGCCCCTCGACATGACGGGTTTGGTTGCTCAAACGAAACGGCACCGAGTGGCATGAAGCTGGTCCGTCATCGCCGGTATTGAAGTCCGGTATGTCCTCCTTTTGTATTTTGTTTTTGGGGACAGACTTATGACAAGCATTAACACCAACAACTCCGCAATGGCAGCTCTCCAGACGCTGCGCAACGTCAACAGCAATCTGTCCGACACGCAGAATGCCGTTTCGTCTGGTCTGCGCGTCGGCAAGGCTTCCGACAACGCTGCCTACTGGTCGATCGCCACGACGATGAAGTCGGACAACAAGGCTCTCTCGGCTGTATCCGACGCCCTCGGCATGGGTGCCGCAAAGCTCGATACCGCATACACGGCCGTTAACAGCGCCATCGACATCGTCGGCGACATCAAGGCGAAGCTGGTTGCAGCCAGCGAAGCCGGCGTCGACAAGTCGAAGCTGCAGGACGAAATCACGCAGCTGCAGGCACAGCTCAACAGCGTTGCTCAGTCCGCTTCGTTCAACGGCGAAAACTGGGTCAACAACGCCGGCGGCACCGTCAGCGTCGTTTCGTCCTTCGTCCGTGGCACCGGCGGTGCGGTCTCCATCAAGACCACCGATTATGCGCTCGGCGCCACCAACACACTGTTCGACGGCACGACGCAGGGCGGTATCCTCGGCGCAGCCGGAGCGAGCTCGGGCAGCTCGATCTACGGTTTTACGATCGGCTCCAGCACGACCCAGGGCGACGTCGACAACCTGCTGACGGACGTCGAAACCGCCTTGACGAGCATGACGACGCTCGGTTCGCAGCTTGGCTCGCTTCAGCAGCGCGTCGACATCCAGACCGACTTCGTTTCCTCGCTCAGCGACTCGATCGACTCCGGTATCGGCCGTCTGGTTGACGCCGACATGGAAGAAGAGTCCTCCAAGCTCAGCGCCCTGCAGACCCAGCAGCAGCTGGCCATCCAGTCGCTGTCGATCGCGAACTCCTCTTCGCAGAACATAATGTCGCTGTTCCGCAACTAATATTAGGCGCCTTCGGACGCTTCAAAGAAGAGCCGCTGGTGTTACCGGCGGATATCGTGGAAGGCCGCGCTCCCCGAGCGCGGCCTTTTTAATGCTTATTAACTGACCGTTAACCAAACTCGTGTTTTCTGCCGTCAACGAAACGGTATGTTAACCAAGCTTAAGAAGCGGTTAGCGGGCATGACGCTGATGGCCGTTGCCGGTGGCGGACCGGAATGTCCCTTTTCAATATTTGCCAGCAAGGGGCGATAATTTCATGACCAGCATTTTGACCAACGTGGCGGCAATGTCCGCTCTCCAGACACTCCGGAGCATCAACGGCAACCTGGAGGACACGCAGAACCGTGTTTCGTCTGGTTACCGTGTCGCAGAGGCCAAGGACAATGCCGCCTACTGGTCGATTGCAACGACCATGCGTTCGGACAACAAGGCTCTCTCCGCTGTGTCCGATGCGCTCGGACTTGGCGCCGCGAAGGTCGACACCGCCTACTCAGCCATGGATAGCGCTATTGATATCGTAAGTGAGATCAAGGCCAAGATCGTCGCGGCGACGGAAAAGGGCGTCGACAAGACCAAGATCCAAGACGAGATCGGACAACTTCAGCAGCAATTGCTGAGTGTGGCGCAATCGGCCTCGTTTTCCGGTGAAAACTGGGTGGCTGGGAATACGACGAAGAGCGTCGTCTCCTCGTTCGTCCGCGATGCCAATGGTCAGGTGTCCGTGCAGACGACCCAATACGTTCTCGACGACACCTCCGCCGGCAACGTGCTTTTCGGCATGATGACGTCAGGATCGATCGACACGACGACTGGCATTATCGGTACGTCCTCAGGCAGCGTTGGCTCAATCTACGCGATGGATATCACGAGCTTTGGTTCTACCGATATCGATCTCGCCCTGACGACCGTTGAGTCCGGCCTCAGTGCGCTCACCAAGGCGGCGTCGCAGCTTGGCTCGATCTCGACGCGCATTGACCTGCAGGAAAGCTTCGTTTCCAATCTCAGTGACTCGATCGACTCGGGCGTCGGACGCCTTGTCGACGCCGATATGGAAGAGGAATCGAGTAAGCTGACCGCCCTGCAGACACAACAGCAGTTGGCGATCCAGTCACTGTCGATCGCAAACTCCAGCGCGCAGAACGTTCTCACGCTGTTCAAGGGCTAAGAGTGCCGCAACTCGCATGGACGAGATCGAAAGCCGCGTCATCGATGCGGCTTTCTCTTTGTTTTTGAACCGATAATCAAGATTGCGCGAGGCTTGCGCGGCCGATCTTGCCGCTCTTGCGCCAGGTCCGGGCCTTGGTTAACTTCGCTTAACAGTTGATTTGCTTTTAGCGACAAGCCGGCCTGGGGGACCAGCCGGGGGCATGACGCCAGGTCAGTCGCTGCCGGTCGCCGGCCTGTCCCGTTTCCCTACTCAGAGCAGAAAAAATGACCTATAAAATCGCCAGCTCGGCACAGGTAAACGCCCTTGCGGCGCTGCGCATCATCAACAAGGACGTTGCAACGGTTCAGCAGCAGGTTTCGTCAGGCTACCGCGTCGAAACGGCGGCGGATGACGCGACTTATTGGTCATTTGCGAGCGTCATGCGCTCGGACAGCAGCTCTTTGCAGAACGTTCACGACGCGCTCGGCGTCAGTGCATCGAAGGTCGACACCGCCTACACCTCGATGGAAAGCCTGATTGACCAGCTGGGCGAGATCCGCAAAACCCTGGTGACGGCTCAGGAGGCAGGTGTCGACAAGACGAAGCTCAATACAACCCTGACAGAACTGAAGGGGCAGTTGCAGACGACGGTCCAGACAACGAGCTTTGCGGGTGAGAACTGGCTGCTCAATCGCGATACCGCGCTTCCGACGTCGCGTTCCGTGATCGGCGGTTTTGTGCGCGGCACGAACGGTGAGTACCAGGCGCAGACGATCAGTTACCCGGCCGACCAGACAGTCATGATTGACACGACGGATGCCAATCGCGGCCTTCTCACGAAGACCATTGACGCGAATACGTTCAATTCCGACGGCACCTCGACGGCACGAAACTACTATCTGCTGGACGCCGGCTCGACGAGCCCTGCAAGCGGAACGGAGATAGCACTTGACGAGAATACCACCAGCGAGCAGGTCACGGACATGCTGAGTGTGGTCGACTCTATGCTGTCACAGTTGACCACCACGGCTGCCGGTCTTGGCACCATGAGCGCGCGCATCAGCGACCGCATTTCCTACACCGCGGATATGTCCGATATAATCGACAAGGGTGTCGGTGCGCTCGTTGACACCGACATGGACGAAGCATCGACCCGCCAGACGGCGTTGTTGACGCAACAGAAGATGGGCGTTCAGGCGATTTCGATCCTGAACACCGCTGCCAGCAAAGTGCTGATCCTGCTGCAATAGTGGCCGGGGCGCCGTCGGGCCGGCTTGGCTGCGCCCTTCATCCTCGCGCAAGTTTGACACCCTATTTTCGGTACAAAGGCGCAGTGCGGAAACCGTGCCTGATCAGTTGTCAGTTCATGATGGGGCGCGGCATGTCGCAGTCTTCTGCAGCGAGAGGGGTGGTTTCGGTGAGTACGCTGCTTTCTCGGTACCTCAAGGATTTCGGCGAGCCGGCCGTCATCGCTCCCGTCGCGGAGGCCGACGATCTCGCGAACGATTTCGGTGGCTTTGTAGATATCGCAACCGAAGCGGTCGTGGATGTCGAAGCCGAGCGCCGCGGCGCATATGCCGAGGGCTATGCCGAGGCGACCGCAGTGCTGACGGAAAAGTATGAACTGGAGGCGCAAACGGTCGCGCTCGTTCATCAGCGCGAAGTCGAAGTGCTCCGTGATCGGTACGAGGTTGAGGCCGCGGAACTGATCGCCTCCCGGTTGGATGCCATGGCGCATGAGATTGCAGCGCTTGTCAGCGCGACGGTCGCGAAGGCGCTGGCGCCCGTGATGACCGATGCCCTGTCACAGAGGGCTGCCGTCGATCTTGCCGGCATACTTCGCGAGGCGGTGCTGGAAGGGGACGTCGGCAGTGTGACCGTCAAGGGCCCGGCCCGGCTGTTCGATGTGCTGAAGAACACACTCGGGGAAAAGGCCAGCCTTCTGCGCCATCATGAAACCGGCGATGTCGACCTGACCGTTGAATTTGGCGACGCCGTCCTTGTCACGCGCATGTCCGCTTGGGCGACGAGCTTGAAGAAAGTTCTGGAATGAGTGATAGCGAAAACCACCACCACGGCAAGAACGAGATCATCATCGTCAAGCGGCATGGCGGCGGTGATCACGACGGTGCTCATGGTGGCGCCTGGAAGATCGCCTATGCCGACTTCATGACGGCCATGATGGCGTTCTTTCTCGTCATGTGGCTGGTCAACGCCGCAAACGAGGAGACCAAGGCCTCGGTCGCGACCTATTTCAATCCGATCAAGCTTGCCGACGAGAAGCCGACGGAAAAAGGCTTGAAGAAGCCTGTCGACCAGGCGGACGGCGACCAGAAGCAGGACAAGTCGAAGGAAAAAGAAGACGAGCCAACCAAGGGCGCTTCGGCCGCAAACGGCGACGATCAGACCTCGACATCCGGCGACCAAACCAATTACTCGGAAGCTGATTTCTTCGAGAATCCCTATTCGGTTCTGGCGGAGATCGCGCAGGAAGTCGGCCAGCAGGCAAACGTCAGCGCCAAGGGCGAGGGCGGCGCCAGCGACTCGGGTCCGGCAACCGGCGCCGACGGTGGTCAGGCCTATCGTGATCCGTTCGATCCGGACTTCTGGACCAAGCAGGTCGAAGTGACGCACGCCGACAAGAAGCAGCCGGCTTCGAGCGACGCTCCCGCCGATGGCGCGGCAGATGCCACCGAAGTTGCCAAGGCCGAAACCGAGACACCGGCGGATCCGACGAAGGCTGCCGACGCCGGCCATGCTCCGGACGACCAAGCCAAGGAAGCCGCGAAGAGCAAGTCGCAACACGCTGCGTCGTCCGTGGAAACGGCTTCTGAAAATGCCGAGGGCAAGGAAAAGCCGCAGACTGAGGCGCAAAGGGCCGGCGAGCAGAAGCAGGCCGAGGATCTGCAAAAGGAAATCGCCCAGCAAATCAGCGGCATCGCCGGCAAGCTCGCCGAAGGTCTGACGGTAACACCGTCGGAAGGCGGCCTCCTGGTCAGCATTTCCGATCAGAGTGACGATTCCATGTTCAACATTGGGTCGGCCGTGCCGCGCAAGGAGATGGTGCTTGCGATGGAAAAGATCGGTGAGATCCTGAAGAGCAAGCCGGGCGCGGTCGTCATCCGCGGCCATACGGACGGCCGTCAGTATAAGGGCGAGAACGAGAACTGGCGCTTGTCCATGGATCGCGCCCAGGCCGCCTACTATATGGTCGTTCGCGGCGGTCTCGACGAAAAGCGGATATCGCAGGTCTCAGGCTTTGCTGATCGCAAGTTGAAAGATCGGGCGGATCCGTTCAACGCGACCAACAGGCGTATCGAAATATTGCTGCAGGCGGATCAGGGATAATCCATGGTCCGTCACCACCGTCATCTTCTGCTTCTGATTCTCAGCCTCGCGGTAAGTTCTACTGCTGTCGCACAGGCTGAAGATCAGGAGGACATTGCGCCTTACAAGATGCTGCGGTCACTGCAGTTCGTGCAGGATGCCGTCGTGCTTGGCGATCACTCCGCCGCCGAGATGCAGCGCTTTATGCTCGGTACGATCGATCAGCGTCTGCGTACCATCGATCCGGCGGTTTTTGACGACGCCAGAAACGTCGACGCGGCGCTGATCTATGCGATGAGTGGCGGCAATCCTGAGACGCTCGAATATCTTGTTGCCCGCGATGTGAACGGTCACTTCGACAATCGCGTCAGTGATGTGTTGCGCAAGTATCTGAGCGGCAAGGGCTTGCTTGTCGCCAAGAGCCTTGTCGAGACCGCAAACGAGTACAAGGATAAGAAAATCGGTCCCTATCTTGCGCTGGTCGGCGGCAATGTCACCATCGCCAAGAGCCCGATGGAAGCGTTGAAGCTGTATGACCAGGCGCGCCTCAATGCGCCGGGCACGATCGTCGAGGAGGCGGCGTTACGCCGCTCCGTATCGATCTGCGTCGAAGCCGGGATGGTGGATAAGGGGCTTGCTTATTCGCAGCGTTATGTGCGTCGCTTCCTGCATTCGCCTTATGCAAGCCAGTTCGCGGATCTTTTCGTCAAGCTGCTGGTCAATCATGATCATGAGGTAAAGCCCGACGACGTTGTTGATATCCTCTCCTTCATGGACGAGGCGAGGCAGCGTGAGGTCTATCTACGCATCGCCCGTGCGGCCGCCATCGCCGGCAAGGGTGATCTCGCGCGGATGGCTGCGGCGCGCGCACAGACGCTTGCGGGCGACTCAGACAACGCCTTTGGCGCGCTTGCGGATTTCTACGGCGGAATGGCGGCGATCTCGACGGACAAGATTGATACGGCCGCGAAGAACATCGCATCCATTCCTAATCAGGAACTGTCGCCACGCGATCAGGCTCTCAGAGCGGCAGCAAAAGCCATTGCAGAACAAGTGCTTCGTCCGCCGGACCCGGCAAGCTTGACGCAAGCGACGACCCCTAAATCTCATAGTCAAGAAATTACTTCTGAACAGGCAGCGGCCTCACCAGAGGCGGAGCAGGGAGAGATACCAAATCCCACTCCAGGTCCTGTTGCCGGAGACGCGGCTGCAACGCCGCCATCCAATGTTGGGGGACAGCAGGACGCCGACCCGTCATTCAGCGCATTCGTGACGTCAAGCCGATCGCAGCTTGATGAGATCGACGGCCTCTTGAACAAAGAAAGTAATTGAGATGATGGACATCAGCGTTTCGGGGGGAGCGTCTGGAGCAGGGGCTGCCTCCGCGGTTGGCACTGCCCGTCAGACGGGCAGCGGCGGCGATACGGATGCAGGCGGGTTCTTCGATGTGCTGAACAAGACCAGCGGCAACTCGGCCGAGCAGCCCACGGCCGGGCAGCGCGCTGGTGACGGCAGCGCTTCCACCACGTCACCTCACGCGCGTACGAAGTCATTGATCGATCTCGGCAGCGCCTCCTTGGCCGCGCAGACGGAGATGAAAGAAAAGACGGCTGGGTCGGCCGACAAGGAGACCAAAAAGGCGGAGCGCGACCCGAAGGCCAAGGGCAAGCAGGCTGATGCCGCCGACTCGCAGGATCTTGCCGATAAGCTGGACGATGAAGCGACGGCACATTCGGCCAAGGTCACCAAGCCGGCCAAGGCCGAAGGCGCCGAGGCGACCGAGGTCAAGAAGGGCGCGGAAGGCGATGACACCCTCTCGGACGTGCTGAGCCTATTGAAACAAGCGCCGACTGACGGATCTGCGGCGGCAGCGTTCGCTGCAATGGCCGCCACGAGCCAACAGACTGATGGCAAGGTATCGACCGATCCGAAAGAAAAGTCCGCCGCCAGTATCAAACCCAAGGACGAAACGTCTGCTGACGCGACTCTCGCCGGCATTGATACGGCCGCCGACACTCAGGTGCCCGGCACAGAGGTCGCCGGCGATATTGACCCGACGACATTCCGACTGAGCCGCGCCGACGGCAGCGGTCAGTCCATGGACATGCACGTTGGCATTGACAAGGATGCCGCCGAGTCCGGCGGCAAGGTCAACATCGAAAGCGTCTCGGTTATGGATTCGCGCCGCTACATCGGCCTCGTGCAGAACACCAATTCTGCCGCGGTGACGGCCGCGATTTCAGGTGATCCGGAGTGGGCCAACGCCATGCAGCCGACATCTGCCCTGTCGAATGCGGCAGAGTGGACCAGCACCGGCAAGGTGGTGAATACGCTCAAGATCCAGATGAACCCGATCGACCTTGGCCTGGTCACCGCCACAATGCGACTGCAGGGCGACGCATTGAACGTCGACCTCAAGGTCGAGACAGGAGCGGCCTATCGCCAGCTCAAGGAAGATCACGGCAAGATCATCGAGGCGTTGCGCAGCCAGGGCTACGCGATCGACAACGTGACGATCAGCATGGCGCCCGTCGACCGTTCGGACGCCAGCAATCAGACGGGTGCGCAGGGCCAACAGCAAGGCCAGGCCTTTGCTCAGCAGGGTCAAGGCGGCGAGGCGCGAGAACGCCAAAATCAATCAGGGCAGCGAACTGGCGGAGGCTTCAATGGCTCGGGCGAAAGCGGTGTTGAAAGCGCTTCTTCTAGCGCCGCTGGCGGCGGCCGCACTGGCGACGTCTACCTCTAGCGCGCAGGCCTCCAACAGCGCCTGTGAGCAGGAGATCCAGGCGGCGGCACTGAAGTACGGTATCCCCGAGGGCATTCTCTATTCGGTTGGCCTGACTGAAACCGGACGCAAGGGATCGCTCTATCCCTACGCGCTGAACATCGAAGGAAAGGCCTTCTTTCCGCCCTCCGAGCAGGACGCTCTAAGGCAGATTGATGCTGCGCGCAGGTCAGGCGCGAAGCTCATCGACATCGGCTGCATGCAGATCAACCAGTACTACCATGGTGAGAATTTCCGGTCGGCGGAGGAGATGTTCGACCCCCGCCGCAATGTGGAATACGCGGCGCGGTTCCTGCGCAATCTCCATGACCGTCACGAAACATGGACGATGGCGGTCGCCCGCTATCACGCCGGACCCAACAACGACCCGGCCCAGAAGCAGTATGTCTGCCGGGTCATCGCCAATCTGGTCGCCACCGGCTACGGCAAATGGACTCGCAATGCGAGCAACTTCTGCCTGAATTGATTCAATCAAAACTGGTAGAAAATAGAACAAAACAGAAATGTGTCATATTGTGGCGAGAATCTGTCTCAATGTGGCAAGACAAGTCACATTTTAGCCGCCGTTAACTTTTCCACGAAATATTTGTGTGCATAATTGAGAGGAGCTACTACATCTAGATCAAATCGCGCCTCAATTCTTAATCAACTATTAATTTCTGCCAGTTAGTTCCTACAGCTTGTCCCAGAATCGCGCGATTCGTACCCATAGAGCATCGAGGTACCACAAGTGATTCGGAGGCGGACGAATGATCGTAGTGGTTGATGAGCGTGAGCTCGTGAAAGATGGTTACACTTCACTTTTCGGGCGGGAAGGCATTCCTTCCACGGGGTTTGATCCAAATGAATTCGGTGAATGGGTTCAGACGGCGGCCGATTCCGATATTGCGGCTGTCGAGGCATTTCTGATCGGGCAGGGGCAGCAGAATTTCGAGCTGCCGCGCGCAATTCGCGACCGGACCATGGCGCCGGTTATCGCGGTCAGTGACCAGCCGTCGCTCGAAAACACGCTTGCACTTTTTGATTGCGGCGTCGACGACGTCGTACGCAAGCCGGTTCACCCGCGCGAAATCCTGGCGCGAGCCGCCGCCATCCGGCGTCGATTGAAAGCGATTTCCAGCCACACCGACATTGGCGCGATCCGCGTGTTCTCTGATGGTCGTGATCCGGAAATTCACGGCGAAGTCTTCGCGCTTCCACGTCGCGAGCGCCGTATCCTCGAGTATTTGATCGCAAACCGCGGACGCCGTGTCACCAAGACGCAGATCTTCAACGCGATCTACGGGATCTTCGACGAGGAAGTCGAAGAAAACGTCGTTGAGAGCCACATTTCCAAGCTGCGTAAGAAGCTCCGGAAGAAGCTCGGTTTCGATCCGGTCGATTCGAAGCGCTTCCTTGGCTACTGCATTGATTGGAACTGATTTTTTCAGACCGGGCCGCGTTGCCTGGATCTAGTCGATCATTCTCTCGACGATGGTTCGGCCCCAGACAGCTTCACGCAAGGCCCGCCAAATACTCTCAAGCCTAATAAGGGAATCGAGGTTTTCAGATGAGCATTTTTGGCAGCATGAAGACGGCCGTGTCCGGCATGAACGCCCAGGCAAACCGCCTCAGTACCGTCGCCGACAACATCGCGAACGCAAACACGACGGGCTACAAGGCTGTTTCGACCGCCTTCTCGTCGCTGGTGCTGCCGTCGACCTCGGGCAATTACAATTCGGGCGGCGTCCAGACGTCCGTTCGTCAGTCCGTTTCCGAGCAGGGCGATATATCCTACACCACGTCGAGCTACGATCTGGCGATCTCGGGCGACGGCTTCTTCATCGTTCAGAGCCCGGATGGCACTCCGGTTCTGACCCGCGCAGGCGACTTCACCAAGGATGACGAGGGTAATCTGGTCAATTCCGCCGGCTACACTCTGATGGGCTATTCCTATGACGCCGGCGCGCCGGCTGTCGTCGTCAACGGCTTCTCCGGCCTTGTGCCGATCAATGTCATGCAATCCGGTCTGACGGCAATCGCGTCGACGACCGGCACATTCTCGGGCAACCTGAACTCGAACGCGAATGTCGCAACAACCGGCCTGCCGAGTTCCAACCCGGCGTCGGTCACCAGCGATACCAAGCAGATGTCGATGGTCGGCTACGACAAGCTCGGCAACACCGTTCAGTATGACTTCTACTTCACCAAGACAGCAGGCGCGACGCCCACAACCTCCGGGACATGGGAGGTCGCAGTGTTCCGCCACGCCGATGCGGCAACAGGTGGAACGTCATCATTTCCGTACACTCCGGCAGCGTCGGCTCTCGTCGGCTCGACGAATTTGACCTACGACCTAAACGGCAAGCTAGATACGACGACAAC
>Ga0102590_1004793_pt1 | contig 11069 bp, 13 predicted proteins | sample AraplaMF_Col_mMF_FD_76859 | JGI IMG/M metagenome (GOLD analysis project Ga0102590, IMG submission 76859) | Arabidopsis root microbial communities from the University of North Carolina, USA - plate scrape MF_Col_mMF | ecosystem: Host-associated > Plants > Roots > Endosphere | place: USA...
GACATGCAACCATGAAGCTGCTGCGCCGTGTTCTGGAGCTGCACGACCGGGACAAATTTGAAGTAACGCTCTTCTGCCATACCGAAGAAAAATACCTGGAACATGAGGCCGGCACTGTCGATCGCTCACTTTGGGGTGATGTGTGCATCGTGCGTGACATGACAGACGAGGAAGCCGCAAAGGCCATCCGGGAGCGGCAGATCGACATTCTGGTCGATCTCAAGGGACACACATTTGGCGGCCGATCCAGAATCCTGAACTATGGTTGTGCTCCGCTGCAGGCAACATGGCTTGGTTTCCCAGGCAGCGTCACCGACGTCGACCTTGATTATTCCATCGGCGACCGGTTCGTGCTGCCCGCGAGCAGCGAAGCGAACTATTACGAGAAGCTGGTGCGCATGCCAGATTGCTATCAGCCCAACGACCCCGCCAATCGTCCGAAGCCAAGGCCAACGACACGTGCCCAAGTGGGGCTGCCGGAGGAAGCATTTGTCTTTGCCTCGTTCAACGCAAACCGCAAGATCAACACGGCGATACTCGACGTCTGGTGCAACATTCTGAAACGCGTGCCAAACAGCGTGCTTTGGCTGATGCTTTCCTCGCCACGCACCGAGAAGAACCTGCTCAATTACATGAACAAAAAAGGACTGGAATCAGATCGAGTGATCTTCTGCCCGCGCGTGTCCTACGAAGAGCACATCGATCGCCAACAAGTGGCCGATCTTGGCGTCGATACCTTCCCGGTCAACGGCCACACAACAACCTCGGAGCAACTCTGGGGTGGCTTGCCGGTTTTGACCGTCAAGGGTACCAATTTTGCCTCTCGCGTCAGCGAAAGCTTGCTCAACGCGATAGGCCTGCCGGAACTAGTAGCCAGCGACATCAAGGCCTATGAAGACATGGCCGTCGAGCTTGCGAACGCACCCGACCGCATCGCTGAATACAAGCGCCGCATCCGGGACAATGCTGTCATCATGCCATTGTTCGACGCCGAGCGTTTCACCCTGCATCTCGAAAGGGCTTACGAGATGATGGTAGAGCGCGCGAAGCTCGGGCAGGAACCGGACCATATCGACGTCCCGGCGCTGCCACCCCGTACGGAACCGTTCTTCAGCTTTGGCTAGGGAGCACTTCGAGCCGTCTAGACTAAAGCCCGCCGGCTTCACCGGCGGGTATTTTTATATCGGGCTGGGCCTAACAGCGGCACGGCTCAGTGGAAGGAGCGGACGAGGCTTCCGACCAACAGGTTCCAGCCGTCGATCAGCACGAAGAAGAGGATCTTGAACGGCAAGGAAATCGATGTCGGCGGCAGCATCATCATGCCCATCGCCATCGTGATCGTGGCGACGATCAGATCGATAACGAGGAAGGGAAGAACGATCAGGAACCCGATCTCGAAACCGCGCCGGATCTCTGAGATCATGAAAGCGGGAATCAGGACACGATAATCGATCTTTTCTTCGGTCTGGACGCTCTGGCCGCGCTCCCGCGCCAAGTCCACGAAAAGCGCCAGGTCCTTGTCACGCGTATTGGCCGCCATGAACGTCCGGAAGGGCTCTGCGATACGTGTGACTGCCTGCTGTTCGTCGATCTGATTTGACAGAAGCGGCTGAACACCGGTCTGCCATGCCTGATCGAACGTCGGTTGCATGACGTAGAAGGTCATGAACAGCGCGAGCGACAACAAGATCATATTCGAAGGTGTGGACGACAGGCCCATTCCCGACCGAAGGATCGAGAAGGCGATGATGAAGCGCGGGAAGCTCGTCACCATGATTAGGATGCCAGGCGCGACCGAAAGAACGGTCAACAGGCCGAAGGTTCTGATAATCCATGCCGCGACCGAACCGTCGACCGGCAAGTTCAACAAATTTGTCGGGAGCTGCTGCGCATGCGCCAGCTCCGGTGCCGCCATCATGGCAGCGAACAGCAATAGGAATCGAATCATTCGACGACGAAGGTCCTGAACATGACCTTCGATACGCGTCCTTGCGCGCGAAGGTCAACACGCTCCTGGATGTCATCCTTAAGATATTCGAAGCCGCGTGGCCCCTCGATCTGCTGCAGAGAAACGGTGCGGACATAGGAGAGAATATCCTGGTGGATATCCTCCGCGATTTTCACGTCCGGCGGGCCATTGAACAGTAGGGCCACTTCTAGGCGAACCCAATTTTCGGATGGATAGGCAAGGTTTGACGTGATTGGCTCGAGCTGCACGACATTGTTGGCTTCGGTCGAAATGTGAGGCAGGCCGGCCTCACCTTCCTTCTTCTGTGCGGCCTCGTCCTTAGCCGCTTTGGCCTGCTCGACCTGTTCGGCGCCCTTGATGTTCGGCGCAACCATGCCGCCGACGACCCAGCCGCCGCCGGCGCCGAGTAGCGTCAGGATCGCGAGCCCGGCGATGGCCATCACAGCGGCCGATTTCTTCTTCGGCTGGCCTTCGGCGTCTTCTGTCTCTGCCATGGTATTCAGCCTCAGAGCGGCGAGAAGAGATCGACGGCCTGCTGACCGCGCGGCGGCTGCTGCACTTCCATCAGGCGGCCACGACCGCCGTAGGAGATGCGGGCCTCAGCAATCTTCTCGTAAGAAATCTGGTTGTCGGCGTTGACGTCCTGCGGGCGGACGATACCGGCAACGTTGAGAATACGGATCTCCTGATTGACGCGGACCTCCTGCGAGCCGCTGATCACGAGGTTGCCGTTCTCGAGGATACCCGTGACGACTGCGGCGACCATGAGCTTCAGCGTTTCGGACCGGTCGATCTTGCCCTTGCCGTCGGTACTGGTGTCGGAACCGTAGGTCACATCGGTCTTCGACTGAGGGTTCCAGCCCATGACGTTGGCGTTGACATCCCAGTTCAGGCCACTCGAGTTGGTCCGGCTCCGGCTGGTGTCGTTCTCGAACTTGGCCTTATCGTTGATCTGGATATCGACAGTCAGGATATCGCCGACGTTGAGAGCGCGGGCATCCTTGAAGAGGGTGGCCTGCGAGTCGCTCCACAGGGAGTAGCCCTGCGCAACCTGGCGCGGCTGCTTCGGATAAAGCGCCATCTGCGGCGTCTGGCCGTAAGCGAGACCGCTGCCGATCGGGCTCATGGACGGGGCGCGGCCGATCTCGTTGACGGCCTGCGGCGATGCGCAGCCTGCAAGGAGGGCGACGGCGACAATCGCGGCGGGGAAACGCTTGTTCATGAGGGGTCCTTCGACGTATTTGGATCGGACGCGCTGGCGATGATGCTGGCAATGTTGCCGGCCTTCTTCGGATCCATCTCGTTGAGGATAAGGCTCGACTGCGAGGGGTTCAGCCGCATGATGACGGCCGCCGCTACTTCTATCCTCATTTGCTCCAGTTGCGATGCAGCCGCGTCCGGCTTCATTTTCTTGTAGATATCGGTCAGGCCCGCCTCGGCCTGCTTGAGAAAATCGTCGCGGCGCTTCAGCCAGTCCTGATATTCCTCTTTGCGCTTGTTCATCTCGGCGATGCGGGAATCGACGTCGGCGCGAAGCTTCTCAAGCTCCTGCCTCTGTAGCAGATAGCGCTGATCGCGAGCGGGATCGGCAATGTTCGTGCAGAACTGCTTAATCTCCTCCTGCGAGGTCATTTCACCCTTTAGCGTCGGCTGCTCCTGCGCAAAGGCGCCGGGAATGGACAAAGCAACGACGGCCATCGCCGGCAATGCAAGCCGTCGAACCAGGTCGGATACAGTCAACTTCTCTATCATTGCAGGACGAGCTCCGCTTGCAGCGCACCGGCTGACTTGATGCCCTGAAGGATGGCGATAATGCCGTCCGGCTTCACGCCGATATTGTTGAGACCCGAAACGAGCGTCTTGAGATCAGGTCCCTCGAGCAGAGCCACCTTGCCGCCCGTCTTCTGGGCAGCGATGTCCGTCTGCGGCTGTACGGCCGTTACGCCACGCGAGAACGGCTCAGGCTGAATGATCTGCGGAGTCTCGGTCACCTGGACAGTCAGAGTACCATAACTGACGGCGACCGGCGACACGCGCACGTCCGCGCCGATGACGATCGTTCCGGTGCGCTCGTTCACCACAACCTTCGCCGGGGTGTCCGTCTCAACGACGAGATTTTCCAGATCCGCCATCAAGCGCGTCAGATCCGCGGTCCTCGGCTTCTGGACGATGACTTCCTGCGCATCCTTGGCTTCTGCGACCGGGCCACCGAAGCGAGCCGAAGCATAACCGTTGACAACATCGGCGATGCGGATGGCCGTGGAGAAATCCGGGTTTCGTAGCTGCAGGACGAGATTGACCGAGTCCTTGAAGCGCGACGGCAGCTCCCGTTCGATGATCGCACCGTTCGGCACCCGTCCGGCGGTCGTCACACCCTCGGTGACCGTCGAAGCCTGACCTTGGGCGGTGAAGCCCGAGACGACCACTGAGCCTTGCGCGACAGCGTAGATCTGGCCGTCAGCGCCCGACAACGACGTCATGATCAGTGTACCGCCGCGCAACGAGGTGGCGTCGCCCAGCGAACTGACGTCCACGTCGATGCGGCTGCCCGGGCTGGCAAAGGGCGGCAGGTTGGCCGTAACCATCACCGCCGCCGTATTCTTCGGATTGGACTGACTGCCCTGCGTGGAAATGCCAAGATTCTGCAGCATCGCGCGCATCGACTGTTCCGTGAACGGCGAGGCACGGAAGCCATCGCCGGTGCCTTGGAGACCCACAATCAAGCCATAGCCGATCAGCTGGTTGTCGCGTCCTGCCTGCAGGGACGCGATGTCCTTGATGCGTGATGTCATGGCAGCCGCCGGCGTCACGGCGGCGACGTTCGGAGACAGAAACGCGAGGGCTACGAAAAGGCGGAAAAACATCTTCATTTTGCGGCCACGTGTATGGTGCCGTCGGCGAGCACTGTGCCGCTGACAATCACGCCGGAATCCATGTTGCGAACGCGGATGAGCTGACCTGTCATGCCGTCTTCAAGCGGCGACCCGGCTGCCGAGATCGTCATCGCACCGAGCGTGAAGATCAGCCGGATCGAGGAGCCGCGCGTCACGGTATACGGCTCGCGCAGGGCCGAGACGGAGATCGTGCGTCCCGGCAGGAGCGTGCGCTTTGAGATCATCCCCTCCACCTGGCGGATCGACTTTGCGTAGTCTCCCGTGAGGTTCGGGTTGGTCACTTCCACTTCCTGAAGCTGGGCACCAGAAACCGTTTCGCCGGGGTAAATGGTCGTTGTCGGAACGACCGCATAGCCCATGCCGGCAGCGGCGGCTGCTTGCGGCGCGGCAAGTGCGCTGATCGCGATCGCGGCAGCTGCCGCCCATCCGAGAATACCTTTGACCCGGCAAAACATCATGTTTCGGCCCTTCCCGATTACTTCAGGTTCTTGCTGACGATGGAGGCCATTTCGTCGGCGGTGGTGATGACCTTGGAGTTCATTTCATAGGCACGCTGCGCCGATATCAGCTCGGTGATTTCCTTCACCGGATCGACGTTCGACGATTCCAGGTAGCTCTGCTTCATGTAGCCGAAGCCCTCTTCATCGGGCGTGCCCACAACGGGATCACCGGAAGCAGCTGTTTGCGCAAAGAGGTTGTCGCCGAGGGGCTGAAGACCGGCTTCGTTGACGAAGTCGGCGATCTGCAATTGACCAAGCGTCGTGACCGTCGTCGCGCCCGGGAGCTTCGCGGTCACCTGGCCGGAGCGGCTGATCGTCAATTCGGTCGAGCCAGTTGGAATCGTGATGTTCGGGGCGACAGTGTAGCCGTCGACCGTCACGATCTGGCCAGTTTCGTTCTTGTTGAATGCGCCGGCGCGCGTATAGAGCGTCGTGCCGTCCGGTGCCTCGATCTGGAAGAAGCCGCGGCCGACCAGGGCCACATCGAGATCGTTGCCAGTCTGTGCGAGTTCGCCCTGGATATGCAGATTGCGGACAGCAGACGTCTGAACGCCGAGACCGATGTTTGCACCTTCAGGAACGGTAGCTTGATTGGCGCGGTTGGAAACCCCTTTCGCCCGCTCTGTCTGATACAGCAAGTCCGTGAATTCAGCGCGAGCGCGCTTGAAGCCGGTCGTGTTGATGTTCGCGATGTTGTTGGCAATGACTTCAAGATTGGTCTGCTGGGCATCCATACCCGTTGCAGCAATGGCAAGCGCTCTCATGGCTTTGTCCTTAAATCAATTACATCTGCATCCGGGTTACGTCGAGAAACGCTGTCACCACCTTGTCGCGAATGGCGATTGCGGTCTGAAGGGTCTGCTGCGCCTGCATGACGGCATCGACGACCTCACGCGTCGTGGCGGTGCCCTTGATGCCTGCAAAAGACATGCTTTCCGCATTCTTCAGGGTGTTGACCGCTCCTGTCGCAACGTTGCTGAGAACCGCGCCGAAGCCGCCGTCGTTTGCGGCGCTTTCTGCAGCGGAGGAGGCCGTGGAATTGTCCTGGTCGATCGCGGCAAGGCCGCGGGTCATTGACAGGGAGCTGACACTATTGACGTTGTTGATCATTATTGGCTCTTCAGTAGATCGATCGTTGCCGAGATCAGGTCGCGGGATTGTTTGATGGTCTGCAGGTTGGCGTCATAAGAGCGGTTTGCTTCCCGCATGTCGGCCATCTCGACCAGCATGTTGACGTTCGGAAGCTTGACTACGCCCTTTTCGTCCGCCGCCGGATTGCTTGGGTCGTATTCGGTGGTGAACTTCGATTCATCTTCGCCGAGCTTCTTGACATTGACCGTGGTAACGCCGTTTGCGCGGTCCACGGCTTCCCCGAAGGTAATCGTCTTGCGGCGATAGGGATCGGCACCGGGCGTATCGCCGGTCGAACGGGCGTTGGCAATGTTTTCGGACACGATGCGCAGGCGCGTCGATTGCGCCTCCAGCCCGGATCCAGCGATTTTGAGTGCTGCTGACAAAGGATCCATGATCTTAGCTCTTCACCGTCATCAGCATCATCCGGTTGAACGAGCTCACCAGCGACGTGTTCAACTCGTATTGACGCTTGATTTCACCAGACTTAGAAAGTTCCTCGGCAAGACCGACCGTGTTGCCGGATTCTTGAACACCGATTTCCTGATCGAGGCTCGCATCCTTGACGTCGATGTCGCTCTTCGTGCCGAGATCGTTGCCGCTCAGATGCGCCGCATTCGTGCGCGCCATCGTGATGTCCGACTTGTCGAGAACGGCCTGGAAGGGCGTGATGTCCTTGGCGTGATATTTCGGCGTGTTCGCATTCGCGATGTTGCCGGCAACAACCTCCTGACGGATCGTCAGCCATTCGGCCTGCCGCGAGGCCAAGTCGAAAAGTTGAATCGGTTGCATGGGAACTCTCCGTTTTTACTGAGGCGAACCTACGGCGGTAATCTTGCGTCAGACTTACGGAGAATGAGGTCCGGAAATCCGGACCTTGTTGGCCGGTGGCTCCAGAATGCGAAGAAGGCTCCTACCGTTTTCCGGCGGAGCCTTCTGTTGATTCGCTGCTTGGTTATGCACTCAATTGTGCTGGTAGACATCGCCCTTGGAGGTGATGATGACCCATTTGCCATCGCGTTCCTCCAGTGTCGCCAGCCGGCTTTCGTCCGGCAGAATGGACCCTACACGCACGACGTACATGCCGGAGGCGTCCGCAATCAGAGCGCGGCCGTTTGCGACGTGGAGAAGGCGAAAACCCGATTTGCCAGGAAACGGCTGTTCTTCGGCCGGCAGACCTTTGTCGTCTTCCTTGCCGATGTTGGAGACGGTCGCAGTCGTCAGCGGATCGACCGGAATTTCGGGCTTCTTCTCGTATTGGTTCTTGTTAGCCATCGCTAGCGGCGAGACGCTGAAGACGTTTCGCGCCGGCCAGTTCGGGAGATCGCGCGTGCGGTCGCCTTGCGCGACGTTGATGCCGAACTTGTCTTCATTGAAGAAGACGTACCACGGGAAGAATGCCGACGCTCCCGCCAAGGCGAGGCCGGCAATTGTCAGCGCACGGTCGAGAAAGACTGTTTTGCGCCGCAGAGGCTTCAGCGGGGCGATCTTCTCATCGTCATCGAAATCGTTCACGTCGCGCCCCTCTACCTGCGGATATTCGGCTGGCCACCGATGCCGGCCGCCGCCTTCAGCGCCCCGGCCAGATCGGCAAAGGCATCCTGCGAATCGACATCGCCCGGCGACTGTTTCAAAACATCGTAAATAATCGGTACCTGCTTGACCGCCATATCGAGATCAGGGTCAGCGCCCTGGCGGTAACCGCCAATCAGGCGAAGGTCGCGTGTCTCCTCAAAACGGTGAATCAGCGTCTTCAGGCGCGATACGAGCTTCTCCTGATCTGGAGTCCATGCCTTGCGCGCCAGGCGCGAGATCGAGGCAAGCGGATCGATCGGTGGGTAGCGCCCCTCCTCCGCCAGACTGCGCTGCAGGACGATGTGGCCGTCGAGAATGCCGCGCGTCGAATCGGCGATCGGGTCGTTGTGGTTGTCGCCATCGACCAAGATCGAAATGATCGCGGTGATCGTTCCCGTACCTTCCGGGCCGGGGCCCGCACGCTCCAGCAGACGTGGCAGTTCGGTGAAAACGGAAGCGGGGTAGCCGCGCGCGATCGGCGGTTCGCCGGACGCGGTTGCGACCTCGCGGATGGCGTGGGCAAATCGGGTGACACTATCGACGATCAGGAGCACATTGTCGCCCCGATCGCGGAAATGCTCGGCGATGGTAACTGCTGTCAGCGGCGCCATCTTGCGCAGCATCGGGCTCTCGTCACTCGTCGCGACGACGGCGATCGCCTTCCTCATGTTGGCGCCTAGCGTATCCTCGATGAACTCGCGCACTTCGCGACCACGTTCGCCAACCAGCGCAATCACGACCTTGTCGAAGGCATCAGCGCGCGCCAGCATCGAGAGCAGCGTTGATTTACCGACACCCGAACCGGCGAAGATGCCGAGGCGCTGCCCAAGGCAGAGCGGCGAGAAGATGTCGATGGCGCGAACGCCTGTCTTGAAACCCTTCTCGACACGCTTTCGCGTCATGGACGGCGGAGCGGTGTTCGAAATGGAGCGGCGGCCGAGCCCTTCGACAATCGGACCCAGGCCGTCGATCGGCTCGCACAGCGAGTTGATCGTACGCCCGCACCAGCTGTCGGACGGCGAAATGCGAAAGGCACCCTTGCGGATGACCGTATCATGGATACCGATCGGCTCGCCGGGCTCGATCGGGCAGACATAGGTCAGTTCGGGCTCGACCCGGACGACCTCACCGAGATGGATGCCGGTGGACGACTTGTGCGCCACGAATTCGCCGAGCCGCACGTGGCGAGACAGGCCGGTCACGGTGTAATGGCCGGCCGCAATTGTCTGGACGTGGCCGCCGGGAGCGACCAGGAACTCGGGATTTGAATAGCGCGATACGAGCCCGGCAAGATGCGCGAGCTTCGGCGAGAGATCGGCTTCGGTGAGCGGCGTGTGGCTCATGCGTCAGACCTCGGCTAGCGGCTGCCGCCGAGCGTCTTGATCGCCTCGCTGAATGAAGCCTCGCTGTCCTTCGAAAGCGATGTCATGCTCTCGAAGGCGCGATTGACTTCGATCAGCTGCGTGATTTCGCGCATGGCGTTGACATTGGAGTTTTCCAGATAACCCTGCTGGACGCCGACATTGAAGCGGTCGGTGACGGCACGCGGCTGCTCGGTCGTCATGATGCCGCTGTTCTCATAGCGCAGATAACCCTTGCTGATATCGGCCTCGAAGAGACCCAGCGAACCGACCTGCTTGCCGTCCTGGTAGATCAATCCATCGGCGCCGACCTTGGGTTCGCCAGCGGCCGTGTTAAGCGTGATCGGCGAGCCACCGGCGTCGAGAACCGAATAGCCGCGGACGGAGACGAGCTCGCCGTTCCCCTTCATCGTAAAGCGACCATCCTTGGTGAGAACCTTGCCGGCCGGTGTGTCCAGAGAGAACCAGGCATCGCCCTTGATCGCGAAGTCGAGCATGTTTCCGGTATGCTCGAGCTCGCCGCTGTCGCCGGACAAATAGTCGTTGCCCTGTGACACATAGGCGATCTTGGCGTTGATCTTGTTGCCGGTCTCACCGAGCATCTCGTCGAACTTCACTTCCGTCCCGCGGAAGCCGGTCGTGTTCACGTTCGCCATGTTATCGGCGATGGTGGTGAGGCGACGTTCGAGTGCGATCTGCGACGACAACGAAACATAAAGACCGGATTGCATCCCGATAGGCTCCTGCATTGGCGATGAACGGTACGAAATCCAGGGTGTTTGAGTCGGTTCGACCACGGATTTCGCTGAGGCGGCATCTCAGACACGGGCACGGATGCCCATTCGTCACCAACAAGCTGACAGCAAATGCTTGCGCGAAGCTGGCATGGAAAAGCTTGATTTGCAGGGGCAATCATCAGCCTCACGCAAGCCAGCAGCCCTATCCCTTCTGTTGAAAATAACGATCAGGTTTGGACTGACGATGAATATCATTATCGGATTTGTGATTACGGTCGGCTGCATCATCGGCAGTTTCATGGCGATGGGCGGCCATATCGACGCCCTCTGGCAACCTTTCGAACTCGTCATCATCGGCGGCGCCGGCCTGGGCAGCTTCGTGATGGGCAACCCGATGAAGGTCGTAAAGGATTCCGGCAAGGCGCTCGGTGAAGCGTTCAAGCACACGGTCCCGAAGGAACGGAATTACCTCGATACGCTCGGTGTTCTCTATTCCCTGATGCGCGACCTGCGTACGAAGTCACGCAACGAGATCGAGGCCCATATCGACAATCCGGCCGAGTCCTCGATCTTCCAGTCCGCTCCGACGATCCTCAAGAACAAGGAACTGACGGCATTCATCTGCGACTACGTCCGTCTGATCATCATCGGTAATGCCCGTTCGCATGAAATCGAAGCGCTGATGGATGAAGAGATCAACACGATCCTTCACGACAAGATGAAGCCATACTACGCCATTCAGATCATGGGCGACGCCTTCCCGGCGATCGGTATCGTCGCCGCCGTTCTCGGTGTCATCAAGGCCATGGCACACATCAATGATTCGCCCGAAGTGCTCGGTCACTTGATCGGGTCGGCACTCGTTGGCACCTTCCTCGGCATTCTCCTGTCTTATTGCGTGT
>Ga0102590_1004794_pt1 | contig 11064 bp, 5 predicted proteins | sample AraplaMF_Col_mMF_FD_76859 | JGI IMG/M metagenome (GOLD analysis project Ga0102590, IMG submission 76859) | Arabidopsis root microbial communities from the University of North Carolina, USA - plate scrape MF_Col_mMF | ecosystem: Host-associated > Plants > Roots > Endosphere | place: USA...
TGGCGGTTGTTACGGAATCTTTACAGTTACGCGCATCTGTCACTACCAGCTTTACATTGTACACACCCGGGGTGGCATAAGTAGTGGGCGGCGGTGTTTGGGAAGACGCTGTTCCTCCGTTGCCCATTGTCCATTGCCAGCCCGTAAGCGGTATATTGGGCCAGGGCTGAGAGGCATCGGTAAAGCTTACCGGCTGTCCTGCGCAAGGCTGACCGGCATTGAAATTAGCCAGGGGCGCCAGGATGGTAATGTGATTTTGCTTTACTACGGTATCGTTACAATAAACAGCAGGATCCTTATAGAAGATGATCAGTGTATCCGTGAACGTGCCGCTCTGGTAATAGACTTTATCCACATCCGTATCGGTAACATCCTGCCGGGTATTATCGCCAAAGCGCCAGCCGTAATGATGTACCAGCTGTGAAGGCACATTCAGTACGCCATAGCCAATATTGCTGCCGCGGCAGATAGCGCTGATGCCTGTACTGAAATCCGGGTTAAAGTAAGACACCGTTTGGAAATCGCTGCTTTGGCAGGCGCCGCTGGTTTCCCTTACTGTCAGGCGCACGGTGTAGTTACCCGTTTGTGTATAGCTATGCGCCGCATCCCGTGTATACGCCAGGGGACTGCCATCGCCGAAGTCCCATTCATAGCTGACACCGGTGGTGGTGGCAGAGGTATTGGTAAAAGTGAACTGCTGACGGTTGCCACAGCTGCGGGCGTATGTGAAATGTGCTGCAGGGCCTGTGATCTGCACGGTTACCGGTATGCTGGCCGCATAGCAGCCGTTCTTGCCAGCCCTCATCTGTACACTGATGTTGCCATTGCTTTGGAAGGCATGGGTAATATCGTTGGAAGGACCTTCCTGGCTCGTGCCATCTCCAAAGTCCCAGCTATAGCTGTCTGCATTAGTAGCATTGGCCAGTAGTCTTACCGGGGTACCCGCACAGGCAGTGCCCGGGGTAGCGGTAAAGCTTACATTGGTAGGCGGCGTGCCCGCGCGAACCAATTGACCGGCGGTTACGGAGGCTGTACATCCCTGCTGGGTAGTAACGGTAACGGTTACGTTATAAGCGCCGGGCGTATTATACTGGTGCGCTACGCCGGAGGCCGTGGTAGTTTGTGTATTACCATCGCCAAAGTTCCAGGCGTACTGAGACACCGGGTCGTTATTGGGCGTGGTCACGGCAGCTGTCAGCGAAGCGTTGACAGGCGCGCAACCGGTAATATTGGCGCCGCTCAGCACAATGGCAGGCACGGCTATGTTGACAAGCGAGGATTTCGTTAAGCTTTGCGTACAGCCAAATGCGTTGGTAACAGTCAGCGTTACGCTGTAATTACCCGGCCTGGTGTACATATGCTGTACGGAACCATTGTTGGTGGTCAGGCTGGTGCCATCTCCAAAGTTCCAGCTGCGTACAGCCGCACCGGTAGTAAGGTCGGTGAACGTAGCATTGAAAGGTTTGCAGCTGGTAGTGACATCCACCGTGAAGTCCACCGCGGGCGAGGGATTGACGGTAATTTCCTTCCAGTATTGGCTGGTACCGTTGGGATACTGTACCGTTAAGGTCACGCGGAAAGTACCCGGCTGGGTATAGCTGGCCTCCGGGTTGGCGGTATAGGCTACGCTGCCATTGCCAAAGTCCCAGGTATAGGCTATCGGAAAACCATTACTGGTATTCTGGAACTGAAGCGTTGTTGGTGCACAGAGACTGGAGGGAGTAGCAGTATACGTGAAATTAGCCTGTTGGCCGCGTAGAGGAGCGCTGAACAGTACAGATAACAGTAATATCGGCAATATTGCCGGTAGGTTTAGAGGCACTCGGCTTTTCATAGGTATAGTTATGGCCTTATAATTATACCACAAATTAACGAAAAAAATATGTTTAAAAACTGAAAGCCGCAGCTACCAGTGGGCAGTCTGCGGCTTTCAGCTATTTAAGTGGCTTATCTTAAGACAGTTACGTTGCCTTTCATCGTGAAGGTCTCATTCGTATCGCACACCAGCTCCGCATAATAAATGAACACGTCCGGGTTCACGGGAATGCCTTTGAACTTACCATCCCAGCCTGTGCTGGGGTCTTCAGTGCTCATATTGCTGCGTTCAAATACCACCTGTCCCCAGCGGTTGAAGATCCTGAACACTTTGACATTCTTAACGCCCCGTCCGCGGATGTAGAAGATATCATTCTGTCCGTCTCCGTTGGGCGTGAAGGTGTTAGGCAGGAAGATCGAGCTGGATTCACATACCAGCTTGATATTCAGACCGTCTGTTGCGGTACAGTTGTACTGGTTGGTAACGGTCGCAAAATAATTCATATTAGCCGTAGGATGCACCAATGGTGTTTCGCAGTCTGCACAGCTGAGCCCCAGTGCTGGTTTCCATTGTATGCTGACGATGCCTTCGCTGTGCACCGGGGCCAGGCGTACCTCTGATCCGGTAGCCACTACCAGGTCCGGCCCTACGTTGATCTCCGGCGACGGATTGACGGTCACAATGGCGATAGCCGTATCGGTAAAGCAGGCATCGTGGCCAAAGCCTATCACCCGGTAGGTGGTAGTGCTTTCAGGCCCCGCAATAGGATTGTTGATATCGGCACGGCTCAGGCCTGTTTCGGGGATCCATTTGTAAGTGACAGCCCCACCGGCGTTCAGCTGTACTTTGTCGCCGTGACAGATAGATACATCAGCTGTATTCACTTCAAAGCGGCGGCTAACGGTAATGGCTATATCTGCCTCACGCATACAGCCAAAGGCATTCTGCGCTACTACATGATAGGTGGTATCACGATCCGGTGTGATCTGCGGTGCAGTGCTGCGCGGATCGGAGATATTGTAATCGGTCCAGGTAACTTGCGTGCCTACGTCTACGTTGGATTGCAGCTGCAGCGGTCTTCCCTGGCAAACAACCGCCTGTTTAGGCGTAGGATCCAGCAGCGGATAAGGACGTACCTGGATGGTGCTGCCTGCTGTATCAGGGCAGGAGCCATCTCCATTGGTAACGGTCAGCACCACAGGGATATCACCGGGTGTAGAGAAAGTAAGTACAGGCGGGTTACTTACATCATACAGATCCAGACCTACTCTCCATTGCCATTTGGTGCCCGCCAGCTGTTTGTTCTCACGTCCCTGCAATTGTAGCTGACCGCCTGCGCAGAGTGGTGTTAAAGGTAAGATCTCGGGTTCGGGCTGTGGCGACACGATGGCTGGCAGGGTGATCGTATCCGTACAACCCAGTGAGCTGGTAACGAGCAGGTGTACCGGGTAAGTGCCTGTCGAGGTATAGAAGAAGCGTGGGTTACGGCCGGTGCCTACATCGTCTGTTCTGCCTGGCACACCGAAATCCCACTGGTAGGTCATGGCCTGGCCCAGCTGATCCAGTGTAACGCTGCTGCTGTTGTCTGTGAAGTAGATGAAGCCACTGTCGCAGGCCGCGGCATTATCCATTGTAAAGCGGGCAGTTACCTTATCGGCCACGATGGTGTCATTGCCCAGTGCAGGTACCTGGCAGCCTTTGGCATCTTCCAGGATCACCCTGGGATAGTAGATGCCTTCTTTCGGATAGGTATAATCGGTAGTAGGTGTGGTAGTGGTTACCAGGTGCCCATCGTCAAAGTCCCAGATATACTTTACGGCATTGGTGCCTGTGGCGGTCATGGTTACATGCAGGGGCATACAGCCTTCGGTAGGTGTGGTAGCCTGTCTGCCGTCAGGACCGTCAATAAAGATATCTTTGGTGGTATCGCTGGAACATCCGCCGGCGGTGGTAACGGTGAGGGTTACCGTGTAAGTGCCCGGGCGGCTGTAAGCATGGCTGGGAGATTCGAGCGGAGAGGTGCTGCCGTCTCCGAATTGCCAGGCTATTTCGTCATAGTCTGTAGAGGCGTTGGTAAAGGGCACCAGTACCGGCGGACAAGGCGCCAGATCATCCGGCACCGTGAATATCGCCCGCGGATCGCGTACGGTAATGAAGTGCGTAGCTTCCTGGCTGGCCATACAACCGTTGGCATCTGTTACGGTCAGCTTGATCGTATATACGCCGGGGGTAGTGTAGATATGTTGCGGAGCAGATAGCGTGCTGGTGCCGCCATCTCCGAAGCTCCAGTCAAAAGTAAGGTTGTTGCCGATAGAGTTATTGGAGAAGCCGAAAGCTTTCTGCAAACAGGCTTCCTGTTGCGGCACTACGATCGATGCATTCACCACATTTACGTTCACCGTTTTGGTAACGCTGGAAGTACAGCCAAACTGGTCTGTTACCGTGAGCCTTACCGGGTAGCTGGTCATGTTCGCGAAAGTATGCGGGTAGCCCACCGGTTGGGTGCTCAGTGTATCCGGATCGCTGCCATCGCCAAAGTTCCACACCCAGGAAGTGATGATCGTGGTAGGGAAGGCAGGAACGGAAGCGTCGGTAAAAGTGAAAGGTGTTTCCTTACAATTACCGGTGAAGGTAAAGTCGGCCGTAACGCCGTTGATGGTCACCACCACCGTGTTGGATACTACCTGGCAACCGTTCAGGTCTTCCATGGTCAGCACCACGTTGAAGTTACCGGGCCTGTTATAGGTATGATTGTAAACAGCATTTGGATCGAAATCGGCGGAGACAACGGTTTGCGTGGTGCCATCCCCGAAATCCCACCTGTAAAACCTGATCAGGTTGTTATGGATAGTGGCGGCGTTGGTGATAGTAAAACCAATAGACCTGCCAGCGCAAACAGTGGGCACAGTGGCGGCGATGATGGCCTTTTCATCAATGATCATTACCTGTTGCGTAGTGGTGGAGGTACAGCTGCCGTTATCTACTGTCAGTCTTACGGTATAAGTGCCGGGCGCCGCATAGGTATGCAAAGGCGACTGCAGGGTGGAGGTGGTGCCATCTCCGAAATCCCATAACCAGCTCCTGGAAACGCTGGCGCCAAAGTCAGACTGGTCATTGAACTGGCGGTCATATTTGTTCACACAGTTGGGCAGTACGGTAAACCTGGCCACCGGCGGATATATTTCGATCAGCATTCTTTTGATCAGGGTAGACGGGCAACCGTTGTTGAACACGGTCAGTATCACATCATGCACGCCTATCTGGTTGAACTGGTGGGCCGGGTTTTGTGCGGTCTCAGAGGAGCCGTCCTGCGGGAATTGCCATAGCCATTCATCGCCTGGCGGAACTGATTTATTGGTAAAGTGGAAGATATCCGGCTGACAACCTTTCGTCTTATCCACGTCGAAATCAACGATTGATTTGATCCCTGCCTCTATCACTGCCGTGGCAGTTGCCCTACAGCCGCTTTGTGTTACAATCTCCAGGGTAACGGTAAAGTCTCCCTGTGTGGTCCAGGTATGGCTGGGCCTTACAAGGTTGGAAGTTGTGCCATCGCCGAAGTTCCAGTTATAACTTACCACCGGGTCTACGCTGATAACGGTGGGCACGAAGTTGGAGCTGAAGGGGATACATCCGCGGGCTGTGTCAACAGAGAAGGTGACAGTTGGTTCCTGGATACGGATATAATCCGGCTTTGTAACGGTCACGCTACAGCCAAAGGCGTTGGTCGCCTGGAGGCTTACAGTGTAATTGCCCTGCGCAGCATAGCTATGGCTAAGCGTTTGGCCGGTACCTGTTGAACCATCGCCAAAGTTCCAGTTCCAGGAAGTAGCCCCGGTAGTTTGCGCATTGAAGTTGACAATGGTGGGTACCCGGCAGGATATCGTAGGGGTGCCTGTGAAATCAACTGTGGGCAGCGGATTTACGTGGATGGTCTTGGTGATGGTTTCCTGACAGCCGCCGCTACCGGTGGCGGTCATAGTTACCGGGTAATCGCCTGCCGCAGTAAAGGTATGAGAGACGTCAACGCCATTCTGTGTGCTGCCATCGGGAAAATCCCAGCGGGCAGACAGTGGCACGGGAGTGGTCCTGTTTTCAAGCGTTACTGACTGGTTTACGCAGATGGTACCGGTGGCGGCAAAGTCGGGTACCATCCGTATGATCTGGATATAATTTGCTTCGGTCAGTGTCTGGCTGCAACCACCTGCAGCAGTAGCAGTGAGGCGTACGGTAAAGCTGCCATCCCTGGTATAGGTATGTTGTGGCGTGGCCGCTGTACTGGTAGTACCGTCTCCAAAATCCCAGAGGTAGGTGAGCGCAGCGCCATTGGGCGCGGTGCTGGTGTTGGAAAAATTGACGGTCAGCGGAGCGGTACAGCTGCTGCGTACATCGGCAGAGAACCTGACAACAGGTGGTTCCTGGATGGAGATCTGTTTAGTGGTACCGTTCGTACAGCCATAACTGTTAACTACGATCACGGCGGTGGTCTGGTTACCGCTTAAGGTATAAGTATGGGAGGCAGTGGGGCCGGTACCATTGGTACCGTCTCCAAAGTCCCAGGTAACGCTGGTAATGGTGCCGTCTCCCGGGGTGCTCTGGTCAGTAAAGGCCACTGCCAGGGGAGTACATCCTCCGGGTACGGAAGTGCTGAAGGCCGGCGCGGGTTTCCGGTATACGGTAACGTTCTTTTCCCTGGTAACAACAGCGCCGTCGGGATAGGTAACGGTTAAGGTGATCTTATAAACACCTGCGTTATTGAAGATCCTTCCGGGGTTGGGGTCAGCAACATCTGCACCTACGCTGAAGCTCCAGTTGACGGAGCTGTAACCGGGGTCTGATAAGTTGGTGAATTGTACTGCCAGCGGTTCACAACCGTTCCATTTATCGGCGTCAAAATCCACGCGGTGGGTCTGGGCGGAAGCTGGTAAAATGTGGCATAATAGAGTGGCTACCAAACAAGCGGATAGTCGCATGAGGTTTCTCCATTGGGATGTCCAATGGCGACATAGGTGTACTTGGCATTTCATGGTTATGGCAATAGGTATAGTCGGTATAAGTCCTGTCTACTTTTTTGATTTCGTCCCCTCCGGTCAGCTAGCTATAAAGTATAGGTGTAAAAACCGAAATAAAAGTAAGCATTTTATATTGCAATGCGTGTTAATATTAGATGACACTGGTCAGTTAAAAACAGCAATCGAGTGATATTCACCAGTTTTTATCATCTTTGTATTGGAAAAAGAATAATATGAAATATTATCTGAATGTATTACTCTCTACAGCAGGCGCTTTGTTGTTTACATCCTATGCAACAGCCCAGGCAGTAAATGTGGAAACTTTTGACAAAGGCATGCATGCCGCTAATGTGCAGATCTTCGATGTAAGAACAGCAGGAGAATATAATTCCGGCCATATCAGCGGTTCACTGCAGGCAGATTATACCAATAAGCAGGAGTTTGCAGACCGGGTACAGTATCTCAATAAACAAAAGCCTGTTTACATCTATTGTTTGAGCGGTGGCCGTAGTTCGGCGGCGGCTAAATGGATGCGGGAAAATGGATTTAAGGAGGTAGTGGAAATGGATGGCGGTGTCCGTGCCTGGAAAGAGGCCGGTAAACCTTTGGAAGGCGCGGCGGCGGAAAAGCAGCTGGCCCTGAATGATTTCAGGGAATCTATGCAGCATGGCCTGGCGCTGGTGGATGTAGGCGCTGTATGGTGCCCGCCCTGCAGAGCCATGGAGCCGGTATTGCAGGCGTTTCTGAAAGAGCATCAGGATGTGAAGCTGGTAAGGGTAGATGGTGGAAAAGACCAGGAGGTGATGACAGCGATTAGCGCGAAGAAATTACCGACATTTGTTTTGTATAAAGACGGGAAAGAGGCATGGAGGAAAGAAGGGATTGTGGAGAAGAAGGAATTGGAGGAGGCGGTGAAGTGATGATCCCATCCCTGATTAGGGTCTTCATCGCCCCCGTACTTTTTCCCTACGGCTCCTCGCAATGACGCGAAGGAGTACACGACTCATACCCGATTGACATACCTGTTTATTCTATTGTATTCACATAAATATAGTAACGGTAACGTATCGCTTTAAAGAGTTACTATATCGTTACGTTATCGATACGTTATCGTTACTATATCCCCCAAGGCAAGTGCAATGTAAGTAGGGTTTTTACCGAAAGCTATAGCCCTCAGCTATAAATCTCCCCAAACTTCTCCTCTGCATATTGCAGAAAATACTGGAAATCCAGCTTTTTCCCCGTCACCTTTTCACACAGTTCATTGGAAGTATAATAACGGCCGTAGGCGTGTATATGTTCACGCAGCCATTGCAATAAAGCGCCAAACTGCCCGCTGCTGATCTGCTCTGTAAGACCAGGCACTTTTTGTTTTGCTATTGCAAAAAGCTGGGCGGCATAAAAACTGCCAAGGGAATAGGTCGGGAAGTACCCAAAGCTGCCGTGCGACCAGTGGATATCCTGCAGGATACCCTGGTTGTCATTCGGAGGCGTTACATGCAGGTACTCCTGGTAATAGCGGTTCCATACCTGGTCCAGGTCTTTGGTAGTATAAGTGCCTTCCAGCAAGCCTTTCTCAATTTCGTAGCGTATCATCACATGGAAATGATAGGTCAGCTCATCGGCTTCTGTGCGTATCAGGGAGGGCTGTACCTGGTTAATGCCTTTGTAAAAAACAGACAGCGGCACATCCTTCAGGTTATTGGGAAAGGTTTGCTGTAATTGCGGGTAGTAGTGCTGCCAGAAAGCCAGGCTGCGGCCTACATTGTTTTCCCACAGGCGTGATTGTGATTCGTGGATTCCCAGGCTGGCGGCTTCGCCACAAGGCAGTCCGTATTCATCCAGGGGCAGGCCTTGTTCGTAGAGGGCATGACCGCCTTCATGGATGCAGCTCCAGGTCATATTGCCGAAATCATTTTCGTCGATACGGGTGGTTACCCTTACATCCTGCGGGTTGAAGCTGGTGGTGAAGGGATGTTCGGAAATATCCTGGCGGCCGGCGCCCATATCATATCCCATGTCTTTCAGCAGGGCGATGCCCAGCTGCCATTGCTGGTTGCGCTCATAGTGCTTGTGCAGGAAATCCTTTTCTACCTGCGGGCTTTGTTCTATGCGGCGCAGCAGCGGGGTAAGGGCTTTCTTCACATCATCAAAGATGGTATCCAGCATGGCGGTGGTAGCGCCTTTCTCGTATTCGTTCACAAGGGCATTGTAGGGATGGCCCTCGTATCCCAGTATATGCGTTTCCTGTTGTTTTAACAGCACCATTTTTGATAGCAGGGGCTCAAACTCCGCATAGCTGTTGGCTTTGCGCGCCCTGATCCAGGCGTGGTAAGCAGCATTGGTAGTTTGAGACAGGTCTGCTACAAAGCTGGAAGGGTATTTTTTATTCTTCTCGTAATCTTCGAGGGAGAGGGCTACGTTCTTTTGTTGTACGGCGCTGAGATCTGTACGCTGGTGCAGCTCCTGTAAGATCCCGCCCAGTTCAGGAGCGATGAACATTTCATGGGCGATGGTAGAAAGGGTCGTCAGTTGTTGTCCGCGGAAGGCCGCTCCCTTCTCAGGCAGGTAGGTTTCCTGGTCCCAGCCTAATACCGCCATTGCATTGCGAACGTCTGCGATCTGCTGCATTTTTTCTTTATAGCGGGTATAAAGTTCATTGGAGGATGTAACTGTTGTCATGGCGGCAAATTAATAATTTAAAATCCATTAATTTTCGCCTATGAAGATAAAGGATATCATCAACGCCATAGAATCATTTGCGCCCCTGCAGTACCAGGAAAGCTATGACAATGCAGGCTTGCTGTTCGGCCATCCGGGCTGGGAGCTGAGCAACGTATTGCTTACCCTGGATGCTACGGAAGAAGTGATAGACGAGGCGATCGCACGTAACTGTAACCTGGTGGTGGCCCATCATCCCATTGTATTTGGCGGGTTGAAAAAGATCACCGGCAGCAATTACGTGGAGCGGGTGGCTATCAAAGCCATCAAGCACGATATCGCGGTGTATGCCGCCCATACCAATCTTGACAATGTGCGGAACGGTGTATGCGGCATGATGGCGCAACGTTTAGGCCTGGAGCAGTGCCGGGTGCTGGCGCCTAAAAAAGACCTGCTGAAAAAGCTCTATACCTTTGTGCCCCATGCCGATGCCGAGAAGGTAAGATCGGCCCTGTTTGCTGCGGGAGCGGGCCACATCGGTAACTATAACGAGTGCAGTTTCAATGCGGAAGGCAATGGTACTTTCAAAGCAGGAGAGGGGACAGATCCCTACGTAGGGCAGCAGGGACAGCGGCACACCGAGCCGGAGACCAAGCTGGAAGTGATCTTCCCCATGAACCTGGAAGGAAGGGTGATACAAGCCCTGCTGGACAGTCATCCTTACGAGGAGGTAGCTTATGACATTGTGCGGCTGGAGAATGCATATCAGCAGGCGGGCTCAGGCCTTATCGGCACTTTGTCCCAGCCCATGGAGGAGGCTGCTTTTCTGCGGCTGGTAAAAGAGCGGTTCCAAACTGGCTGTGTACGCTATACTCCCTTAAGGGGAAAGCCGGTAAAAAAGGTGGCCCTTTGCGGAGGGGCGGGAAGCTTCCTGCTGAAGAAGGCGATGGCGGCCGGGGCGGACGCCTATATCTCAGCGGATTTCAAGTATCATGAGTTCTTTGATGCTGAGAACCAGATTGTTATAGCTGACGTGGGTCATTTTGAGAGCGAGCAGTTCACCGTTGAATTATTTTACAATATTTTGACCGAGAAATTTCGTAATTTCGCGCCTCTTAAATCTACTATTAGTACAAATCCGGTAAATTATTTATAAAACAATATATGGCTACTGTAAAAGAATACTCCGTAGAAGAAAAATTGGTGTCTGTACTTAAGCTGCAGAAGATCGATTCCAAGCTGGACGAGATCCAGGTACTGAAAGGAGAGTTGCCAATAGAAGTAAAAGACCTGGAAGATGAGGTGGAAGGGCTGAACACCCGTCTCTCTCATGTGGAAGATGAGCTGAGAGGCATCCAGGACTTTATTGCCAACAAAAAGGCAGCGATCAAAGAGTCCGAGGCACTGGTAAAGAAGTATGAGAAGCAGCAGGACAACGTAAAGAACAACCGCGAGTTTGAAGCTATCACAAAGGAAATTGAAATGCAGACGCTGGAGATCAAACTGGCGGAAAAGCATATCAAGGACGCTAACGAAGAGATAAAGGATAAGAGCAGGTCACTCGAATCAGCTAAG
>Ga0102590_1004796_pt1 | contig 11063 bp, 11 predicted proteins | sample AraplaMF_Col_mMF_FD_76859 | JGI IMG/M metagenome (GOLD analysis project Ga0102590, IMG submission 76859) | Arabidopsis root microbial communities from the University of North Carolina, USA - plate scrape MF_Col_mMF | ecosystem: Host-associated > Plants > Roots > Endosphere | place: USA...
CCCCGGTCCCCCGAGCAGGGGTAGCCGCCGGTGACCCGCGGGCGACGCACGGATGGCCCGCGGGCGGCCGAAGGGCCGGCCGTCGACAGGGGAAAGCCCCGCCCATTTAGGGCGAAAGCCTCGGGGATCCGGGGCCCTTCCCCGATTCACCACCCCTGGGTCATCACATGGCGCGATCCGCATTCCTATGATGGGCCCACGACACCGCGGGCCGCTGCGACCAGGCAGTCCGAAGCGGTGCAGATGCGGCGCAATGGTGGAGGGGTCGATGACTCAGGGGGCCGGTCAGGGACCCGAGGCGGAACAGGCGGGGCCGGTGCGTGACTTCAGGGTGCCCGGATACGTCCACGAGACCGGTCCGTACGCCCAGAACATGCCCCCCGGCGAGGTCGCCGCGACCGCCGCACCGCCGGCGGCCTACCCCGACGGGTACTCCGCCGACTACACGCCCACCGAGCGTGACCTCCCCGTCGTCAACCGCGGCGACACCCTCCAGACCACCGTCGACCCCGCGTCCGTCCCGGCCCAGCAGCCCGGCGAGGGACCGGGGCCGCTGTTCGTGGTCGGGGACGTCCACGGCTTCCTCGACCAGCTCGTGGCAGCCCTCCAGGACAAGGGCCTCATCGACGCCGCAGGCAACTGGTCCGCCGGCACGGCGCGGCTGTGGTTCCTGGGGGACTTCACCGACCGCGGTCCCGACGGCATCGGTGTCATCGATCTCGTGATGCGGCTGTCGGCCGAGGCCGCCGCGTCAGGTGGCTACTGCAAGGCGCTCATGGGCAACCACGAGCTGCTCCTCCTCGGCGCCAAGCGGTTCGGCGACACCCCCGTCAGCTCCGGCGCGGGAACGGCCACCTTCCAGGCGGCCTGGCTGCTCAACGGCGGCCAGAAGACGGACATGGACCGCCTGCAGGATCATCACCTCCAGTGGATGGCCCGTCTGGACGCGGTGGAGGAGGTCGACGGACATCTTCTGGTCCACTCGGACACGACCGCGTACCTCGACTACGGCGACTCGATCGAAGCGGTCAACGACACCATCCGCGAAACGCTCACCCGCAACGACGCGGACGAGGTGTGGGACCTGTTCCGGAAGTTCACCAAGCGCTTCTCCTTCCGCGACGAGGGCGGTGCCGACGCCGCGCGGTCCCTGCTGGAGATGTACGGCGGCAGGCGCGTCGTCCATGGCCACAGCCCCATTCCCTACCTGCTGGGCCAGGTCGGCTCGGAGGAGGGCGAGGACAGCACCGGACCGGTGGTCGAGGGTCCGCACGTGTACGCGGACGGGCTGGCGATCGCGATGGACGGCGGTGTGACCATGGCCGGGAAGCTGCTCGTCCAGCAACTCCCCTTGGAGCGCTAGAAGTTCACGAGGCACGTGACCCCGGCACAGTACCGCCGCTGACCCGGCGGTCGGGCGTGCAATTTCCTGAAACCCCCTGTCACCGGGTGCCGTCGCCGCTCTACCATCGGCTTATCCGTAGCAGGCTCCCCTCCGTTTCTGCCCGACGGCTCGTCAGCATGCCGAGCCACAAGCCCTACGGAGCATCGGGGGATGCACATGAACAGCGTTCCGCAGCACCTGCTGAGCGAGGACCGCCAGGATTACGAGCGGATCCTCGATGAGGCGCTGCGCTCCGCACCACACCGCCCGGAACTGGCCGCTGTGGGACAGCGGCTCAACCCCGAACAACTGCGCACCATGGCGCTGAACGCCACCGCTCTCATCACGGCGGCGGCAGCGGCCGAGTACCACCACTACGTGAAGGTCCGCGAGGAACTGCGCCGGCCGACGCAGTCCACCCCGCCCGTCCACGACAGCACCTCCCGCTCCCTGGAACAGGAGATGGACGGCCTGGGGCTCGCCGCCACCATGGGAGAGGCCGCCGCGAGTGCCGGAGCAGGTGCCGTCGTCGCGGTGCTCGCTCCCTTCCTCGCCGGTGCCGCCGCGGTGATCTTCCTGCTCGTCGGCTACATCCTCAAGATGGTCGATCCCGACCAGGCCTTCGCCCGTACCCTCCTGACCACCGGGTGGGTCTTCGGCGCGATGACGGCGGCGACGATCCTGATCGCCGCGATAGGACTGCTGATCACCGCCCTGCGCAACAGCTCCGCCGAGGACGAACCAGGCCCCCAGGGCGAGTTGGCCCTGGAGGTGACCCGGGCCAGGGAATCCTGGCGAGAGGCCCTGCTGGAGCGCGGAATCCTGCCGTTCCTCCGCGAGGCGCTCGCCGACCCGGGTACGGCCGCGATGAGCCGGAAGACTCCGGAAACGACCCCCAGCCGCATCCCGCACCTCGGGTACGACCGGCCGGGGTTCAGCAGCCCCGACAGCGGCGCCTCCGCGGGATCGCGGCCCAGCTTCACCAGCCCGGACTTCACCAGTCCGGACTTCGGCGGGCCGGACCACCGACCGGAGTGAGGCGGTGCCGGCCGACCGTGCCGGTGCCACCGGCGCCGACGGCACCGAGGGTGCCGCCGGGTGCCGGTGTCCCGGGTCGAGGACCCCGGCACGGCGTCCACGGGCTCGCGCCGCTTCGACGGCCGGGGAGGAGCCATCGTCTCGCCGAGACCCGTGGAAACCTTTGGAGACCGCGCCGAGCACCGGAGAGTCCGCTGCCGACGAGCGCCGCCGGGAATCTGCTTCGGACGGCGCTCACCGGGTTCCGGCGGCCGTGTCACCGAACCGGTGACGGAGATCAGCCGTACAGGCGCTGGCCGTACTGCGGGCCGTAGTGCCGTTCGAGTTCCTCCAGGCTCTCCGGACGGCGCTCCAGGGTCTTGGCGATCAGAGAGCGCGGCGGGGCCGCGTCCGGGTTCCAGCTCTCCGCCTTCCAGAGCCCGGCCCGCAACACGGCCTTCGGGCAGTGGTAGAAGACCTCGTCGACCTCGATCAGCAGGGCCAGCTTCGGGCGATTCCCCTTCACGACCATCTGCTCGAAGAACGGGGCGTCCTGGAGGATGCGCGCCCGTCCGTTGATGCGCAGGGTGTCACTGCGGCCGGGGACCAGGTACAGCAACCCGACCTGCGGATTGGTCAGTATGTTGCGGAACCCGTCGCCGCGCCGGTTGCCGGGCCTGTCGGGTATGGCGATCGTCGTGTCGTCGACAACCAGGGTGAAACCGGCGGGATCGCCCTTCGGCGACGTGTCGCAACTGCCGTCGGCGTCGGAGGTCGACACCAGGCAGAACGGCGACGCCGCCAACCACTGCTTGTCGAGCTCGTGCAGACTGCTCCGCACCTTGTCCGCCGCCGCCGGCGTCGGTTCTCCGAGCAGCGCGCCCAACCGCTCGAGCGACGTCACCTCGACGAGATCCTTGGAGACCACGACCCACCCCCTCCGTCCGGCACGTGATCGCGTGGCAGAGAGTAGAGGAGTTCGCCTCGAACGGGCAGTTCCCTCTCACCCCGAACTCCTCGGACTTCTGCGGAATCCTCCCCGAGGCGTCGCGAGATGCGAGACGCCCGGGTCGTAGGGGAATCGGGAGCAGCGGGCGCGACGGCGGTGCCCGTGATCAACCGACGACCACGAGCACCGGCCGGGAACATCAGTCCGCGATCGGCAGATACACCCGGTTCCCGCTCTCCGCGAACTCCTTCGACTTCTGGAGCATCCCCTCGGCGATCTCCTCGGCGGAGGCCCCCTCGGACGCGGCGCCGCCGAACCGCTCCGTGATGCTCTGGCTGATCTTCATCGAGCAGAACTTCGGTCCGCACATCGAGCAGAAGTGGGCGGTCTTGGCCGGTTCCGCCGGGAGGGTCTCGTCGTGGAAGGCGCGGGCCGTGTCCGGATCGAGGGCCAGATTGAACTGGTCCTCCCAGCGGAACTCGAAGCGCGCGTCGGACAGCGCGTCGTCCCATGTCCGGGCGCCCGGATGTCCCTTGGCGAGATCGGCCGCATGAGCGGCGATCTTGTAGGTGATGACACCGGTCTTGACGTCGTCACGGTTGGGCAGACCCAGATGCTCCTTGGGCGTGACGTAGCAGAGCATGGCCGTGCCCCACCAGGCGATCATCGCCGCACCGATGCCGGAGGTGATGTGGTCGTACGCGGGCGCGATGTCCGTCGTCAGGGGCCCCAGCGTGTAGAACGGGGCCTCGTCGCAGACCTCCTGCTGCAGATCGATGTTCTCCTTGATCTTGTGCATCGGGACATGTCCCGGGCCCTCGATCATGGTCTGCACATGGAAGCGCCGGGCGATCCGGTTGAGTTCCCCGAGGGTGCGCAACTCCGCGAACTGCGCCTCGTCGTTGGCGTCGGCGATCGAACCCGGTCGCAGTCCGTCGCCCAACGAGTAGGTGACGTCGTACGCCGCGAGGATCTCGCAGAGTTCCTCGAAGTTCTCGTAGAGAAACGACTCCTTGTGGTGCGCGAGGCACCATGCCGCCATGATCGAACCGCCTCGGGAGACGATTCCGGTCTTCCGGTTCGCGGTCAGCGGCACATACGGCAGTCGCACCCCCGCGTGCACCGTCATGTAGTCCACGCCTTGTTCGGCCTGCTCGATGACCGTGTCCTTGTAGATCTCCCAGGTCAGCTCCTCGGCCTTCCCGTCGACCTTCTCAAGGGCCTGGTACAGCGGTACCGTGCCGATCGGCACGGGGGAGTTGCGCAGCACCCACTCGCGTGTGGTGTGGATGTTGCGGCCGGTGGACAGATCCATGACCGTGTCGGCGCCCCAACGGGTCGCCCAGGTCATCTTCTCGACCTCCTCCTCGATGGAGGACGTCACCGCCGAGTTGCCGATGTTGGCGTTCACCTTCACCAGGAACCGCTTGCCGATGATCATCGGCTCGGTCTCCGGGTGATTGACGTTGGCGGGGAGAACCGCGCGACCCGCCGCGATCTCCTCCCGTACGACCTCGGGCGCCATGTTCTCCCGGATCGCCACGAACTCCATCTCGGGGGTGATCTCGCCCCGCTGCGCATAGGCGAGCTGTGTGACCGCCTCGCCGGTACGACCCCGGCGCGGTTGGCGCGGCCGGCCCGGGAAGACCGCGTCGAGGTTGCGCAGGCCCCCACGCGGCGATGTGTGCTTGATTCCGTCGTCCTCGGGACGGACGGGCCGCCCCGTGTACTCCTCGGTGTCCCCGCGAGCGACGATCCAGTTCTCTCGCAGCGGCGTCAGACCCTTGCGGACGTCCGTCTCCACAAGCGGATCGGTGTACGGGCCGGAGGTGTCGTACAGCGTGACCGACTGCCCGTTGGTGAGATGCACCTGACGGACCGGCACCCGCAGATCGGGGCGCGAACCCTCGACGAACGCCTTGTGCCATCCGATGGACTTTCCGGCCTCCGAGGACATGTGCTGCTGATCGGAGGCAGGCGTGTGCGCATCCTTGTTGGTCATGAGACCTACTCCCTACGCCGGCATTACCCGGTAACAGGTTCAGCGGTCGACGCAGCGGTTTCCGCTCGACGATGTTCCACGTGAAACATCGCGTCCACGGAGGTCAGCGCCCTCTCAGCCCGGTGCTCCGAGCTCCCGCGTGTGCAAAGGTCCTCTCACGCTAGCGTCTAATTCCGCGGCCTGCACAGTAGGCCTCGCGCCATCTTGCAATGATCGGTCGGTGACCTCGATGCAGCACCCGCCCCCCTATCCGCCCTCCGAGCCGCCTCGCGGCCGCGGTCCGGGCGACCGGCACGACCATGGCCATGGAGGCGGTCATGGGCCCGGGGACGGTCACGGAGGCGGGTCTGGGGACGGCAACGGGTCCGGCGGCGGGCACGGCCACTCCCACAGCCATGGGCCGGCCGCCCCCGTCTCGCGTCATCTGCGCAGAGTCATCGCGGCGATCCTCATTCCCTTCACCGCGGCGGTCGTGGTCGGTCTCGTGGTGCTGTGGCCCGGCGGCGTTCCGGACCACAAGCGGACCGGTGTCGGCTTCGACCGGCAGACCCAGCAGGCGACGGTCACCACGGTCGTAGCGGTGGACTGCAAGTCCGTGAACGCCTCGGGCGAGACCCCGACCGGCGACACCTCCACCGCCGAGGGTTCCTCGGCACAGCAAGAGGCGGGAGGTACCTGCAAGAAGGCGACGATCCGGGTCGACGCCGGCAACGACAAGGGCCGTACGTTCACGGAGATCGTCCAGCCCGACCAGTCCCGGCAGTTGCACCAGGGCGAGAAGGTCGTGGTCGCCTATGAGCCCTCCGCGCCCAAGGACCTGCAGTACTCGGTCACCGATGTGAACCGCAAGTTCCCCATGGCCCTGCTCGCCGGCATCTTCGCGGTCGCCGTGGTGATCGTGGGACGGTTGCGCGGCGTCATGGCGCTCGTCGCGCTGGCCGTGAGTTTCCTGGTGCTGAGTCTCTTCATCCTGCCGGCGATTCTGCAAGGCTCGAATCCGCTGCTCGTGGCGGTGGTCGGATCGAGCGCCATCATGCTGATCGCCCTCTACATGTGCCACGGTCTTTCGGCCCGCACCTCGGTGGCGGTGCTCGGCACCCTCATCTCGCTGTCGCTGATCGGTCTGCTGGGCTCGGAGTTCATCGACTGGGCCGCGCTGACCGGGAACACGGACGACAACACCGGTCTGATCCATGGCCTGTACCCGCACATCGACATGAGCGGTCTGCTGCTCGCCGGCGTCATCATCGGTTCGCTGGGCGTTCTCGACGATGTGACGGTGACCCAGACGTCGGCGGTCTGGGAGCTCCACGAGGCGAACCCCTCAGTGGGGTGGCGCGGCCTCTACCGCGCGGGCATTCGCATCGGACGCGACCACATCGCATCGGTCGTGAACACCCTCGTTCTGGCTTACGCGGGTGCCGCGTTGCCCCTGCTGCTGCTCTTCTCGATCGCGCAGAGCGGTGTGGTGACGGTCGCCAACAGCGAGTTGGTCGCCGAGGAGATCGTGCGGACGCTCGTGGGATCGATCGGGCTGGTGGCCTCGGTGCCGGTCACCACGGCCCTGGCCGCCCTCATGGTCTCGGCCGACCGTCCGCAGACGGCAATGGCCGCGGACGTGGCCCCGGCACGCGGGGGACGGGGACGCCGCAGGAGGCGGTGATCCACTGGAGCGGTGATCCGCCTGGAGCCGCGGTCGGCCTGGAACGGCGGTCCGCCACAACGGTGATCCGCCGCGGACCGTGGAGGCAGCCGGACAGACACGCCAAGTCCGTCTGCCGCCGCCGACTTCACTGTCCGGTCGACGCGCCCACTCATGGCCCTGTCACGCCTGAGGAACCGTTACAGCGCCCTCAAGCGCCGCGGCGCCTCCAGGTACGCACAGCACCCGCGAGGAACCGTTACAGCGCCGTAGAGAGCCTCAGCCGGCGCTCTGCTCCTCCGCCAGGATCCGGTCCAGCGCCTCGTCCAGATGCGCGTCGAAGTCGGCGAGCGAGCCCTCCTGCCCGAGCGGCACCAGCTTGTCCGTGCGGTCGAGAAACGCCACGAGCGGCACCGCACCCGATCGGAACAGTGCCCGATCGGCGCCCACCTGGAGCCGGATCAGCACATCGCCGAAGGTGTCCGGCTCGGCCGGCGCGATGTGCACGTCGCCGTCACCACACGGCCGCCCTACCCCGTCGACCAGCAGCTCGCGTCCGAAGGCCCAGGTCACGGGCGCATCACCGGGCAAGTGGAAGGTCAGCCGTACGGCATAGGGATCGCAGGTCTCGTAACACAGCTCCACCGGAATGCGGAACGAGAGCTCCTCCGAGACGAGAAAACTCATCATGACCTCTGCCTGTACCGACTCGCGCATCGCCTACCCCGTCAGTAGCCGTCGACTGGCCAGGAATGATCCCCCTGACACGTGCAGAAGTTTGCTGAACGTAGATGGCAGATCACAAGGAGTGAGTTTTCAGATGTTGATAGAGACGGCGAGTGTCCCTACTAGCCTTCCGACCTCCGCCTGCAACCGATATGCCGCGGACAGCAGCCGGTCGGCCTGGTGGGCGGGCAGTGAGATGGCCACCGTCGCAGCCGTCGCACCAGCGGTGATGGGCACCGCGGCACAGACGGTACCCAGTGCGTACTCCTGACGCTCGAGGACGGGTTCCATCCGTCCGATGCGGTCGAGCCGCCGCAGAAGAATGTGCTCGTCGCGCACCGTGTAGGGGGTGATCGATCGCACAGGATAGCGATCGATGTGGTCCCGCCGGGCCTCCTCGTCGAGCTGCGACAGGAGGCATTGACCGATCGCGTGTGCGTGCCCGGTCTCCCGGAAGTCGGCCCATTCCGCGACCGCCGGGGTGCCGGGGCTGTCGGCCACGCTGAGGACCTGGATCTCCCCCTCGCGATAGACCGCGTAGTAAACAGGGGCACCGATCGAATCACGCCATTGTGCGAGTGCGTCGTCCATGACGCTGCGACGTTTCTGCTGGACCGCACCGCTGCTCAGTCGCTCGGCGGCGTCACCGAGGAAGAACAGCCCCTTCTCCCGGCGCAGATAGCCTTCGTGGGTCAGGGTGCGCAGCAGGTGGTACGCCGTGGGCAGCGCGAGACCGACCTCGCGCGCGAGCTGCTTGGCCGGGGCGCCGTACTCACGGTCGGCGACGGCTTCGAGCAACCGCATCGCCCGCTGCACGGACCCGATGAGGGTGGATTGCGGTTGCCCGGGCGGAAGTCGCTCCTCCACCGGTGAGGCGCGCCGCTGGACGGGTGGGGCGGGTGAGTCTGCGCGTGCGGTGCCAACCGTGGCCAAGGATCACTCCCGGAGCGCGAGGAGGGCCTCCCGTGCGGGGACACGGAAGGGGATGCGCCACGCGCGAGGCCTGCCGCGCGTCGAGCTCCGGACTTTAACGGTCCGCCACCCCCTGCCGACGGCCTCACCGAGAGAACTTCCCCCGGCCGAGGGAACCTCAGCCCGCTGTTTCCGGCCGCTTGTTCCGGCCCACCCCGTCCGCCGGCGCTCCGCCGCGCCGTACGCCCCGCCCGGTCACGACCGTCACCAGTCTCCGCGCGACGTCGAGCTCGACATGAACTTCCGCACGACGTAGATCAGTCCGCCGACCAGAGCGACGAACACCAGCAGCTTGAACAGCAGCCCGATGACGAAGCCGATGACACTCGCGATCACACCCCCGAAGACGACCAGGGCGATGACCGGCACCGCGATCCACTTCACCCACCACGGCAAACCCGCGAAGATCTCTCGCATCGCCTTGTCCTTGTCTCTGTGCCCGTCGCCCCACGTCCAGTTCGGGGGCTCTGCTCACGGGTCCCTGTTCTGTCTTCGATGCTAGGGCCGCCGAGGGGCGGAGAGTACGCCTCGCATCCCTCGTCCTCCCCTGACCGTCCCCCTAGGGAACCCCGAAGCCGCCCTCAGCTCTCGGGCGGAGAGAACATCACCAGCACCCTCAGGTCCTCGGTGATGTGGTGGAACTTGTGGGCGACGCCGGCGGGCACGTAGACGACACTGCCGCGGGCGACCTGAGTGGTCTCCAGGCCCACGGTGATCGAGGCCCTGCCGCTGACCACGAAGTACACCTCGTCCTGCTGGTGCGGGGTCTGCGGGTCCCGCTCGCCCGCGTCGAGCGCATACAGCCCGACCGACATGTTCCGCTCCCGCAGGAACTGCAGATAGGCACCCTCGTTGACTGCGCGCTCCGCCTCCAGTTCGTCCAGCCGGAATGCCTTCATCGCAGTTGTCCGCCCTTGCTCGGTACTCGTCCGTGATCGCGTCTGCCACGATCAGACACATGAAGAATTTCGTAGTCAAGACGATCGCCAACGCGGGGGCCCTGGCCGTCGCCGTCTGGATCCTGGACAAGATCACCCTCACCGGGACGAGCACCGGCAAGAAGATAGGCACGCTCATCGTCGTCGCCCTGCTCTTCGGCCTGGTGAACTTCCTGGTCAAGCCGGTCGTGAAGGTGCTGACCTTCCCGCTGTTCATCCTGACCCTCGGCCTGATCACCCTGGTCGTCAACGCGCTGATGCTGCTGCTCACCTCGTGGATTGCGGGCAAGCTGGATCTGAGCTTCCACGTCGAGGGCTTCTGGACCGCCGTCCTCGGCGGCCTGATCATTTCGATCGTCTCCTGGGCGCTGCACATGGTGCTGCCCGACGAGGACTGAGTGAGCCCCATGACCTACCGCGTCTGCTTCGTCTGCACCGGCAACATCTGCCGTTCGCCGATGGCCGAGTCCGTCTTCCGCGCACGCGTCGAGGAGGCCGGTCTCGACGCGCTGGTCGACGTCGACAGCGCGGGGACGGGCGACTGGCACGAGGGTGACGGCGCCGATCCGCGCACCGTCACCGTCCTGGAGGAGCACGGCTACGGCAGTGATCATGTCGCCCGCCAGTTCCGGGCCTCCTGGTTCTCCCGGCTCGATCTCGTGATCGCGCTCGACTCCGGCCACCTCAAGACCCTGCGGCGGCTCGCGCCCACCCCCGAGGACGCGGCGAAGGTCCGGCTCCTGCGCTCCTACGATCCGGCGGCCGGCGACGACCTCGACGTGCCCGATCCTTATTACGGGGGGATGGACGGGTTCGAGGCCTGTCTTGAGATGGTGGAGACGGCGAGCCACGGGCTGCTCGCCGAGGTGAGAGAGCATCTGGAGGGACGGGCGGCATGAAGCCAGGGGACAACGACACGCCGGGTACGGGGATCGGCGACGGGACGCGCGCCGTCCGGGCGGGACTGCCCGAGCCGGTCAAGTACGAGCCGACCCTCCCGGGCCCCGTCTTCGCCGCGCACTTCCATCTGCCCGGGGAGCCGACCGGTCCATACACCTACGGCCGTGACGAGAACCCCACCTGGACCCATCTGGAGCGGGCCATCGGCGAGCTGGAGGCACCCGGCGAGGACGTCGAGACGCTCGCCTTCGCCTCCGGCATGGCCGCGATCTCGGCGGTTCTCTTCTCGCAGCTGCGCGCCGGTGACACCGTGGTACTGCCCACGGACGGCTACCAGGTGCTGCCCCTGGTACGTGAGCAGCTGACCGCCTACGGCATCGAGGTGCGCACCGCGCCCACCGGCGACAACGCCCAGCTCGGTGTGCTCGACGGCGCGAAGCTGCTGTGGATCGAGACACCCTCGAACCCGGGGCTCGACGTCTGCGACCTGCGCAGGATCGTCGAGGTGGCGCACGGGCAGGGCACCTTCGTCG
>Ga0102590_1004798_pt1 | contig 11053 bp, 9 predicted proteins | sample AraplaMF_Col_mMF_FD_76859 | JGI IMG/M metagenome (GOLD analysis project Ga0102590, IMG submission 76859) | Arabidopsis root microbial communities from the University of North Carolina, USA - plate scrape MF_Col_mMF | ecosystem: Host-associated > Plants > Roots > Endosphere | place: USA...
AATTTTCAAGATGAACGCTTCGCAGCGCCGATGCCACGCCGCTTTCGATCTCCGATCTCGCCGCGCCCTTCATCCTCAGGCCGAAGCCGACATTGTCGGCAACCGTCATGTGCGGAAAGAGCGCGTAGTTCTGAAACACCAGGCCGATATTTCGCCGCTCTGGTGGAACGCGGCCCTGGCTCCTGCCGCGGATCCTGATATCGCCGAGCGACGGCTGATTGAAGCCGGCGATCATGTTTAGTGTCGTCGTCTTTCCGCAGCCGGAAGGTCCGAGAATACTGACGAATTCACCTTTCGGGATCTGCAGGCTGATGTCCTTCACAACGGAGATCGTCCCGAAGGATTTGCTGACGGAGACGAGCTCAATATCGATGCTGTTCACTTGCTGCCACCATAGAGTTGGGCGGAAAATCCGCCGACCTTTTCAAAAAGGTAGATCACGGCGAGGATGAAAATCATCGACGCGACATTGACCGCCGCCATCACCGGATCGAGGCTATATTCGAGGTAATTAATGACCGTGATCGGGAGCGTTGTGTCGCCTGGTCGAACCAGGAACACCGACAGCGGAATGTTGTTGAAGGAGATAATAAAGGCGAAGGTCATCCCTGACAGCACCCCAGGCCTGATCGCTGGCAAAAGAATGTGCTGCACCCGCTGCCGCTTGCTGGCTCCCAGGATCTGACCCGCCCGATCCAGATTGCGGTCGAAGTTCGCGATAGACGTCGCCACCATTCTCACGACGAAGGGCAGCGCAAGGACGATGTGGGCGGCGATCAGCGCAGGCGTGCCAAGGAAGGACTGCAGCCCGACAAGCGACAGGAACAGGACGATCGCGACGCCTTTGACGATCTGCGGCACCGACAGCGGCGAGAGAAGCACCGACATTAGCACCTCACTGCCACGTATCTTTTCATAGACGACGGCATAGGCTGCCATGACGCCGATGATGCCGCTGACGATAGAGACCGTCACCGCGATCTTGACGCTCAGCACAAAGGGAAGGAGCCAACGATCCGAGAAAAGGTCGCCGTACCACCGCGCCGTCCACTCCCACGGCCGGAACGTCACCGCGGAGGTCGGGCTGAACGAGGCCGCAATGACGACGGCGATTGGCAGCGTGATGAAGGCGAGGACGCCGGTCAGCATGAGCCGGAAGAGCACCGAGAGTAGCCAGTTCATGCCGTGGCCCTCCCGGCGCCGCTTCGCCTGGTACGGTACCGTGCTTCAAGCCGCACGCCCGCGAACGAGATCACCAGCATCAGCAGGAGAAGCGCGTTGGCCATGACGGCGGCAAAGGGCCAGTCGATGTAGAAGAGGACCTGCTCGGAAATCATCGTTGCCAGGACCTTGAATCCGGCGCCTCCGAGGAGCGCGGGTGTTGCGTAGGCGCTCGCGGCCATGGTGAACGAAAGCAGAAGCGAGCTGACAATTCCCGGAACGGAAAGCGGAACGATGACGTGGCGGATGACGGCCACCCGCGAGGCACCGAGCATCTGCGCCGCGCGCTCGAGACTTTCGTCGATGCCCTGAATGCTTGTCATCAGCGAAAGAATGCCGAACGGCAACACGACGTGGGTCAGGCCGACGACGACCGCAAAGAGATTCTTCGAAAGCGGAAGCGGGGACGAAATGAGGCCGAGGTCGAGCAGAACATCGTTGATGAAGCCGCGATCTTCCAGAATGATGAGCCATCCGTAGGTCCGCAACACCACGCCAGCAAGTTCCGGTGCAAGCGCAAGGGCAAAGACGACCGCACGCCACCGGCTCCTGGAACGAGCGAGAAAATAGGCGACCGGATACCCCAACACGGTAACCGCGATCGCGACGAGTCCGGACATGACGGCGGTGCGACAGAATCCTGCAACCGAAAGCCCATCGGTGAAAAACCGTCGGTAGCTCTCGACAGAAAATCCTCCGGCCCCCTCTTGTGAAAAGCTGATGCCGATCATCATCCCCATCGGAAGGGCAAAGAAGACGCTGAGGAATACGGCTGCTGGCGACAATGCCAGATATCCGTAGGATCTTCTGATTGGAGAAACAGCCGCCGCCGGAACCGCAAGTGTGATGGTGTCCATCGCGGGCCTCTCAATCTGCCTGGGGAACGACATCGCGGTCCCACTGCTCGGCCCAGCTTGGCAGGCGCTCGGCGACGAGCGACAGGTCCGGAAGGAGCAGAGTCTTGAGGTCTGCTTCCGACGTGATCTGCCGTGCGCGAATAGCTTCGGGGACCTCTACGTCGGTTCGCGCGCTCCCGACCTTGTAGCCACCGATCCAAGCTTCCTGACTTGTTTTTTCCAGGAAGAAATCAATGAACTTCATGGCCGACTGTTTGTTTTGAGCACCCACGGGCACGTTGAGCGTGGCGATGAGGGGAATGGTGCCTTCCTTGGGACGAATGTAATCAACAGGCAATCCGGCATCGACGAGGAGTTGAGCCCGGCCATTCCAGAAGGGCATGGCCCAGACCGTGCCGTCCTTGATATAGCTTTCGAGAATCGCAGATGATTGTTCAAATCCGATGGATTGTCTGGCGACCGCCTCCATGGCCTTGAAACCCGGATCGATGTTATCGACAAGGTCGCCGCCATTGATCACGGACATCATCTCCACGAGATAGACGGCCATGATGTTCTGGAACGTCGGCAGCACGATCCGGTCCTTCAGTTCAGGTGCGAGGAGAGCCGACCAGGACGACGGTGTCGCAATCTTGTCCTTCCGGTAGAGGAGCGACATGTACTGCACTTCGTGCACGGCGCCGCAGGGACCTGCTGCGGCGGCCAATCTCGGCATGAGCTTGGCAAGGTTTGGGACGGTGGCCACGTCAAGCTTATCTAGGACGCCGTCACTGCAGCCCTGCAGGGACTGCGAGGCGGTCATGACGACGACATCGAACCCCGGCCGCCCCCGCGTTGCCTTGATTTTCGCATAGTCCTGCGACGCCGAGCCGACCGGATCATAAATGACGTTGATACCGGACTTGGCCTCGAAGGGTTCAATGATCGCTTTCTGTATGATCTCCTCGTAGGGTCCGCCGTAGCTGTTGACCACGAGAGTTTCTGCTCGAAGAGAGGTAGATAGGATTGCTGTCATGATCGCCGAGAGCAGAATCCGGCTTTGCGTTGTTCCCATGGCTTGTCTCGCTTTTTGTGTTGCTGCCGTGGGGATGGTGGACAGCAGGCGGCCGAGGGTCCAATAATGATCGTCGAAGATTATTGCCCCGCAGCTATCAATCGGGGCCATCGCCATTTTCTCCCGACAATGGCAAAGCTGACGATTTAGGGTGGTTTTCTCGGAACGTGACGGCGCATCCTGTTCAGCGTTGTCTTCCTGCGATCCGCTATCGGCCGAATATCCGTGCAATAAAAATGGTCGTCTGCCCGCCCAAAGCCCATGCTTTCGCCGCGCGAGGTGCTTTGCCTGGTGTGGGGGACAAGAGGAGGGACCGGCTTGGGAATCGATGTCGCCGGCACTAGAGCCGAAACCGTCCGCGATTTTCGCTCTACGCCAAGGAACAGCTCCACGCGGGTCTCGTAATTATCGTGCCCCAGGTCCACCTGCGCTTCAACGGGAACTATTTGTTGTTATTCTGCAGGACCTGGCAGCTGTACAATATCTCGTAAACGAGCTGCTGGAAGTGACGGTCGAAGAGGATACCGCCGTTCTGACGCGATATTTGCTGCGGGAAACCTAGGTGCTTTCCAAAACCTCATCGTGCGCCAATCCGGGACAGATCGATCCGCATTTCCGCTGCTCCGACACGACCACTATTCTCGCTCTCCTTGAGCTTCGAAGAGGCTGGCGCGCTGTCGGTGTCGAGGTCTTGTTCGGCCATGGGTGGGGCAATCATTTTCACAGATATACCAGGATCCTCTGCCCGAAAGACGCTCACGCCCTCGAACTCGCCGGTCTTCCAGGCATAGACGGCATCCTCGAATATTTCCGGAAATACGTTCCTGTCGGTGGGATTGCCGTACCACTTGGCGACGATCCTCACCACTTTGGCGAACATCCCCGTGCCGAGGCGCAGATTCTCACAAGCGTGTACAAGATCAGACTTAAGCTCAGAGACATCCTTGACGCCGACGCCGGCCGGGATCTGCGTGATCCCGACGCGAACCACTGCTTGGCCGACATATTCGCGTATAAGGTCCATCGCCTCGTCCGGCGTTTTCGCCTTCGGGACCAAGATCAGTCGGCCACCGGCTTTGACGGTAACTTCCAATGGGTCCGAGGAGCCGGCCCTCCGCACGAATTGCTCGACAATGGCAGGCGTCAGTGAGGGATCGGCGCATCTTTGAATCATCGCGACATCAAGCATAAATACCTTCCCATTTCAGGCGTTGAATGAAATGACCAGCGGTTTGGCGAAGAGACGAGCCCATGCCTCGACGCTGGCGCGCTGGATCGCGACGATCGAGGTGTTTGCGGTCCACCAGCCATTTCCAACGGCGACGATGACGTCGGGATCGTGCAACATGGATTGCAGGACGGGCCAGGCAATGAGTTGTTCGTAGCAAATGAGGGGTGCGAGCTTTCGATCGTGCAGGACGACAATTGGGTTTGCGAAGAAGTCCGCCTGGGCGCCTTCGCTATCACCCCACCACGAGCGCCACGGTTGCCACATCGAGCCTGGGACAGGCATGCGCTCACGGTAAAGGACGCGGGCCCCCGCGGCCGACATTTCCACAAGGACATTGTCGTAGCCATCTGCGTCGACCACGGCAGCGCCGGCGATCACCGTCACGGAGCTGCCGACCAGAGCCTTGGTCCATAGCCGCTCGACGGTGGGCGTCCAGAACCCCAGCGCACTTTCCGGCAGGACGATGTAGCCGACGCCATCGTCAGCCGCACCGCGCGCCTTTGAGATCAAGTCACGCTGCCTCGAAAGATCGGCCTCACGTCCGAGCGAAGCGCCCATTTCCAAATCGACGCCGCGCCAAGAGCGAGGTACTTCTGGATCGGTCCAGGTGGCGGCGGACCAAGCCCACGCGCCTGTCAAGGCGATCGCGACAGCTGGCCAGATCCAGCTCACGAGTCCGATCAGGCCGGCTGTCGTTGCAGCCAGTCCCCACCATCCCCATCCCGGAAAAAGAACGCCCGCTGCCGTGATGGGATGAGCCCATCCGGTGATGCCGAATGGGGGAAGCGCCATCAGGAGCGCGGCGGCCAGAAAACGATGTGGTCTCTTTGAAGCAACTGATGTCCAGAGCACCGTGTGAACGCTCAGGAAGCTAATCGACGCCACGAGCCAGAGGAACAATCCGGGCCATAGGTTGTACGAATAGAAAGCAGCAGCGCCCTGCGGCAGCCCGCGCGAGGCCGCCAGGAAATATCCCGCCGAGACCAGCCCCACCGCCACCCTGTTCGGCACGAGAGCCCATATTGCTGGAAAGGCAAGCGTGGCCGGGAGAAGAACGACCTGGCCGCTCCAGCCGATCCAGCCGGCGGCGATCGCGAGGCCTGTTAGCGCGGCGGTACGAAGATGGTCACGGCGCACAGGTCAGTACCTCCTGCGCCAGTCCAAGGACACCGGAGACGGGCAACGGACCAAAGTATCGGGAGTCATAGGAGCCCGCAAAACCAGAGTGGAGAAAGACGTATCCCGCCGGAACCGTGCCGGTCGGAAAAGCTGAAACCTCCCGACCTTTGCCGTCGACTTTGGCAATAGCGGAATTTGCGACAGGGATGCCATCGACTCGCACACTTAAGTCGATTTTCACCCTCTGGCCCTTGGTGGCGATCACCGTCTTGAGAAGCGGGGCAAAACCGCCTGGGCACAAACCGGAGCGCAGATAGCCGCGCTTCCTGGCCTCGTGCATCGCGTCGTTTTCCGGCGGACAGATGAAGACGACATCGCCAACGGCGGGGGATCGATCGAGCGGCACGACGCGCCAGAGGCCGAGCGGTTCGCTTGGCGTCATATTGATCCGCAACCCACCGACGGCACCTGCGATGAACAAGGCGGATGCGAGCAACGCTCCGACCAATAATATTGTCACGACAGGCCGCATTCTCGAATGTCTCACGTGCTGGCTCATGATTGTTGAAATCACTTCAAGGAGAGCCCTGGACCCTTCGTCTGCCGCACGGTCTGGGCCTGTTTCAGCGCCTCGGTTGTGTTTCTGTGAGCGGAGAGCTGCTGGATGGTCCGAATCCAATCCCAGGCAATTCGCATCTCGGCCTTCTGCGTTGGATTCATCCCCGATGTGATGGACTTGTAGGTCCCGCCGCTGGCATCCTTCGATGCGACTCCGAGGAAGGTACGCTCGCCGAAGCGTTCGGAGACGGCCTTGGCGAGGCCTTCGAGTTCGGCATTCACCAATTTGTCGGCGAGCGCATATTCGAAACCGGCGGCAAGATCGTTTCGGTCAATGGCATCACGAACCCGCTCAAGCGTTTGCCTGGCGGCAGGAGACAGGGCCGGGATGTCGATCGAGATCTTCAGGCGAACGCCTCGCTCCTCCGCGTCGTACTTGCGCTCGGCTTCCGTCCGCTGGCGAAGATATCGCTCGAGATTGCGGGCCAAGGCCGGTCCATTGGCGATCGCCCGGTCGCGGTCGTGTTTATCGGACCGGTTTGCGAATATGCCGGTCTTGCCCCTCAGCGCACCGAAACTCGCCGGCTCGGCGGCAATCTTCGCCAGCGTAGCCTTGGCGGTGCTTTGGTCCTTTAGCATGGCGTCGACGTCGACCGCCCTGAAGGCTGCTTCGGGTTGCGCATAGACGAGGTGGAAGCGGGTCGAAACATCCTCCCACTGCGTCCTGAGACCAGCATCCGCCGCGAGTTTGTCCTCGACAACCTGCTCGATGGATTTCGGGAAGGTGGAAATGCCTGATACCATGGGCTTCGACTCCTTGATGGCATTCGGGAGGGACGATTTCGCGATGCGGTCAGCGACGCCGAGCATTGAGCCGATCGCCAGCAGGCGGGCGCCGAGATCGGCAAGCTTTTGTTTCTGCCGAACGGTCCAGTCGAGACGGTCGCGGGCGATTGTACGGGCAACATTCATCAGGTGCAGACCGCGCGCTTCGGAAAATCGCAGTGCCTGGCGGTAGAGCGAGTTCTTCTCGTAATCGAGTGTCATTTCCTTGGCGTTTTTACGCGACAGGATCGGGATCAACCCACCGGCTTTAGCGAAGGATCGACTGCCGTAATAGACGGCCAGGTCATCGCGATGGCGGGTCATGGCGACATAGGTGAGATGGCGGTCGAGCGACAGCGAGGCCAGCACCTTGACACGGTCGACCGTTGCGCCCTGGCTCTTGTGGATGGTGATAGCGTAGCCGTGATCGACGTTATTGTAGAAGCGCTGATCGACGGTGACCTGGCGACGATGTTCGTCCTGGCCGACCTCGACAAGGATGCGGCAAGGTGCTGCTTCGACTACCTTGCCGATCATGCCGTTCTTGACGCCGAGCGAGCCCTCATTCCTCAGGAAGACGATCTGGTCGCCGGCGGCGAAATTGCGGTTGCCCTCTTCCGTGCGGAAGGCGAAACCAGTAGCAACGATGCCGCGCTCAACGAGATTTTCCCGAGCCAGCTCATTCAGCATTCGGACGTCGCGGCGAAGATGGGCCAGGATCAATGTCGTCTTTGTCGGATCATAATCACGGTTCCAGTCGGCGATGAGATTTTCGACCGCATGCGCCTTCAGCTCCGACCCCAGCAGTCTGTCATTGGCGCGATAGGCATCGACGGCTGTTGCGATGTTGCCACGGGCAAGATCGAGCGATGCGTCGCGCATCCAATGTTCGCGCTGGCGGTAGATGGTTTCGAGTTCGGCATAGCCGATCCGATCGGCGATGGCGCGAAAGGCCGCCCCCGCCTCGATCGGCTGGAGCTGTTCGGGATCGCCGATGAGAACCAGCTTGGCGCCGGCCTTCGACGCCGCTTCCACGAACACCGCCATCTGCCGTGACGACACCATGCCGGCCTCGTCCAGAACGAACACCGTCCTACCGTCGAGCTGATTGCGGCCCTCGTTCCAATCAAGTTCCCAGGACGATAATGTGCGGGATTGGATGCCCGCCTCCTTCTCCAGGCCCTCGGCCGCCTTGCCCGCCAGAGCGCCGCCCACGACACGATATCCGGATGATTCCCATGCTTCGCGGGCCGCCGTCATCATCGTGGTCTTGCCGGCGCCCGCACGGCCAACGACAGCGGCGACCTGCTCAGTTGCGGCGAGATGCGCGATCGCCGATCGCTGCTCTTGCGACAGGCGGGAATGGTGCGCGAAGGTGGCTTCGAGCACGCTCTTTTTGACACCGTGCGAATTCCGGGCAGCGAGCCATATCGCACGGTTGGTCATGTCGGCTTCGAGCCGGATCAGATCCCGCGTTGTGTATTTGGCCGGGGTCCGGATGCCTGTCCCGAACTCGATGCGCTCACGCTCGAGGGGTAGCGTTTCCGGGCTCTGCAGGATCCGGACCATCAGGCTTTGGAACAAACCTGTATCATCGATATACCGGTGCAATATCTTCGCCACGTCCCGTTCGTCGAAGACGCTCTTCTCCCGCGTGATGAGATCGAGAACGATCTCCGGCCGGCGCTGGATGCGGCGGGCATTTTCTACGCGACGGTCTTCCTGAAGTTCAATGCGTTCGAGCTTTAGCGCCCATACCGATACCTTTGCCTTGGCTTGCTCCGCCTTGCGCTCGATCGCTTTTGTCCCGACACCAAGATGGATGGTCGGGGTCAGTTCGACACCCTGCGCTTCAAACGACCGGCCATCGATGCGAATGTCGAGTCCGGCCAACGCCAGATGCTCGTTCTGGCACGCGAACCACCCGTCGCGAAACACATGGAAATCGTCGACACTTCCGGCCCACGCTTCGTAGAGGATCTTGCCGGAATCGTTTCGCAGAAGGTTTCCATCCGGGCCAAGCACCGCGACCTTCTTTGCACCGAACCCATCCTCGGTCAGCGGTCTGAGCGTCGTCATCAGATGCACATGCGGATTGCCCGCCGCGTCGTGGTAAACCCAATCCGCGACCATGCCGTTGGCAGTGATATGGCGCCCCACGAAATCCCGGACGAGAGCGATGTTCTGCCCGGCAGAAAGCTCGATCGGCAGGGCAATGGTCACATCCTTGGCAAGCTGCGCGTCCGATCGCTTCTCGAACGCCTCGACCCTGTTCCAGAAGGCTTCTGACGCTCCGGATACAGATCTGTCCGCGATCATGGTGCGCAACCACTGCGGAGCATCCACCGGGATGACGAACTCCTCATGCAGGAGGCCACGCTTTCGGGTGTAGTCGATCTTCCGGGCTTCCCGCTCATAGTCCATTTTCGCGCAATGGCGATAGGCCGCAGACAGGACGGCGCTGCGGCCGGAGCCACGGGCGACTATGCTGACGGAAAAATGAGGGACGGCCACAGCGCAGTTCCTTCCCGGTTGCGAACGAATTCAAGAGTTCGGCGGGAGCGGCGAGCGAGCCTGGGCAAAATCAAGACGTCGCGTCAGCGACGTATAATTGCGCCCTTTTGGAAGCCGCTCCTTTGGAACGGCCGGGATCATGACCAGAAGCGTGGGCCGCGCCTACTCGCACTAGTGTCAGTAGATCGGCAGGTGGATCTGGAGGAACCTCATACCATTCGAAGACGAAACGGCAGACACGGGACTATCCAGAATGAAGAAGCCTTCCTCGAAGATCCGCGACGAAATCGCCAAACTGCAAGAGCAGCTCAAAACCGCAGAGACACGCGAAGCAGAGCGGATCGGGCGGATCGCGCTCAAGGCTGGCCTAGGCGAGATCGAGACTGATGAGAACGGGCTACAGGCAGCGTTTGAGGACCTGGCCAAACGGTTTCGCGAAGGCGAGGGGAGTTCGACCGAAGGAAAGCGGGCAGCTGAAAATAGTCGCAAGGGTGCACACGCCGCGCCGGTCGCGTCTGGCGCGGCTGCGGGCGGCGATAACGAGGCTTGAACGGATGGCGAGGACGATGACATCTGCCGCTCGCAGGAAGGATACACGGGAGAAGATCGAGCTTGGCGGTCTGATCGTCAAGGCGGGGCTGCGATACGAAAAGCGAGCGCTGCTGCTCGGGGCGCTGATCGCAATAGCACGGCGCATCAAGAGCGATGATCACGAGCGATCCCGGCTCACGGCTATCGGAGTGGAAGCCTTCGGCAATGACGGCGAATAAGATCGCGCTTGTCGGCCTGCCCATAACCCTGATGATCCTCGTCACCATCGGCATGACGGGTAGCGAACAATGGCTTTCCGCGTTCGGGAAAACCGAGGCAGGTCGGCGGATGCTCGGTCGAGCTGGAATCGCTTTGCCCTATATTGCGTCAGCTACCGTCGGCATGATCGTTCTATTCGCGAGCGCCGGCTCGACGAACATCAAGCTCGCCGGATGGAGCGTTGTCGGCGGCAGCAGCGTGACGATACTGATCGCTGCACTGCGCGAAACCGTGCGACTTGTTGCGCTGTTGGACCAGTTGCCGACGGCTCGATCTGCGCTTTTCTATGCAGATCCGGCAACGATGATCGGCGCCGCAGCGGCGCTAATCTCGGCAGCCTTTGCATTGCGTGTCTCGTTGGTCGGCAACGCGGCGTTTGCGACGGCCGAGCCTAAGCGCATTCTCGGCCGACGCGCGCTTCACGGGGAGGCGGACTGGATGAAAATGACACAAGCCGGAAAGCTTTTTCCGGATGCAGGCGGCATCGTCATCGGCGAGCGCTACCGTGTCGACAAGGATAGCACGGCGGCACAGGCGTTTCGGACGGACAGCCCGGAGACGTGGGGCGCCGGCGGCAAGTCGCCGCTTCTCTGCTTCGACGGTTCGTTCGGTTCCTCGCACGGGATCGTCTTTGCCGGTTCGGGTGGTTTCAAGACGACGTCGGTGACGATCCCGACCGCACTCAAATGGGGTGGCACGTTGGTCGTGCTTGATCCGTCAAAGGAGGTCGCGCCCATGATTATCAAGCACCGGTCACAGGCAGGACGCGACGTCCATATCCTCGATCCCAGAAATCGCGATACGGGCTTCAATGCACTCGACTGGATCGGGCGGCATGGCGGCACGAAGGAAGAGGATATTGCT
>Ga0102590_1004800_pt1 | contig 11050 bp, 8 predicted proteins | sample AraplaMF_Col_mMF_FD_76859 | JGI IMG/M metagenome (GOLD analysis project Ga0102590, IMG submission 76859) | Arabidopsis root microbial communities from the University of North Carolina, USA - plate scrape MF_Col_mMF | ecosystem: Host-associated > Plants > Roots > Endosphere | place: USA...
GCGCCTCCGCCAACGGCGTGGAGAGCAAGCGGGCGGCGATGTCGGTGACGCCGCCCGCGGCGAAACAGACGATCATCGTTACCTGGCGCTCGGGATAGTCGGCGCGCGCGCCGGTCGTGGGAATCAGCGCCGTGACCAGCGACGCAAGCGCAAAACCCGCGGATCTGAGCGCCGGAAACGGGATGATTGCCATGAATTCTCCTCCAACGGATCGTGTCTGGAGCGTGCGTTGCCGGGATGACCGCCGCTTCTTGTTTTCAAAAGTGAGCTGTCTCAGCCCGGAAAGCGCCGCAGCAGATCGCGCGCCTTTCGCACCATCGCGCGATCGATCATCTTTCCCTTGAACGAGATCGCGCCGGTGCCTTGCTTTTCGGCAGCCTCGAAGGCCTCGATCATGGCGCGGTAATATGCGATCTCCCTGGTGCCCGGGGTGAACACCCGGTTTACCGGCTCGATCTGCCGTGGGTGGATCACCGTCTTGCCGCGGTAGCCGAGCGTGCGCGCGAATTCAGCGTCCCTGACCAGCCCGGCTTCGTCATCGAGCCCGAGGAACACGCCGTCAATCAGATAGTCGACGCCCGCCGCGCGTGCCTCGAGCAGCACGCGCGACCGCGCGTAAAGCAGTTCGGTCCCCGACGGCGTCCACTGGCAGCCGAGGTCGTTCATCAGGTCGCCATCCTCGGCGCTGCCGATGCCGACCGCCGTGACGCGTGGCGATGCCTTCGCCATCTCGTAAGTCCGGGCCACACCCAGCGCGGATTCGATGAACAGCACGATCTCGATCCGGCCGGCGGGCAGGCCGGCCGCTCGCTCCAGGTTGTCGAGCTGACCGGCGACGAATGCGACTTCATCCGCCGCTTGCGCCTTCGGCAGCATCACGCCGGTCAAGCCGACGGTGACGATGGCCTGAAGGTCCAGCGCCGCGACCTCTGGTCCGGCATCAGCCAGCCCGTTGATGCGCACTAGGCACGGCAGCGGCTGCTTTTGCTGCAGTTGATCGCGGATCTTGCCGCGGGCGATCTCGCGCTCGGCTGGTGGAACGGAATCCTCGAGGTCATACAGCAGCCCGTCGGCGCCGGACGCCGGCGCCTTCTCGAGCAGCCGGTCCTTGTGCCCGGGAACGAACAGCAGGGTACGCAGCGTTTCCATCATAGTCCCTCGACATCAGGGACAACCTGCTATCGCAGCCACGCCGACAGGAAAAGATAGTGCCGTCTAATGGACTCCATTCGCCGCGTTAATGCTGCGCCGCAATCAGAGTCGTCGTGATGCAGCGCGCCTTTTCGCGCCGGCGCCTGCGGTGCGCGGCCCTAGCAGCCGCTCGCTTTCGGTATTCACGCGCGCCGCTTCCTGCGCAAAAATCTCGAAGAAGGCGCGCGCCGCCGGCGTCATCACCTTGCGCGCGGGTTCGATGGCGACGAGGTCCAGCGACAATGCCGGATCCGCGATCGGATTGACCACGAAACGCGGGTGCTTCAGTTCGGCGGCGATCATGATGCCGGGCAGGATGGTCACCCAGTCCGAGTGTTCGACGAAATCGAGCGTGCCCATCATGGCGTCGAGCTCGATGACACTCTGCGGGACCACGTTGTTGGCGGCGAAATAGCTCTCCAGCATCTGCCGGCGGATGTTGGGCTCGGCGGGCAGGGCGATCTTCAGTTTCTTTTCGTCAGCCAGCCGGACGGCGGCAAACGGCTTGCGGGAGGATGCCAGACCGGAGACCAGCGTCTCCGTGCTGGTCAGGAACGGGCTGACCTTCAGGCCCGCGATCGGTCGCGGCGGCGCCGGCACGATGGCGAAGTCGAACGAACCGGCCCGGACCTGCTGGGTGAGGATGCGGCTGTAGCCCTCGGATATGCTCACCGACACGTTGCGGTGACGCGCGGTGAAGCGTTGCAGGGCCGGAGCCAGCACAGCGCGTGTCGTCACCGGGATCAGCCCGATCCGGATCTCGCCGGCGATGCCTCCGGCAAAGCGCAACGCCGTTGCACCCGCTTCGGCATGCGCCCGCAGCACGTCGATGCAGCTCTGATAGAACGCATCCGCCGCGGGGGTGGCCGCAATGCGCCCACGGACCCGCGCGAACAACGAGACCCGCAGGCGCTCCTCGAGCTTGCCGATGCTCTGGGATACGGCCGACTGGGTGGCGCCTTCCCGCTTCGCGGCAGCCGTAAACGAGCGCTCTTCGTAGACCGCGACGAACAGGCTGATGCTTTTCAGGCTTTCCATAGGACGCGATCCGGTCACCCGTCCGTCGCGTTGACCAGCTCGATCAGTTCGGTGCCATAGCGTTCGAGTTTCTTGTCGCCGATACCGGAGATGCCGCGAAGCTGAGAGAGCGTCGTCGGGTGCGATGTGGCGATGCCTTCCAGGGTGGCGTCGTGCAGCACCACATAGGCCGGCACGTTGCGCTTGCGGGCGGTTTCCGAACGCCAGGCGCGCAGCGCGTTGAGCAACCGCGACCCGGGATCGCCGGCGGCAGTCGATCCGGCGGAAGCCGCGCCGTCGGCGCCGCGTCGCGATCTGGTCCTGGCCGCCGGCGCGGCGGTCTCCTCGCGCAGCATGATCTCGGTTTCGCCTTTCAGGACACCGCGCGCCGTCTCCGTCAGCTTCAGGGCACCGAACGCCTCGCTGTCGGCCTGAAGGTGGCCCTGGGCTACCAACTGGCGCATCACCGAGCGCCATTGCTTTTGATTGAGTTCCACGCCGACCCCGAACACCGACAGTTTTTCATGACCGAATTGTTTGGTGCGCTCGGTCGAACGGCCCATCAGCACATCGATCAGGTGCATGGCGCCAAAACGTTGTCCGGTGCGGTAGGCGCAGGACAGCAGTTTTTGCGCGACGATACTGCCGTTCCAGACTTTCGGCGGCGACAGGCAGTTGTCGCAATTGCTGCAACTGATGCCGTGCGATTTTTCGCCGAAATAGCTGAGCAGCCGACCGCGGCGGCAGCCGGCGGTTTCGCACAGGCTTACCAGCGCATCGAGCTTGCCGACCGACACCCGCTTGAACGCTTCCGAGCCGCTGGATTCATCGATCATGCGCCGCTGCTGGACGATGTCCGACAGGCCATAGGCCATCCAGGCGTCGGACGGCTTGCCGTCGCGGCCGGCGCGGCCGGTTTCCTGGTAATAGCCCTCGATGCTTTTCGGCAGGTCGAGATGGGCGACGAAGCGCACGTCGGGCTTGTCGATGCCCATGCCGAACGCCACGGTGGCGACGATCACGACGCCGTCCTCGTTGATGAAGCGGTCCTGGTTGCGGGCCCGCACGCCGGCGTCGAGCCCGGCGTGATAGGGCAGCGCCGGGATGCCGGCCTTGCTCAGCGCTGCGGCGGTGTCCTCGACCTTGGCCCGGGACAGGCAGTAGACGATGCCCGCGTCGCCGGCATGGCGCGCCTTGATGAAGGCCTGCAGTTGCGACGGCGCATTCTGCTTGTCGACGATTTCGTAGCGGATGTTGGGGCGGTCGAAGGAGGCGACAAAGCTCGGCGCGCCATCGAGACCCAGCCGCTCGACGATTTCCCGGCGCGTGAGTTCGTCGGCAGTAGCCGTGAGCGCGATCCGCGGGACATCGGGGAAGCGCTCGGCCAGCACCGACAGTCCGATATATTCGGGCCGGAAGTCATGGCCCCATTGCGAGACGCAATGCGCCTCGTCGATGGCAAACAGCGCTAGCCTCGCGCGGCCGAGCAGCGCAAGGCAGCGCGGGTTGAGCAATCGTTCCGGCGCGACGTAGAGGATGTCGATGTCGCCGGCCAGCAGCCGCCGTTCCACCTCGGAAGCCTCCTCCCACGACAGCGTGGAGTTCAGCACAGCCGCCTTGACCCCGGCGTCGAGCAGCGCCGCGACCTGGTCGCGCATCAGCGCGATCAGCGGCGAGACCACGATGCCGCAACCGTCGCGCAACAGGGCCGGCAGCTGGTAGCACAGCGACTTGCCGCCGCCGGTCGGCATCAGCACCAGGCAGTTGCCGCCGCCGGCGACATGGCTGACGATTTTCTCCTGGGAGCCGCGAAAGGCGGGCAGGCCGAACACCGAGTTCAGCAGGGATATCGCGGTGGGCGTCGTGTCCGGCACGGAGCTGCGGGCCGCGGCGCTGACAGGTGCAGACATGTGGTTTTGACCGTCCTGATTAGCCGTACAGGGCAAGCAGTGAATTCGAGCTCGGGAATGGCAAGTCTCACGCGAGTCTATGCATATCGGGGGACCGGGAAAAGGCCTTTTGCATTCAGCTGTTTTGAGGTGTTATGAACGCCCGGCAAGCACCAGATCGAGGCAATCGGCGGTGTGTCATCGGCATCGGACGACGCCGGGCATTTGAAGCTTAAACGCGAATCCGGGACGGGAATAACACAGGAGGGGCCGCACATGGCATTCAGGCTGCTCGCATTATTGTTGGCGCTGCCGCTGTTCTCAGGCGAGTGCGCCGCGCAGGACTACCCCGCCAGGGCCGTGAAAATCATCGTGCCATTCGGCGCCGGCGGACCTGCGGACGTTACCGCGCGCCTGATCGGCAACATCCTGCAGGAGAATTTCAAGCAGCCGTTCGTGGTCGAGAACCGGCCCGGCGCCGGTGCTGTGATCGGCACCGTTGAGGTCGCGCGCGCCGCCCCGGACGGCTACACCCTGCTGATGATGTCGAATACCCAGACGGCGAACGAATCGCTGCTGCCCCAACGCGGCTACGAGTTGATGCGCGATCTGGTTCCGATCGCGCCGGCCAACACCTCGGACCTCGTCATCGTCGTCAATCCCGAGGTGAAGGCGAAAACGCTGCAGGAATTCATTGCCCTGGCGAAATCGCAGCCCGGCCAGTTGAACTATGCCTCCTCGGGTCAGGGCACGCCTTACCACATGGCCGGCGAGCTGTTCAAATCGATGGCCGGGATCGACGTCGTTCACGTGCCCTATCGCAACAGCGGCGAAGCCCGCAACGGCGTGCTCGGCGGCTCGGTCCAGATGATGATCGACGCGGTCACCACCATGGTGCCCAACATCAATGCCGGACAGGTGAGGGCGCTGGCCACCACCGGCCCGAAGCGATCGTCCGTCGCGCCCGATGTCCCGACCGCCATCGAGGCCGGCGTGCCGGGTTACGATGCCACGATCTGGCTCGGCTTCATGGCCCCGGCGGGGACGCCGAAACCGATTCTCGAGAAGCTGAATGCCGCCATCAACGAGGCGGTCAAGCGGCCTGATATCGTCAGCCTGTGGGCCAAGCAGGGCGCGGTGCCGATGTCAATGACGCTGGCGGAGTTCGACGGCTATCTGCGCGGCGACATCGTCAAGTGGGCCGCTGTCGTCAAGAAGATCAACGAGAAGACGCCGTGACGCCGCAGGCTTTGCGACTGCTGAGCGGTGGCGCGGCGCATGGGCTGGTGGCCAGCCTTTCCGCGCAATTCAAGTCCATGACGGGACTGGATATCGACGGCGAATTCAGCGCCGTCGGCGCCATGGCGGCGAAGCTGGAAGCGGGCGATGCGGCGGATCTCGTGGTGCTGACCAGAGCGATCATTGCGGACCTGGCGGGCAGGGGACTCGTTGTCAGCGACACCGTCGCCGATCTCGGGACGGTCGAAACCTCGGTCGCCGTGCGCGCCGGCGATCCGCCGGTTTCAACGCCCGATGCGTCGTCGTTGCGCGCGGCTCTGCTGGCCGCCGAGGAGATCTTCGTCCCCGATACCAAGGCTTCGACGGCGGGCATCCATGTTGCCAAGGTGCTCGATCGGCTCGGCATTGCCAATGAGGTGGCCGGGCGGCTGAAAGTCTATCCCAACGGCGCAACTGCGATGCGGCAGCTGGCGGCAAGCGGCGCGGCGAGGGCGGTCGGCTGCACGCAGTCAACCGAGATCATCAGCACCCAAGGCGTCAGGCTCTGCGATCCGTTGCCGGACGGCTACGAACTGGCGACGGTCTACACAGCGGCTGTTACCTCGCGGGCCGGTCAGGCGGATGCCGCGAAGCGATTGATCGCGCTGTTGACCGCGGCCGACAGCAGAGCGTTGCGGGCGAAGGCCGGATTTCTGGAGATCCAGAGCGTTTTCGAGCGAAGTGGGCACCGGTTCGCGTGAAGAAAACGCGTCAGAACCGAAGCTCAAGGCGGAGGCTACGCCGCCGCCCCGCTCAGGATCACGCCGTACCAGCCGAGACCCTTGTAGGTTTCGTAGCCGGGCGTGGCATGGAACGCCACCAGTGTGCCGGCGCGGTCGTGATAGAAGCCGCTGCGGTTGCCGTTCAGATTGAGCGGCACGCGCTCGCTGAGCAGGCCCTGGCCGTCTGAGGACGCGATCACCAGGCAGTTGGAATCCACCAGCAGGACACGAGCACGATCGTCGGCGCCGACCCGGACGCCCTGCACGATGGCGCGGGCCTGGCTTTCCCAGTCGAAGTGAATCGCCAGCACGCCTAGCGGCTTGCCGTTGGCCTTGCCGTCGGCGCGGACGCTGGCGCAATAGGTCGCGACCTGGGCGTCGCCGAGCAGCGGCTGGCGTTCGACATCACCGGCGACATAATCGTCGCCCGAGCGCAGGCCGCGGGCGTCGCGAAACCACTTGGTGCCGGCGACGTTGTGGCCCTTGACGTTGAACTTGTCCGCCCGTCCGTTCGCCACCACGTTGCCGTCGAGATCGCACAGCCACAGATCGAGATAGACGGTGTAGGCGCCGAGGATCACCGCGAGGCGCTCCGTGACATGGGACACGGCGGCCGCTTCCGGATTGGCGGCGCAGTCGACCACCGCAGAGTCGGTGGCCCACCAGCGCACGTCGCAGGTCCGTTCGTAGAGGTTGCGGTCGATCAGCTCGATGGCGTTCAGCGACAGGTCGACCATGCGCTCGCCGCGCGCCCGCTCGGTCATCTGCTCGATCGAACTCATCAGGTTGCCGGTGCGCTTGGTGAGCTGGGATTCCAGCTCCCGCGCAATGGTCTCGACCTGCTGGCCGACCGCGCGGACCTCCTGCGCCACCACCGCGAAACCCGCGCCATGGTTGCCGGCGCGCGAACTCTCGATCAGCGCGTTCAGCGCCAGCATCTTCATCTGGTTGGTGATCTGCTGGATCGACTTGGTCTTGTCGATCGCGATCTGGTTGACCTCGGCGGTCAGGCGCGCGATCAGCCCGGAGATGTCGGACGCGTCCTCGGTGTCCGCGGAACCCTGGGGCACGGTCGCTCTGGCCAGATTGCCGCTCACTGCCATCGACCGGATTCCCTTAAAACCTTGCTATTGTCGGAAATGAAGCGGGACGCGAGAACAACTGGATTGACGTCGCCGATATTTGTCCGATTTTAATTAACAGCGCCTAAATTCCGACGGGTTTCCTGCTCGCTCTGGTTGCTTCAATTTCTCGCAAATGCTTAGTTCTTAGGCTATCCAGCAAAACGCGGCCGGACTGACGATGCGCCTCCTGTGATGCCCAATCGGTGGCCGGCTTGCCGATCCGGCAACCTTGCGATCAAACGCCGTCTCGCTATATCGGTTGCCGCGCATCCATGAGGGAGATCCATGACCACGACCGACACCGCCACCTCCCAGCCATTTCAGGCCGAAGTCGCCGAACTGCTGCACCTGATGGTGCACTCGGTCTATTCGGAAACCGATATTTTTCTGCGGGAGCTGATTTCGAACGCCTCGGACGCCTGCGACAAGCTGCGCTACGAGGCGATCGCCCGACCGGAGCTGATCACCGATGGCGCCCCGCCCAGCATCAGGATCATCCCGGACAAGACGGCCAACACCCTGTCGGTGGTCGACAGCGGCATCGGCATGGACCGTCAGGAACTGATCGACAACCTCGGAACCATCGCCCGCTCCGGCACCAAGTCCTTCCTGTCCCGGCTTGGCGAGGCCAAGGACGGTGCCGGCCTGATCGGGCAGTTCGGCGTCGGCTTCTATTCGGCCTTCATGGTGGCCGAGCGTATCGTCGTCACCAGCCGCCGCGCAGGCACCGACGAGGCCTTCGTCTGGTCCTCATCGGGTGGCGCCGGCTTCGAGGTCACGCCCGTCGACGACCCATTGAGCGTCCCGGTCGGCACCAGGATCGAACTGCATCTCAAGCCGGACGCGGCCAAATACCTGGAAACTCATGAAATCGAGCGCATCGTCGGCGCTTACTCGGACAACATCCAGTTCCCGATCGAACTGGTTGCCGGGGAAGGCGAGCCGCGCCAGATCAATTCGGCCAGCGCGCTGTGGCAGCGCTCGAAATCCGACCTCAAGCCGGAAGATTACGCCCAGGCCTACAAATCGATTGCCGGCGCGTTCGACGAGCCGGCGATGACGCTGCACTACCGTGCCGAGGGCCGGCAGTCCTATGCCGTGCTGCTGTTCGCGCCGTCGACCAAGCCGTTCGATCTGTTCGAACCCCAGCGCAAGGGCAAGGTCAAGCTCTACGTTCGCCGGGTATTCATCACCGACGACGCCGATCTTCTGCCGAGCTACCTGCGCTTCGTCCGCGGCGTGATCGACAGCGAAGACCTGCCGCTCAACATCTCCCGCGAGATGCTGCAGAACAATCCGCAGCTGGCGCAGATCCGCAAGGCGGTGACCGGACGGGTGATTGGCGAACTGGAAAGCCTGGCCGACAAGGAACCCGACGCGTTCACCAAGATCTGGGACGCGTTCGGTCCGGTGATCAAGGAAGGCATCTATGAAGACTATGAGCGCCGCGAAAAGCTGCTGGCGCTGTCGCGCTTCACCACCACCGCCGGCGACAACCGCTCGCTCAAGCAATATGTCGACGATCTCAAGTCCAACCAGACCGAGATCTATTATCTGGTCGGCGACAGCGTCGAACGGCTGAAGTCGAACCCGAAACTGGAGGCGGCCACGGCACGCGGCATCGAGGTGCTGCTGCTGACCGACCCGGTCGATGCGTTCTGGACCTCGGCGCCGACCGATTTCGGCGGCAAGCCGCTGAAGTCGCTGAGCCAAGGCGACCTGAACCTCGATCTGATCCCGCTCAAGGAAGACAGCAAGGACGAACCCAAGAGCGATACCGCCGAGACCGACGAAGCCGGCACCATCGCGGTGATCAAGGCGGCGCTCGGCGATCGGGTGCAGGATGTGCGGGCGTCGCAGCGCCTCACCGCCAGTGCGTCGTGTCTGGTGGCCGGGGGCCATGGCCCCGACCGCGAGCTCGAGCGGTTGCTGGCGCGGCAGAACCGGGGCGGCGGCACCAAGCCGATCCTCGAGATCAATATGCGCCATCCGCTGGTTGCTGCCGTGGCCAAGGCCAGGGACGCTTCCGCCGAAGCCTCCGATCTGGCCTTTCTGCTGCTGGAACAAGCCCAGATACTCGACGGCGAACTGCCGGACGATCCGGCGGCCTTTGCCAGCCGGCTCAACCGCCTGGTGCTACGCGCTTTGTAGGCCGCAGCGTTGTCTCCGTACCTCTAAGTGTCGAGATGCGCCGCCCAGAAATATCTGGGCGGTCGCGGGGTTCTAAAATAACATCGACAAAACAAATAGCCTGGGAGGCCCTTATGAAGTTCGGTTTGTTGTCGGCGGCCGTTGCGGCAGGCCTGGTTCTCGCCACGCCGGCGTCGGCACAAGGTGTCAAGATCGGCATTCTGAACGATCAATCCGGCGTTTATGCCGATTACGGCGGCAAGTATTCGTTCGAAGCCGCCAAAATGGCGATCGAGGATTTCGGCGGCAGCGTGCTCGGCCAGAAGATCGAGATTATCTCGGCGGACCATCAGAACAAGCCCGACCTTGGCGCCAGCATCGCACGGCGCTGGTACGACGTCGAAAACGTCGACATGATCACCGAACTGACCACGTCGTCGGTCGCGCTGGCGGTCCACGAATTGTCCGCCGCCAAGAAGAAGATCGATATCGTGGTCGGCGCTGCCACCTCGCGCCTCACCGGCGATGCCTGCACCCCCTATGGCTTTCATTGGGCCTACGACACCCACGCGCTCGCCGTCGGCACCGGCGGCGCGCTGACCGAAGCCGGCGGCGACACCTGGTTCTTCCTGACCGCCGACTACGCCTTCGGTTACGCGCTGGAAGAGGACACCGGCAAGGTCGTCAAGGCCAAGGGCGGCAAGGTGCTGGGCGCGGTGCGCCATCCGCTGAATTCGTCGGACTTCTCCTCCTTCCTGCTGCAGGCGCAGAGCTCAAAGGCGAAGATCGTCGGCCTCGCCAATGCCGGCTTGGACACCACCAACTCGATCAAGCAGGCGGCGGAATTCGGCATCGTCGCCGGCGGCCAGAAGCTGGCCGGCCTGCTGCTCACTTTGGCCGAAGTCCACGGCCTCGGCCTGCAGGCGGCGCAAGGCCTCGTTCTCACCGAAGGATTTTACTGGGACCGCAACGACCAGGCGCGTGAGTTCTCCGAGCGCTTCATGAAACGCACCGGGCGGATGCCGAACATGATCCAGGCCGGCACCTATTCGGCGACGCTGCAATATCTCAAGGCGGTGAAGGCGGCGAACAGCAAGGATTCCGATGCCGTCGCCAAGAAGCTGAAGGAACTGCCGGTCGACGACATGTTCGCGCAGGGCGGCAAGGTGCTCGCCAACGGCCGCATGGTGCACGACCTCTATCTGTTCGAGGTCAAGAAACCGTCCGAATCGAAGAAGCCGTGGGACTATTACAAGATGATCGCCACCGTCCCCGGCGACAAGGCGTTCGCGACCGTCGCCGACAGCGGCTGCCCGCTGACGAAGTAAAGGCGCGCGGTTACGTCGTCACGACGAGGCACTCTTCTCCCCTCCCCCTTCAGTGGGGAGGGGTCGGGGGTGGGGGCGCTGCATGCACTAAGTCAGTGCCTCGTAGTTCCCCCCACCCCAGCCCTCCCCACCAAGGGGGGAGGGAGCGCATTCCCGCCGCGACCGCTTCTCAATACCCGGTCATCTCCAGATATCCCACCCCGCGGTGGCTGCCGGCAAAGCTGATCGGGCCTTCCCAATAGGGAAAGCTCGTCGCCATCCAGCTCTGCGGATTCAATGGCGTGCTCTCGATCTTCAGTCCCCGTGAGGCAATGGCGATGCGCCACGATGTCGGCAGCTTGCGGTCTCCGATCGCGGTCGTCGCGGTCGGC
>Ga0102590_1004805_pt1 | contig 11040 bp, 10 predicted proteins | sample AraplaMF_Col_mMF_FD_76859 | JGI IMG/M metagenome (GOLD analysis project Ga0102590, IMG submission 76859) | Arabidopsis root microbial communities from the University of North Carolina, USA - plate scrape MF_Col_mMF | ecosystem: Host-associated > Plants > Roots > Endosphere | place: USA...
ATGTGTCTGTGGTGTTCTACCTGGCGCGCCACAAAAAGCATGCGGACAAGCCTTTTGGCGAGGACCGCAGCGCGGGCGAGACCGAGAAGGACCTCAATGTCGTGAACTATCCCGAAAAGGAAGGAGCTCCCCATGCTTGACCTTGCCCCCGACCTGACGCAAGCCGCCGGCTGGATGCCCATCGTCTTCCTGGTGGTGATGGGGCTGGCAATGCTGGCCTATGTGATCCTGGACGGCTACGACCTGGGCGTGGGCGTGCTGATGCGCCGCGCCAGCGACGACGACAAGGACACCATGATCGCCAGCATAGGCCCCTTCTGGGACGCCAACGAAACCTGGCTGGTGCTGGGCGTGGGTATTCTGCTCACGGTGTTTCCGCTGGCGCACGGCGTCATCCTGGGCGCGCTCTACCTGCCGGTGGCCTTCATGCTGATAGGCCTGACGCTGCGCGGCGTGGCCTTTGACTTTCGCGTGAAGGCGCGCGCCAGCCACAAGCCGCTGTGGAACCGCATGTTCTACACCGGCTCGCTGCTGGCGAGCTGGTCGCAGGGCTATATGCTGGGTTCGTTGATCACCGGCTTCGCTGCCACCTGGTGGACGATTGTGTTCAACGCTGTTATCGGCGCCGCACTGGTGGCAGCCTATTGCCTGCTGGGTTCAGGCTGGCTCATTATCAAGTCTGAAGGGGCGCTGCAGCTGCAGGCCGTGCGCTGGGCGCGCGCCAGCCTGTGGTTCACCATGGCCGGGGTGGCGGCGATTTCCATTGCCACGCCGCTAGTCAGCCACAGCATTTTCAACAAGTGGTTCTCCTTCCCCAACATCGTGCTGCTGTTGCCCATCCCCGCGGCCACGCTGGTGCTGTTCGGCGTGATTTTCCGCAGCCTGCAGCGCCTGCCGGTGCGGCTGGCGCAGGGCAATGAATACGGCGCCTGGGTGCCCTTCGGCGCCACGGTGGGCGTGTTTTTGCTGGCCTTTTACGGCCTGGCCTACAGCCTGTTCCCGTGGCTGGTGATAGACAGCCTGGACATCTGGAAAGCGGCCGCCGCGCCAGAAGCCATGGGCGTGATCCTGGCGGGGGCCGCAGTGGTGCTGCCGATGATCATCGGCTACACGGTGTTCGCTTACCGGGTTTTCTGGGGCAAGAGCACGGCGCTGAAATATTAGCCCCTCACGCTTTTTCGCTTCGCCCATGCTGGGTTGAACCTGACCTCTAAGCAGTGGGGGCCGCGGGACTGGCTTTGCCAGACCGCAGGCGCCGCCCCCTTTGAAGGGGGGAACAGGCTACACGCAGTGAGCCTGGACGGGGGTTACAAACTAATTTCAGGCGCAGGCGCCACGGCCTCGAGTTCCAGCAGGAAAGCCTCGGCGGATTCGTAGCGCTGTTCGGGGTCTTTGGCCATCAGCTTGTTGACGACGCCTTGCAGGTCGGCGTGGGCCGCCGGCAGCGGGGGCGTCTCGGCGTTCAGGTGTTTGGCCAGCAGCAACTCGAGCGACTCGGCGATGTAAGGCCTGCGCTGGGCCAGCATTTCGAACAGCATCACGCCCAGGCTGTAGAGGTCTGACTTGGCCGTCACCTTGCGGCCGGTGGCCTGCTCGGGGCTCATGTAATAGGGTGTGCCCACCACATCGCCGTGGTGGGTTTGCGTCAGGCCCATGTTTTGCGACTGCATGATGGACTTGGCGATGCCGAAATCGGCCAGCGCCACGCTGCCGTCGGCGCGCAGCATGACGTTTTCGGGCTTGATGTCGCGGTGCACGATGCCGTGCGCGTGGATGGCCGACAGGGCCTGGGCGACCTCGCGCGCGACCGTCAGCGCCTGCGGCCGTGTCAGGCTGGGGCCGAACAGGCTGCGCAGGTCGCCGCACTCGAAGTACTCCATCGCGATGTAGGCGTGTTCGTCGGTAAAACCCTGGTCGTAGATCTTGATGACGTGCGGATGGTCTATCTTGCAGAGCAGGGCGTACTCCTGGATAAAGCGCACCAGGTGCTCGGAAGCCTCCTTGCCGCGCGAATCCAGCACCTTGAGCACGATGGGCAGGCCGTCGGATTCGCGCTCGCTCAGGTAGACCTCGGTCATGCCGCCCGCGCCTATCTTGCGCGTGATGCGGTAGCCCTTGAGGCGCACCGGCTCGCTGCCGGCGTCGAAACGCAAATCCTTGAGCGCCGAGAGCTTGGAGTCCAGCGCGCCCTTGACGGCGCGCGCGGTGATGTCGGAATTGGCGCGCACCGCGTCGCTGATCTCGCGCGCGCGCTCGGTCAGGCTGGCCATGCCGTGGATCTTGTCTTCCATGGTGGTGACCAGGCCGGTGACCTCGGCCACGTCGATGGCCAGGTTCTTGCCCGGCACCACCAGCGAGGTGTGGGTTCCCGTCTGTATCCCGGTGCCGGCCAGGGCCAGGGCTTCCTCGCTGGCCATCACCGTCCAGCCCATCTCCTCGGACGCGCTTTCCAGGCGCGCGGCCAGGGTCACGGTTTCGCCCACGGGCGTGATTTCCTTGTTCTGCTGCGTGCCGAGCTGGCACAGCGTGACGGCGCCGCTGTGGATGCCCACGCCCATGGCAAAGGGCGGCAGGGCGCGCGCGCTGAAGCGTTCGTCGAGCCAGTCGCGGAATTCATGCGTGGCCAGCGCCATGGCCAGGGCGGCGGAAATCGCGCGCCGCGGGGCCGGCAGCGGCGAGCCGGTCATGGTGTCGGAAAACACGGCCATCAGGCCGTCGCCTATGAACTTGATGTGGCGGCCGCTGTTCTTGAGCACGGGCTCGGAGGCGCGTTCGAAGTACTCGGTGAGCAGCTGCGAGACTTCGGCGGCGCTGAGTTTTTCGGCGATGGAGGTGAAGTTGCGTATGCTGGCGACCAGCACGGTGGCGCTGGAGAGCTCCTCGGTCTGCGCCGTGGCCGGGATATCCATGGGGATGGAGTCGGGCTGGTCGCCGCTGATGCGGTGCGAAAAGGCCGCGCGCAGCCGCTGTTCGCCGGCCGCCACCTCGGAATCGATGGCTTCGCGCACACGCGCTTTTTTCTTGAGCTGGGCGTTCACCGCGTCCAGCAGTTCGGCGCGGCTGAAGGGCTTGGACAGGTAGTCGTCGGCGCCGGCCGTCATGCCGCGGCGCATGCTGTCGCGGTCGTCGAGCGCGGTGAGCAGCATGAAGGGGGTGTTGGCCAGTTCGCGGTCGGCGCGCACGGTGGCCAGCAGCTCGAAGCCGTTCATGCCGGGCATGCCGACGTCGGAGATGATCAAGTCGGGCCGGCTGGCATGGGCCAGCGCCAGGCCTTGCAGGCCGTCGGGCGCGGCGGCGGTCTCAAAGCCCTCAAGCTTGAGCAGGCGCACGATGTTGCTGCGGATGGCGTCGTCGTCTTCAACGATCAGGATCAGGGTCATGTCTATCCTCAGGAGATGGGCAGGCTGACCGTGAACCGGGTGCCCGCGCCTGGCGTACTCGCCACCTCGATTTTGCCGTGGTGCAGGTCGACCGCATGTTTCACGATGGCCAGGCCCAGGCCTGAGCCCTGGCGGTTGCCCACGTTGGAGCCCCGGTGGAAGCTCTCGAACAGGCGCGGAAGGTCCGACGCCGGTATGCCTATGCCCTCGTCGCCGACCTGCAGGACCAGCTCGTCGCCGGAAGGGGTTTGCCGGCGGTCCAGCGTCAGTACCACCACGCTGCCGGGGGCTGAATACTTGCAGGCGTTGGTCAGCAGGTTGGTGCAGATGTGGCGCACCAGCCGCTCGTCGAGCATGACCAGCTGCGAAAACGCATCGTGGCCGACCGGCGCCTCGAATTCGATGGCGTGCTGGCCGGCGTCGCTGGTATGCACCTCGGTCACCAGCTTGCGGCACAGCGCCGCGATGTCCAGCGGCCGCAGGTTGAGCCTGAGCTTGCCGGCATCGGCCTGGCCGACGGTCAGCATGTCCTCGAGCATGCCCTGCATGCGCTTTACCGCGACCACCAGGTCGGCCATGATGTCCTGGCGCTCGCGGTGCGTGATTTTTTCGCCGTAATGCTCGATGAGTTCGGCCGAGGAAAGAATCGTCGCCAGCGGCGTGCGGAATTCATGCGAGGCCATGGAGACGAAACGGGTCTTGAGTTCGCCGAGCTCGCGCTCGCGCACCAGCGCGCGGCGGGTTTCCTCGTCGGCCTCCTTGCGGCGCGTGATGTCCACATAGGTCCAGACCGAGCCGTCCTCGGGCCGGCTGCGGTCCAGCGCCGAGCCGTCCAGCTGCACCCAGATCAGCTCGCCGTTCTTGCGGCGCATGCGCGCCTCGGCCGAGAACAGACCGGTCTGCATGATCTGTGTGTAGGCCAGCGCACCCAGGTGTTCGAAGTCCTCGTCGCTCGGGTAGTGCACCCGGGTTTCCTGGCCCAGCAGCTCGGCCGGGCTGTAGCCCAGCATGGCGGCCAGCGTGCGGTTGAGCCACTGGTGGCGCCGCTCCTTCAGGAAGGTGACGCCGACGGCGGTGGTTTCCAGGATGGCTTCGCGCTGCACCAGCGCGCTCTTGAGTTCTTCGTCCAGCCGGCGCCGCTCGCTGATGTCGGACATCAACACCAGCAGGGCCGGCTCGCCGTCCCATTCGATGCGCGTGCCGTAAATGCTGGCCCAGCCGGTGCGCAGCGCGGGCGCCATGGCCTCGCGCGGCGGCGTGATGAAGCGGGCCTCGTAGGCATTGACCATGGTGCCCGACTGCATGAGCTCACGCCGCTGCTGCACCATCAGGCGGTCGTCGGGATGGATCAGGTGCATGGAGGGCAGGCCTATGAGCACGCCGCCGAACAGCGACTGCGCGCTGGCGTTGGCGAAGCGGACTATGCCTTTTTGCACCACCAGGATGGTGTCGTTGACGTTTTCCACCACGGCGCGGTAGCGCTCGGCGGCCGAGCGCGTCAGGGCTTCCAGCCTCTTGCGTTCGGTGACATCCTTCAGGAAAAAGAGATCCGCCGGCGCGCCCTCCCAGTCCACCAGCACGCCGTTGATTTCCACCCAGGAGACGGTGCCGTCGTCGCGCTGGAACCGCGCCTCAAAGGCCGGAACGACATTGCCGGCGGCACGCAGCTTGTGCTTGCCGGAAACAAAGTCGCGGTCTTGCGGATGGATGAACTCGATCATGGGCCGGTCGGCCATGGTCTCGGCCTGCGTGCCCAGCAGGGCCAGGCAGGGCGGGTTGGCGAAGCGCAGCAGGCCGTCCTGGCCGACGCAGATGTTTTCGGTCGCGAGGTCGACCATGGTCTGGTAGCGCGCCAGCGAGGCGCTCAGCTCGCGCGTGCGCAGCGCGACCCGGCGCTCGATTTCGGCTTCCATGGCATCTTCCTGGGTCGCGCCTCGCCCGTGGCCGGGTGCGGCCGTGGTGGCGGAAGAGCTTGGATGGGCCTGGGCGGGCATGGAAGATCGTGGTGCGCCGATGGGAAGCTGGGTCGATGGGGATCGGTGGAATGCGGGGCAGGGGAATGGGCAACCTTGCCACAACTCATTGCGGCGGTAAAGACAGGAAAACATGCGCGCCGCGCGACGCAAACCGGCTAGGCGGCGCGCGCAGGGTGCTTTCCTCTCGAATCCTCAGCCGCCGTGTTCGAGCGTGAAGCCCGCGTTGCGGTCCTGGCCCAGCAGGGCGACCATTTGCGGCAGGGCAGCCTGCAACCCGGCCTTGAGCGTGTGCGGCGGGTTGATGACAAACATCCCGCTCGCGGGGAGCCCCGGACGAACGACTTCACCGCTTGTATCTGTCGTTAATTTGCTTGATTTGACCGTTAAAGTGGCATTCAGCCAGCTGCGGCTGCTTTTGACGGCCAGGGTTTTGAGTTTGCGCGGCAAATCGTGCGCTTCGGGCCGTGGAATGATGGGGTACCAGACCACATAGGTGCCGGTGGCAAAACGCTTGAGGGCGTCGGCCATGCAGGCCGCCACGCGGCCGTAGTCGCTCTTCATTTCGTAGCTGGGATCGCAGAGCACCATGGCCCGGCGGGCCGGCGGCGGCAAAAAGGTTTTCAGGGCTTCAAAGCCGTCTTCACGGGCAACCGCCACCTGGCGGCCCACGCCCAGCTGTTCGATGTTGCCGGAAAGCGACTTGAAATCGGTGGGATGCAGCTCGAACAGCTTGAGCTTGTCGCGTCCGCTCAGGAATTGCTGCTCGATAAAGGGCGAGCCCGGGTAAATCTTGAGGTGGGCGATGTCGCCGGTTTCGGCGAACTGCGGGTTCAGGCCGCGCAGCAGGTCAACATAGTCCTGCAGCAGCGGTGCCAAAGCCGCTGGCGCTACGGTTTTAGGAGCGGCTGGCGCCTTTTTGGCGGGGGCGGGAGCCGCTTTGGGCTCGGACAGCAGGCGGAAAATGCCTTCCTGGGCTTCGCCGCTGGTTTCGGTGTAATCGCCGTCCAGCCGGTACAGGCCCGCGCCCGCGTGGGTGTCGATCACGGTCAGCGCCGTGTCCTTCTGGGTCAGGTACTTCATCAACGCGATCAGCGTGGTGTGCTTGAGCACGTCGGCGTGGTTGCCTGCGTGAAAGGCGTGGCGATAGGAAAACATGGCCTATCCTACCTTCTTGCCGGGGAGAAATGCCTCAAAAACGGCCGAATATTGACGCAAGTCCTTGATTTTTCATATAATCGTGGGCTCTGCAGCGCTTAGTGGTTCCGCGGCAGGGCTAGCAAATACTGCCTAAGAGGTTCTCATCAGAAGAACACCGACCGCAGAAAAGAACCCGACAAACCATTTTTTCGAAAGAAAACTCATGAAAACGTTCAGCGCAAAACCCGCTGACGTGACGCACGAGTGGTTTGTGATTGACGCGACCGACAAGGTCCTCGGACGAGTAGCCAGCGAAGTTGCTCTCCGTTTGCGCGGCAAACACAAGGCCATTTACACGCCTCACGTCGATACCGGTGACTTCATCGTCATCATCAACGCAGCCCAGCTGCGCGTCACCGGCGCCAAGTCGACCGACAAGATCTACTATCGCCATTCCGGATATCCAGGCGGCATCACTGCCACCAACTTCCGCGACATGCAAGCCAAGCACCCCGGCCGCGCTTTGGAAAAAGCCGTCAAGGGCATGCTGCCCAAGGGCCCGCTCGGCTACGCCATGATCAAGAAACTCAAGGTGTACGGTGGTGCAGAGCACCCGCATGCCGCCCAACAGCCCAAAGTGCTGGACATCTAAGGAGCCATTGATGATTGGTGAATGGAACAATGGCACCGGCCGTCGCAAATCCAGCGTCGCCCGTGTGTTTATCAAAAAAGGCACCGGCAAGATCACGATCAACGATCGTGACATCCAGGTGTTCTTCGGTCGTGAAACCTCGATCATGATCTGCCGCCAGCCCCTGTTTCTGACGAACCACGTCGAGACGTTTGACATCATGGTCAACGTCCACGGCGGCGGCGAGTCCGGCCAGGCCGGCGCGGTGCGCCACGGTATCACCCGCGCGCTGATCGATTACGACGCAACGCTGAAGCCGGCCCTGAGCCAGGCCGGCTTTGTGACGCGCGATGCACGTGAAGTCGAACGTAAAAAAGTCGGTTTCCGTTCTGCTCGCCGCCGCAAGCAGTTCAGCAAGCGCTAATCCGCTTCATCCCCAAAAAAGCCGCCTGGTTTGCACCAGGCGGCTTTTTTTATGGCCCACGCGGTTTCTTTGCTTGTTTCATCTGTCTGCTGGCCCTGAAGGCGTGTGGACGGGTAAAACACCCGGATGCAAACCCTTACCTCGGTTTGCCGGGTTAATACTCGATGCGGGCCCCGTCTGCGTGCACAATGCACTCCCGAACCGAAAACCGCAGGGCCCTCCTTGAAATTTCGCCTGTTTCGCCGCCGCCTGACCATCAGTTCCCCGCGCATGTCGGTGCGCAGCTCGCTCCCCTGGCCACTGCGCTGGATTGCCGGCGCCCTGATGCTGGGGTTTTCCGGCGCCATTGCGTTGTGGGCCTTTGAGTTCGGCAAGGGCATCACCGGCACCGACAGCGGCGCCAAGGAGGAACTGGTCCTGCTGCGGCAGGAAGTGGCCAACCTGCGCTCGGAGCGTGACAAGGCCCAGTCCATTGCCAACACCTCCGGCAGCCTGCTGACGGCCGAAAAAGCCGCCCAGGAAAAAATGATGAGCCAGATCAGGCAGCTGGAGGCGGACAACCGCAGCCTGCGCGACGACCTGGGGTTTTTTGAGCGGCTGCTGCCGGCCGGCAGCGCCGAGGTGGCCAGCATACGCAGCCTGCAGGCCGAAAAGCTGTCCGACACCCAGCTCAGGTGGCAGGTGCTGGTCATCCAGGCCGAGAAATCTGCCCCGAATTTCAACGGAAAACTGGACCTGACCGTCCATGGAACCCAGGCCGGCAAGCCCTGGAGCATGACTTTGCCCGGAGGTCCGCAAACTTTACAGTTCAAACAGTACCGGCGTGTGGAAGGTGTCCTCGACTTGCCACCCCAAGCCGTGGTACAAACTGTTACAGCTAAGGTCATCGAAGGAACAACGGTCAGATCCGCCCAGACCTTTAAGCTTTGAATTTCCCCCCGCCATCCCGCCCACCGCCACACCGACCCAGCACAGGAATCTTGTATGTTTGGAAAAAAGAAACAGCCGCCCATCAAAAGCCTGATTGCCCAGGGCAGCTGTATTGAAGGCAACCTGAAATTCACCGACGGCCTGCGCATAGACGGCGAGGTCATAGGCGACATCCGCGCCGCCGAAGGCGGCTCCAGCATCCTGGTGATCAGCGAATCCGCCACCGTGACCGGCTACATCCACGCCGACCACGTCATCATCAACGGCCGTGTCATGGGGCCCGTCCATGCTTCCGAGCTGCTGGAGCTGCAGCCCAAAGCCAAGATCGAGGGCGACGTCTCCTACAAGGCGCTTGAAATGCACCAGGGTGCCGTCATCTTTGGACAGTTGCGTCCCACCACACACCCCGAGCTGGAAGAAAAGCCCACGCTCAAGCTGGCGGCCAACAATATCTGAGCCAATGGGCTCAATTTGGCGAGTAAGCGCTCACAAGTAGAGCGATGCGGCCTAACACGTATGGGCGTTATGGTTGATTGAATTGCTGTACTATTTGCCCATCAGCGCCGCCAGAGCCTGAGCCCTGAATTGCGGACGCTGTTCGCCCTGATGATCAATTGGAGTTCCCCATGAGTGCCGTAGCCGAAAATATCCAGACCGACATGCCCGCGCCCTTTGTCTTCACCGACAGCGCCGCGTCCAAGGTGGCCGAGCTGATCGCCGAGGAAGGCAATCCCGACCTCAAGCTGCGTGTGTTCGTGCAGGGCGGCGGCTGCTCCGGCTTCCAGTATGGTTTCACCTTCGATGAAATCACCAACGAAGACGACACCACCATGACCAAGAACGGTGTGTCCCTGCTGATCGACGCCATGAGCTACCAGTACCTGGTAGGCGCCGAGATCGACTACAAGGACGACCTTGAAGGCGCCCAGTTCGTCATCAAGAACCCCAACGCCACCAGCACCTGCGGCTGCGGCTCCAGCTTCTCGGCCTGAGGCGCTTTCCAACGCTCCCGCTTTAAAAGCCGCCCTCGAGGCGGCTTTTTGCTGCCCGGCGATTTCCTTGCTTTGTTCCATGCGGTGAACCAAGTCCGCTATTTCCCCTCTCTCATCCATGCAGGCAGAAGAAAAATCATTGCGCGTGCTGCTCTGGCTGGTGGCCATAGGCTTCTTCATGCAGACCCTGGACGCCACCATCGTCAACACCACCTTGCCGGCCATGGCCCGCAGTTTTGGCGAAAGCCCTTTGCGCATGCAGTCGGTGGTGGTGGCCTATTCCCTCACCATGGCCATGCTGATCCCCGCTTCGGGCTGGATCGCCGACCGCTTCGGCACGCGCCGTGTGTACGTGGGCGCGATTTCCTTGTTTGTCATCGGCTCCATTGCCTGCGCAATGTCCGGCAACCTGGTGCAGCTGGTGGCCGCGCGCGTGGTGCAGGGCATGGGCGGGGCGCTGCTGCTGCCGGTGGGCCGGCTGGCCGTGCTGCGCGCTTTTCCGCGCGAGCGCTTTTTGCAGGCCATGAGCTTTATCGCGATTCCGGGCCTGGTCGGCCCGCTGATAGGCCCCACCCTGGGCGGCTGGCTGGTCGAGGTGGCCACCTGGCACTGGGTGTTTCTGATCAATATCCCGGTGGGGCTGCTGGGCGCGGTGGCGACCGTGTTCTATATGCAGGACAACCCTAAGCCGCAAATGCCGCGCTTTGACCTGCCGGGCTATCTCTTCCTGGCCTTCGGCATGGTGGCTGTCTCGCTCGCGGTTGACGGGCTGTCGGGCCTGGGTCTGAAGCAGGCCGGTGTGCTGGTGCTGCTGGTGTTCGGCCTGGCCAGCCTCACCGCCTACTGGTTGCACGCCGCCAGGCGGCCCGACCCGCTGTTTTCGCCCAGGCTGTTTTCGATTCCCACGCTCAGCATAGGCTTGCTGGGCAATTTGTTCTCGCGCCTGGGCAGCTCGTGCATGCCCTTCCTGGTGCCGCTGCTGCTGCAGGTCAGCCTTGACTACTCACCGCTGCAGGCCGGCATGATGATGGTGCCGGTCGCCGTGGCCAGCATGTTGGTGAAGCGTGTCACCACGCCGCTGATCACGCGCTATGGCTATCGCCGCGTGCTGGTAACCAACACCGCGCTGGTGGGTTTCACCATGGCCAGCTTCGCGCTGGTCACGCCGGCCCAGCCGCTGTGGCTGCACATCGTGCAACTGGCCTGCTTCGGCGCGGTCAACTCCATGCAGTTCACCGCGATGAACACGGTGACCCTGCGCGACCTTGACAGCACCATGGCCAGCAGCGGCAACAGCCTGCTGTCCATGGTGCAGATGCTGGCCATGAGCATGGGCGTGGCCGCCGCCGGCGCGGTGCTGGCCGCTTTCACGGGCTTTTTCGGCACCGGTGAAGCGCAGCAAACCCTGCACGCCTTCCAGGCGACCTTTGCCGCGATGGGGCTGATCACGCTGGCCTCGGCGGGAATCTTCTGGCAGCTCTCGCCGCAGGTGAGGGTGGTGAAGAAGGCTGAAGCTTCAGAGGCTTCGGGTCAGGGGTAGGTTGGCCGGGTCTTGCTCCGGCCTTGCGCG
>Ga0102590_1002849_pt2 | contig 11028 bp, 15 predicted proteins | sample AraplaMF_Col_mMF_FD_76859 | JGI IMG/M metagenome (GOLD analysis project Ga0102590, IMG submission 76859) | Arabidopsis root microbial communities from the University of North Carolina, USA - plate scrape MF_Col_mMF | ecosystem: Host-associated > Plants > Roots > Endosphere | place: USA...
ATTATTACGGCCTGCCGCGCGAGCAGATGCTGGGCAGGACGCCCGAGGAAGTCTTTCCGGCGGATGTCGCCCGCATTGTCAACGAACAGGACCGCCGGGTCGTTGCCAGCGGTATGCCGATGTTCCTCGAGGAGCATCTGCTCGAGGTCGGCGTCAAGGGGCACGACCGCGTCATCAACTCACGCAAGATGCTGATCACGGACGCCGCGGGGGAGCCGCAATATCTGGTCGGCGTGATCGAGGACGTCACCGAGCGCATCACCACCCAGGAACGCATCAGCCACCTCGCACATCACGATGCGCTGACCGACCTGCCCAACAGAAGCGCATTCAATGCGGCACTGAGCGAGCGGCTGGAACGTGCCCAGGAGGCGTCGACCAGCTTTGCGGTGCTCAGCCTCGATCTCGATCGCTTCAAGGAAGTGAACGACGTGTTCGGCCATCCCGTCGGCGACATGTTGATGCGGGCAGCAGCCGGACGCCTTTCCGAGGAAGCCGACGGCGGCTTCGTCGCCCGTATCGGCGGCGACGAGTTCATGATCCTGATGCCGGACGATGTCTGCCGCGAAGAGGTGCTGGCGCTCGGCGAACGCCTGGTCGAGGCGATCGGCAACGAACTCGAGGTCGACGATTATCTCCCCCATGTCGGCTTGAGCGTAGGTATCGCGATCTATCCGGATGACGGCGTGGACGCGGTGACGCTGCTCGCCAATGCCGATTCGGCGCTCTACCGCGCCAAGCGCGAGGGCCGGGGCCGGGTCTGCTTCTTCGAATCCGAGATGGACCGCGAGCTGCGCGACCGCAGGCTGCTCTTGCACGATCTCCGGCAGGCGGTGGAGCAGAACCAGCTCCTCGTCTACTTCCAGCCGCAGGCGCGGATGGACGGCGAGATCATCGGTTTCGAGGCGCTGGTGCGCTGGAACCACCCGACCCGCGGCTTCGTGCCGCCGGACCAGTTCATTCCGCTCGCCGAGGAGAATGGACTGATCATCCGGATCGGTGAATGGGTCTTGCGCGAGGCGTGCCGCGAGGCGGCGTCCTGGCCGCGGCCGTTGCAGGTCGCGGTCAATCTGTCGCCGGTCCAGTTCCAGGCCGGCGACCTCGAACGTTCGATCCACCAGATCCTGCTGGAGACGGGGCTGGCGCCCACGCGGCTCGAGGTCGAGATCACCGAGGGCGTTCTGATCGGCGATTTCACCCGCGCGCTCACCCTGCTGCGGCGGCTGAAGGCGCTCGGCATCCGGATCGCGATGGACGATTTCGGCACCGGCTATTCTTCGCTGTCCTATCTCCAGTCGTTCCCGTTCGACAAGATCAAGATCGACCGTAGCTTCATCTCCGATCTCGAAGCGACGCCGCAATCGGCCGAGATCGTCCGCGCGGTCTTGAGCCTTGCGCACGCCTTGAAGATTCCGGTGGTCGCGGAAGGTGTGGAGACCGAAGCGCAGCGGGTGTTCCTCGCGCGCGAGGCCTGCGAGGAGATGCAGGGCTATCTCATTGGCCGGCCTGAACCGATCGAACGGTATCTCGATCTGATCGGGGTCACCGTGGAACAGCGCCTTTCCGCTTAGCCAGCGCCATGTCTGACGAGACCGGTTCCTCGGTGCGATAGGAACCAACGCCCCTCTGCGCATTTCTCCAAAGTCGATCGCGGTCGGGCGCGCTGCGCATACAGCAAATGTTTTGCACAACCGCCATCCGGCTGACGTAAATAAGGGCCATAAGGCCTGTGAATGCGAGGGAGGCTCTCATGGAGAACGTACGTCGCTACCGGGCGCTGGCGTCCCTCTGTCGTCAGCAGGCGGCCTACCGGCCGCTGCAGAACTGGGAACTTCTTGGCCAGGCCGAACATTTCGAACATCTCGCCGAAATCGCGCTGAAAGCGCATTTCGACGCGTGCAATGCCCAGCGCGAAGATGACGCCGCAGCAGCCGCAGTCTGGGAGACGCCCGTAGCAGCGTGAAGACGCCCGACATGCGAGCGATCAGAGCAGGCCGCGGCTCTCCGCGCTATCGAGTTCGTCCATGAGCACCTTGTCGTCATAGCGCGCGAGCGAGAGCACGTCCGCAAAGGCTGGCGAGGGCGCGCCGACCACGGCACGCGCGCAAAGATCGCCAGCGGCACAGGCCGACATGGTTCCATAGCCCGACAAGGCGGCTGTCAGGAAGACGCCCGGGGTCTTGGCCGCGCCAATCAGAGGCCAGTTTTCCTTCGTCATGGGATAGTAGCCGCCGTAATGCACCCGGTCGCGCGGAAGCGCACCGAGATATTGCCTGAGTGCGGGCTGGAGCCGGCTTGCGGCGCGAAGCACGATCTCCGGGAAAGAGGGATTCAGTTCGGGTTCCCGCGTGGGTTCGGACGGCTCCGAATTGAAGGCCCAGCCAAGCTTGATCCATTGACCGTGATCGCCTCCGTCGGGTCGGCAGTGAATGCCGCCCGGCATCGGTTCCAGCAACCGGGCCAACTCGGGGGCCGCGGCCAGCGCCTCGCGCTCCTCAGGAGACCAAGCGAGCGTCTGACCGTCGAGATCGATCGCAAATGGCATCTTGCGGTCCACCACGCGATTGCGATCGACGAACGCGATCTTCTGCTGAAGCACGTTCTGCATCGGCAGCTTTTCGCCATGCATCGCTGCAACGTACGCAGCAAAGGGGCCCGCTGCATTGACGATGATATCGGCCTTGATCGTCTGGTGCGCGCCGTCGACGACGACATCAACCAGGAACCGGTCGGCCTTGGCGATGCCGACCACCCGCGCCTGCTGAAACTGCGCACCGAGTGGGCGCATCGTTTCCAGCATGTACTGTCCGAGCTGCTGACCGCTGATGTCGCCGGCCCTGCGGATGTGAAGCGCGGTGGCGACCTCCTTGTCGAACGCCGGATAGGTACGCTGGATCAGGTCCCGGCCAAGCAGCACATCGACGCCGTCGGGCGCGGTTTGCCAGTCTGCCGACAGCGGGGCCGCATAGTTCTGGCTCGTGCCCTCGTGTTGGCGGATCAGCTTCGAGGCTGAAGCGCCGTAGCCGGTATGCAACTGCCGCAGCAGCTCTTCCGGTTTCTCTTCGCGCGTCACGAGCAGATACCCGCGCCGCGTCATGTGGATGCGGTTGTCCGTGCGGCGCGCGATATCCTCCATCAGGTCCGTGCTGTGATCGGTGAATGCGGCCATGGTCGGATGCGGCCACCAGTTGCGATAGTTCTCGCCCGACTGAGCTGATGTCAGCGCCATCGGCTGCCCCTCATCCACGATCAAGAGGCGCGAGCGCTTGTGCTCGACGGCGAGGTAATAGGCCGTGGCAAGACCCGCCATGCCCGCGCCGATAACCAGGATCTCAACGTCGTTCGTCTTCAAGCGTACTCTCCTCAACCCGGTGGGGCCGATCGGCTTTCACATTCAGCCGGCCGTGTCCCGCGATGCGTGACGCTGTGCAGATCGCAGCGTCTTCTGGGTCTGCACGATGTGCTCGCGCAGCAAGCGCACGGCTTTCTCGACTTCGCCGTCGCGGCAGAATTCCAGCAATTGATAGTGCTCGCGCTGCGGCCGGTCCTTGCCGGTGGCGCGTGAGACCAGCGCACGCGTGAAGCGGCCGACGTGGCCGTAATTGGCCTCGATCATCGCAAGCAGGCGCGGACGATTGCAGGGCGCATAAAGCGATTTGTGGAAGCGCCAGTTGAACGCGCCCCATTTTTCTGGATCCGGCTCCTCGTCGTAGGAGCGGAGGATCGCCCTGGCATCGTCCAGGTCGATGTCGCCCATCGCGGGGATCGCGAGGCGTAGCGCGTGGCATTCGAGCGCGATGCGAATCTCGAGCAGCTCCACGACTTCGTCGATGGAAAGATCCGAGACGACGGCCCCGCGATTGGGCAGGAATGTCACAAAACCCTCGGCCTCCAATTGCCGCAGCGCCTCTCTGACGGGGATGCGGCTGGTTCCGAATTTCTCGGCCAACTCGTCCTGCCGGAGCTGAAGGCCGGGGGCGAACTCACCCGCGCTGATCGCGCGGCGCAACGCCTCGCGAACGGTGTCCGGCGTGGAGCCGTGACTGCCGCCGATCCGTTGCTTTGCCACATCTCCCGATTTCATCCGGCCTCTCGTCCCATCTGAGTCAAGACAGATTGTATAAAATCAGTTTGCTGATTATGCAATCGTGTGTATAAAATATTGAATGATTGTATCCGTTTGAGGAGTAGCGCCATGAAGAGGCTGTTGTATTCGCTCATGTTTCTGACCGCGGTCGCAAGTCATGCATTCGCGCAAGCCCCTGGCGGGACGTTGGCGAAGATCAAGGATGCCGGCGAGATCCGCCTTGGCCATCGCGATGTCTCTGTGCCGTTCTCCTATCTCGACGACAGTCAGAAGCCGGTCGGCTTCGCGATGGATCTCTGCGCGCGGATCGTCGATGCGGTGAAGGACGAGTTGAAGCTCCCGGCGCTTCGGACCAAGCTGCAGCCGATCCAGCTCAGTACGCAAATCCCGCTGATCGAGAACGGCACCATCGACATCGTCTGCGGTCCCGCCACCAACACGCTGGAGCGTCAGAAGGTGGTGGCGTTCAGCAACACCATCTTTGTTTCGAGCATTCGCGCCGTGGTCCGAAGGGATGCGCCGATCAAGATGTTCGAGGATCTCAAAGACAGGCCGGTCGCGCTGACCACCGGCTCTACGTCGATTACCCTGCTACTGGCACGCAGCCAGGAGAAGAAGTTTGAGGTCAAGCAGGTGCTGTCGCCGGACCACGCCGCGTCGTTCCTTGCGCTCACGACCGGCCGCAGCGACGCCTTTGTCATGGACGACATCCTGCTCGCTGGCCTCGTCGCCAACAGCCAGGCGCCGGACAGCTGGAGGATCATCGACGACAGCCTGCGTACCGAGCCTTACGGGCTGATCATCCGCAAGGGCGATCCGGAGTTCAAGGCTCTGGTCGACAAGACTCTGGTCGCCACGATGAGGAGCGGCCAGTTCGCAGAACTCTACGCGAAATGGTTCACGAACCCCATTCCTCCGAAGAACGTGAACCTGAACTTCCCGATGCCTGCGCCGCTGAAGGATGCGGTTGCCAATCCGAACGACAAGGGCGTGTAATCGGGTTTGCTGCGATGCTCCGCAATCAATGCGACATCAGCGTCGGGACCGTCATGGCTTCGAGCATGGCGCGGGTGACGCCGCCGAGCAGGCGTTCCTGCAATCGCGAATGGCCATAGCCGCCCATCACGAGGAGATCGAGGCTCTCGTCGGCCGCCAGGGACAGGATGGTCGGTTGAATGTCGGCGCGCGCGGCCGACAGGCTGGCCGTGCGAGTCGACAATCCGCGTCGGCCAAGATGCTTTGCCAAATTGCGCGCCGAGACGTCGTCGGGAACCGCGTCGGCCTCGTTGATAGTGATGATCACGATCTCCTCGGCCCGAGCCATGAACGGTGCGGCATCGCGCATAGCACGGGCGGCGAGGCGGCTGCCGTCCCAGCAAATGCCGATTCGTTTCGGTTTGAATGCGCCACGGAAATTGTACGGCAGGAACAGCACAGGGCCGCCCGCCTGGAAAAGGATCTCGCTGGGCACGTCGTTGTCGAATGAGCCTTGCGCTGGTTCGGGCTGTAGCACGATGCTGAGATCGTGCAGCCGCGCCATCTCGCCGAGCAAGGCGGCTGCATCCGCCGGGATCGCGCCGAGTGGGTGGCATGCAAAGGAAAGACCGGCGTTCGCGGCTTCGGTCTTGAACACCGTCAGCGCCGCTTCGGCCCGCTCCACCGCGCGCTCGCGTTCCATCTCGAACACCGCTGCCACTGCGGCGCCGCCTTCCATCACGTAAGCCGTGCTGGTTGCGACATAGCCGACAGCGACGGCGTCGACATGGGCGTTGAGCTGCGCGGCCAGCGAAATCGATCCGTCGATCACGGGGCGCATGGGGCGTTCGGTTGGGACGTGAACGAGAATGTCTTTGTACATGGCGCGCCTCCGATGGACTTCATCCTGTGGCTACAGTCTGGCACTTCGCGCGGGGCCTGTGTTGAGCTGCATCAAATCTGCAACTGCGACTTCTGGCCGTGCCGCCGGTCGCAGCAACTTTGCCAAGATTTAATCGGGTGGACGGGACCCGGTAAGGTGACGATGTCCATGTTGGGTCCAAGGCGACTTACCCAACATGGACATTTCGACATGAACGACCGCGTCAATTCCGACACCAACTCGTCCCGCACGATCCTGAAGCCGCGCCGGCTTGCGCTGCTCGGCACCGTGGCCGCGCTTGGCGTGGCCGTGCTCGCCAGTTCTCCCGGCTCTTCGCCGCTCGGGATGGCCTCCTTCATCGCACCGGCGCAGGCCGCCGAGGCTGCCGCGACGCCGCCGGGCTTCGGCGATCTCGTCAGCAAGGTCAAACCCGCCGTCATCTCGGTGCGAGTCAAGATCGACCAGGACAACGACAAGAGCGCAATGCTGCAGCAGAACCGGATGGACTCCGACGAGGATTCGCCGCTCGACCAGTTCTCCCGGCAGTTCGGCTTCCGTGGCCCGGGCGGCATGAACGGCATGCCGCGTCAGCGCCACCAGACGATCACGGGTGAAGGATCCGGTTTCTTCATCTCCGCCGATGGCTATGCCGTGACCAACAACCACGTCGTCGACCACGCCGAGTCGGTGCAGGTGACGATGGACGACGGCACGGTCTACACCGCGAAGGTGGTCGGCACCGATCCCAAGACCGATCTCGCGCTGATCAAGGTCGATGGCAAGAAGGACTTTCCGTTCGTCAAATTCTCCGACCAGAAGCCGCGGATCGGCGACTGGGTGGTCGCGGTCGGCAATCCCTTCGGCCTTGGCGGCACCGTGACCGCCGGCATTGTCTCGGCCAGCGGCCGCGACATCGGCAATGGTCCCTATGACGATTTCATCCAGATCGACGCGCCGATCAACAAGGGCAATTCCGGCGGTCCGGCCTTCGACATGAGCGGCAACGTGATCGGCGTGAACACCGCGATCTTCTCGCCGTCGGGCGGTTCGGTCGGCATCGGCTTCGACATTCCGGCCTCGACTGCAAAACTCGTCGTCGCGCAGTTGAAGGACAAGGGCGTGGTGACGCGCGGCTGGCTCGGTGTGCAGGTGCAGCCGGTGACTGCTGACATTGCCGACAGCCTCGGTCTCAAGGAGGCGCGCGGCGCGATCGTCGACACTCCGCAGGATGGAAGTCCGGCGGCGAAGGCGGGCATCGAGGCGGGTGATGTCATCACCGCCGTCAACGGAACGGCCACCAAGGACTCCCGTGATCTCGCCCGCACCATCGCCACCTTGGCGCCGGGGAGCTCGGTGAAGCTCGATGTCTTCCACAAGGGGGACAGCAAGACCGTGACGTTGGCGCTTGGCGAGTTGCCGAACGAGCAGCACGCCAAGTCCGGTGAGGGCAAGGCGCAGCCCGGCGCCGGCACACCGCGCCTCGGGCTCAGCCTGGCTCCGGCCGGCGACGTCCAGGGCGCGGGCCAGAAGGGGGTCGTCGTTACCGAGGTCGATCCGCAGGGCCCGGCCGCGCAACGTGGCATCCAGACCGGCGACGTCATCCTCAATGTCGGCGGCAAGCCCGTCGCCAATGTCGGCGAGGTCCGGTCCGAGCTGGCGCAGGCCAAATCGTCCGGCAAGAACAGCGTGCTGTTGCAGGTGAAGAGCGCAGAGGCGACCCGGTTCGTCGCGGTGCCGCTGGCGTAAGGTCGAGCTCATCCGGCGCAAACGCCAAAAGGCGGCCTTCGGGCCGCCTTTTCTCGTTCGCATCCGAGATACCCACAGGCCGCCGATAACATTCTCGTTAACGGCAGCAATGATGACGGGTTCGTCCGAAAAAGCCGCGTTCGCTCGTCACTGTCCGGAGGTGCGTGTTGCGCTTTGGCGCCAATGACGGCGCCAGGGCAAAGGACGGAGTAGAACTCCGGGCGTCGGGCCGTCTTGTGGAACCTGACGTTTGCATTTGATCGGTGCCGACATGGATCGATTGAAGCTCTCGCTGAGGTGTGCGCTGTTAGGAGCGCTGATCGTGATGACGAGCGAAAGCGCCTTCGGGCGCGACGATGGCCGCTACGCCAACTCAGCCTTGAAACCCTGGTTCGACAGCCTTCGCAGCCATCTCGGCCCGTGCTGCTCGGATGCAGACGGATTTGCGGTGTCCGATCCCGATTGGGAATCGCATGACGGACACTATCGCGTGCGGCTCGACGGGCAGTGGGTCGACGTGCCGGACGAGGCCGTCATCACCGAGCCGAACCGTGCCGGCCGCACCATGGTGTGGCCAGTCAAAACCGCGTTCGGGATATCGATCCGCTGCTTCATGCCGGGCAGCATGATCTGACGCTGCGTCACCGTTTGCTGGATTTGCGCTTCGCGCTCTTCTTCGCCTTCTTGGTTGTCTTGCTTGCCGTTTTCTTGGTCGTCTTTCGCTTCGACGCCTTCTTCGGGACTTTCTTGCCCTTGGCGCGTGCTTCCGACAGGGCGATTGCAATCGCCTGCTTGCGGCTCTTCACCCGTCCACCGCGGCCGCCTGGGCCGCTTTTCGCGGTGCCCTTCTTGTAACGACGCATTTCGCGCTCGACATCATCGCCGGCGCTGCGGGAATAGCGGCGTTTCGTTGCCTTACGTGCCATCGACTCTCTCCCTTGGCATCGGGAAAGAACCGTATCGCTGACGCAACGTTCCAGGCGCGAGGGCGCGCCTCAGAACGAGTTCGCCAGCTCGATCTCCGCCTCGAGCACCTGGATGCGGCGCGCCGCCTCGGCGGAGGACAGATCCCGATTGTATTGCCCGGGTTGATAGGCCTCCTCGCTCAGCCGCTTCAATCTCAGGCCTTGCGCCCGCGTCATCTGCTCCGCGAGGAAAGCCCTGGCGTCATATATACCCTGAACCTGCATCTGACTCTCCGTTCTGGAATCTCGGCTTGACTATATGTTCTTATTTTGTTCTAACAAGCCATGGACAACAGAATTAATGAAATTAGACGTAAAATCAGTGCCTTGAGGCTAGCAATGGCCGATATCGAGGCGTCGGTGCGCGACCTCGTCAATCGCGATCGCGACTGCACGGAAAAGGCCCTGGCGCAGATGGATCTGCGCCGGAACATCACCTTGCTGATCGGCGACTGGAAGGCTGCCGGCGGCGGTGATGTCCTGCCTGACGTCCGCGACCGGGTGCGCCTTCGTCCCGTCAAGACAGCCAGCAATCCCCTGCGTGTGATCGCGCGCCGCTGAAAGCTTTGGGAGCGTGCGATGGAGGAAGACCCGGACGCGTACCGGATTCTAAAACTGCGCGCCGAGATTCTCGAGCTCGGCTCAGCCATCCGGCAATTGCAGCGTGCGGGCCTCGACGATGCCGCAGCCCAGCTCCTGATCGCACGCAAGCGTGCGCAGCTCGATCACCTCGTAAAGACAAGCTCCGCAGTCGATCGTCCTGGCGATCATTGATATGCCGTCCGCGAACCCAATTGATCGTCGAAGCAAAAAGCCCCGCGTCACCGCGGGGCTCAGTGATTGCCTCGTCTTCTGGCACTCACTTGCTGTTGGTGGTGCCCTTGTTGTTCGTCATGGTGCCGCCCTGATCGGAACCGGGGCCGGAGCCGCCTTGGCCGGAAGGATCGGCGCCCTTGGATTTCGTGTTCGCGCCTGTCGTCTGCGACGACTGGGTCGCGGATTCGTGCTTGGCCTTGTGCGACTTCGCCTGCGCGGCGAACGGGGCGGCGGCGACGCCGGTGGCCAGCATCACGGCGAGAGCGAGCTTGGTGGTCTTCATGCGCGGGAACTCCCTGAGTTGAATTGACGCAGGCAGCCAACCGCCATTCATCGCGGGGGTTCCGATTGAACGGGCCCATACGCTTCACGCGCGCTTCAAAATTCCTTGTCCTCGACGATCATGAACACGATTCCCGTGAGCGTCGCGCCGATCGCGAAGGTGGTCACCAGCGTGACGACGAAGACGACGGTCGCGGACCTTCCGCCGTGGCTCAACAAGTTCCCGACCGCCGGGTTCGACAGGATGAGAGCAAGACTGAAGGCGAGGCCGAGCGCGGCGCCCATGAGCGCATGCGTCATCAGCCTGATAATGCCAGTGGAAGAGATGAGGCTCGGCGACTTCTTTGGGCGCATGGACCGCCTCTGAATATGGCGAAAAAACGCGAGTGATGATTGCGGGTTCCATTCTGATCAAAGATTTGTCATGCGCCGCTTCATCCGACGTTCATGCCTGTCTTGCGAGGATGAACCCCATCAACACGACACGGGAACTCCGATATGGGTAAGGTCGTCTTTCTCTATCGCTCGCTCGCCTATCGCAACGCGGCCGCGGACATGCTGCGCAAGGCACGCACGTTGCCGCGCGGCGCCGAGCGGAGCGCAGCCCGACGCTACGCGCGGGCGCTGCGCGATCTCTCGCAAACGGAAGCATGGCTGGAAGGACGTCTGGCTGACGAGTCTCGGCCGATGACGCGTATCAGGGTCGTCGCGTCGCGCTAACCTGAAGCCCGCTGAAGAGCCTCGGAGCGAACCGGGTCGAACTTTCCCGCGCTGGTCGGCGCTGCACCCTTTAGCGTCAGCGGCACCTCGAGGCGGCACAACAGGCCTTCGGGCCGCCAGTTGAACTCCGCCTGTCCGCCGAGCTGGGATTCGACGCTGGCAAGAAGGCTCCGTGTGCCGAAGCCGCGGGACTTCGGCGGCCCGACCAGCGGACCGCCGGTCTCGTCCCAGGTCAATGTCAGGTGGTCGTCCTCGACCTGCCAGCCGATCGCAAGCCGACCCGACCGCGCCGACAACGCGCCGTACTTCGCCGAGTTGGTGAAAAGCTCGTGCAGGGCCAGCGCCAGCGTCTGCGCGGTCGCCGGCAGCAACTGAACCTCGGGACCCGCCAGCTTGATCTGGCCTCCGAGCGAATAGGGTGCAAGTTCCTCCTCGATCAGCTTGGAGAGCTCCGCGCCTTGCCAGCTCGACAGCGACAGGATCGTGTGGACGCGCGCCAGCGCATTGATGCGTCCCTCGACGGCATTGACGTAAGCCTTGACCTCGTCGGCACG
>Ga0102590_1004810_pt1 | contig 11021 bp, 7 predicted proteins | sample AraplaMF_Col_mMF_FD_76859 | JGI IMG/M metagenome (GOLD analysis project Ga0102590, IMG submission 76859) | Arabidopsis root microbial communities from the University of North Carolina, USA - plate scrape MF_Col_mMF | ecosystem: Host-associated > Plants > Roots > Endosphere | place: USA...
GCAATGGGCCGACTGGTGCTTCTGCCTTGTCCGTACAGATACCACGAAGAAGCATGAGGGCATAAGTTTCGTCCTCATCAACATGCACCAGCCGGGGGTGGAGACGCGGCCGATCAAGCTGATCGCCGGGTCGTCGCCGTTCTGCGAGACCTTCTTCACCGACGCCCGCGCGGAAAAGGACGACATGGTGGGGCCGCTGAACGGCGGCTGGACCGTGGGCAAGCGCCTCCTGCAGCACGAGCGCTCGGGCCAGGGCGGCGGGCGGATGACCGGCGGCGCCGACGTGGCCGAGCTGGCCAAGGAATATGTGGGCGTCGACGACCAGGGCCGGATCGCCGACACCGACCTGCGCTCGCGCGTGGTGAAGAACAAGATGGACGCCCGCGCCCACGCCCTGACCATCGAGCGCGCCCGCGCCGAGGCCAAGGGCAACGTGAACCCCTCGGCCACGACGTCGGTGATGAAGAACTCCGGCACCTGGATCGGCCAGGAGCGCGCCGAGCTGCTGCTGGAGATCATGGGCCACCAGGGCCTCGGCTGGAACGGCGACGCGTTCCGGAAGGACGAGCTGGAGGCCGTGCGCTCGTGGCTGTCCGGCAAGGCCTGGACCATCTTCGGCGGCAGCCAGGAGGTGCAGTCGAACATCGTCAGCAAGCGCATTCTGGGCCTGCCCGACACGACGGCTTCGAGCTAAGGTCTCAGCTCTCGGGCGTCATCCCCCGACTTGATCGGGGGACCCAAGCTGAATGGCAATTTTGGCCACGCCGCTTGGGTCCCCCGGATCGGCCTTCGGCCGACCGTGGGATGACGACGTGAATATTGAACGCAAAGGATTTTCGAGAATGGCGGATTTTGGCGGCGCGACCGATCTGGAGGCTTTCCGGAAAGAGGTCCGTGATTGGGTCGAGGCGAATTTCCCCGCCTCGCTGAAGGGCAAGGCCAACCCGATGGCGCGCGAGGAGCGCGGCAACGACCCGACCCCCGAGCAGGAGGCCTGGCGCAAGGCGGTGGGCTCGAAGGGCTGGGGCACGCCCACCTGGCCGAAGGAATACGGCGGCGGCGGGCTCTCCGGCGCCGAGGCGCGCATCGTGCAGGGCGAGTTCGCCCGCGCCGGCGCCTACAATCCGATCGGCGGCATGGGCGTGATGATGTTCGGCCCGACGCTGCTGGAATACGGCACCGAAGCCCAGAAACAGGAACACATCCCGCCGATCTGTCGCGGAGATCTCCAGTGGTGCCAAGGTTTCAGCGAGCCGAATGCTGGTTCTGACCTTGCGTCTCTTGCCACGAAAGCTGAAGACAAGGGCGACCACTTCATAATTAATGGGTCCAAGGTGTGGACAAGCGGCGGCCAATACGCCGACTGGATGTTCTGTCTGGTTCGCACCGACCCCGCGAAGAAGCACGAAGGCATCTCGTTCGTGCTCTTCTCGATGCACCAGCCGGGCGTCGAGGTGCGGCCGATCCCGCTGATCAACGGCATGGCGCCCTTCTGCGAGACCTTCTTCACCGACGCGCGCGCCGAGAAGAAGGACCTGGTGGGCCCGCTGAACGGCGGCTGGACCATCGCCAAGCGCCTGCTGCAGCACGAGCGCAGCGGCATCTCGGGCATGGGCGGCGGCATGGGCGGCTCGTCGCTCTCCGACCTCGCCAAGAAGTATGTGGGCGTCGACGAGGAAGGCCGGATCGCCGACCACGACCTGCGCAACCGGATCATCCGGAACGCGATGGAGACCCGCGTCTTCCAGCAGACCGCCTTCCGCGTGATGGCCGAATCCAAGGGCAATTCCGGCCCCTCGGCCGCCACCTCGATCATGAAGAACGCCGGCACCTGGATCGCCCAGGACCGCCACGAACTGACGCTGGAGATCATGGGTCACCAGGGCCTGGGCTGGGAGGGCGACGACTTCGCCAAGGACGAGCTCGAGATCGTCCGCGCCTGGCTCTACGGCAAGGCCTTCACGATCTTCGGCGGCTCCCAGGAGGTGCAGTCGAACATTGTCTCGAAGCGCATCCTGGGCTTGCCTGACCTTACGCAAGCGCATTGAGGATGCGGGCCTGAAAGGGTCCGCACCCCTACCCGTCATTTGAAACAACGAACGAATTTATACGAGGAACCAAGATGGCCGTTCTGACCGAAGAACAGAGCATGCTGCGTGACGCGGCCAAGAGCTGGGTGCAGGAAAAGTCCCCCGTCGGCGCCTTTCGCAAGATGCGCGATAGCGGCGCCGAGCTGGGCTACGACGTGGCCGCCTGGAACGAGATGGCCGAGATGGGCTGGGCCGGGGTGATCATCCCGGAAGAGTTCGGCGGGTCGAACTTCGGCTACCTGAGCCTGGGCCTGGTCCTGGAAGAGCTGGGCCGCACGCTAACCGCCTCGCCGCTGATCGCCTCGGGCCTGGCCGGCGCCTCGGCCCTGATCCTGGGCGGCTCCGACGCCCAGAAGTCCGAGTGGCTGCCGAAGGTGGCCGACGGCTCGGCGGTGGTGGCGCTGGCGATCGACGAAGGCCCGCACCACAAGCCCGAGAAGGTCGAAGCCAAGGTCGAGGGCGGCAAGCTCTCGGGTAAGAAGACCTTCGTGCTGGAAGGCATGGCCGCCGACGTGTTCGTCGTCTCGGCCAAGAGCGGCGGCGCGGTCGAGCTCTACCTGGTGAAGGCCGACGCGGCCGGCGTCTCGCGCCAGAAGCTGAACCTGGCCGACAGCCGCGGCGCGGCCAACGTCAGCTTCGACGGCGTGGCGGTGAGCGACGCCGACAAGCTGACCGGCGGCGCGGCGCTGCTGGAAAAGGTGCTGGACCGCGCCCGCGCGGGCCTGGCCGCCGAGATGCTGGGCGCCGCCAACCAGGCGTTCGACATCACGCTCGACTACCTGAAGACCCGCGTGCAGTTCGGCCAGGTGATCGGTAGCTTCCAGGCCCTGCAGCACCGCGCGGCCAAGATGTTCACCGAGCTCGAGCTGTCGCGCTCGGCCGTCGAGGCGGCCCTGACCGCTATCGACAACGACGCCCCCGACGTGCCGGAACTGGTGAGCCTGGCCAAGGCCAAGATGGGCGACACCTTCCACCTCGTCAGCAACGAGATGGTCCAGATGCACGGCGGCATCGGCATGACCGACGCCCACGACGCCGGCTTCTACCTGAAGCGCGCCCGGGCGGCCGAAGCGGCCTTTGGGAACCAGGCGTTCCACCGCGACCGCTACGCGCGGATCCAGGGGTATTGATCGGTCGCTGACCGTTCAGGACTGAGATGACGGAAGCCCCGTCGGTCGCGAGACCGGCGGGGTTTTCGTTGGGGGGTGGGGCTGATGCGGGGTTGGCGGGCGGTGGCGCCGAGCTGACGCTTGCTGACAGCCGGGCGATCGGCAAGTCCCACTGGGCAGGGGACCATGCCGGTCTTGCCTCGAAGGGCGCATAATCTGCCCCGGGCTGGAAGGGCGACCTCATGGAGGTGGCCGTGGCACAGCCAGACCTATTTCGAACCCCTCGAAAACCTTGGAATGCCGGGGGTCTGATTTGCCCAAAGGCGCCGCTAAAACCGAAGCGCATCTGGGCGATCCGCCAGCAACTGAAGATGCTCCGCCGGATTCGCGATCTAGCGATGTTCAACTGCGCCCTCGATGCAAAGGCTGCGGGCCATCGGAGCATCTGGAGATCTGACGGACGGCGCCTGATCCCGCCGGCGCGATCGATGTGAACCTCCGAGCGGACGCCCTCGACGTCCGCCAGGGGTGGGTAGGCCCGCGGGCCCCCGCCGCGCGATCCGCGTTCTACAGCGGGACTGATCGCAATATGCGGATTGGGGCCTGCCGGGGCGTCGCTGCGGATCAGCTCCGGGTGACGTTCTGGCCCCTGTCGCGATAGGCCTCGCTCCGGGTCAAGGTGAGCACACAGAGCACCTCGCCCTGGACGTCGGCGATGGTGAGCTGCAGCTCGCCTGAGGAGATGCGGCCTCGCGTGCTCCCCTCACAGGCCGATCTGATCACGCCTTTTTCAACACAATCGGCGCAAGACGGCCGTCGCACATTCGTCAGCTTGACCGCCCAATCACGTCCTCGATCCGGATCGGCAGGTGGCGCACTCGCTTTCCCACGGCGTGATGGATGGCGTTGGCGATCGCCGCCTGGATCCCTGCGCTGCCCAGCATGCCGATGCCCTTGATGCCGCCCGGCAGTAGGGGGTCGTCCTCGTCCAACATGAGGACGTCGAACTCGGGCATGTCGGCGTGGGTGGGGATCAGATAGTCGGCGAGGTTGTCGCCCACGATGCGGCCGGTCGCGCGGTCGGTGTCGACCTGCTCGTGCAGGGCCATGCCGATGCCGCCGATGAGCCCGCCGACATACTGGCTGTGGGCCAATTGGGCGTTGAGGATACGGCCCGCGGCGAAGGCGGCCACGACGCGGCGTACGCGCACCTCGCCCAGGTCCGGGTCGACGCCCACCTCCACGAAGATCGCCCCGTACCCGTTGGCGCTGAACGGCTGCGACTCGGGAAGTGTCGCCACGCCCTCCGCCTCCAGGCCGTCCGGCGCGAGCCGGGCCATCAGGTCGGCCAGGTTCTCGGCGGCGTTGCGGGTGCGGCTGCGGCTGCGGACCAGCCCGGCCTCGAACACCAGGTCTTCCGGCGCGGCACCCGCCAGCGGCGAGGCCTCGTCAGCGGCGGCGAGCTCGCTCAGCCGCGCCCGCAGGGTCGCGACCGCGTCCTCGACCGCCGGCGCGAAGCTGGCCGTGACCATCGAGCCTCCGGTGTAGGGCCCCTCGGGCAGATCGGTGTCGCCGAGTTCGACCTGCACCTGGTCCATGGCGACGCCCAGCCCGTCGGCCGCGAGCTGGCCGATGGCCGTGTAGAGGCCCTGGCCGAAGTCCTGCGTGCCGCACTGGACCAGCAGGCCTGCGTCCGCGTCGATCCGTACCTTCACCCGGCAGGGCTGGCGGTGCACCGGATAGACCGACGAGGCCATGCCCGATCCGATCCGCCAGCGACCGTCGCGGGCGCTCGTCGAGCGCTGCGCCCAGCCGAAGCGTTCGGCGGCCGCGCGGTAGCAGTCGAGGAGGCCGTTGCTGCTCCACGACTTGTCGGCATCGAAATCACGCTCCGCGTAGTTTCGCACCCGCAGTTCGACAGGATCGATTCCCAGCGCCTCGGCCGCCTCGTCCATGGCCGTTTCCAGTGCGAAGGTCCCGGGCGCGACGCCCGGCGCGCGCATCGGGATCGGCAGCGGCTCGTTGGTGCGCACGATGCGGTGGCCGGTCGTGACGTTGGCGCAGGCATAGAGCGAGCGCGACGTCCGCGCCGTGCCGTCGCTGTAGTCGCCGTGGGTGGCCGTCTGACCCAGAACGTGGTGGTCGATGGCGGTGAGCCTGCCGTCGGCGTCGAACCCCAGGGCCAGGTCCTGCACCGTCTCCTGTCGGCGGCCCACCAGGTTGAAGAGCTGCGCGCGGGTAAGCTCCAGGCGCACCGGGCGGCCCGTGCGTTTCGACGCGAGGAGCGCCCAGATCATCCAGGGCCACCACAGCGGGCCCTTGCAGCCGAAGCCGCCGCCCATGAACCGCGAGACGACCCGCACCTGTTCGGGCGGAATCTGGAAGGCGTGGGCCACGATCCGCTGGGTGGCGAAGATCGCCTGGGTGCCGGTGTGGACCACCACCCGGTCGCCGTTCCAGCCGCAGACCACCGAGTGTGGCTCCATCGGATGGTGGTTGTTGACCGCGGTGTCGTAGCGGTGGCGCACGACGAGGTGCGAATTCGCCAGCGCCGCGGCGGCGTCGCCACGCTGGGTGGCGGCGGGGAAACGACCGACGACGTCGGGGGCGAAGGCGGTGTCGAGGGCCTGGTCCATCGCCGTGATCGCAGGCTCGGGGGCGAGGTCCAGCCGTACGGCGCGGGCGCAGGCTTCTGCCTCTTGCAGCGTTTCGCCGACCACCAGGCCCAGGGGCTGGCCGGCGAAGTGGATAGCCGGCCCGCGGATCAGGGCGACGGTCCCGGACGGCTTCAGGACCTGGGCCTCGACGTGAGACACGAGGCCGGCGAAGCCGGGCAGGTGGCGCGCCGGTCGGTCATCGATCCCCAGCAGCCGGCCCCGCGCGATCGGCGCCTCGATCAGGGCGGCCTGCAGCATCCCCGGCATGGGCGTTTCGGCCTCGTAGATCGCCCGGCCGGTGACCTTCAGCGCCGCCTCCAGGCGCACCGGGCTCTGATGGACGGTCACGCGGCGCCTCCCACCGTCTCCAGCGCGCGGCGCACAGCGCATCTCAGGAGCTCCACCTTGAAGCCGTTGTGCGCGAGGGGCCTGGCGCCCTCGACCGCCAGCGCTGCGGCGGCTTCGAAAGCCGCAGGTCCTGGCGGCTGGCCCATCAGCGACGCCTCCGCGGCGGCCAGCCGCCAGGGCCGGGGGGCTACGCCGCCCGCGACCAGTCGGAGATGAGCGATACGCCCCTCCTGCAGGCGCAGCACCGCCGCCACCGAGACCACGGCGAATTCGAACGAGGCCCGGTCGCGAACCTTCAGATAGGCAGCGCACGCGCCGCGTCCGTCCGGGATCTCCACCGCGGAGATCAACTCGCCGGGCTCCAGCGCGGTGTCGATGTGCGGCGTGTCGCCGGGCAGCCGGTGCAGGTCGGCCGCCGACACGCGTCGCGATCCGCCGTGGCGGACGAGCTCGACCTCGGCGTCCAGGACGGCCAGGGCGACGGCGAGGTCCGAGGGGTGGGTGGCGACGCAGGCGTCGCTGGCGCCGAAGATCGCGTGGCCGCGGTTTTCGCCATCCCGCGCGCCGCAGCCCGAGCCGGGCGCGCGCTTGTTGCAGGGGAAGGCGTCGTTGCGGAAATAGCCGCAGCGGGTCCGCTGCAGCAGGGCGCCGCCGACGGTGGCCATGTTGCGCACCTGGCCCGAGGCGCTGGCGGCGATGGCCTCGGCGACCAGCGGCCACCGGGACCTCACATCCGGGCTCGCCGCCACGTCGCTGAGCCGCGCCAGAGCGCCCAGGCGCAGCGTCTCGCCAGCTTCGACGTCGGCCAGCGGCAGCCGCGAGATGTCGACCACACGCGCCGGCGCTGCAGCCCGGACCTTCCACAGCGGCAGCAGGTCGGTGCCGCCGGCCAGGTAGGCCGAGCCCGCCTGCGCGCCGCTCGCCAGCGCCTCGTTCAGGTCGCCCGGGCGCACATAGTCGAACACAGGCCCGCTCACAGTCCCGCCGCCTCGGCGACGGCCGCCACGATATTGGGCTGGGCCCCGCAGCGACAGAGATTGCCCGCGAGCCCCTCGCGGATCGCGTCACGGCTGTCGACGCCCTCCTCGAGGAGCGCGACGGCCGACAGGATCTGGCCCGGCGTGCAGTAGCCGCACTGCAGGGCGTCGTGACGGATGAACGCCTCCTGCAGCGGATGCAGCGTCCCATCGCTCTCCAGCCCCTCGATCGTGGTGATGGCGCAGCCGTCGTACGACTGGGCCAGCGCCAGGCAGGCCTTGATGCGCCGACCATCGGCCAGGACCGTGCACGCCCCGCAGGCGCCGAGACCGCAGCCCTTCTTGACCCCGGTCAGCCGCAGCTCGTCGCGAAGGACGTCGAGCAGGCTGGCGGTGGGCGGAGACGCGAGCGAGCGCGCCTCTCCATTGACGGTGAGCGAAAGCCGAGGGCGCCCCGTGTGCGACATGGGCGGCTCCATTTCTGGGGTTCTGGAAGGCTCTCAGGCTATCCCGATAACTTTACAATCGTCAAGTACAACTTACCAAATGGTCAGCTTGCGATGCGCCGGGCGAGTTCGTCGAGAAAGGCCGCCCACTCTGCCTGAAAGGCCGGGTCCGTCGGGGCCTTGTCGGTGATCATCCGCGTCACCTGCGGAAACGCCAGCGGGTAGAGGGCCAGCGCGTGGATCGCGAGCTGCAGAAACTCCGTCGGCAGCTCCGCGGGCAGTACGCCGGCGTCCTGCTGCCCCTGGATCCGCTCGGCGCCGCGGGCCAGCGAGGCGCGGCGGTGTGCCTCGGCGGTGATGGGCCCGTCGGCGGCGCGCTCGGCGGCTTCCCAGGTCAGGAAGCGCACCCAGGTCGGATCGACCGTCGCCGAGGTGAAGCGCTGGCGGAATAGGGCGCCGGGCTCGGAAGACTCCCGGGGCGTGGCGTGCGACTGGCCGAACTTCTGTTCCAGGATCTCGTGGAACAGCGCCTCCTTGCTGGTGAAGTAGTGGTAGAGCAGCTGCTTGGTGAGGCCTGCGCGGCGCGCGATGGCTTCGATCCGGGCGCCCGCCAGGCCGCGGTCGGCGAATTCCTCCCGCGCCGCTTCCATGATCTTTGCGCGGGTGCGTGCCGCGTCTCGGATCTTGCCCATAAGCGGTGGTACCAGCGAGCGCCCGATGGGGCCACAATGCTTCTTGCGGGCCCGCAAGATCGAAAGAGCGCCGAATGACCGCTTTCCCGCCTCACGCCAAGGTCCGCAACTGGCGCATTGAGGAACCGGGGGTCCGACGGCATTCACCTCTCCGCCCAAAGCCCACGGCCCAGCCGTGCCAGCCGGACCAGGCGTTTCAAGGACAGGCGCGGCGCGCCTGGCGGGCGCGTCCTTGACACGCCTGCTCCGGCTGGCTCGCTATCCGCCATGGATTTGAGGGTGGGAGGCGTCCTGAAGGATGGTCGTTCCCCTCACCTCCCCCGCGAAGCGGCGGGAGGTGAAGAGACACGTCCGGAGCTGACGTAGCGGACCTCTACCTTGGCGCCCATGAAGACCTCGCTCGGCGATCCCCGCGACTGGCCGATCCCGCCGATGGACCATGGGTCCGGGCACAAGGACACGGCGTTCACCTGGGCGATGGGGGAGTTGATCCTGGCGCGGATCATGGCCGGGGAGACGGTGAAGGCGATCACGGCGGATGCGCGGATGCCGGCCTATTGCACGGTCTATCGCTGGATGCGGGTCGTGCCGGAGTTCGGGGAGGCGGTGGCCGAGCTGCGGGCCGCGCTGGCGGACGTGCGGCGGGCGAGCCGGGACAACGCGCGGCGGGCGCGCAAGGCGCGGAAGGCCCGCGAGCGGGCGGAGCGCGGGACGCGGCGGCCGCGCGGGCCGAGCACGCGGGGGACCTGTTCGGCGCGGGCGCTGGACGCCCTGCTGTCGCGCGTGCGGTCCGGGGCGTCGATGAGCGAAGCGGTGGCCGCGCGCGGCGCGCCGTCGGCCAAGGCGCTGTACTGGCGGCTGCGGACCTGCCCCGGTTTCCGCGTGGCGTTCGTGGACGCCTGCGACTGGCGGGGCGGCTGGCTCGGGTTCGAGGCGGAGCTGGCGGCCGAGGAGGTGTGGACGGAGGGCATCCCCGCCTGCAACGCGAAGATCGCGGCGCTGAAGGGGCGGCGGGGACGGCTGACGCCGAGGGTCTATCGGGCGCCGGCGGCGAGGCTGACGGCGGAGCCGGTCAGATCGACAGGCCGGGGTCGCCCTCCAGGACCTGCTGGATGAGGCGCGGCCGCTCGCCCGCGGCCCAGAGCTTCGCGGTGTGGACCACGCGGTAGCGGAGGTCGCCGCCGTCGGGCCGGTCGCTGCGGGTGACCGGGCGGGGGATGCAGACGAACTCCGTGCGCATCTCCTCCGCGCTCAGCCGCACCGTGGCGTAGCCGTGGCCGCCGAGGTCCACGAACTCGAGGTGCGGCGCGAGCTCGGGGTTCGACAGCGCGCGGGCCCGGGCGAGGTCGAAGCTCCTGGCGTATTCGAGGCACGCGCGCACGCCGTGCCGGAGCAGCATGTTGCACGTCGGGTCGGGCTTGGCCTGGCCCGGCCGGTCGGCGAGGAACAGGGGCCGCAGGGGGTGGTCCTTCCGGAGGGTGTATTCGCGGCCCTCCAGGCCCCCGGGGCTGGAGAGCGAGCCGCCCACGAAGCTCACGCCCACGGGCTCGAACCGGCCCGGCGGCAGCTCAGACGTCGCGTAGCCGGCCCAGAAGCTGTGGCGGTCGCCCGAGACGATCGCGAAGCCGGTGATCCCTGCGTCGCGGACGAGGTCGTAGATCTCGGCCCGCTCGGCATAGGCGGTCCCGTAGTCGCCGCCGCTGAGGATCGCGAAGCCGCCCTGCCAGGGCGTGGTGAGCCCCGCCGGCAGGTTCTGAGGATCGCTGCGCTGGTCGGGCGTCCCCTGGGAGTTCCCCCAGACCTTCCAGGTGGCCCTGGACGCCTTGAGCCGCGCCTTGAACCAGGCCTTCTGCTCGGCCCCGAGGATCGTCTGCGGCGGGGCGTTCTTCTGCGGGTTGGGGACGCTGACGTCGCCGTAGGCCAGCGTCTCGGGCGGGCGGCCGCCGTCGAAGGCGCGCCCGCCGTCGCAGGCCTGCATCACCGCTTCCGGGAACATGCCGAGGAACCCCTTGGGGGCGAGCTTCTCCAGCTCGGGGTCGTCGGTCGGGTCGGGGCTGCGGTAGCTGTGCTGGTCGGTGATGATCAGGTCGAGATGGCGTCCGTAGCGGACGGCGCGGTAGCCGATCAGGCTGTTGATCGCCGCGAGGTTGTTCGGCTCGTTCCCGAGGCCGTTCTCGTCCCACGCCTCGATCTTCACGTCCTTCACCGCCGGGGGATCGAAGGTCTCCCATCCCGCGCCGCCAGCCTTCCTGCAGCGCGACGGCAGGTATTCCCACCACGCCTGGTTGGCGGCGACCTTCAGGGTCTGGCCCGGCCGGCCGCCGTCGCCGGGTTTCAGGATGCTCTGCCAGCCCTGCCAGGAGAACTCGTGGTTGTCCCAGATGGCCACGAACGGCCAGCGGGCGCGGGCGTCCTTCAGGTCGGGGTCGGCGAGGTAGCCGCGATAGACGGCGCGGTAGCCGTCGAGGGTCAGCGGATAGTGCAGCTTGCCGGTCTTCCCCCCGTCGGTGAAGCGCGTCACCTCGTAGATCGTGCGGTCGAAGCGGGTGGCGCCCTCCTCGGGGTACTGCACCACCTCGTAGATGAAGTCGCCGAGGTGGAGGACGAAGCCCAGCTGGTCCTGCGGCTTGGCCCGCTCGTCCTCGAAGATCATCCGGCGATAGCCGTTGAGCTTGCCCTCGTTGATGCTCTGGCAGCTGACG
>Ga0102590_1004811_pt1 | contig 11020 bp, 13 predicted proteins | sample AraplaMF_Col_mMF_FD_76859 | JGI IMG/M metagenome (GOLD analysis project Ga0102590, IMG submission 76859) | Arabidopsis root microbial communities from the University of North Carolina, USA - plate scrape MF_Col_mMF | ecosystem: Host-associated > Plants > Roots > Endosphere | place: USA...
GGAATGAAGTGCCCAAGGACGTAAGGCGCGGCATCGGGAGAAGCAGGCGCAAGACCGGCGACCTGCGGATTGATCATCCCGCCGGCCTTGTTCAGGCGCCCGAAGACCGCATAGGTATGACCGTAGGTTAGCGCGTAGCGCGAACGGAATTCGATGAAGTACTGGCCGTCGCGCTGGGCGGCTTTACCGACTTGCGCACCGTTTGCGTCCGAGGTGAACCTCGGTTGCGGTGGCTTGTCGTCCGATTGGCAGGATGTGAGCGCGAGAGCGATGAGAAACAGGAGGGATAGGTGGCCTTTTGCAAGCGTCATAACTACGCTTCATCTCCGAGATCGAATGAGCACAGACCACCAAGCAAAAGTGCCAGCCTAAGGTTGTGCATTTGCCCGAAGGCAGCCCGGCTCCGACAACGATTCGGGGGAGGGGCTACGAAGTCCCTCCCCCTTGCTCAAAGGTCAGATGTTACTTAGTGATTGGTGCGGCCTCTGCCACTGGCGGCGGGGCTTTGCCCTTGCCTTTACCAACTGCTCCGCAAGCCGTCAGGCTCGAAACGGAAAACAACGCAACAAGGCACATGATTAGGATTCTGCTCATCAAACTAGTCCTCTCCGTTAGCATGGAATAGGTTATCGAAGGCAACGATTCTACTAATAGCGGTAAATTAGCTGCAAGCCAAGTGCAGAAAGGGCACAGTGCCACCTCGCGTCGCGCAGGCGACGCGCAATGCTAACAGACGGTGGCAATATCGATACAAAATGTAAGTATCATATGACCAAAACGCTGGTCCCCACGGGCGCGCGGCCGTAGAGGTGAACGATGTCTTCATTTGTCATGCGGATGCAACCATTCGACACCGCCTGTCCGATCAGCCACGGTTCATTTGTCCCGTGGATACGGAAGTAGGTATCCTGCCCGCCACGGTAGAGATAGAGCGCCGCAGCACCGAGAGGATTGTTTTCCCCTCCGGGAACCCCCCCAGCATACTGCGCCAACCGCGGCTTGCGTTCGATCATGCTCGCAGTCGGCGTCCATGATGGCCACTCGGCCTTCCGCCCGACAACGGCATTGCCCTTCAGGGTGAGACCTTCTTCCCCGACCGCAACACCATAGCGCGTGGCACGGCCTTCGGCCTCGACATAGTAAAGATAACGCTCGTAGGTGTTGACAATGATGCTACCCGGCTGTTCGCTGCCCGAATACGCAACCTCCCGTCGCCGATTGCGGTAGCTGGTGGCACCTGTCGAAGCAAAGGGATTCCCTATCGGCCAACTCGCTGTGGTGCATCCAGAGGTCATCAAAGCCACACAGCCCAAGATTAGGCCACGGCGCGTAATATGGTCGTTGTCCATCGTTACCTGCTGATTATGGTGAGCCCTATTGCCTTCCTTTAGCATCCCATTGTTTTCAGGCCAAGCCATCGTCGGATCGCTCCGGCGCTCTTCTGTGCAGAAACCTCCCTGTCGTTGTATAAGTCCTTCATAATGTCCCCCAATGAGAAGGCACCTCTTGCGATAACATGTGCCGCAAAGCTAGGTTGGAACGGTTCGCGCCGTAACGCCGGCGCCTACACGGAGGATTTCAGGGAGGTTGCAACTGTTCGCGTTTGAATTGATCTGGCTGCAGGGGAGCGGTAGCAAGAAACAATGAATCTTGGTTTCGAAGGAAAAGTGGCGATTGTCACGGGCGCAGGCTCGGGGATTGGCGCGGCCATCTCCCGGCAATTGGCTGAGGAGGGTGCGGAGGTTGTTGTCGCGGACATCAATGCCGAAGCAGCAGAGCGCGTTGCTGCGGAGATTCGCGAAAAAGGAGGAAAATCCCGCCATTTTGTCGTCGATGTTACCGATGCGGCGGCGGTTGAAAAGCTGGTTGCAGCAACCGCCGATGCGTGCGGCGGCCTGCATCTTGCGGTCAACAATGCGGGCGTCGATGGTGTGCGCAGGGCGACGGGAGATTACCCGCTCGACAACTGGCACAAGCTGATGGACGTCAACCTCAACAGCGTTTTCTACTGCATGAAATACGAAATCGGGGCCATGCTGGCTGGTGGCGGCGGGGCGATCGTCAACGTGTCGTCCGTGCTCGGTGCCGTCGCATTGCCGATAGCATGCGCCTATACGGCGGCCAAGCACGGTGTCGTGGGACTGACAAAGGCGGCCGCGATAGAGTATGCGCGTCTGGGCATCCGCATCAACGCGGTCGGCCCCGGCTGGATTGAAACACCACTTTCCTCAGAACATCGCGATATTGCGAGCAGCCGCCGCATGGAGGCACTGCAGCCGATGGGCAGGCGCGGCACACCGGAGGAAGTGGCAGCACTCACCTGTTTCCTATTGTCGGAGCAGGCAAGCTTCATCACCGGCAGCTACCATCTCGTCGACGGAGCTTACAGCGCGCACTAATTCACATCGTCGGGCAGAACAGGCAGGGCGGCAATCTCGATGCCCTCGTCAAGAAGCGCTTGCGCTTCATCCATAGTGGTCTGCCCGATGATCCCGCGCGCGTCGCTCTCTCCATAGTGGATCTTGCGCGCTTCCTCGGGAAACCGCGTTCCGACGTCCTCGGAATTGGCTTTGATCGTCGCGACGGCCTCTTTCAGCTTCTGGAACGCGTCCCGACGCATCGTATCCATCGCGAGCGTCTGCATCTCGTCCTTCTTGCGCGCCGTCGAGACGGAGGGCGCCATCAGGAGCTTGGAGATGGATGTGGAATTGCAGACGGGACAGGTCAGAAAGCCCGATGCGACCTGGCGATCGAAATCGGCACTTTCGGAAAACCAGCCTTCGAATTCATGAGCATTTTCACAGCGCAGGGAATAACGGATCAAGCGGCTACGCCTCCTGCGACTTCCCCTGCAACCCTCTCGATGGAAAAATCACGGCCGTTTTTCAGGTTCGGAATCTTGTCGTGGGCGGCCTTGACGGCAGCGGTGTCAATGTCGGCGATAATGACGGCTTCGCCTTCCGGACCGGCCGAAGCCAGCACCTTGCCCCACGGATCGATGATCATCGAATGACCAAAAGTCTCACGCCCGTCCTCGTGACGACCGGCCTGAGCAGCGGCAATCACAAAAACGCCGTTCTCGATTGCACGCGCCCGCAGCAGGATTTCCCAATGCGCTTCGCCCGTCTGCTTCGTGAAGGCGGCAGGCACGGTCATTACTTCGGCCCCGGCAACGGCCTGGGCGCGGAAAAGCGCGGGGAAGCGAACATCATAGCAAATCGCAAAGCCCATTTCGGCGAAGGGAAGCGACAACACGCGCGCCTCGGAGCCCGGGCGGTAGGCCGCGCTCTCGCGCCAGCTCTCGCCGTTGTCGAGATCGACGTCGAACATGTGGATCTTGTCGTAACGGTTGAGGATCTTGCCGTCGGGGCCGAAGAGATAGCCGCGGTTGGCGAGCTTGCCATCATCGAGCGCGATGGCGGTGGAGCCCACGTGCATGAAGATGCCCAGACCCCGGGCCAGCTCCGAACCGGTTCGGACGATGACATCGTTGGTTTCGTCGCGCAGCAACGCCTTGGCAGCCGCCCGGTCGCGCTGCAGCATGCCTGTCATCTCTGGCGTCTGCACATACGTCGCGCCCCGGCCTGCAGCCTCGCGGACGAGGCGCGCCATCGCCGCCGCGTTCCTCTCGGGATCGACGCCGGAACACATCTGGATGGCGGCCGCCGTAAACGTCATCGTTCTTCCTTATGCCGCAAGCAGAGGATCAAGCCCGCCGGCACGATCCAGCGCATAGAGATCATCACATCCGCCAACATGCTGCTCGCCAATGAAAATCTGCGGAAAGGTCGTGCGACCGTTGGACTTGCCGATCATCTCCTGGCGAAGCTCCGGCGCAGAGGTTGCATCGTGCTCGACGAAATCGACGCCCTTTTCGGACAGCAGCGATTTGGCGCGCGCGCAATAACCGCAGGCTTGGCGCGTATAGATGGTGACGGGTGCCATGAGGACTCCAGACAATACAGGTTATCTTTTCGTCATATAGTTTCTGAAAGAGCCCTTGCAAAGGTCAAAACCGTGATGTCCGCCGCTCCTGCCTTGCGCAGTACCTTCGCTGCCGCGGCGACTGTGGCACCAGTCGTATAGACATCGTCGACGAGGATTAGCCGCTTACCGAAGACATCGTTGTCCTGCGACTTGGCAATGGCAAAGACACCGCGAACATTTTCCTCGCGCGCCTTTGCGCCGAGGCCGACTTGCGGGCGGGTGCGCTTGATGCGTGTCAAGGTTGCCGGCAGAAGCGCCTTGCCGGATTGCTGCGCGAGATGACGCGCCAGTTCGGCCGCCTGGTTGAATCTCCGCGAAAACATACGGCTTCGATGCAGCGGCACCGGCAGGATGGCGTCACACCGTTCGACCATTCCGTCACTCGCCCTTAGCATCCACCGAGCCATCATCGGCGCGAGATCTGTTCGGTCGCGGTATTTCAGGCCGTGCACCAGCTGCCGCACCGGTTCGTCATGAAAAGCCGCAGACCGTAACCGGTCGAACGGCGGCGGATTGGCAATCGCCTCGGCGCTGAGGATGCCAGACCCAAGATCATGCGAGAACGGTATACCTAGCACTTCGCAATACGGCTGTTCGATGAAACGCAGCGGACCAGCACGCCGGACAAAGACCGCTGTGACGGCCGGTGGCGATGCCGCAAACCACGCATCCCGGCGGATAGACGAGGTCCGCCAGTAACCCGAAGGGACGCGCCACAAGCGCCCTTTTCAACTGCATGGAAGATCGTAATCTCCTAAGGCCCATTGGCTCTTCAACCCTGTCACGAAAGATTAGCGCGTTTCGCCTCCGAGGAAAATCGCCTTGCCGCGCCTGCCCTGCAGGATTATTCACTGCGCCATGGACATGATCTTCGACCAGGCCCGCATTGCGGCAAACCGCCATCGCGCGCTTCGCAACCACGACCCCAAGGCGGCGTTCCTCCTTGATATCGCCGCCGAGGAACTGGGTGAGCGCCTTGCCGTAGTCGAACGCACATTCGAACAGGCGGTCGAGCTGCATGGTGCCACGGGCGCTGCGGCCCATGCGGCGGTGGCGACCGGCAAGATCGGGCAACTGACGCGCGTCGAGAGCGAGCGGACCTATGTTAAGGCGGACGAGCCCTTTGTCGAGGCCGCGTTGGAAGAGGTTCCACTGGAGCCGCAGTCGGCCAACCTGGTGCTGGCGCCACTGAGCCTCCACCTGACCAACGATACGCCCGGCGTTTTCATCCAGATCCGTCGCGCCCTGAAGCCGGACGGGCTCTTTCTTGCCGCGATCCCTGGGGCCGGCACGCTGCAGGAACTGCGCGAAGTGCTGCTGGCGACGGAAATCGAGATGACCGGGGGCGCGAGCCCACGGGTGATCCCCTTTGCTGACGTCCGCGACGTCGGCGGCCTGATGCAGCGCGCCGGCTTCGCCCTGCCGGTGATCGACGCCGAGACCTATACGGTGCGCTATGACTCGATCTTTCCGCTGATGAAGGATCTGCGGGCAATGGGCATGAGCAATCCGCTGATCGCGCGCAGCCACAAGCCTTTGACGCGCGCCTTCTTTCTACGCGCGGCCGAAATCTACGCCGAGCGTTATGCTGACCCGGACGGCCGGATCAGGGCAACCTTCTCGATTATTTATGTCTCGGGGTGGGCGCCGCACGAAAGCCAACAAAAGCCGCTTCGCCCTGGCTCGGCGAAGGTCAGGCTCGCCGACGCGCTAAGGGTCGAGGAGCATAAGCTGAAACAGTAGAAATCGGCTTAGTTGGGGAACTGATCCGCGATATAGCTCAAGACGCTGTTGATATTACCGCCAATCGCCTGTGCCCCACCGATGAGAGCGACGGATATGAGGGCCGCAATCAGGCCGTATTCGATCGCGGTTGCGCCGCGGATGTCTGCCAGAAATGCTCTTACCACTCGCATATCCACCTCGGCGCTAAAGCGGCAGTCGTCCATCACGTTGCAACTGCCGCTGCAGCAACGCCAGTCTCAGCAGCCAGCTCCGTTTCCGTAACCCTGGACCACGCAGACGGAACCCGGGGTGTCCTGAAGAACGCTCTGGCGAATCGTGTAGCGCTTGCCGTTCTCGCTTTTCGGTATCGAGCCCGTTGTAATCGTATCCAATTCGGACGGCGCGCTGGCAAAGACGCTCGACTTGGATTTGTCGGCAAGCATCGGCGTCAAGATCAGAGTCAGGGCAACAACAGCGGTACCAAACAGCAGTGCGATGTTCAGCGCACCCGTTCTGCTCGAGGCAGTCGAGGCCTGTTCTTTTTCTCTCACAGCTTTCCAGAAATCGTCGTCCATGCGTCAAGCCTTTTACACACACGCCAGTTGCTTGATTGAGGCCGATATTTGGCAGAAGGTGTTAAACGATCGATTAATATCCACGCCCAAATCGGACGCTTGCGGCATAATGATCAGAAATTTCTAAAGTAGATCCTGCAATATTGGAATAAGCGGCTCGTCAGCCGGTGGCATCGGGTAGTCGCGCAGGGCCTGCGGCCTCACCCATTTCAATGCCTGCCCTTCCTTCCCGTGCGGAATTCCTTCATAGCGCCGGCAGATATAAAGCGGCATCAGTAGGTGGAATTTCTCATAGGTATGGCTCGCGAAACTCAAGGGCGCCAGGCAGGCGACCTTCGTCGTGATCCCAAGCTCCTCGTGAAGCTCGCGCACCAGCGATTCTTCCGGCGTCTCGCCTTGCTCCACCTTGCCGCCGGGAAACTCCCAAAGTCCGGCAAGCGATTTTCCCTCAGGACGTTGCGCCAGCAGAATGCGCCCGTCGGAATCGATCAACGCGCAAGCGGCGACGAGAAGGATGCTTCGGGTTCCGTCGCTCATCGCGATAGCTCCTGCCGCCAATAGGAATAGCGGTAGGCCTCATGGAAGCCGAGCCGCTCGTAGAGCGCCAATGCCGGAGCGTTCGTCGCCTTGACCTGCAACCAGGCGGAACGGGCGCTGCGCATCCTCGCCCAGCGCAGAGCCGAGGTCAGGATTTCCAAGCCAAGTCCCTCGCGACGGCGCTCCTTGGCGACGGAAAGCGACATAATGCCGGCGAGGTCATTGTCTTGAACGCAAAGAACGGTCGCCACCGGCCCCGTCTGCGCATCCTCGATCATGAAGAGGCCCGATTGCGGCTTGATCGCATTTATGATCTCGGCCAGCGCGGGCTTCAGTTTGGACGACACGCCATCGGTTGTCAGGTTGGCATCCACGAAGCGGCCGATATCGTGCGTCGGCAGGTGATCGAGCGTATCCGGCAGCTCCGCATGAGCAAGATCGCAGGTCATCACGACCGTCTCGTCGAAAGGCACCCACTGCTGCTCCCGTACGAGATCGATTAGCACCGGCGAAGCGAGCGGCGTCTGACGAAGAACAGCCGGGCGACCATAGGCTTCGAACTTGCGGCTTGCCTTCGCGAGCCGGATCTCGACATCGCGGTGATCGGACGGATCGAGCGGCACGATTGAATTCAGCCGATTGGACGGATGCCCAGCCGTCAGCCGTATCTGCCAGCTGCCGTCATACTGCACGGACGAGGCCGGCCAGGCTCGAAAGCCAACGGCCTCCAGCCTGCGCACGAGCGGCAGATTTGCCTTCTTGGGTAATGCTTCAGTCAATGGAAGATCAGCTCCGGTAGTCACCGTTGATGGCGACATACTCCTTTGTGAGGTCGCACGTCCAGACCGTGGCGACGCCGTTTCCGAGACCGATGTCCACCTTCACAGGAATATCCTGCTGTCTCATCACGTTGGTCGCGGCTTCCTCGGAATAGCCGGCGTCGCGCTCGCCATTGACGGCGACCCGTACGTCGCCGAACCAGATCGCCAACCGATCGCGATCGGCCATTTCGCCCGACTTGCCGACGGCCATGACGATGCGGCCCCAGTTGGCGTCCTCGCCGGCGGCCGCCGTCTTGACGAGCGGCGAATTGGCAATCGACAACGCGATCTTCTTGGCCGCGGCATCGCTCTCGGCGCCGGTCACAGTGATCTCGAGCATCTTGGTCGCGCCCTCGCCATCGCGAACGACCTGCAGCGCAAGATCCTTGAGGAGATCGTTGAGGGCAGCGCGGAACGAGCCGAGGCGCTGGTCGTCCGCCTTCTCGACACGGACCTGACCGTCCTCGGCGGCCGCACCCGTTGCAAACAGCATCAGTGTGTCCGACGTCGAAGTATCGCTATCGACCGTCATAGAATTGAACGTCGGATCGACACCCGCGGACAGGAGCGACTGCAGGGCAGCGGGAGCGATATCTGCATCGGTGACGACGAAAGAGAGCATGGTCGCCATATCGGGCGCAATCATGCCGGCACCCTTGGCGATCCCGTTGATCGTCACCTTCACGCCGCCGATTTCGGCAGTGCGGGTCGCGACCTTCGGATAGGTATCGGTGGTCATGATCGCCTTGGCCGCCTCGAACCAGAAGTCGCCGGTCGCGTCCTTGTACATCTGATCGAGAACGCCAGAAAACTTGGTGGCATCCAGCGGTTCGCCGATAACGCCGGTGGACGCGAGGTAAACCTCGTTCTCGCCGCAGCCAACAGCAATCGCCGCCGACTTCGCGGTCAGGGCCGTCGCCTCGCGGCCTTTCAGGCCGGTGAAGGCATTCGCATTTCCGGAGTTGACGACGACGGCACGCGCTGCGCCATGCGGCAGGTTTGCGCGGCAGAAATCGACCGGCGCCGAGGGGCACTTCGAGCGGGTAAAGACACCCGCCACAGCCGCCGGCTTGTCAAACACCATCATCAGTACATCGGTGCGGTTCTTGTACTTGATGCCGGCTGATGCAGTCGCCATGCGTACGCCACGCAAATCGGGCATCGTGGCATAGGATTTCGGAGCGAGCGGAGAAACGGAACCGGACATGGCGATCGACCTGATGGCTGAATGGATTTCCAGGCGAAGTGTAGCCAGCTCGCTCAGCGGAAATACGACAACGAATAGTGAAGGGCCCGGGAAGAACCGGGCCCTACCTTTTAGATTTTATTGCTGCGGCTGCGGCGCGGGCTCATCGCCCGGCTGCGGCTGCTTGTTGGCATCTTCGTAGCCCTTGCGCAGCGCCTCGTCGGTGATGTCAACCTTGGACTTTTCCTTGGCGGCAGCAAGAAGCGCGAGATACTTGTCGCGCATGACAAGCTGGCGAACCTGATCCTTGACCTGATCGAAGGCCGGCGGAGCGGCATCGCGCTTATCCTCGACGAGGATCACGTGATAGCCGAAGTCGGTCTTCACCGGTGTCTTGGTGTAGGTGCCCTTTTCAAGCGCGAAGGCGGCCTCCTCGAATTCCTTCACCATGCGGCCCTTGGTGAAATAGCCAAGATCACCACCGTCGGCCTTGTTCGGATCGGTGGACTTTTCCTTGGCGAGATCCGCGAAGTTCTTACCGGCGTCGAGCTGCTTGATGACTTCCTTGGCCTCGTCCTCGGTCTTCACGAGGATGTGGCGGGCGTGCACTTCTTCCTGCTTCGGCAAAGCAGCGACTTCCTTGTCGTAGCGCGCCTTGACTTCCTCATCGGTAACCGTGTCGACAACGTGCTTCTTGAAATAGGCGTTGTGCAGTTCGCGATCGGCGAGATACTGCATGCGCTTCTTGAATTCGGTGGTCTGGTCGAGCTTTTCGGCAATCGCATCCTGCGCCAGCAGCTTGACGTCGATGGCGGCGGACAGAGCGGCGATCTTCTTCTGGTCCTCCGGCAGCTGCGCAAGCTGCGGGTCGAGATTGGCGACGGCCAGATCGAGATCGGACTGATGAATCTCGACATCGCCGACCTTGGCAATGACGGCATCCGGCTTGTCTTCCGCACGGACAGGCGCCTGGAACGCAACGAAAGTTGCGAACGCCATCACAGCGATTTTGTTATAGTTCAACATCAAATAACCCTTCACAGTTAAACCCACCGGCTTCAACGTCGTGAATCCAGCCTGAAACAGCCATCAACACCGGAATGTGGCCTTTCTATATCAGCCAAATCCGTTGACATCATTCGACCCCCCTCTTATCTGTCACGCAACCTCGCGTCCAGAACAGTTTCCCGGCGTTTCGAGGCGTGTGCCTGAATTTCGGCTGGGTGCGCGCATAAGAAAAGCCGGGGAAGAATATTAGAAAGGGCCAGTCATATGGTCAGCTTTGGCGGCATCGCCCGCAAGATATTTGGCTCTGCCAACGACCGCCGCGTGCGGTCTTTCCAGCCGAAAGTCGCAGCAATCAGCGCCATCGAGGAAAAGACGAAGGCCTTGAGCGACGAGCAGCTCGCCGCACAGACGGTCGAGTTCCGCAAGCAACTGGCAGATGGCAAGACGCTCGACGACATCCTGATCCCGGCTTTTGCCGTGGTTCGCGAGGCGTCGCGCCGCGTTCTCGGCATGCGACCTTTTGACGTACAGCTCGTCGGCGGCATGATCCTTCACTCCGGCGACATCGCCGAGATGAAGACCGGCGAAGGCAAGACGCTGGTCGCAACCCTGCCGGTCTATCTGAACGCGCTTTCCGGCAAGGGCGTGCACGTCGTCACCGTCAACGACTACCTGGCGCAGCGCGATGCGGCGACCATGGGCAAGGTCTACGGCTTCCTCGGACTGACCACAGGCGTCATCGTCCACGGTCTTTCCGATGAGGAACGCGCAGCCGCCTACAACTGCGACATCACCTACGCCACCAACAACGAACTCGGCTTCGATTATCTGCGCGATAACATGAAGTACGAGAAGGGCCAGATGGTCCAGCGCGGCCATAACTTCGCGATCGTCGACGAAGTGGACTCGATCCTGGTCGACGAAGCCCGCACGCCGCTGATCATCTCCGGCCCGCTCGATGACCGTTCCGATCTCTACAACACGATCGACGCGTTCATCCCGCTGCTCTCCGACGGCGATTACGAAATCGACGAGAAGCAGCGCTCCGCCAACTTCTCCGAAGAAGGCACGGAAAAGCTCGAAGGTCTCCTGAAGCAGGCAGGCCTACTCAAGGGCGCCTCGCTCTACGACATCGAAAACGTCGCGATCGTCCACCACGTCAACAACGCGCTGAAGGCCCA
>Ga0102590_1004813_pt1 | contig 11018 bp, 8 predicted proteins | sample AraplaMF_Col_mMF_FD_76859 | JGI IMG/M metagenome (GOLD analysis project Ga0102590, IMG submission 76859) | Arabidopsis root microbial communities from the University of North Carolina, USA - plate scrape MF_Col_mMF | ecosystem: Host-associated > Plants > Roots > Endosphere | place: USA...
CATCCTCGGCCTGGGCGCCGGAGCACTCGTTCTGGCCCTCTTCGGCAGCGTGCCGACCGTCGAGACGCCCTGGGACCCGCAGAACTGGACGGCCTACGCCCTGCCCGAGGTCCTCCTCGTCGCCACCGCGTACCTGGCGGTGACCCGGCTGCTGCTCCGGTACCTGCAGGCGCCGCACATCGACGAACTGCCCGCCTTCGCCCGCCCGGCGCTGGTCCGCCAGGGCCTCGTGGCCGTCGCGCTGCTCGGCATCGCGCCGCTCATCTGCGTGGTGGCCGTGGCGCTCCCGATGCTGCTGCCGCTGTTCGCCATACCGCTCGTGGCGCTGGACTCCACCCTGTGGATAGCCCGCGCCCGCGCGGAGGAGCAGTTGCGCGATCCTCTGACCGGGCTGCCGAACCGGCAGTGGCTGCTGGCGCGCACCTGGACCGCGCTCGACGACGCCGAGCGGCTCGGGGCCCGCGCCGCGCTGATGCTCATAGACCTCGACCGCTTCCGGTCGGTGAACGACACACTGGGGCATCTCGCCGGCGACCGGCTGCTTCTGCAGATAGCGGAGCGGCTGCGGCTGGCACTGCCGCGCGGGGCGGAGGCCGCGCGGCTCGGCGGAGACGAGTTCGCCGTGTTACTGCCCGTCGCGGACTCCACCACGTCGGCATCGCGGGCGGCCCGCAATCTGGTCGCGGCGCTCAGCTCGCCGCTCGATCTCGACGGGCTCACGCTCGTCCTGGAGGCCAGCGCCGGGGTCGCCGTCTTCCCCGATCACGCGCTCGACGCGGAGGGCCTGCTGCGCCGTGCCGACGTGGCGATGTACCAGGCGAAGCGGGACCGCACCGGTGTGGAGGTCTACGAGTCCAAGCGGGACTCGAACACCCCGGACCGGCTCGGGCTGCTCGGAGATCTGCGGCGTGCGCTGGACGCGCACGAGGTGCAGCTGCACTACCAGCCGAAGGTGCGCTTCGACGGGCATGTCGCCGGGCTCGAGGCGCTGGTGCGGTGGGTGCATCCCGAGCGAGGCAGGGTGCCTCCGGACGAGTTCATCGCGATAGCGGAGTCGTCGGGGCTGATGCCCCATCTGACGGAGTACGTGCTGGAGACGGCTCTCGGGCAGGTGGCGCGGTGGCGTGCGCAGGGGCTCCAGGTCCCGGTCGCCGTCAACGTCTCGCCGCGGGACGTCCACACCCCCGGTTTCGCCGGCGCGGTCGCCGCCCGGCTGGCGCGGCACGGGGTGCCCGCGGGGGCCCTGCAGCTGGAGATAACGGAACACGTGCTCCTCGAGGACCCGCAGCGGGCCGCGGACACCCTGGCCGCGCTGGCCGGGCACGGGGTGAAGATGTCGCTGGACGACTTCGGCACCGGCTACTCGTCGCTGGTGCATCTGCGGCGGCTGCCCGTCAGCGAGCTGAAGATCGACCGCTCGTTCGTGGCACGGCTGGCGGTGGACGCCGAGGACGCCGAGATCGTGCGCTGCACGGTCGACCTCGCCCACTCGCTGGGTCTGCTCGTCATCGCCGAGGGCGTCGAGGACGACGAGACGTGGGAGCGGCTGCGTGACCTGGGGTGCGACGCTGTCCAGGGCTGGCTGGTCGCCGCCGCGATGCCGGCCGAGGAGACCACGGCATGGCTGCTGGCGCGCGGCGCGCGGGGCTGGCGGCGGCCCCGAGCGGCCCTTCCCGCGGCGACGGGTGACGAGTAGCCGGTCCCGCCCCGGGCGGAACCGGACCCTCGGCACGGCGGGCCACGGGCAAACCCAGGCGCGGGCACTGGGACCGGCGCCATAGGATTGGGCCCAAACCACACACTCTCACCCCAGAGGATCGCTGCATGCCTGGCATCACGCGCGAGGAGGTCGCCCACCTCGCCCGGCTGGCGCGTCTGGAGCTGAAGCCCGAAGAGCTCGACCACTTCGCAGGCCAGCTCGACGACATCATCGGCGCGGTCGCCCGCGTCAGCGAGGTCGCCGACCAAGACGTACCGCCGACCTCTCACCCGTTGCCGCTGACGAACGTCATGCGCCCGGACGAGGTCCGTCCGTCGCTCACCCCCGAGCAGGCGCTGTCCGGCGCCCCGGCCCAGGAGCAGCAGCGTTTCAAGGTGCCGCAGATCCTGGGGGAGGAGTAGACCGTCATGACGGACAAGAACAGCATCATCCGGCTCACCGCCGCCGAGACCGCCGAGAAGGTCGCCTCCGGCGAGCTGACCGCCGTCGAGGTCACCGAGGCCCACCTCGCCCGGATCGAGGCCGTCGACGAGAAGGTGCACGCCTTCCTGCACGTGGACCGCGAGGGCGCGCTGGCGCAGGCCCGCGCCGTCGACGAGAAGCGGGCGCGGGGCGAGAAGCTCGGCCCGCTCGCGGGTGTGCCGCTCGCGCTCAAGGACATCTTCACCACCAAGGGCGTGCCCACGACCGTCGGGTCCAAGATCCTCGAGGGCTGGATCCCGCCGTACGACGCGACCGTCACCAGGAAGCTGAAGGACGCCGACGTCGTCATTCTCGGCAAGACCAACATGGACGAGTTCGCCATGGGGTCGTCGACGGAGAACAGCGCCTACGGCCCGACCGGCAACCCCTGGGACCTCACCCGCATCCCCGGCGGCTCCGGCGGCGGCTCCAGCGCCGCGCTCGCCTCCTTCCAGGCCCCCCTGGCCATCGGCACGGACACCGGCGGTTCCATCCGCCAGCCCGCCTCCGTCACCGGCACGGTCGGCGTCAAGCCGACGTACGGCGGGGTCTCCCGGTACGGGATGGTCGCCTTCAGCAGCAGCCTCGACCAGGGCGGACCCTGCGCCCGTACGGTCCTGGACGCCGCCCTTCTGCACGAGGTCATCGGCGGGCACGACCCGCTCGACTCCACCTCCATCGACGCCCCGGTGCCGCCGGTCGTCGAGGCCGCGCGCAACGGCACCGTCCGGGGCATGCGCGTCGGTGTCGTCAAGCAGTTCCGCGGTGAGGGCTACCAGGCCGGTGTCATCCAGCGCTTCGACGAGTCCGTCGCCCTGCTCAAGGAGCTGGGCGCCGAGATCGTCGAGCTGGACTGCCCGTCCTTCGACCTGGCGCTGGCCGCGTACTACCTGATCGCACCGAGTGAGTGCTCCAGCAACCTGGCGCGCTTCGACGGTCTGCGCTACGGGCTGCGCGTCGGCGACGACGGCACGCGTTCCGCGGAGGAGGTCACCTCCATCACGCGTGCGGAGGGCTTCGGCCCCGAGGTCAAGCGCCGGGTCATGCTCGGCACCTACGCCCTGAGCTCCGGCTACTACGACGCGTACTACGGGTCCGCGCAGAAGGTCCGTACGCTCATCACCCGGGACTTCGAGAAGGCCTTCGAACAGGTCGACGTGATCGTGTCGCCGACGACCCCGACGACCGCCTTCGCGATCGGCGAGCGCGCCGACGACCCGATGGCGATGTACCTGGCCGACCTGTGCACCATCCCGGTCAACCTGGCGGGCAACGCCGCCATGTCGCTGCCCTGCGGTCTCGCGCCGGAGGACAACCTCCCGGTGGGCCTGCAGATCATCGCCCCGGCGACGAAGGACGAACGCCTCTACAAGGTCGGCGCCGCCGTCGAGGCCGCCTTCGTGGAAAAGTGGGGGCACCCGCTTCTCGAGGAGGCTCCGTCGCTGTGAGTACGGCACTGTCCAAGGCCAAGGGCTTCAAGAAGTCCAAGTCCGGTATGTACCTGTCCATGGCCACCACCGCGTTCGGCGCGTTCGGTGTCGCGAAGCAGGCCAAGAAGGCCCGCCTCGAGCACGACACGCTGCGCCTGATCGACGCGGCCGTGTCCGCCGCCGCCATCGTCACCGGCCTCGCGATCCTCTACCGCGAGCTGAAGCGGCTGGGCGACGACGACGTCCTGCTGGGCTGAGAGGGAAGTTTCACCGTGACCACCATGACCGACCTGGTGTCGTACGAGGACGCACTGGCCTCGTACGACCCCGTCATGGGCCTCGAGGTCCATGTCGAACTCGGCACCAAGACCAAGATGTTCTGCGGCTGCTCCACGGCGCTCGGCGCCGAGCCGAACTCGCAGACCTGCCCCACCTGTCTCGGCATGCCCGGCGCGCTCCCCGTCGTGAACACGATCGGCGTGGAGTCCGCGATCCGGATCGGTCTCGCGCTGAACTGCGAGATCGCCGAGTGGTGCCGCTTCGCCCGGAAGAACTACTTCTATCCGGACATGCCGAAGAACTTCCAGACCTCCCAGTACGACGAGCCGATCGCCTTTAACGGCTACCTCGACGTGCAGCTGGAGGACGGCGAGACCTTCCGCGTGGAGATCGAGCGCGCCCACATGGAGGAGGACACCGGCAAGTCGACGCACGTCGGCGGTGCCACGGGCCGCATCCACGGCGCCGACCACTCCCTGCTGGACTACAACCGCGCCGGCATCCCGCTGATCGAGATCGTCACCAAGCCGATCGTCGGAGCGGGCGAGCGTGCGCCCGAGGTGGCGAAGGCGTACGTCCGCGAGCTGCGCGAGCTCATCCGGGCCCTCGGCGTCTCCGAGGCCCGGATGGAGATGGGCCAGATGCGCTGCGACGTGAACCTGTCGCTGATGCCGAAGGGCTCCGAGAAGTTCGGCACCCGCTCCGAGACGAAGAACGTCAACTCGCTGCGTTCCGTCGAGCGCGCCGCCCGTTTCGAGGTCCAGCGGCATGCCGCGGTGCTCGACGGCGGCGGCAAGGTGATCCAGGAAACCCGCCACTTCCACGAGGACACCGGCACGACGACCTCGGGCCGTACCAAGGAGGAGGCCGAGGACTACCGGTACTTCCCCGAGCCGGACCTGGTGCCCGTCGCGCCCCCGCGCGAGTGGGTGCAGGAGTTGCGCGGGACGCTGCCGGAGTTGCCTCTCGTGCGCCGCACCCGGCTGCTCGAGGAGTGGGGCATCTCCGCCACGGAGATGCAGGCGATCCTCAACGCCGGTGCGCTCGACTCGATCGTCGCCACCATCGGGGCGGGCGCCGACGCGGCTTCCGCCCGCAAGTGGTGGATGGGCGAGCTCGCCCGGCATGCGAACGAGGCCGGCACGACGTTGGAGGAGCTGTCGATCTCGCCGGAGCAGGTCGCCCGAGTCTCCGAGCTGGTGGCCTCCGGCGATCTGAACGACAAGCTCGCCCGCCAGGTCATCGAGGGTGTGCTCGCGGGCGAGGGCACGCCGGACGAGGTCGTCGACAAGCGCGGTCTGAAGGTCGTCTCCGACGAGGGCGCCCTGACCTCCGCGGTCGAGGAGGCCATCGCGGGCAATCCGGCGATCGCTGACAAGATCCGCGGTGGCAAGGTCGCGGCGGCCGGTGCCCTGGTCGGCGCCGTCATGAAGGCCACCCGCGGGCAGGCCGACGCCGCGCGCGTCAAGGAGCTGATCCTGGCGAAGCTTGGCGTCGGCGAGGGCTGATACCAGCCGCAGAAGCGCTCACAGGGGCGGTCCATCTGAGAGATGGACCGCCCCTGTGTCGCTTACCGAAACCTTATATAGCAAGGAAACCGCGCAGATTGTTCCCTTGAATCGTTTGCCGCCTTGTGACGAAGCCCACGAAAGCGACAAACGATCTCCTGCTGCTGCCAGAGTGATGGAGATTGCTCATTCGTTCTTTCCGGGCTGTTCGGTTCATCGACGACTTTTCCCGGACAAAGATCCACGAATCACTCCCAGGGAGCACGTCCGTTGGCAGACCTCGCACGCTGGTGTGTACGCCACCGTCTCGTCACCGTTGTGCTCTGGCTGGTCGCCCTCGCCGGTGTCACCACGGCGTCCACCGTCGCGGGCACCGCGTACTCGAGTGACTACGGAATCCCCGGCACCGAGTCCCATCGCGCCGCCGGGCTGCTCGAGCGGGGCTTTCCCGGTCTCGGTGGCGACAGCGACACCGTCGTCTGGCAGACCGGTGCCGAGGGTGTGCGTGCCGCCGACGTCGAGCAGACGATGACCCGCACCCTGGACCACATCGCGGACCTCCCCGGCGTCGCCGCCGTCACCAGTCCCTACAAGGACGGCCACAGCGACCAGATCAGCCGGGACGGCCGCATGGCGTACGCCACCATCACCTTCGAGCGGTCGGCCGAGGACATCGGCAAGGGCGAGGCCAAGGCCGTGGTCGACGCGGCCGAGTCCGCCGAGACCGACGGCCTCAAGGTCGAGCTGGGCGGCAGCGCCGTCGGGGCGACCGAGGCCAAGGGCGGGCATCTCGCCGAGATCGTCGGTGTTGCCGTCGCCGCCCTGGTGCTCTTCCTCGCCTTCGGATCACCGGCCGCCTCCCTGTTGCCCATCGCCACCGCGCTGACCGGGGTCGGCACCGCGTACGCGGGCATCGGACTGCTCGGGCACGCGATGACCGTCGCCGACTTCGCGCCCATGCTCGGCATGCTGATCGGGCTCGGCGTCGGCATCGACTACGCGCTGTTCATCGTGACCAGGCACCGGCGCAGCCTGAAGCGCGGTGTCCCGGCGGACGAGGCCGCGGAGGGCGCCGTCGCCACCACAGGGCGGGCCGTGGTCTTCGCGGGTGCGACCGTGTGCATCGCGCTCCTCGGCATGCTGATCCTGCGCCTCGGGTTCCTCAACGGCGTCGCGATCGCCGCCAGCCTGACCGTCCTGCTCACCGTCGCCGCCTCGGTGACCCTGCTGCCCGCGCTGCTGTCCTTCATCGGCCCGCGCGCCCTCAGCAGGCGTGAGCGGCGCAGGCTGCAGGAGCACGGGCCGGGGCCCGAGGTGGCGACCGGGCTCTCCGCCCGCTGGTCCGCGTTCGTCGAACGCCACCCGAAGAAGCTCGGCGTCGTCGCCCTGGCCGTGATGGCCCTGCTCGCGCTGCCCACGCTCTCCCTCCACCTCGGCACCTCCGACCAGGGCAACGACCCCAAGGCTTCGACCACCCGGCAGGCCTACGACCTCATGGCGGAGGGCTTCGGGCCCGGCGTCAACGGCCCGCTCACCCTGGTCACGCAGGTGCGAGGCGCCGAGGACAAGCTCGCGCTCGACAATCTGGACAGCGCCCTCGAGGCCACCCCGGGTGTCGCCTCGGTGACCCCGGCGACGTACAACAGCGGCGGCGACACGGCCTACCTCACCGTCGTACCGGACTCCGCCCCGCAGTCGCAGCAGACCAGTGAGCTGGTGAAACGGCTGCGCTCCGAGGTGCTGCCGCGTGCCGAGCAGGGCACGGACCTCGACGTGCACGTCGGCGGCATCACGGCCGTCTACGACGACTTCGCGAATGTGATCGTCGGAAAGCTGCCGCTCTTCGTGGGTGTGGTGATCGGCCTCGGCTGTGTGCTGCTCCTGCTCGCCTTCCGGTCCCTCGCCATCCCGCTGAAGGCCGCCGTGATGAACGTGGCCGCCGTCGCCGCCGCGTTCGGCGTGGTCGTCGCGATCTTCCAGTGGGGCTGGGGGAGCGAACTGCTCGGACTGGGCCGGGCCGGGCCGATCGAGCCCTTCCTCCCCGTGATCATGGTCTCGGTGCTCTTCGGGCTCTCCATGGACTACCAGGTGTTCCTGGTCAGCCGCATGTACGAGGAGTGGCTGGAGACGGGCGACAACCGGCGCGCGGTGCGGGTGGGTCTCGCCGAGACCGGCCGGGTGATCAACTCGGCGGCCGTCATCATGATCTCCGTCTTCCTGGCCTTCGTGCTCAGCGGCGACCGTGTGATCGCCATGTTCGGCATCGGGCTCGCCTCGGCCGTCGCCCTCGACGCCTTTGTACTGCGCACCCTTCTCGTCCCCGCCCTGATGCATCTGCTCGGCAGTGCCAACTGGTGGCTGCCGACCTGGCTCGAGCGCAGGCTGCCACGCCTGTGCATCGAGCCGGCTGAGTGCCGTGCGACGATTCCGGAGCAGCGCGCCGGCGAGGCCGTGCCGACGGGCGTGGGGGCGAAGGAGCAGCACGAGGATGTACGCGATATCCCTGGGTGACGACGGGGCCGAACTGCGTCCGCTGGAACCGTGGCACGCCGAGGAGTTCCTGGCGCACCTGGACCGCGGGCGGGACTTCGTCACCGAGCACATCCCGTTCGGGGCGGCCGCCACGGACGTGGGCTCCGCCGGGGAGATCCTGCAGTCGTACGCCGACAAGCGTGCCGCCGACGGGGGAAGCCTGCACGGGCTGTGGCTGGAGGGGAAGCTGGTCGGGGGCGTGCTCTTCCGCGTCTTCGACGCGGCGGGCGGCACCTGCGAGGTCGGCTGCTGGCTGGAGCCCGCCGGGACCGGGCGAGGTCTGGTGACACGCGCGATGCGGGTGCTCATCGACTGGGCGATTGACGAGCGCGGCATCCAGCGTGTGGAGTGGTACGCGTCGTCCGCCAACATTCCGAGCATCAATGTGGCGCGACGGCTGGGCATGAGTCGTGACGGCGTGCTGCGGCGGAGGTTCCTCCACCGCGGAGTACGCCAGGACACCGAGGTGTGGTCGGTGCTCGCGCCCGAGTGGCGGGCGGCACGCGCGCAGGACGCCCGCGACGATCATTAAGAGACCTCTCAGACAGCGTCCGTACGGTGCGAGGCATGGGAACCAAGACAGTTGACGAGGCCGGGATCGAGACCGGCGCCGAGACGACGAACGACGAGGACAAGGTGAACGCCACCGAGGCCGGGGAAACCGCCGGCGACACGGGCGAGAAGCCCGCGAACGAGGTCGTGTCCGAGGAGACGGCCCCCGAAGAGACCGCGCCCGAGGAACTCGCGCCCGAGGAGGCCGCCTCCGAGGGGCCGTCGGGGGTGGGACAGGGCGCCGGAGCGGTGGTGTCCGCAGGCCTCGGCGTCGTCTCGCTGACCGGCAGCTGGATGGGCACCGTGGCTGCCGCCCGCGAGACGCTCGTGGGCCAGTTGCAGACCTCGTCCTCGGCGAGCGTCGCCAAGCAGATCCAGGCGGTGTACGGCGACGCCTGGCAGGCCACCGCGCTGTGGGGCGGCGTGTTCGCACTGGCCGCGCTGCTCGTGGGCGTCGTGGTCCTCGCCCGCCCCGCGTTCGGCGCGCCGGGCCGGCCGCAGGCGCCGTGGATCAAGTCGGCCGCCTGGGCGGGTGTGGCCCTGGGCGTCGTCGGCCTGCTCCTGGCCGTCCTCAAGTACACCGACGTCCTGCTCGGACTGCCGTCCGCCGGCTGAGCCGGGACGGACCCGAGGGGTCCTAGGGCCTGCGTCGCATCCTTACGCAGGCCCTGGGACCCCCTTCGTGTCTCTAAGGCCCCCGCGCACCGCGGAAGATGCGGAACCCTCCCGATGTGGCGGACCCCCCTGGGGGACGAGGGTTGAGGCCTCGCAAGGAGCGAGGTCGCCCATTGATCCGTACTGGGGGAAGAACCGTGTTCGAGTACGAACTGCAGCGCATCCGCACCGCCGAGCTGATCCGCGAGGCGGAGCGCCACCGGCTCAGCCGGGAGGCACTGCGCGGGCGCCGCGTCGCCCGCAGGGCCGCCCGGGAATCCGAAGGGGAGGGCCGGGATCACGGCCACGACCGGCATCGGTCCCGCCGTGCGCCCCGCACCGCGTGAACGCGCGGAGGGAGGGCGGCGACCTGCGTGCCGCGCTCCCCGCGGGCGGCCGCACGGGGGACGGCCGCCCGTATCCGGAGAAGCCCGCGAGGACCCGGGCGGCCGGCCCGGGCCGAGCCCCGGCGGCGAGCGGGCCGACCGCCCGGGCGCCACGGCAGAGGCCGCACCCGGCCGCGACCGGCTCCGCGGCGGCGGTTGCCGAGGGGCACACGGCGACGCCGAAGCCGGCCGACGGCGATGCCGCGTCCACCGCGGTCCCGGTGCCGGATGCGCCGACGGCCCGTACCCGGGCCGGCCTGAAGGCCGAACCGAGGGAACCAGCAGTGCGTGTACCGCCGCTCGCCTCCGTCCCGGATCCGCGGACGCGGGGCGACGCTTCACGCCTTCCGGTGCCGCGGTCCTTCGTGCCCGCCGGGCAGGCGGCGATATTCGGTGCCGGACTGTCGGACGCCCGTGTCATCCTCGGGAGCGTGGAGACCAGGTCCGTGAGCCCCGTGTTCGTCGGTCGCGTCGATGAGTTGACGGCGTTGCAGGACGCCCTCGTCCGCGCCGGCGGTTCCGGGGCGCCCGATGACGGCGGCGAGCCGCAGGCGCTGCTCGTCGGGGGCGAGGCCGGCGTCGGGAAGACCCGGCTGATCGAGGAGTTCGCGGCCGCGGCGGCGCGCGCGGGCGCCGCCGTCGCGCTCGGCGGCTGCGTCGAGATCGGCGCCGACGGGCTGCCCTTCGCCCCGTTCTCCACCGCCTTGCGGGCACTGCGCCGGCAGCTTCCCCGGGAGCTCGCCGCGGCCGCCGCCGGGCAGGAGGAGGAACTGGCCCGGCTGCTGCCGGAGTTGGGTGAGGCGCGGCGTGGCCCACGGGACGACGAGGAGGGCATGGCCCGTCTCTTCGAACTCACCGCCCGGCTGCTCGAGCGGGTCGCCGCCCGCCGTACCGTCGTCCTCGCCCTTGAGGACCTGCACTGGGCCGATGCCTCCACCCGCCATCTGCTCGCCTATCTTCTCCGCACCCTGCGCAGCGGCCGCCTGGTCGTCGTCGCCAGCTACCGCTCCGACGACATCCACCGCCGGCACCCCCTGCGCCCCCTCCTCGCCGAACTCGACCGCCTCCGTACGGTCCGCCGCATCGAGCTCGGCCGGTTCAACCGGGCGGAGGTGGAGCGCCAGATCGCCGGAATACTGGCCGCCGAACCCGACCCCGCCCAGGTCGACGACATCTTCGCCCGGTCCGACGGCAACGCCTTCTTCGTCGAGGAGCTGGCGGTGGCCTGCTGCGAGGGCTGCTGCGGCACGGGCCTGACCGACTCCCTGCGCGACCTCCTCCTCGTCCGCGTCGAGAAGCTGCCGGACTCCGCGCAACGGGTCGCCCGGATCGTCGCCGAGGGAGGCTCCACGGTGGAGTACCCCCTTCTCGCGGCCGTGGCCCGGCTCGCGGAGGACGATCTCATCGAGGCCCTGCGTGCCGCCGTGGGCGCCAACATCCTTCTCGCCACGCCCGACGGAGACGGCTACCGCTTCCGCCACTCGCTCGTGCGCGA
>Ga0102590_1004815_pt1 | contig 11015 bp, 10 predicted proteins | sample AraplaMF_Col_mMF_FD_76859 | JGI IMG/M metagenome (GOLD analysis project Ga0102590, IMG submission 76859) | Arabidopsis root microbial communities from the University of North Carolina, USA - plate scrape MF_Col_mMF | ecosystem: Host-associated > Plants > Roots > Endosphere | place: USA...
CGAGCGTCAGCGCGTTGACGTCGATCTCGCGCGGCTGCAGCGGCTGCTTGCGGGCAAAGGCGAGCAGGTGCTTGGTCAGTTGCGCGCCGCGCTCGGCGGCATCGTCGATCAGCTTGGTGATGGCGGCAAGCTCGGGGCGGTCGGCCACGGCGTCCGACAGAATACCGATCGTGCCGGTGATGACGGTCAGCACGTTGTTGAAATCGTGGGCGACGCCGCCGGTCAACTGGCCGATCGAGTCCATCTTCTGGACTTGTCGAAATTGGGCCTCGGCGGCCTGCTTGTCGGTCAGGTCGCGGCCGATGAAGAAATGGCGCTTCACCGGCTCGGACCATGTACCCATCCAGTTCAGCGTGACCTCGTGACCGTCGTCGTGATAGTAGCGCGCCTCGAAGCTGCGCTTCACGGCGCCACGCCGCGCCGCGCGCATCTCGTTGCGTGTCTTGTCGAGATCGTCGGGGTGAATGAACTCGGTCGCGCTGTGCCCGATCATGTCGTCCGGGCTATAGCCGAGAATGTCCTTCACGCTGGGGCTGACCTGCACGAAATTGCCAAACCCGTCGGTAACCAGAATCAGATCCTGCGAGGTCTCGAAGATGCGCTGGCGCTCTTCGGTCTCGCGGCGCAGTTTCTCCCTGGCTTGCTTCTCCTCGGTAATGTCATGGGCGATCTTGGAGGCGCCGATGATCTCGCCGCTGTCCGATCTCAGGGGCGAGACATTCAGGACGACGTCGAGTTGGCGGCCGTCCTTGCGGATGCGGACCGTCTCGTGCTGGGCGATCGTCTCGTTGCCGCTGATGCGGTTGAGAATACCCCTGGCTTCGGCTTTCCGGTCCGGCGGCACGACGAGATAGATCGACTGACCGATGGCCTCGGCGGCGGTATAGCCGAACAGATGCTCGGCAGCCTTGTTCCAGCCCGTGATGACGCCGTCGAGCGACTCGGTGATGATCGCGTCGTTGGAGGACTCGACCACGGCACCGTAGAGCGCCAGGCGCTTGCCGTAGAAGTCGCGATCCGAGGCCGATTGCTGCCGCAATCTGCCGACGAGGCCGATCGTCTGCGCCTGGAGGCGGACGTTCTCTATCAGCAGTACGGCAAGCACGAAGCTTGCAGCGCAAAGGCCGTAGAGGCGGCCGGCGTAGAAGCCGAGATCGTAACGGGCGACGTTGACGATGGCCGACAGTGCGATGTCGAACAGCCAGGCGCACATCGTGACCATGAGCCAGACGTCGATCACGGTGTGCGGCCTGCGGAACCACAGCGTGATCAGCGCCGCAAAGCTCAGGGACCAGACGAAGGAGACCACGCCGATCATGGTGGTGGTGTAGTGGCCATCCTTCAGCAGGACCGGCAGCAGGCCGTGCTGCGCCGTCACGAGCCAGCCGAACACGGTCATCGCCGCGAGCACGCCGGCGACGGAGAGTGCGACCGCGGATGCCGTCGGGCCAGCGACCCTGTTCCCGCCATTGCCGTCCTTCAGCCAGCCGTAAGCCAGCACGAACAGCGGGAAGCCGCCATGCCAGATCATGTAGAGCCAGACGGTGGTCTGCGAGCCGGCACCGAGCAGTCCCGCCGGGGCGAACAGCCCGGGGAAGGTGAGGGCGTGCGTCGCCGCGGCCGCCGCCGTGAACAGGTAGCCGGTCGCCAGCAGCAACAGCGCACGGCTGCGCAGCACGGCGAACTGCGACAGCAACAGAACGGCGGTGATGATGTCGTTGACCGCAAGCGCCGACTGATAGCTCGCCACGAACGCCGGCACCTGCGCCAGCGGCGTACCCGCAAACGGCACGGTCACCGCGAACAGGATCGCGGAGATGCCGACGATCGCCAAGGCCGCCTTGCGATCGCTTTGCGTCGCCGGCAAGGTCGAAAGGAAGGTGCTCCGGTCGGCGGGGGCTAGCACGTTGAGCTCTGGTAAGCCGGCATGGTGACCTCGTACGTCAATCTCTTCCGTCCGGGACAGCAGCTTCCGTCATGGTAGCCGGCTCCGGGCGCGCATCCTGACAGAAAGCGCTTGCGACTCAACCGAGGGTTACAGCTTACTTAACTTGGAGGGAGACTCGGAACAGGTATCTGGTAAGGGCTGATTTACTGGACAGACTCATACTGCCTTGCCGCCCTTCTGCGGTAAATTGAATCAATTAATGATGCGAATTCGGGAGTTGTTCCCATGCCTCGTGTCCTCGTTATCGACGACCAGAAGGGCGTCCGTGCCATGGTCGCGATGGTGCTTCGGGTCAATCATTATGACGTCGTCGAAGCCGAAAGTGGCGCCGAGGGGTTGAGGGCGTTCGGCGAGAGCCGTTTTGACGCTGCGATTGTCGATATTTTCCTGGCCGAGACCAGCGGCGTCGATGTCATGGCAACCATTCGGGAGCGTGTTCCGGGGTTTCCGATCGTAGCGGTCTCCGGCATGACCGCGCTGGATTTCGTGGGCGAGGCGCCCGATCTGAAGGGCGTCGTCTGTCTGCAAAAGCCGTTTCGGCCGAACGATCTGCTGCAAGCGCTCCGGAAGGCGCAGGCTGCGGCGGGTGGGGAACTGTCGGCTGCCGTCTGACAGTGCCGTCAAACGAAACGCCCCGGCAAGCCGGGGCGTTGGTTGGTCGGGTTAAAAGGTCAGCCTGACTGTCTCAGGTCCCGTTGCCCTTGATCTCGGCGTAGCCGCCCTTGGCGTCCCACTTGTAGACGACGTAGTCGAGCTGCTTGATGTCGCCCTTGGCGTCGTACTCGATCGGGCCGATCACGGTGTCCCACTTGCCGGCCTTGATCGCCGCCATCACTTTCTTGGCGTCGGTGGTGCCGGCCTTCTTGGCCGCCTGCGACCAGACCTGCATCGCCGCGTAGGTGTAGAGCGTATAGCCTTCGGGGTCGATGTTCTTGGCCTTGAAGGCGTCAACGATCTTCTTCGCGGTCGGTTTGTTGCGCGGATCGGGGCCGAAGGTGAACAGCGTACCTTCGCCGGCCGGGCCGGTGATGGAGGCGTACTCCTTGTCGGCGAGCGCATCGCCGGCCATCAGGATCGTCTTGAGGCCCTGGTCGCGCATCTGACGCAGGATCAGGCCGCTCTCTTGATGGTAGCCGCCGACATAGACGAGGTCGATGTTGTCACGCTTCAGGCGCGAGACGATCGCGTTGAAGTCCTTGTCGCCCTTGTTGTAGGACTCGTACATCTTCTCGGTGATGCCGGCCTTGTTGAGCGCCTTCTTGGTCTCGTCGGCCAGACCCTTGCCGTAGGTGGTCTTGTCGTTGAGGATCGCGATGTTCTTGCCCTTGAAGTTCTTGGCGATGTACTGCGCCGCGACCAGGCCCTGCTGATCGTCGCGGCCGCACACCCGCGCCACGTTCCACAGGCCGCTGTCGGTGAACTTCGGATTGGTGGAGGCGGGGGTGATCTGGAGTACGTTGCCGTCGGCATAGGCTTCCGAGGCGGGGATCGACGACGACGAGCAATAGTGCCCGGCGACGAACGGCATCTTCGCGCTCGCGATCTTCTCGGCGACCGAGCGGGCCTGCTTCGGATCGCAGGCATCGTCCTCGACGGAGAGCGCGAGCTTCTTGCCGTTGACGCCGCCTGCGGTGTTGATGTCAGCCACGGCCATCTCGGCGCCGTTCTTCATCTGGCGGCCGAAGGCGGACTCGCCGCCCGTCATCGGGCCTGCGACTGCGACCGTGACATCCTGCGCGAACGCCGCGCTCGACAGCGCGATCGACGCGCCGAATGCCAGACCGATGAGCTTCAGTGATTTCATGAGATACCTCGCGGGTGGTCGTCTGTGGGAGTTGCCGGGTGCGCCCGGTCCAAACCGGCGCCATTCTTGAATGAATTCGGTGAGAAGTCACCGGCAAAATACGGGCATTGGCGGAGATATCTCGCCACATTCGGCCGCACTTGATCCGGCTTTGCGCCGCTCAGCCGTGCCGGCCGCCTTCCAGATAGGCGGCGCGAATCTCGGGGCGCTGCAGCAACTCGGCGCCGGTCCCGGCCAGCGTGATCAGGCCGTTGACCATGACATAGCCGCGATGGGCGAGCTTGAGCGCGTGGTTGGCATTCTGCTCGACGATTAGCACCGTCAGGCCGTCCTGCCGGTTCAGGGTACGGATCGCGTCAAAAATCTGGCGGGCGATCAGCGGCGCCAGCCCGAGCGAGGGCTCGTCGAGCAGAAGAAGGCGGGGGCGGCTCATCAGGGCGCGGCCGATCGCCAGCATCTGCTGCTCGCCGCCGGACAGCGTTCCGCCGCGCTGGGCGTAGCGTTCCTTCAGCCGTGGAAACAGCGAGAACACGCGTTCCAGTGTCGCCTCGCGTTCGGCATCGGTGCACTCGGTGGCATCCGCCCCCATCTGGAGGTTCTCCGCGACGCTCATGCGCGGGAAGATGCGGCGGCCTTCCGGCGATTGCGCGATGCGCAAATGCGCGATCTCGTGGGTCGGAACGTCGGTAATGTCGCGGCCTTCGTAGAGGATCTGGCCGGCGCGGGCGCGCGGCTTGCCGAAGATCGTCATCATCAGCGTCGACTTGCCGGCACCGTTGGCGCCGATCAGCGCCACGATCTCGCCGGCATTGATCTCGACGTCGACGCCTTTCAGCGCCTCGATCTTGCCGTAGGCGGCGCGCAAGGACCGGATCGCGAGCAGGGGATTGGGCGACGTCACGACCCGCCCTCCATTACCGCCACGGCTTCGTCTTCGTCGGTGCCGAGATAGGCGGCGATCACCTTGGGATCGTCGCGAACCGCGCGGGGCGATCCTTCCGCGATCTTGACGCCATGGTCCATTACCACGATGTGGTCGGAGATTTCCATCACCACCGACATGTCGTGCTCGATCAGCAGGATCGAGGTGCCGAGCTCGTTGCGGATCGAGAGCAGCAGCTCGCTCAGGGCGGCGCTCTCGCGCGCATTGAGGCCGGCAGCGGGCTCGTCCAGGCACAGCAGTGCAGGTTCGGTACACATCGCGCGTGCGATTTCGAGCCGGCGCTGGTCGCCATAGGCGAGATTGCCGGCCGCGTCGTCGGCGCGGTCGAGCAGATTGACCCGTTTGAGCCAGTCGGTGGCAAGATCGATCGCGTGCTTCTCGGCGTCGCGGTAGACAGGGGCGCCGATCAGGCCGAGCAAGGTGAAGCCGGAGGCGCGCATCAGCGCGTTGTGCTGCGCCACCATCAGGTTTTCCAGCGCCGTCATACCGGGAAACAGCCGGATGTTCTGGAAGGTGCGAGCCACCTTAGCCTGCTTGGCGATGCGGAAATCGTTCAGCCGCTCCAGCGCGATCACCTTGCCGTCGTCATGGGTAAGGCGGATGGCGCCGCCGCTCGGCTTGTAGAAGCCGGTGATGCAGTTGAAGACGGTGGTCTTGCCGGCGCCGTTCGGCCCGATCAGTGCAGTGATCTTGTTGCGCTCGGCGGCAAAGGACAGGTCCTGCACCGCAACGATGCCGCCGAAGCGCATCGTGAGCCGTTCGACGCTGAGAATCTTCGCGCCGCTCATCCGTGGCCTTCCTTGACGAGGTCGGAGGAGATCGCGTGCGCCTTGGTCAGGTATACGGTCGGCGCGCGATGGCCGATCAGGCCGCGCGGCCGCCAGATCATGATCAGCACCATGGCCATGCCGAACACCAGCATGCGGTAGGTCTCGAGGCTGCGGAACAGCTCGAAGCCGCCGATCATGGCGAGTGCGGCGAGTGCCACGCCGAGCTGCGAGCCCATGCCGCCGAGCACGACGATGGCGAGCACCAGCGCCGATTCCTGGAAGGTGAAGGATTCCGGGCTGATGAAGCCCTGGCGCGTCGCGAAGAACGCACCGGCGAAGCCGCCGAACATCGCGCCGGTCGCGAACGCCGTGAGTTTCGTCGTCGTGGTGTTGATGCCGAGCGCGCGGCAGGCGACTTCGTCCTCGCGCAGGGCCTCCCAGGCGCGCCCGATCGGCAGGCGGCGCAGGCGGATCGTCACCCAGTTGGTGAGCAGCGCCAGCGCCAGGATCAGATAGAACAGGAAGACGATGCGATGGGTCGGCGAGTATTCGATGCCGAGCCTGGCGGCGAGCCCGCTATCGCTGTTGTCGAGCGGGATGCCGAAGAAGGAGGGGCGCGGAATGCCCGAGACCCCGTTGGGGCCGCCGGTCAAGTCCTGCCAGTTGATGATGACGAGGCGGATGATCTCGCCGAAGGCGAGGGTCACGATGGCGAGATAGTCGCCGCGCAGGCGCAGCACGGGAAAGCCGAGCAGCACGCCCCAGAACGCAGCCAGGATGCCCGCGAGCGGCAGGCAGACCCAGAACGACCAGCCGAAATTGGTGGCAAGCAGCGCGTAGGAATAGGCGCCCACCGCGTAGAACGCGACGTAGCCGAGATCGAGCAGGCCGGCGAGCCCGACCACCACATTGAGCCCCCAGCCGAGCATCACGTAGGTGAGCACGAGGATCGCGAGGTCGAGGATGTAGCGCTGGTCGTAGAAGATCACGGGCACCAGCAGCGTGAAGATCAGCAGAGCCGGCGCGAGGTAGCGGCCGACGAGGGACATGCCGGTTTGCACGGCGGGCGGAACGAGCTTCTCAGTGCCCGCCGGGCCGATCCACTGTCGCAACAGCTCGATCACGATCGAGCCGCCGAACACTGCGGCGACGAGGGCTGCGACGTCGCCGAAGCGCGTCCAATAGGTGAGCTGGCCGTCGGAGCCCGCCTCGGTGCGGATTCCGACCATCAGCGAAAACAGCACCAGCGCGATCAAGGCGTTGACGAAGGCCGTTTTCAGGAGAGCGGGGATGCCGGCGGAGCGGCTTGCGGAGGCGGTTTCTGGCGAAATGACTGTCACGCGCGACCGTCAGACTTTTTCGACTTCGGGACGGCCGAGCAGGCCGGTCGGCATGAAGATCAGCACGACGATCAGGATCGAGAACGCCGCGACGTCCTTGTACTCGACCGAGAAATAGGCCGACCAGAACGTCTCGATCAGGCCGATCGCGAGACCGCCGAGCATGGCGCCCGGCAGCGAGCCGATGCCGCCGAGCACGGCGGCGGTGAACGCCTTGATGCCGGCGACGAAGCCCATGAAGAAATCGACCAGGCCGTAATAGAGCAGGTACATCAGGCCGGCGACGGCTGCGAGTGCGGCGCCGATCACGAATGTCATGGAGATGGTGCGGTCGACGTCGACACCGAGCAGCGCCGCCATGGTCTGGTCCTGCTCGCAGGCGCGCATGTCGCGCCCGAGCCGCGTGCGCGACACCAGCCATGTGAAGATCGCCAAGAGCACGATGGTGGTGATGACCACGATGATCTGGATGTTGGAGAGCTGGATCACGAAGCCGTCCGCGCTCTCGTGCAGCGTATAGCCGCCGGTGATGACGGGCGGGATCGGCTTGACGCGCGCGCCCTGCGCCACCTGCGAGTAGTTGGTCAGCACGAAGGACATGCCGATCGCCGACAGCATCGGGGCGAGGCGGAAGGAATGACGCAGAGGCCGATAGGCGATGCGCTCGATGGTCCAGCCATAGAGCGCGGTGATCGCCATCGAGACCAGCAGCACGATGAGCAGGATCACCGGGATCGCGGTGAGGCCGGTCGAGATCAGGAGCAGGAAGGTGATGAGGGCGATGAAGCCGCCGATCATGAAGACGTCGCCGTGGGCGAAGTTGATCATGCCGACGATGCCGTAGACCATCGTGTAGCCGATCGCGATCAGGCCGTAGATGGAGCCGAGCACGAGGCCGTTGATGAGCTGCTGGGCGAAATAATCCATAAGGCTGCCGTTACCCCAACCTGACGCGACTCAAAGGGAGCTCTTCGAAGATTTTCTCGGGCCCCGGCAGCCCATGAGCATTCACCGGGTTTTGTAACAGGAGGGAACTGGCGGCTGCAACTGGCCAAGCCTTGGCATAAAGGCTTGTACAGAGTCATTTCGTTACGGATGTCGTCTTGAGGTTCCGCAGGACGTGAGGAACCGGGTTCCGCATAGCAACCAAAATCGGTGCCGGCGGTTGTCCCGGCACTGACGTCCAACAAGGGAGTTTCCCGACATGACGAAGCAGCAGAACCAGAATCCGGGCCAGCAGGGCCAGAACCCCGGTCAGCAACAGGGCGGCGGCCAGACGCCCGGGCAGCAGCAGCAGGATCCGCAGCGCCAGGGCGACAAGCCCGGCCAGCAGCAGGGCGGGCAGCACCGTCAGGACAACAAGTAATCTGGGAGCCCAATAATCTCGGAGCGCAAGATATTTTGGAGCCCAAGACAGAAGGTTCGTGAAGAGAGGCCCCGCCGAAAGGCGGGGCCTTTTCGTGGGCCCGCGTCTTTGGCCCGCTCCTTGGGCCGCGCGGTCCACAGGCAGTTAAGGTAAACAAAGAGTTTAAATTGCCGCCGCAGTCTGATGCGAGTTAGCTCCCGGCAAAGCCTTCTGGCGAGGGCGCGTAGCAGGCGAAGCGGGAAGCGGCATGTTCAGGAATTGGCGGATCGGCTCGGTCAACGGCGCGCTGGTGGCCGCTTATTTTATCCCGGCCTGGACGCTGGTTGCCTTCAACATCATGGTCGCGCCGGTGCACGGCCTCTACGAGCGGCCGAGCGTTGCGGTGGCGCTGTTCCTCAGCGACCATCTCCAGATGGCGGGGATGGAGACGGTGCGCGCGGCCTGGCTGCTGGCGCTTGGCCGGCTGACCGTCGTGGCGTTCTTCGCGATCTATCTCTTGCTTCTGTGCATCCCGCGCGTCCGCAAGGGCGGCGGCAGCGACGAGGCGCTCGGCATCGCGCTTGCGATCGGCAGCCTGATCTCGTTTGCCAGCATGGTGATGGCCTCGAAGGTCGGCGAGTTGGCCGCCCTCCGCCTGCACGCCACGGAGTTGCTGTTGCTGCTCGGCGCTGCCATCGTGGTGGTGATCGAACGGCCCGCGCCGGCGCCGAAGACCGTCGAGGCTCCAGCGCCGCTAGCTCTTGAGCAGGCCGAGCTCCTGCACAATCGCTGAGGCTTCCTTGACGGCGTGGTTCACCGCCGGCACGCCGCAGTAGATAGCCTGCTGCAGCAGGATTTCCTTGATGTCGTCGGGGGTGAAACCGCCCTCGGCGAGCGCCGCGCGCACATGCAGGCGGAACTCGTCCCATTGCCCGAGCGCGACCATGGTGCCGATCACCAGCACCCGCCGCGTCCGCTCGTCGAAATGCGGCCGTGTCCAGATCTCGCCCCAGGCATAGCGCGTGATCATGTCCTGGAAGTCGGTGTTGAAGGCGTTGCGGCCCGCGATCGACTTGTCGACCCAGGCATTGCCGAGCACTTTTCGGCGCATGGTCATGCCGGCATCGCGGCGCTTCTGGTCGTCCATTCTATCCTCCTCTCCGTCCTTGCGAGCGCAGCGAAGCAATTCAGAAGCTTTCCGCGGAGACAGTCTGGATTGCTTCGCTGCGCTCGCAAGGACGATCGTGATCAGCGCTGCGTCAGGAATCCCACCACCGCGTCGGTGAACGCATGCGGCTGCTCGACATTTGAAATGTGGGCGGCGTCGATGATGGTCATGCTGGCGCCGGGAATGTTGGAGCGGATCAGTTCGCCCGCCGAGATCGGCGTCGCCTGATCGTGGCGGCCGGCGATCACCAATGTCGGGCTCTTGATCTTCGGCAGCAGCGCGCGCTGGTCGAGCGTGGACAGCGCTTCACAGCAGGCCAGATACCCCTCGACGGGGGTGGCGAGCAGCATCGATTTCATCTTCGCGGTGATGTCGGGCTCGCGTTCGCGGAAGTCCTGCGTCAGCCAGCCCGCGATCACGCCATCGGCGACTGCCGCAATGCCACCCTTCTTCACGGCGTCGACCCGCTCCAGCCATTTGGTCGGCTCGGCATAGTAGCAGGAGGTGTTGGCGAGGATGAGCTTGCCGAATCTTTCAGGCGCATTTGCGCCCAGCCATTGCCCGACCATGCCGCCCATCGACAGGCCGCACCAATGTACTTTCTCGATGTTGAGGTCGTCGAGGATCGCCAGCACGTCGCGGCCGAAGCGCTCCATCGTATAGGGCGCGGGCGGGACGTTCGACTTGCCGTGGCCGCGACGGTCGTAGCGGATGACGCGGAACACCTGCGTCAACGCCTTCATCTGCGGCTCCCACATCTGCAGCGTGCAGCCGAGCGAGTTGGAGAGCATCAGGGTCGGCCCGCCGTCGCGGCCCTCGACGGAGACGTTGATCAGGCAACCGTCGGCATCGATCATGGGCATGCGGCGTCTCCGTTTAATTCTCGCGCTTCTATTCGCGATCGAGGCTGTCGAGCAGGCGGTCGATCAGCGCCTGCGAAGCCCCTTGATAGGCCATCGGCTCGAACAATGCCGCAATTTTTTCCGGCGAAAGATGCGCGGTGACGAGCGAATCGGCCGCGAGAATTTCGCGCAGATGCTGCTTGTCGGCAACCGCGCGCTTGCTCGCGGCCTCGATCAGATGGTGCGCGTCGCTCTTGCCGATCTTGTCGGCCAGGGCAAAGGTGACGGCCTCCGCCATGATCAGCCCGTGCGTCGCGTCGAGATTGCTGCGCATGCGCGCGGCGTCGACTTCCAGCCCTTCGGCGATGTCGACGATGGCGGCGAGCGCGCCTGATGTCACCAGCATCAATTGCGGCAGCGTCGGCCATTCCGCGTGCCAGGGGCCGGCGCTTCGCTCGTGATCCTGCACCTGGGCCGCAAAAATCGTCGCGGCGAGCTGCGGAGCCATGGTCGCGCAGCCCAGCGCGCTTGCGGCGGCGACCGGGTTGCGCTTGTGCGGCATGGTCGACGAGCCGCCGCGGCCTTCGCCGGCGGGCTCGAACGCTTCGCCGACATCGGTCTGCATCATCAGCGAGACGTCGCGCGCGATCTTGCCGCAGCTGCCGGCGAGAATCGCAAGACACGATGCCGCCTCCGCGATCCGGTCGCGATGGGTGTGCCAGGGCGCCTCGGGGAGCGGCAGACCCAACTCTTGAGCCAGCCGTTCGGCCACCGCGAGCCCCTTGTCGCCGAGGGCGGCAAGCGTGCCGGCGGCGCCGCCGAATTGCAGCGCGAGGCCCTCGCGGCGCAAGCGCC
>Ga0102590_1004816_pt1 | contig 11015 bp, 11 predicted proteins | sample AraplaMF_Col_mMF_FD_76859 | JGI IMG/M metagenome (GOLD analysis project Ga0102590, IMG submission 76859) | Arabidopsis root microbial communities from the University of North Carolina, USA - plate scrape MF_Col_mMF | ecosystem: Host-associated > Plants > Roots > Endosphere | place: USA...
AGGACTATTGTGGAGAATGCCGGCTCAAGGATGCACTCGCCGACGTGGTGGTGCCGGCTTATGAGATCGAGCGGCGCATGCCGTTCTTCTTCAAGACCGCCAATGCCCGGCAGAAGTCCTATTACGACTATCCGATGAAGAGCGTGATCCGCGCGGCGACCGCGGCGCCGACCTATTTCGAGCCGATGCAGGTCCAGATCGACGGACCGAATGACTACTACGCCTTGGTCGATGGGGCGCTGTTTGCCTATAACCCGGGCATGTGTGCCTATGTCGAGGCGCTGAACCGCTTTCCCGACCGCGACAGCGTTATCATGGTTTCCTTGGGAACCGGAAAGCTCACCCGACGCTTGCCCTATGACGAGGTGAAGGATTGGGGTGCGGCGCGCTGGGCGCAGCCGGCTTTCGCGCTGATGTGCGACGGCATTTGTGACGTTGTTGATCATCAATTGCAGCAATTGTTGCCTGAGACGGAGGACGGGTTACGGCAGTACTATCGCTTCCAGGCCAGACTCGATGTCGGCAACGACGACATGGACGATGCCAGCAACACCAATATCCGCGTGCTGAAGCTGCTGGCGGAAGACATGCTGCAGGCCAATCGCGCGGTGCTGCGGAGTTTGGCGGACAAGCTTCTCCTGTCCGCGCCGGAACGGCCCGATGCGCCGCCACCCAACACGGCGGCCGACGCGCCGCCGCCGGCGATGACGCCGCAGATGGCCAAGCAAATGGCCGCTGCGGCCGGCGAGACCGAGTAGCCGATCAATTTATCCGGCGCGAGCGGCGTGCCGGCTCTTTCAGTCAGCCTTCCGTCACCTATCTGTGTTAAACCGGCGGTACCACTTGCGTGGGCAAACAGCGTGGGGACGCACGATGCCAACCGACAAGCGCGGCTTTGAGATCTCGTATTCCGACTTCTGGCGTCTCTACCTCGATGCGCATCGCCGCCCTGCGACGCGCGGCATGCACTACGCCGCGACCGTGGTCGGCGCGGGCAGCACGCTGGCCAGCTTGCTCCTCGGCGAGGTCCTGCTGGCCCCGATCGGCATCATGATTGCCGTCGGCATGGCGGTCGGCTCGCATCGCTTCATCGAGCACAACCGTCCGCTCATCCGGATCAACCCGTTTTATGGCGCGCTCTGCGATTTGCGCATGATGTGGCTGGGGATGACCGGCGGCCTGCCGAGGGAATATGCCCGGCTCGGTCTGGCCGCCACCGTGCCCGCCCCGAAGGCGTCCGTGCCGCTCAAGACAATCTAACTTCCTAACTTCGGCGCCAAAGCCCGCCTCTTGGCGATGCCACCCGTCGCTTGATAGCATTGTCCTATCGGGCAGTGGGTGGAGGTCGCCATGCGGGGGTTGGTGGCTGCGCTGGGTGCCGTGCTGGTCGGCGGCGTCGCCGCGCTGGCCGGTATTGCGCCGGCCGAGGCCAAGGAGACCGAGGAATTCACCATCGGTCAATGGACGGGATTCTCTTACAGCAGCGACGACACCGGGCAGTTCACGGATTGCACGGTCTGGGCGTTCAACCGCAACAACGTCCAGCTCGGCGTCAGCGTCAAGAAGGACTGGAGCCTCGAGCTCTGGCTGAACAGCAAAAGCTGGAATCTCCCCACCAACCAGTCCTATCCGATCAGCTACTGGATCGATCGCAACCGGCAATACAACGGCCGCGCGGAAACCAGCTCGGACAAGTTTGCGGTCATCGCCGCGGAATATGACCAGGACGTCTTCAACGAGCTGCAGGACGGCAGCCAGATCACCTTCCGCACCCAGAACGAGGACTACACTTTCGATCTCAGCCAGTCGCGTGCGGCGCTGAACCGGCTGCTGAACTGCGTCGATCAGTATTCGAAGCAAGCCACCACCAACCCGTTCGGCGGCGGATCAGCAAACGACGATCAGCAACAGAAACAGCCGCAACAACAGGAACAGCCGCAGGGCAGCCAGGGCGGCGGATCCGGTTTCCGGCTGGACACTCTCACCCAGACCCCGGCGGACGTCCGGCAGTTCCTGATCGATGTGACCGGCGCCAAGCCGGCCATGATCGCCGTCGAGGAGAAGGTCGACGGCGAAGACTTCCGCTACTACCGCCTCATCACCCCGCTCGGGGACGGGGAGTTCTGGCAGGAGAAGCTCGGCGACAGAGATCTCGGCAAGCTGGCCAGCAGCTACCTCGACGACTACAAAGAGGAATGCAGCGGCAGCTTCGAGCCGGTGGTCAATGACCTGGTGCGTGGCGACAAGGGCAGGTTGGCGACCGGAGGCGCGGCCTGCTCGAACTCGAAATACCAGGACAACGGGCCGGAATACCTCTCCTATTCGGTGGTGGAAGCCGACGGCGTGGTCTCGTTCTATTTGACCTATGTCGGCGGCAATGCGGCCAAGGCGAAGACCGACGGTCTCGGCAAGCTGATCGCGCGGCGCCAGGAATCCGAGATCAAGTAGCCGCTATTTGCCGAGATATTTGAAGGTGCCTTCGGCGCGGGCGATGGTGCGGCCGTCGCTGGTCACTTCCGCTTCGGCAAAGGCGATGGATTTGCCGCCGCCGACGCGCTTGCCGCGGGCGACCAAAGTGTCGCCCAGCCGCGCCTGGCCGATGAACAGCACGTTGATGGAAAGCGTTACGACGGCGCGCGGCTGATCCGGATCATCGACAAAGGCCGCCGCAAAACCGGCCGCGCTGTCGAGCAGGGTGGCCAGGACGCCGCCATGCGGGATCGAGGCGCGGTTCAGGTGCTGCGGACCGACCTTGAGCGTCATTTCGGCGCTGCCCAGGCCGCGTTCGGTCAGCTTGTAGCCGAGTAAATCCGCAAAGCCACTATGGGCTCTCCCGATTTCCGCCATTCTCATCTCCCAAATCCCGGGCCGCACGATGCCCGAGCCGCGCCGCGCGTGTCATCCGCTTTCTAAGGGGGTAGCTTTCCTTAGGGGCGAGACGAGCCTTCAACCCTTGCATGGGCGGGGGAAATCGAGAAAACTGCCCCTCCCGCCACACCCCTTCTCAGCACAGCGGTATGATCGAGCTTTATTCGTGGACCACACCGAACGGCCACAAGATCCACATCATGCTGGAGGAAACCGGCCTGCCGTATCGGGTGCACAAGATCAACCTGGGCGCCAAGGAGCAGACCCGGCCCGAATATCTGAAGATCAATCCCAACGGCAAGATTCCGGCGATCATCGACACCGAGGGCCCGGATGGGAAACCGCTGGCGATCTTCGAATCCGCCGCGATCCTGGTGCATCTGGCGCAGAAGAGCGGGAAGTTCCTGCCCACGGAACCGCGCGCGCGTTACGCCACGCTGGAATGGCTGATGTTCCAGATCGCCAATATCGGGCCGATGTACGGCCAGGCCTTTCACTTCCGGAGTGTCGCACCTGAGCGCGTGCCTTATGCGATCGACCGCTACACCAACGAAGTCGGGCGCCTGCTCGGCGTCATGGACAAGCGGCTGTTCGAGCAGCCCTATCTCGCCGGGGCCGAATACACGATCGCCGACATCGCCGCCTGGCCCTGGGTGCGCAACAGCCACAGCTTCGGCTTCAACATGGACAATTATCCGAATGTGCAGCGCTGGGTCGGTACCATCGCCGAGCGGCCCGCCGTGCGGCGCGGCCTGAAGGCGCTCGAGAAGGCGGCGGCGTGATGGCCACTCCGGCCGAGATCGCGGTCTATACCTGGCCGACGCCGAACGGCCACAAGATCCATATCGCGCTCGAGGAGCTGGGGCTCCCCTATAAGCCGATCCCGGTGGACATCGCCAAGGGCGATCAGTTCCAGCCGGAATTCCTGAAGCTCAGCCCGAACAACAAGGTTCCCGCGATCGTCGATCCCGACGGTCCCGGCGACCAGCCGATCGCGCTGATGGAATCCGGCGCGATCCTGATCTATCTCGCGGAGAAGACCGGCAAGCTCTGGCCGAAGGGCGCGCACGACCAGTCGGTCGCGCTGCAATGGCTCTCGTTCCAGATGGCGAATATCGGGCCGATGCTGGGCCAGGTGGTGCATTTCCGGCATTACGCGGCGGAGCAGGCGCCCTACGCGATCGAGCGCTTCACCAACGAGGCGAAACGGCTCTACGGCGTGCTCGACACCCGCCTCGCCGAGGTCGAGTACCTGACCGGCGGGATCTACGGCATCAGCGATATCGCGATCTTCCCCTGGCTGCGCTACTGGGAGAAGCAGGGCGTGCAGCTCAGCGACTATCCCAGCCTCGAGCGCTGGTTCAACGCGGTCGCCGCGCGGCCGGCGGTCGAGCGCGGCCTCGCGGTGCTGGCCGAGCTCGCGCGCACCCCGAAGCAGCTCTCCGCCGCGGAGCGCGACGTGCTGTTCGGCGCCCGCCAATACGAGCGGCGCTAGCGCCGTTTTCGGAGCCGGATGCCGGGAACGTTCGCCCACCCGGGACATTGGATTCCTGTGGGCGGTGTTGCGCTGGTTCCCCCCGAAATGCAGCGCCCCAAGCCATCGTCCATCGATCCGCGATCGGCCCCTGACATCACAGCCGATCCAGATCCAACTCGCCTCGTCGCCCCTCCGTCCTCGTCGGAGGGGCGACTGCGTTTTGGGCCCCGGCAAGCCGGCCCGAAGGGCAGGGGAGCGGGTTTTCGGGGCCGGTTTGACATTCGGCGGTCCGGCCGTTACTAAACCCCCGCGCATACGCCGTGGCGCAAGCTGCTTGAAACGGACGTCTCTTGTGCGGAGGGGTGGCCGAGCGGCTGAAGGCGGCGGTTTGCTAAACCGTTATAGGGCCCTAAAGCCCTATCGGGGGTTCGAATCCCCCTCCCTCCGCCACTTCACCCTTGATACCGATCCCACCAGAGCTGAAACATCAGCAGGTTCCAAAGGTGATCGCCCCGGCGCCCGCCCGTTCCTGCCGTGCCGTCCAGCAGGCCGGCAACGTAGCCGGAATCGAGCAACCCGTGCGCCGCGAGCCGCTGCGGCGCCAGCCGATCCCGTGCATACGGAAGCAGCTTCTCCAGGATCCACTGGCTGGTCGGCATCAGAAAGCCTTCCTTCGGCCGGTCGATGACGGCATCCGGAATGATGCCACGCACCGCGCGCTTCAGGAGCTGCTTGACCCCGCCCTGGTTGATCTTGAGGTGACCGGGAATGGTCGCCGCGAACTCGATCAGGCGATGATCGAGGAAGGGTGGCCGCACCTCCACCGAATGCGCCATCGAGAGGCGATCCACGAAGGCCAGCACCTGATCGCTCAGCAGGGTCTCGAAATCGACGAATAGAGCGCGGTTGAGCGGATCCTGCGTGCCGGCGGCGGCATAGTGCCGTTCGATCAGGGATTCGGTCGAGACCTTGACCGCGTCGCGCATCTTCGGCGTGAACAAAGCCGTTTTGCCTTGATCATCGACCAGATACTGCTCCATGCGCGTCGCCGCTTCGCCGCCGCGGTTGATCAGCCCGTCGAGCTGCTCCGGGGTCAGGCGAAGCTCGGCGATCAGCGCCTGCTCTTCGTTGCTGACCGGGCGACCGGTGCGGCGATGCTGCCGCCACGCCGCCAGCGGCTGCGCCAGCCGGTGGGCGCGATAGCTGGCGAAGAGCTCATCCGCGCCATCGCCGGACAAGGCGACCTTCACATCCCGGCTGATCAGTTCCGTGACGAAGTAGGTCGAGATCACGCCGGAGAACGGCTCATCGAAGGATTGGACCACGGCGTCGATGGCTTCGGGCAGCTCCGCGGCGGTGACCAGGCGCTCATGATGGTCGGTCCCGTACATCGCCGCGACTTCGCGCGCGTACTTCTGGTCGGCGCTCTTGCCGGCCGAGCCGTCTTCATAGACCAGCGTATAGGTGCGCACCGGATGGTCGTGCAGCTGGGCCATGATGCCGACGACGGTCGAGCTATCGACGCCGCCCGAGAGATAGGCGCCGAACGGCACGTCCATCGCCATCTGCAGACGCACGCTGTCGAACAGCAGGCGCCGGATCTCCGCGGCGGCGTCCTCGACGCCCATCTTCGGATCTTCGCGGTAGGCGAGCCGCCACCAGCGCTTCCGCTCGAGCGTGCCCTTTTCAAAGACCACCAGCTCGCCCGGCAGCAACTGGCCGATATCGGCAAAGGCGGATTGCGGCGCCGGGATGTTCTTGAGCGAGAAGTAATGGCCGAGCGCGGCGAAATCCGGCGCCGCCGAGACGTCCGGATGCAGCAACAGCGCCTTCGGCTCCGAGCCGAAGACCAGGCCGCGCCCCGGCTGTTCCGCGATGTAGAGCGGCTTGATGCCGGCCCGGTCGCGCACCAGGATCAGCCGCTCGGCGCGGGTATCCCAGATCGCGATCGCGAACATGCCGTTCAGGTGCTTCGGGAAGTCGAGGCCGTACTGTTCGTAGAGATGAACCAGCGTTTCAGTGTCCGAATGGTGGGTCCGGAACACGTGGCCCTGCGCGATCAGCTGGGCGCGCAGCTCGACATGATTGTAGATCTCGCCGTTGAACACGCAGACCAGGCTGCGGTCCTCGTTGAACACCGGTTGCTGGCCGGTCGCCGGATCGACGATGGCCAGGCGCCGCATGCCGAGCGCGACCTCCGGCGTTTCCCAGTGGCCGGCGCTGTCCGGGCCGCGATGCTCGATCGAGGCGACCATCCGGGCAAGCAGACCCGGATGATGGCTGCCCACGAAGCCGGCTATTCCGCACATGGAGGTCTTACTTCGAGAGAAACCAGGGAATGCAAGGATTGCGCATCGTCAACGCCCCGCGGCGCAGGCTCACTTGTCCTGCACCTGGGCCTGGAAGTCGTCGTGCTCGGTCAATTGGCCGAGCTTGGCGACGCGCGCCTCTTCGGCGTTGCGCACGACTTTCCAGTAGTTGTGATGCCATGACCGGTACTTCCAGTCGGGGCAGCCGGCGCACATCGAGATCTCTCCGCCGCGGCCGGCCAGATGTTTGTCGCGGTAGAACTTGAAGCCCTCGCCGTGCCAGATCTCGCTGATCGTCTGGGTGTTGACGTTGCCCATGCTGGTGTTGGCGGAGATGTCGTAGCCGCAGACCATCACGTTGCCGCGGCTGTCGATGTTCAGCCGCTCGAAGATGAACGGGCAGGGCACTTCGTCGGTGTTGAGGTAGGCGGAAGGATCGGCCGAGCGCTCGCCATCGAGCGTCGTGTTGACGCCCCAGGTCAGGAACTTGCGCTTGATCAGATAATCGACGCCGATGCCTTCGACCCAGAACTTCTCGACCGCGTCGATATCGACGCCCTGCTGATTGACGGCGGATGCGATGACTTTGGTGGTCCCGCGCATCTCATTGCGCAGGCGGATCATGCGCTTCACGTTGGTCGTCAGCTCTTCCCAGTCCAGCCCCTTGCGCACGACGCCGTAGGTTTCCGGATCGCAGGCATCGACCGAGAACTCGATCAGGTCGACACCCGCCTCGATCAGCGCACGCGAGTTCTCCTCGGTGAACATCGAGCCGTTGGTGATCAGCCCGATCTTGCAGCCGACCGACTTGGCATAGACCAGCAGCTCGGTGGCCTTCGGATGCAGCATCGGCTCGCCGCCGCCGGAAATGCGGAGATAGGCGCCGTGCGGCCCGGATTCGTCGGCGATCTTCTTGAAAATCGCCTCCGACATGTAGGGCGCGTCACGGTATTCGGCGCGGATATTCGAGTTGGTGTAGGGGCAATGCGGACAGAGCGCGTTGCACGGATAGACGTAGGACAACACCAGCATCATCGGGAACTTCGCCGCTTCCGGACGAAGACCGTACTCCGCTTGCTGTGCATCGGCTGCGGACGGGGCGGCGTTCACGCCGGCAGTTACGGACGCCACTTCGGTCACTCCGCCATACCTGCGGAAACAGGCTCCTGCTTGGCCGACTTCTTCGCCTCGTCGTACCAGAACGGACGAGTGCCCTCGACCTTCTCCTCTTCGTACTGCGCGCCGGCAACCTGCCAGTCGCCGCAGCCCTTGCAGATGTTGGGAAGGTCGCGCCAGCGGTGCTCGCGATGCGGCTTGCGGACCTTCTCGCCGAGAATGTCCCAGAGCTCCTTCACCGACTTGTCCCGGACGTTGCCGGCTTCGAACATGCCCTCGTAATCGACCGCACAGGCCACGACCTTGCCGTTCTGGTGGATCGCCATGGTGTTGTTGGACCAGGGGCAGGCGATCCGGAACTGCGTGTTGTGGTCGATCGTGTCGGTCCGCACCGTGCCGGTCGCGGTCCATTCCAGCATCGGGCGGATCTTCACCTCCGCGCCGCGCGCCGACCAGAACTTGTAGTAGCCGTCGGCCTCGTGCGCGTTCTCCTTCATGACCGAGAACTGCGCCGTGATCGTCGGATAGGTCTGGCCGCGTTCCATGCGGCGCCGGCACAGCTCCTCGACCATCGGGTACACTTCGTCGTACTTCGCCTTGGCGCGAATGTGTTCGAAGGTTTCCTTGGTGAGGCCGTCCAGGCTGAGGATGAAGCGCTTCAGCGGCGAACGCAGGATCTTCTCGATGTTGTCGTCGCGATCGAGCAGTGTGCCGTTGGAGTTCAGCACCAGGTTTTCGCAGCCGACCGAGGCGGCGTAGTCCAGGCGATCCCAGAGCTCGTCGCCGAGAATGAAGGCTTCGCCGTAGAAGGTCGGCCAGACTTCGCACTTCGGCGATACGCGCCCGACTTCCTCGACGATCTTGTTCCACAGCGCGCGGTCCATATGCCGCTGTTCGCGAATCATCTCGCGATGCGAGCAATGGATGCATTTCAGGTTGCAGTAGGACGTGTTCTCGACGACGAGCTGCGGCGGGAACGGGTGGTCCACGAGGCGTGATTCGATATCCAGCAGCGTCTTGCGCCGCTCTTCGTCAGCCAAGTGCTTCTTGCGTAACGAAAAATCAGTCATGATAAATCGGGCCCAAAATCTGGTGCAAACTGCGGCGGAGTATATAGACTGCGCCTCCGGATTGAAAGGCTGGCGCCTCACCGCAATCGAGCGCGCAAGCCACGGCCGGATATGCGAAAAATTGTGCAAACCGGGCCATTTCGAGTCGATGGTGCTAAGGCGAGATGAGTCTCAAGATCAAAGGATATCTCTTTACGGGTCCGTTTCCCATCGAGAAGACGAGTCGACGCGCCAACCAGGCTGAAACGGTTTTTGCGGTTGTTCGGAAGGGCGGATCCTCCTGGGATCCGGTTTTCGAGCTGCTTGACCTCGATCGGACGGGAAGCGGCGGCGTGGTTTTCGCGGATCATCCGCGCGCCGGCGCTTGGCGCGGCGGCGCGGGTGCGGCGGCCAGCATTTACCTGCTCGATACGACAACTCAACCGGAAGCTGCGGCAGACCTCGACCAGGTGGTCACCGATATTCGCGCGCTCTACGCACCGCCGGCCGTTCTGAAATAGCCACAGCGATGCGGCTTGCGGTTCTACAGCCCAGCTATCTGCCCTGGCTCGGTTACTTCGATCAGATCGATCGCGTCGATGTATTCGTCTATTACGACGATGTGCAATACGACAAGAATGGGTGGCGCAACCGCAATCGGGTGAAGGGGCCGAATGGGCCGGCGTGGCTGACGGTGCCGGTCAAGCACAGCGGCCTCGGGCTGCAGCGCATCTGCGACGCCGAGATCGACGGCGACGGCTGGCGGCAGAAGCACCTGCGCTCGATCGCCCAGTTCTATGCCAAGGCACCCTACGCAGACCGCTATATCCCGGGATTGACCGAATTGCTGGGCCGAAGCTGGGATCGGCTCGTCGATCTCGACATCGCGGTCAACGCGGCGATCATCGGGTGGCTTGGGCTGAGCGCCGAAATCGTTCGATCGTCAACTTTGGACATTGCGGGTGACCGCAACGAACGGCTGATCGAAATCAGCCGGCATTTCGGCGCGAATCACTACCTCAGCGGCAATGCCGCCCAGAGCTATGTCGACCTCGAGGCTTTCACCGCCGCCGGCATCGCGGTCGAATGGCAGAATTACAGCCACCCGGCCTACCCCCAGCTGCACGGCGACTTCGTATCGCACCTGTCGATCATCGACCTCTTGATGAATGTCGGGCCGGAAAGCCTGGCCGTTCTGCGTTCAGGGCGGCCTATCGACAGCCCAGGATCATGATTCTATAAGTGCTCGCTCCGACTGGGGGGTGCTTAAACAAAGGCCTGCCGAGGCTCGGCAAAGGTAAAATTGGGAGATTCGCGGAGACCGCCATGGAAGAAAGGCCGCTCAAAAAGTCCGAGGTTCTCGCCATCGAGAACATCAAGCGCATTGCCGACCAGATCCGCTCGGAGCGGAACGATGCCTTGGCCCTGGCGCAGGAGATGCGCGAGAAGGTTGATGCCGCGGTGGCCGGCCTGACCGACCTCAAGGCCATGATCGGGCAGACCGCGTCGGGCAGCGCCGCGGCAGAAAAGATCGACGGCCTGCTGTCGAAGCTGAAGATCCAGTAAGCGCCATCGGGCGAAGCGGCATGAGGGAAGGGCCAGGCCCCGAAGACGGCGATGCTGCCTCGATCGAAGAGGCGGTCTCGATCAAGCGCCACCCGGCCCGCTCGATCGCCATCACCCTGCTGCAGCTCCTGGTCTGCGGCTTCGTCGTCTGGCTCGTCGTCTACCTGGACCTGGTCGATTTCTCCCTGCTGTCGGGATTGCTCGATCATCCCGGCGCCATCGCCTTCGTGTTCGTCCTCACGCTCCTGACCGTGCCGCTGGCGGGATTCCGCTGGTATCTTCTGATGCGCGCGCAGGCGGTCGAAGTGGAGCTGCTGCCGACGCTGCGGGTCACCGCGGTGGCCGCGGCGGGCAACGCCCTGATCCTGGGCGGCATCGGCGGGGAGGTCGCGCGCGTCGCGTTCGCCGCCCGACAGCCCGCCGGCCAGCGCACCGCCGCCTTGACCAGCATTGCTCTCGACCGCGTCCTCGCGATGCTTGGCGTGCTGGTGATCGGAAGTGCTGCGGTCCCCATGCTCAGCGCAACCATCATGCGCTCGCATGTTCTCTCCGTCGCCGCGGCGGGTCTGATCGGCGGATCGCTGGCGGCGATCGCCGCCATCGCGATCGCCATCTTCGCGGTCGGCGCGC
>Ga0102590_1004819_pt1 | contig 11011 bp, 10 predicted proteins | sample AraplaMF_Col_mMF_FD_76859 | JGI IMG/M metagenome (GOLD analysis project Ga0102590, IMG submission 76859) | Arabidopsis root microbial communities from the University of North Carolina, USA - plate scrape MF_Col_mMF | ecosystem: Host-associated > Plants > Roots > Endosphere | place: USA...
TCGAGATAATTGTGCATGAGGTGCGTTTCCGTTCCTTGTGCCCGGGGCGTTTTCCTGGCTCCGCCCCATGTCGCCGGTCCTATTCGTGCTTTTTCGCCTGTTTGGCAAGGGGGTGATGCGTCTGGACAAGCTGCTGCAGCCTCTCTTCGAGGACATGTGTGTAGATCTGCGTGGTCGAAATGTCCGAATGGCCGAGGAGTTCCTGTACGACGCGCAGATCGGCGCCGTTGGCCAGCAGGTGGCTGGCAAAGGCGTGGCGCATGACATGCGGCGAGATCAGCGACGGCGCCAGGCCGGCGCGGATCGCCAGGTTCTTGAGGTCGCGGGCAAAAACCTGGCGCGGCAGATATCCCTCCTTCGAGGCGGAGGGAAACAGCCAGGCGCTTTCCGGCGGTTCCTTCGCTGCTGCATTTTCGGTCGCCAGCAGGCGCCCGTAGGATTTCAGGGCTGATATCGCCGATTGCGACAGCGGCACCAGCCGTTCCTTGTTGCCCTTGCCGCGGATCATCAGGAAACGGCCTTCCTGATCGAGCACGCGGGCAGGAAGCGAAACGAGTTCGCTGACACGCATTCCGGTGGCATAGAGCAGCTCCAGCAGTGCCAGCATGCGCAGGCGGTGCAACTGGCCCGGAGCCGCATCCTCCGCCTCGGCCTCGGCCTGCGAAAGTAACCTGCCGACCTCCTCGACACCCATCGTCTTCGGCAGCGGGCGGCCCTTCTTCGGCGCATCGAGAATGCCTGTAGGGTCGTCGGTCCTTAGGCCCTCGGCATAGAGGAACTTGTAGAACTGCCGCATGGCCGCAAGCCGGCGCGCCTGCGAGGAGGGTTTGAAGCCCTTTCCGGCGAGTGAGGAGAGATAGGCGGCAAGATCGGCGGAGGCGGCTTCGGTAAGCCGTATGCTGCGCTCCTTCAGGAAGGATCTGACATCGTCGAGATCGCGTTCATAGGATTGCAGCGTGTTGGCGGCAGCACCCCGCTCGGCGCTCATCATCTCCAGGAAGGATTCCACATGGACGCGACCGAGATCCACCATGCCGGTCACTTCCTGGTCGTGTCGATCGCACCCGTGGCGGGCGGATTGACCCGCTCGGACGGAATGCGGATCGTCACGTCGCGCTGCTGCGGCTCCACGAAGGTCACAAGCGCCAGCATCGCTCCGTAGACCGTCCCGGCGAGGATCGCGCAGACGAACAGGAAACGGAACAGGGTCGGCATTCAGCAACTCCTTCATGCTCTGCTTCTGTTATAAGAAGCCTATCTGCAAGTGCAAGAAGCGGTATTCAAGCCATGATTCCCTTGTCCGCGACTTGACGCTCCACCTGCATTTGTCGATACCGTTTGCAAACAAAGTGTGAATGGACCGATGAGTGAACAACTGCTGACCGTTGCTGACAGCTTGAAAGACAGAGCTCGCGCCGCGCTCGGTTCACGCAATCTGATCCTTGTCGGCCTGATGGGCGCCGGCAAATCCTCCGTCGGCCGCATCGTCGCCAGCCAGCTCGCCATTCCCTTCATCGACAGCGATCTGGAGATCGAGCGGGTGTCGCGCATGACGATCGCCGAGCTTTTCGCCGCCTATGGCGAGCAAGAGTTCCGGGCGTTGGAAGCGCGGGTGGTGAAGCGGCTGCTAAAGAGCGGGCCGCGTGTCGTCTCCACCGGCGGCGGCGCCTTCATCAACGACCGGACGCGCAAGCATATCAAGAAGGGCGGCCTTTCCGTCTGGCTGAAGGCCGATCTCGACGTGTTGTGGGAGCGAGTCAACAAACGCGACACGCGGCCGCTGCTGAAGACCGAAAATCCGAAGCAGACGCTCGAGGGCCTGATGAATGCGCGCTATCCGATCTATGCGCAGGCCGATATCACCGTGCTTTCGCGCGACGTGCGCAAGGAAATCATGGCTGACGAGGTCTTAAAGGCCGTGATCGAGGCTCAGAAGGAAAGTGAAGCGTCATGAATGCGATAACCTCCGCCTCCGCCATCCGAACGGTGCATGTGCCGCTCGGCGAGCGCGCCTACGACATCCTGATCGGGCCGGGGTTGATTGCGCGAGCCGGCGCCGAGATCGCCACCCGGCTCAAGGGCCGCAAGGCGGCTGTTGTCACCGACGAAAATGTCGCGCCGCTCTATCTCAAGGCCCTCGTCGCAAGTCTGGATGAAGCGGGTATCGCCTCGGCTGAGGTCGTCCTGCCGGCCGGCGAGAAGACCAAGAGCTTCGAACATCTGATCACAGCCTGCGACAAGGTGCTCGAAGCCCGCGTCGAGCGTAACGATTACGTCATCGCGCTCGGCGGCGGCGTCATCGGCGATCTTTCGGGATTTGCGGCCGGCATCGTCCGCCGCGGCGTGCGCTTCGTCCAGGTGCCGACTTCGCTGTTGTCGCAGGTCGATTCCTCCGTCGGCGGCAAGACCGGCATCAATTCCCGCCACGGCAAGAATCTGATCGGTGTCTTCCATCAGCCGGACCTGGTTCTGGCCGATACAGATGTGCTGAATTCGCTGAGCGCGCGCGAATTCCGCGCAGGTTACGCCGAGGTCGCGAAATACGGGCTGATCGACAAGCCGGATTTCTTTGCCTGGCTGGAAGCGAACTGGAAGGCGGTTTTTACCGGCGGCTCCGCGCGCATCGAGGCGATTGCCGCGAGCTGCCAAGCGAAGGCCGATGTCGTCGTTGCCGACGAGCGCGAGAACGGTCAGCGGGCGCTGCTCAACCTCGGCCATACTTTCGGGCATGCGCTGGAAGCGGCGACCGCCTATGACAGCTCCCGCCTCGTGCATGGCGAGGGCGTTTCGATCGGCATGGTGCTGGCGCATGAATTCTCCGCACGGATGAACCTTGCAAGCCCCGACGATGCCCGGCGCGTCGAGCGGCATCTGAAGGAGGTCGGCCTTCCGACCCGCATGTCCGATATTCCAGGCGACTTGCCGCCGGCCGAAACGCTGATGGACGCGATCGCCCAGGACAAGAAGGTCAAGAGCGGCAAGCTCACCTTCATCCTGACACGCGGCATCGGTCAGTCCTTCGTCGCCGACGATGTTCCGGCGTCCGAAGTGATCAGCTTTCTCCGGGAAAAACGCGCCTGATGTCGATCGAAGGCGCTCTGGCATTTCTCGAGACATACTGGCCGGAGATCCTTTCGATCACGGCGCTCGTGCTCATGTCCGCCTTCTTTTCCGGCTCCGAGACCGCGCTGACCGCCGTTTCGCGCAGCCGTATCCATACGCTCGAAGTCAACGGCGACGAACGCGCCGGCCTCGTCCGGCAGTTGATCGAGCGGCGCGACCGGCTGATCGGCGCGCTGCTCATCGGCAACAATCTCGCCAACATCCTGTCCTCCTCGATCGCCACCAGCCTCTTTCTCGGGCTGTTCGGCAGTTCCGGCGTGGCGCTGGCGACACTCGCGATGACCGTCATCCTGGTTATCTTCGCGGAAGTGCTGCCGAAGAGCTGGGCGATTTCGGCGCCTGAGCGCTTCGCTCTCGCCATCGCGCTGCCGGCCAAGCTCTTCGTCACCGTCGTCGGCCCGGTTTCCTCCTTCGTCAATGCGATCGTGCGGCAGATTCTTTCGCTGTTCGGCATCAATCTGTCACGAGAGACATCGATGCTGACGGCGCATGAGGAGCTGCGTGGCGCCGTCGACCTGCTGCACCGGGAGGGGTCGGTGGTGAAGGCCGACCGCGACCGCCTCGGCGGCGTGCTCGATCTCAGCGAACTCGAACTGTCCGACATCATGGTCCACCGCACCGCGATGCGGGCGATCAACGCCGACGATCCGCCGGAAGCGGTGGTACGCGTCATTCTCGAAAGTCCCTATACGCGCATGCCGTTGTGGCGTGGCACGATCGACAACATCATCGGCGTCGTTCATGCCAAGGATCTGCTGCGGGCGCTTGCCGAGCCGAACATGGAGCCGCAGAACCTCGATATCGTGAAGATCGCGCAGAAGCCGTGGTTCGTGCCCGACAGCACCAACCTCGAGGATCAGCTCAACGCCTTCCTGCGCCGCAAGCAGCATTTCGCCGTCGTCGTCGATGAATATGGCGAAGTGCAGGGCATCGTCACGCTGGAGGATATTCTCGAGGAAATCGTCGGCGACATTTCCGACGAGCACGATATCGAGATACAGGGCGTGCGTCAGGAGGCCGATGGTTCCGTCGTCGTCGACGGCGGCGTGCCGATCCGCGATCTGAACCGCGCGCTCGACTGGAGCCTGCCCGACGAGGAGGCGACGACGATTGCCGGCCTCGTCATCCATGAATCGATGACCATCCCGGAAGAGCGCCAAGCCTTCACCTTCTACGGCAAGCGTTTTATCGTCATGAAACGGGAGAAGAACCGCATCACCAAGCTGCGCATCCGTCCCGCCGGGGAAGACGGTACAAAGCCCACCTGAAGACGCGCGGCGCTGTAGGATTGCGGGCCGCCAATGCCTATATAGGCTTTGGTGCCGCTACCAGCGGGTCGGTTCGCCGGGTGCTGCCGGTTCGACGGCCAGCGCATGCAGGCCGGCATCGAGCTCCGGTTTCAACAGGTCGGTGATTGCCCGGTGGCGCGCCAGCCGCGACATGCCGGCGAATTTTCCGGAAACGATCCTCACCCGCATATGGGTTTCGCCGGTGCCGGTGATATCAGGCTGGTGGCCGGCATGCAGATGGCTTTCGTCGATGACGCTTACGCGTTCGGGCGCGAAGGCTTCGACAAGTTTTTCTTCGATGCGGGTTCGCAGGGTCATCATCCGGTCTTGCTGGTTCGCGAAAAGGGTACCTACCAAGCCAGCAACATTCCCGTTTGTCAATTCTTGTTGTCGCTTCGCGACAGCCCCATAATTAGCGCCGTCATGAGACTTGATTCCAAATATTTCGATCGCATCCGAACACGCCGCAAACGCGAGCAGGAGACAGAGCAGGCGCCGCCTACCTGTCAGTGGGACGGCTGCGACAAGAAGGGGGCGCATCGCGCTCCCGTCGGCCGCAATGCCGAAGGCCAGTTCTTTTTGTTCTGCTTCGAGCACGTCAAGGAATACAACAAGGGCTACAATTATTTCTCCGGTCTTTCGGACGGCGAGATTGCGCGATACCAGAAAGAGGCGATCACCGGCCACCGGCCGACATGGACGGTCGGCGTCAACAAGGCGGCGAAGGACAGTCCGCTGCATTCGGAGGTGCGCTCCGGCGCCTATACGCGTGTTCGCGATCCCTTCGGCTTCGTCAAGGAAGGCGGCAAGGGCAGCGGGCCGCGCTTCCCCCAGGCGCGCAAGCTGAAATCGCTCGAAACCAAGGCCTTCGAAACGATGGGGCTCGACGCCAATGCGACATCGGCGGAGATCAAGAGCCGCTACAAGGAGCTGGTGAAGAAACACCATCCGGATGCCAATGGCGGCGACCGCGGCTCGGAGGAGCGTTTCCGCGCCGTCATCCAGGCCTATCAATTGTTGAAGCAGAACGGTTTTTGTTAATTCCCGTCCTTGCTCTTGGGCTTCAATCGGGTATGGTCCAAATCGGCTGAGGCCGCAGGCAAACGCGGCTCATATTTGTGCGTTTTCCCGACATCGCCTCCGCCGACCTTCCGGACGCGGCGTTTCTTGTCCGGGACTCTTTCAAGAATGCTCGCACGCGGTCATTATCCCGCCGAGGTTTCGTTTCAGTCCCGGAGAAGCATCGCCGACGTTCCGACCTGGACGGGCGCGGAATAAAAAACGCGGCGTCACGGTTGCGACATGGCCTGAGACAGTATGGCCGGGTGGCATCACCCGCCTTGGAGACATGATGAGCAAGATCGACCTTGATATATCCGAACTGCCCGATACCACCGTTTCGGTCCGCGAGACCTTCGGCATCGATTCCGATATCCGCGTTCCCGCCTACAGCAAGGGCGACGCCTATGTGCCGGACCTCGATACCGACTACCTGTTCGACCGCGACACGACGCTCGCCATTCTCGCCGGCTTCGCCCATAACCGCCGCGTGATGATCTCCGGCTATCACGGCACGGGCAAGTCCTCGCATATCGAGCAGGTGGCGGCGCGGCTCAACTGGCCTTGCGTGCGCATCAACCTCGACAGCCATGTCAGCCGTATCGATCTCGTCGGCAAGGATGCAATCGTCGTCAAGGACGGGCTGCAGATCACCGAGTTCAAGGATGGCATCCTGCCCTGGGCCTACCAGCACAATGTGGCGCTCGTTTTCGACGAATATGATGCCGGCCGCCCCGATGTGATGTTCGTCATCCAGCGCGTGCTCGAATCCTCCGGCCGCCTGACGCTGCTCGACCAGAGCCGCGTCATTCGGCCGCACCCGGCCTTCCGTCTGTTTGCGACTGCGAACACGATCGGCCTCGGCGACACGACCGGCCTCTATCACGGCACGCAGCAGATCAACCAGGCGCAGATGGACCGCTGGTCGATCGTCACCACGCTGAACTACCTGCCGCATGATCACGAAGTGAATATCGTCGCCGCCAAGGTGAAGAGCTTCGGCAGTGACAAGAACGGCCGCGAGACGGTTTCGAAGATGGTGCGCGTCGCCGACTTGACGCGCGCGGCCTTCATGAACGGTGATCTGTCCACAGTCATGAGCCCGCGCACGGTCATCACCTGGGCCGAAAACGCCGAGATCTTCGGCGATCTCGCCTTCGCCTTCCGCGTCACCTTCCTCAACAAGTGCGACGAGCTGGAACGCCCGTTGGTCGCCGAGCACTATCAGCGCGCCTTCGGCGTCGAGCTGAAGGAAAGTGCCGCCAACATCGTTCTCGGGGCTTGAGACCGACCGATCATGGCAGCTCGCGGTGACAATTCGAAAGCAAAACCCGGCGCCCCTGTCGACGTCGAGCCATTGCGCCGGGCGATAACCGGCTGCGTGCGCTCGATCGCCGGCGACGGCGATGTCGAGGTGACCTTCGCCAATGAACGGCCGGGGATGACCGGCGAGCGCATTCGGCTGCCGGAACTTTCCAAGCGGCCGACGGCGCATGAGCTGGCGGTCACCCGTGGTCTCGGCGATTCGATGGCGCTGCGCCTTGCCTGCCATGACGAGAAGGTGCATGCGACGATGGCGCCGCAGGGCTCGGACGCCCGGGCGATCTTCGATGTGGTCGAGCAGGCGCGCGTCGAATCGATCGGCGCGCTGCGCATGGAGGGCATGGCGTCGAACCTGCGCTCCATGACGGAAGAGAAATACTCCAAGGCGAATTTCACCGGCATCGAGCGCCAGGAAGACGCACCGGTCGGCGAAGCCGTCGCGATGATGGTGCGCGAGAAGCTGACCGGCCAGCGCCCGCCCGGCTCCGCCGGCAAGGTGCTGGACCTCTGGCGTGACTTTATCGAGGACAAGGCAGGGCCTGAACTCGACAACCTGTCGAGCGCGATCAACGACCAGCAAGCCTTTGCCAAGGTCATCCGCAACATGCTGTCGGCCATGGAAATGGCCGAGGAATACGGCGACGACGACAGCGATGCCGACAATGACGATCAGTCGGAGCAGGAAGACCAGTCGAGCGGCGACGAGCAGGACCAGGACGAGGTCGACGAGGATGCCGGCACGGATGCCGCCCCTGTCGAGGACAGCGAGGTCGCCGACGAGCAGATGGAGGACGGCGAGACCGAAGGCGCCGAAATCTCCGATGACGACATGATGGAAGAAGGCGAGGACGATTCGGAAACGCCGGGCGAGACCCGCCGTCCAAACACGCCTTTCGCCGATTTCAACGAAAAGGTCGATTATCACGTCTTTACCGAAGAGTTCGACGAGATCATCACCGCCGAGGAACTCTGCGACGCCGCCGAACTGGAGCGCCTGCGCGCCTTTCTCGACAAGCAGCTGGCGCATCTGCAAGGTGCGGTCGGCCGTCTCGCCAACCGGCTGCAGCGTCGCCTGATGGCGCAGCAGAATCGCTCCTGGGATTTCGACCTGGAAGAGGGTTATCTCGATCCGGCCCGGCTGCAGCGCATCATCATCGACCCGATGCAGGCGCTTTCCTTCAAGATGGAGCGCGACACCCAGTTCCGCGACACCGTCGTCACCCTGCTCATCGACAATTCCGGCTCGATGCGCGGCCGGCCGATCACGGTTGCCGCCACCTGCGCCGATATTCTCGCCCGCACGCTGGAGCGCTGCGGCGTCAAGGTCGAGATCCTGGGCTTTACGACCAAAGCCTGGAAGGGCGGGCAGGCGCGTGAGAGCTGGCTCGCCGGCGGCAAGCCGCAGACGCCGGGCCGCCTCAACGACTTGCGCCATATCATCTACAAGTCGGCCGACGCGCCGTGGCGGCGCGCGCGCGCCAATCTCGGGCTAATGATGCGCGAGGGCCTGCTCAAGGAAAATATCGACGGCGAGGCGCTGATCTGGGCGCATAATCGCCTGCTCGCGCGCCGCGAGCAGCGCCGCATCCTGATGATGATCTCGGACGGGGCGCCGGTCGACGATTCGACGCTGTCGGTCAATCCGGGCAATTATCTGGAGCGGCACCTGCGTGCCGTCATCGAACAGATCGAGACGCGCTCGCCTGTCGAGTTGCTGGCGATCGGCATCGGTCACGACGTGACGCGCTATTATCGCCGCGCCGTGACGATCGTCGATGCGGATGAGCTTGCCGGTGCGATGACCGAGCAGCTTGCTTCGCTGTTCGAAGACCAATCCGTCCAGCCGCGCGGCGGCCGGCTACGCCGTGCCGGCTGACGCGGCTCAAAGGAAATGCCTGGCATGACGCTCAAGCGCCTCTGCCATACGGCGTCGATTGTTCTTTGTCTCGCGTCAGGCGCTTTCCCGTCGTTGGCCGGCGACGACGTGCCGGTCATTAGCCGGCAAATCTCCGATTTCAGGATCGGCTCTTCGGAGACGAAATTTGGATCGCTGGAATTTGTCGGCGGGCTGGAGATGGTCTCCAGCAGAGCGCTGTTCGGCTCGCTCTCCTCCATTCGTTTCCGGCAGGACCAAAAAAATTTCGTCGTCGTGCTCGATACCGGCCAGTGGCTGACCGGCAGCATCGAACGTGACGTCAAGGGCAGGCTTTCCGGCCTTTCGGATGTCGAGATCACGCCGATGAAGAACAGCGCCGGGCGCAGCTTCGAGGGCAAGGGGCATATGGATGCCGAGGGCCTGACGCTCGATGGCGACCGGATCCTGGTTTCCTTCGAGCAGGATCATCGCGTCGATGTCTATCCGGATCCCGGCTTTGCCGATTCGGGCGCGATCGCCACTTTGCCGATCCTCATCCCGCGGAAGATGCTGAGCGACAATCGCGGCATCGAGACCATCACCGTGGCGCCGGCATCGAGCCCGCTTAGGGGCGGCGTGGTCATCGTCTCCGAACGTGGTCTCGACAATGACGGCAACCGGTTGGCGGCCATTCTCAGCGGGCCGCTGAAAGGGCGTTTCGCGGTTAAGCGGGACGGCAGCTTCGACATCACTGACGGCGCCTTCCTGCCGAACGGTGACCTGCTGCTGCTGGAGCGTCGCTTCAACATGGCCGAAGGCATCGGCATGCGTCTTCGGCGCATCAGGGGCGCCGATATCAGGCCTGGCGCCGTCATTGAGGGCGAATTGCTGCTGGAAGGCAATTTCAACTCGCAGATCGACAATATGGAAGGGCTCGATGCTTTCCAGGCTGCGGACGGCGCGACTCATATCATTCTGGTCTCGGACGACAATCATTCGATCCTGCAGCGCAATCTGATGCTGGAATTCCGGCTTTCGGAAGAGGCCGCGTGGGCAGCGCCGAGTTCCCAGAAGCGGAATTGATCCAAGCCATCGACCCGAAAATCGGAATCGATTTTCGGAAAGTACGATGCCTGGATTCACGTCAGACCGATGTCCTATGCCTCGGCTATCCCGCCGCAATCGGCCGGCTGCGGCATCGGGAAGCAGTCTTCGGAGGGAGATTCATGGTGCATATCCACGTCATGGGCGCGTCCGGTTCCGGCACGACATCGCTCGGCCGCGCGCTTGCCGAAAGGCTCGATATCGCCCATCTCGACACCGACGATTTCTTCTGGATGCCGACCGATCCGCCGTTCACGACGCCGAGGAATGCCGACGAGCGCATCCGGCTTCCGCTCGAGGAAGCGGCGCGGCATGACGGCTGGGTCCTCTCCGGATCCGCGCTGAAATGGGGTGGGCCGCTGGAGCCGCTTTACGATCTGATCGTATTCCTCAGGATCGAGCCGGAGCTGCGGATGGCGCGCATCCGCGCGCGGGAGATTGCCCGATATGGAAACAGGATCGGGCCTGGTGGCGACATGGCCGCAAAAAGCGGGGAATTCCTCGAATGGGCGGCCAGTTATGACACAGCCGGCCCCGAACGCCGCAGCCTTGCGGCGCATGAACAATGGCTGGAAACGCAGACGTCGCCGGTGTTGCGGCTCGATTCATCGCTTGGTATCGACGATCTGGTGGCGGAGGTGCTGCTGCATCCTGCCATCGCCACCGGTGCAGTCCGGCGGCGTCCGTAATCTAAATTAGCTGGCGCGAGCGGCCTGCATCGGCCGCAGCACGTTCATCAGCGCACCATAGGGCAGCAGCATGACGAGGCCGACGATCATCTTTACGGCGAAATCGCCGATCGCCCAGGAAATCCAGCGTGGTGCCTCCGTGGCGAAGACGCCGAGGATAGGGGCTGCTTCCAGAGCGAAGGGATCGTTCGGGCCGAGGAGGACGAAAAACGCGGCGAAGGACAACGAGAAGAACATCACCGTATCGAGCGCCGAGCCGATCAGCGAGCCGACCAGCGGGGCGCGCCACCAGGCCTGGCGGCGGAGGCGGTTGAAGACGGCGATATCGAGCAGCTGGCCGGCGAGATAGGCCGAGCCGGAAGCGATGGCGATGCGCGGCACCGAGGTGAAGAAGGAGAGCGTTACGCCGACGACGAAGCCGGCAAAGACGACCTTGCGGGCTGCCTGCGGGCCGAACTGGCGGTTGGTCAGATCGGTGATCAGGAAGGCGATCGGATAGGAGAAGGCGCCCCAGGTCAGGATGTCGGCAAGGTTGATGCCGGCGACTTCGGCGTTCAGCGGAAACTGGA
>Ga0102590_1004821_pt1 | contig 11001 bp, 7 predicted proteins | sample AraplaMF_Col_mMF_FD_76859 | JGI IMG/M metagenome (GOLD analysis project Ga0102590, IMG submission 76859) | Arabidopsis root microbial communities from the University of North Carolina, USA - plate scrape MF_Col_mMF | ecosystem: Host-associated > Plants > Roots > Endosphere | place: USA...
ACGCCACACACCGCGGCGCTGGCTGCACCCGTTCTCGCTATCGAGCCCAGCACCACGGCCGAGACAAGCCATAGCGAAAGCCAAAACTACGGGGGCTGTGAGAAAACCGGGCTAGTTTCGGATCGTTTTGGAACTTTTCCTTGAGCTTTTCAGGACCGGAACGCCCTACCAGCAGAGACTGCTTCCCATAGCAAAACCGCAAGTGGGAGACGGCCATGATTACGACGCTGACCATCCTTTCCTTCGATCAGGGACGCATCTACTCCCCTCCGCCGGAGCCGGTTCCCGAGCTGACGGCTGTCGAAAGCGAAGCAGAGGCAGCCGCCGTTGCTGATACGCAGGACACCAGATACCATCTGCGTTGGTTGGATGTTTCAACTGGATTGCACGCACTTGCGCGTCTGCTTACGCCGACTTTCGGAAGCACACCTTTCGGCAAGGCGCACTAGAAACGAAAAATGCGTCCCTGCTTCTCTCAGGGACGCATTTTATCCACCGCAGGGTGGACCCCGGACGACCGAAACTTTGGTCGGGCTGGGGCAGGGAACTGGAAATCAGGGCCGAAGCTCAAACTTGGAAACGTCGAGCGGCGCCGTTTGTTCCATCGGCACGCCCGCCATGCCCGCGGCAACCGGCTTGACGTCACCGCCGATGACCGCAGCCGTCGTCGAGGCGCGGTCGATGTTATCGGCCGGCTGCGTGGCGGCCGTCATCGGTTCGGCGGGCGCCTTGGTAACGAAAACGACGGGCGAGCCACCCATCCAGCCTTCGGTGCGATAGAGCTTCTTCTCACCGTTGACGTCGCGAATTTCCGAAGACTGCAGCGAGCCAGGCGCCAGCGTCGGTACGGTGTAGTCCTTCTTGCGCTCGACGGTTTCAAGCGGCGGGCAGCTTTGGCAGCTTTCCTTGCTGATGCTCCCGCCATCGGTGCGCGCGTCCTTGCCGACCACCTCGATCGAGGAGGCAAAGGCAGACCCTGCCGCAAACACAGCTATCGCACCCAAGATGACCTGACGCATGGAACACTCCGTCTCACATTGAGAGGAGATTAGCGCGGCTTTGTTTCCATCCCGTCAGGGGAAAGGGTAAAAATTTAGAGAACTGACCCGATTTCGGGTTTGCTCACGCTTTTTCGCGTTCGATCGCGCGCCAGCCGATATCGCGGCGGCAGAAACCGTTGTCCCAATCGACCTTGTCGAGCAGCGCGTAGGCACGCGCCTGCGCCTCGCCGACTGTCTTGCCTGTGGCGGTGACGTTCAGCACGCGGCCACCGGTTGCGACCAGGGCTCCGTCCTTGAGCGCTGTGCCGGCATGAAATACCTTGGCGCCCTCGCCTGCTTCTGGGATATGGCGGATCGGCGTGTTCTTGTCGTAGGAGCCCGGATAGCCCTTCGATGCCATGACGACCGTCAGGGCCGGATCGTCCGTCCAGTCCGCGGACACCTGGTCGAGCGTGCCATTGGCGGTGGCAAAGAGGAGCGGCAGGAGATCGCTCTTCAGTCGCATCATCAGCACCTGGCACTCCGGATCGCCGAAGCGGACGTTGTATTCGATGAGCTCGGGGCCTTTGGCGGTGATCATCAGGCCGGCAAAGAAAACGCCGGTGAAGGGATAGCCGCTTTCCGCCATGCCGCGGATCGTTGGCTCGATAATCTCCTTCATGGTGCGCGATACCATGTCGGGCGTCATGACCGGAGCGGGCGAATAGGCGCCCATGCCACCCGTATTCGGGCCGGTGTCACCGTCGCCGACGCGCTTGTGGTCTTGTGCGGTGGCGAGCGCCAGCGCGGTCTTGCCATCGGAAAGGCAGAAGAAGCTTGCCTCCTCGCCGTCGAGAAAGGCCTCTACCACCACTTCCGCACCGGCCGCACCAAAAGCGCCGTCGAAACAGTCGTCGATTGCGGCAAGTGCCTCGTCGACCGTCATCGCCACGGTCACGCCCTTGCCGGCCGCAAGGCCATCCGCCTTCACGACGATCGGGGCGCCCTGTGCCTGTACGTACGCCTTGGCGGCAACCGCATCCGTAAAGCGCTGATAGGCGCCCGTCGGGATATCGTAATGGGCGCAGAGATCCTTGGTGAAACCCTTCGAGCCTTCGAGCTGCGCCGCCGCAGCCGACGGGCCGAATACGGTTATACCCGCACTGCGTAATGCATCCGCAAGGCCGGCCACCAACGGCGCTTCGGGGCCGACGACGACGAGGTCGATCGCCTTGTCGCGGCAGAAGGCGGCAACGGCCTCCTGGTCATCGACACGGAGGTCAACGAGAACGGCATGTTCTGCGATGCCGGGATTGCCCGGCGCGGCATAGAATTCGGAAAGCCTGGGCGATTGGGCAAGTTTCCAGGCCAGTGCATGCTCGCGTCCGCCCGAACCGATCAAGAGAAGCTTCATGTCCCGCCCTCGCACCTTGTCTGGAAACATATCCTTCCGGGGCGGTTAAGGGGAGGGCAGGCAAAGGTCAAGGGCCGTTGCGCATCTGGCCCGCCGAAACGCGGCCGATGGCCGTTCCCCGCCTTTGATCGGCGATTGGATGGCCATCGGCAAGGACCGCTAACTTCGACCCTGTCTGATGTTCAGCGTCGTCTGAAAGATCACCTTGTTACGGAAAGCCAGAAAGGGAACGGGTTCGTCCCTGGCTCGCGCATTATCGAGCTTCTCGTTGAGATAGGCTATTACGGCTTCGAGCTCTTCGGTCGCCACCGCCGTGTCCGAGGCCAGAATACTGGCTACCTTCTTCGGCATACATACCTCCATTCCTGTCCGCGTCATGCGGCGGAGAGGAATGTAGGCCGCAACTTGGAAAGGTGAGAGGTTGTCACCTCTTTTCCACAGCAGCGTGGTTTAGCATTCGTCAAAGGCGTTCCATTGCGGCACACCGGATATTTTCCATCAATCTGTGGACCCGGAGCCCGGCTGCGTTGCCTTGCCACAAAGTTTGATTATGGTCGCCCCTCCTGTTTTGGAAGAGGACATAGATGGCCGCCGATATCCGTTTTCTAGCCGCCGCGATCGCCGCCGAAATCAACGCCCGCCCGGAACAGGCGGCTGCCGCGATCGGGCTGATTGACGAAGGCGCCACGGTTCCCTTCATCGCCCGCTACCGTAAGGAAGTTACCGGCGGCCTGGACGACACGCAGCTTCGCAACCTTTCCGAACGGCTCGTCTACCTGCGTGAGCTGGAAGCCCGCCGCGCCTCGATCGTCGAGTCGATCAACGGTCAGGGCAAGATGACCGACGAACTTTCGGGAAAGATCGCGAAAGCCGCCACCAAGGCGGAGCTGGAAGACCTTTATCTTCCCTACAAGCCGAAGCGCCGCACCCGTGCCGAGATCGCCCGCGAGCGGGGCCTTGGTCCGCTGGCAGATGCCATCTGGAACGATCGCTCCTCCGACCCGACAAAACTCGCCGAGACTTACGTGACGGGCGAAGTGGCCGATCTGAAAACCGCGCTGGATGGCGCACGCGACATCGTCGCCGAGACCATTTCCGAAAATGCCGACCTGCTTGGGAAGCTGCGCCAGCACATGCGCGACGGCGCACAGTTGAAGGCTCGCGTGGTCGATGGCAAGCAGGAGGCCGGCGCCAAATTCTCCGACTATTTCGACCACACCGAACGCTGGGCGAATGCGCCGGGCCACCGTGCACTCGCCATGCTGCGTGGTTGGAACGAGGAATTCCTGACGCTGACGATCGATGTCGATGCGGACGATCCGTCGCCCGTGAAGCCCGCACAGCGTATCATCGCGTCCGCTTTCGATATTCGTGACAAGGGCGCGGCGGACCGCTGGCTGATGGACGTGGCCGGCTGGACCTGGCGTATAAAACTGTCTCTGCACCTGACGCTCGATTTGATGCGCGACCTGCGGGAGCGGGCCGAGGAAGAAGCGATCCATGTCTTTGCCCGCAATTTGAAGGACCTGCTGCTGGCCGCGCCCGCCGGCTCGCGGCCGACCATGGGTCTCGACCCAGGCATCCGCACAGGCGTCAAGGTTGCGGTGGTGGACGGCACCGGCAAGCTGGTGGCGACGACGACCGTCTATCCGTTCCCGCCCAGGAACGACGTGCGCGGCGCGCAGGCCGAACTTGCCGCCCTCATCCGCCAGCACAAGGTGGAACTGATCTCGATCGGCAACGGCACCGGCAGCCGCGAGACGGAGAAGCTGGTTGCCGACATGCTGTCGGACCTGCCGGCGGGTGTCGGACCAAAGCCACTCAAGGTGATCGTCAGCGAAGCCGGTGCCTCGGTCTATTCCGCTTCGGCCACGGCAGCGGCGGAATTCCCGGGCCTGGACGTTTCGTTGCGCGGCGCGGTGTCGATCGCCAGGCGCCTGCAGGATCCGTTGGCCGAGTTGGTCAAGATCGAGCCAAAGTCGATCGGCGTCGGCCAATATCAGCATGATGTCGACCAGTACCGGCTTGGCTGCTCCCTGGAGGCGGTGGTGGAGGATGCGGTGAACGCGGTCGGCGTCGACCTCAACACGGCGTCAGCGTCGCTTTTGGCGCGCGTGTCGGGACTGGGGCCGTCGCTCGCCGAGGCGATCGTCGCGCATCGCGATGCGGCCGGACCATTTGCCAGCCGCAAGGATCTGCTCAAGGTGGCGCGGCTCGGGCCGCGTGCGTTCGAGCAAAGCGCCGGCTTCCTGCGCATCCCGAACGGCGCGGAGCCGCTCGATGCATCATCGGTACATCCGGAAGCCTATGGCGTGGCGAAAAGAATAGTCGCCGCCTGCGGCCGCGACCTGCGCGCTCTGATGGGCGACAGCGCTGCGCTGAAGGCGCTCGATCCGCGTGTCTTCGTCGACGAGCGTTTCGGCCTGCCGACGGTGCGCGACATCATCACCGAGCTGGAGAAACCCGGCCGCGATCCGCGCCCGGGCTTCAAGACGGCGACCTTTGCCGAGGGTGTGGACGACATCAAGGACCTGAAACCTGGCATGCTGCTCGAAGGGACCGTCACCAATGTCGCGGCGTTCGGCGCCTTCATCGATATCGGCGTGCACCAGGATGGGCTGGTGCATGTCTCGCAACTGGCCGACCGCTTCATCAAGGATGCGCATGAAGTGGTGAAGGCGGGCGACGTGGTGAAGGTGCGGGTCGTCGACGTCGACATCAAGCGCAAGCGCATCGGGCTGTCGATGCGCAAGGACGGCGGCGAGGGCGCGCCGCGCGGTGGTCAGCGTGACGGTGGCGGCGGCAAGCCCGCGCCGCGCCCGCAGGCGCCGCAGCGCCAGCCCGAAAAGCCGGCGCAGGGCGCGTTCGGCGCGGCGCTCGCCGAGGCGATGAAGCGCAAATAGCTACCAGGCCAGGACAGCCGGCTCCTTGCCGATCTGACCCAGCAGCCAGTCGCGAAAGCTGGCGACTGGCGGGTGGCCGCGCTTGTCGTGCGGCACGACCAGATAATAGGCGCTGCGGCTTTGCATCGGCGTGCCCGGCGCCGGCACCAGCTGGCCGCGCTGCAGTTCGCCGGCAATCAGGATTTCCGGCAGCAGTGCCACGCCGAGGCCCGCCATGCAGGCCTGCGCGACCGTGCCGAACTGCTCGAACTGCATGCCGGGACCGGTGGGCGCTTCGATCCCCTGATGCTCGAACCATTCGCTCCAGGCGCCGGGGCGGGTGGCCATGTGCAGCAGCGGCATGCGGCCGATATCGGCCGGCGTGGCGACGTCGCGGGTGGGCAGGAATTCCGGCGAAACCACCGGCATCACGGTTTCGCGCATCAAAAGCGTGCAGTCGGCCTCGGGCCAGTCGGGCATGCCGTGATGGATGGCGGCGTCGAGCCGCTCGCGGTCGAAGTCGAACCGCCCGATGCGGGTGGCGAAGTTGATGGTGATGTCCGGGTTCCGGGTGACGAAATCTGGGATCAGCGGCATCAGCCAGCGTGTGCCGAAGGTCGGCAGGATGGCAAGGTTGAGAACGCCGCCATGCCGATTGCTCATCAATCCAAGTGCTGCGTCGCGCAACTGGCCAAGCGCCGCGCGCACCGCTTCGGCATAGACCTCGCCCGCGGCCGACAGCCGGACATTGCGGCTGTCGCGTTCGAAAAGCCGACGACCGAACTGCTCTTCGAGAAGGCCGATCTGGCGGCTGATGGCACCTTGCGTCAGATCGAGTTCGCGAGCGGCTGCCGTGAAGGAGCCGAGGCGCGCGACCGCTTCGAAGGCGGCGAGGGCCGCGGTGTTCGGCAAAAGGCGACGTTGCACATTCATGATCCATTACTAACGCTCATTGATCCGTGATGCAATTTTGTTTGATTTTTCCCCTGCGGAGGCCGATAAGCCGGGCACCTCAAAATATTGCCGGGAGAGCGGGCCATGGCCGCCGAGAAGAACGCCTTCGTGTGGAACGATCCTTTCCTGATCGAAGACCAGCTTTCCGAGGATGAGCGCATGGTGCGCGACGGCGCTGCCGCCTTCGCCGCCGACAAGCTGGCGCCGCGTATCGAGGAAGCCTACGCCGACGAGAAGACCGATCCGTCGATCTTCCGCGAGATGGGCGAAGCGGGCCTGCTCGGCATCACCATTCCGGAAGAATATGGCGGGCTCGGCGCCGGATACGTGACCTACGGCCTAGTCGCGCGCGAAGTCGAACGTATCGATTCCGGCTATCGCTCGATGATGAGCGTGCAGTCCTCGCTGGTCATGTTTCCGATCCATGCCTACGGCTCGGAAGCGCAGCGCAAGAAATACCTGCCGAAGCTGGCGTCGGGCGAATGGATCGGCTGCTTCGGCCTCACCGAGGCGGATGCCGGCTCCGATCCGGGTGGCATGAAGACGCGCGCCGAGAAGACGGCGAACGGCTACAAGCTCTCCGGCTCCAAGATGTGGATCTCCAACGCTCCGATCGCCGACGTCTTCGTCGTATGGGCGAAGCTGAAGACCGATAACGGCAAGGATGAGATCCGCGGCTTCGTGCTGGAAAAGGGCATGAAGGGGCTGTCGGCTCCGAAGATCGGCGGCAAGTTGTCGCTGCGGGCGTCAATTACCGGCGAGGTGGTGCTGGAAGGCGTCGAGGTCGGCGAAGACGCGTTGCTGCCCAACGCCAAGGGTCTCGGCGGTCCGTTCGGCTGCCTGAACCGGGCGCGCTACGGCATTTCCTGGGGCGCCATGGGCGCGGCCGAGGATTGCTGGCACCGGGCGCGGCAATATGGCCTCGACAGAAAACAGTTCGGCAAGCCGCTCGCCGGCACGCAGCTGTTCCAGAAGAAGCTCGCCGACATGCAGACCGAGATCGCGCTCGGCCTGCAGGGCTCGTTGCGCGTCGGCCGGCTGATGGACGAAGGCAAGATGGCGCCAGAGATGATCTCGATCGTCAAGCGCAACAATTGCGGCAAGGCCCTCGACATCGCCCGCCAGGCCCGCGACATGCATGGCGGCAACGGCATCCAGATCGGCTACCACGTCATGCGCCACGCGCAGAACCTGGAGACGGTCAACACCTATGAAGGCACGCATGACGTGCATGCGCTGATCCTGGGACGGGCGCAGACCGGTATCCAGGCGTTCTTCTAAGGTGTGCCGATGTTCAGGTGAGGCCGGCCTGCGAATGGCGGCTTCCTGCGCTTCCGGCCTTCGCCGGCCGAAGCCCTCATATGTGCGTGGCGCATAAGTTAAGGCTTCGGTCGGCATAGCCGGTGCTCACGTACTTTAAGTACGCTCCGCTCCGGCCTTCGCCGGCCGAAGCCCTCATAAGCATCTCCGCTCTATTAAGGCTACGGCCGGCGTAGGCCGGTTCTCGGAAGCATCATTCTCGGCTCGCCTGACCTGAATTTCGACACACCTTAAGCCGGCAACGCTGCATAAATTAGGTGCAGCGCAACATCTCTGCTTGGAGAATGGCCAGCATTCATGTCAGGGTTCGGCGACTGAAACGCCGAACTCCGGGGCCCCATGGCAATTCTGGCAGCCGTCCATCACCTGACCCATTACAAATATGACCGGCCGGTGGTGCTCGGTCCCCAGGTGATCAGGCTGCAGCCGGCGCCGCATTCGCGCACCAAGGTGCTCAGCCACTCGCTGAAGGTCGAACCGGCAAACCACTTCGTCAACCTGCAGCAGGATCCCTACGGCAACTTTCTTGCCCGCTTCGTTTTCCCGGAGCCGGTGAGTGAATTGAAGATCGAAGTCGACCTCGTTGCCGACATGACGGTCTACAATCCGTTCGACTTCTTCGTCGAGCCTACGGCCGAGACGTTTCCGTTCGAATATCCCGAAGAGATCAGGGACGACCTTGCCATCTACCGCACGCCGGAACCGGCCGGTCCGCTGTTGTCGGCTTTCCTGGCGACGATCGACCGCAGCCAGAGGAATACCGTCGATTTCCTGGTCGACCTCAATGCAAGGCTGCAGCGCGAGATCGCCTATATCGTGCGCATGGAGACCGGCGTCTTCTCGCCGGAAGAGACGCTGTCCGCGGCCAAGGGCTCGTGCCGGGATTCCAGCTGGCTCCTGGTGCAGATCCTCAGAAATCTCGGCATCGCCGCGCGCTTCGTCTCCGGCTATCTGATCCAGCTGAAGCCCGATCTGGTGGCGCTCGACGGACCGCCTGGAACCACCGTCGACTTCACCGACCTGCATGCCTGGTGCGAGGTCTATCTTCCGGGCGCCGGCTGGATCGGCTTCGACCCGACCTCCGGCCTGCTGACCGGCGAGAGCCACGTGCCGCTCGCAGCAACGCCGCATTTCCGCAATGCAGCACCCATCTCAGGCATGGCAAGCTTCGCCAATGTCGATTTCGGCTTCGACATGCGGGTCGACCGCATCGCCGAGCATCCGCGCATCACCAAGCCATTCTCGGATGAGAGCTGGGAGGCGCTCGATCAATTGGGCGAAAAGGTCGACGCGGCGCTGAGGGACGGCGACGTGCGGCTCACCATGGGCGGCGAGCCGACCTTCGTGTCGATCGACGATTTCGAATCCGCGGAATGGAACACGGCGGCCGTCGGTCCGACCAAGCGCGACAAGGCCGACCAGCTCATCCGCCGGCTGCGCGAGCGCTTCGCGCCGGGCGGCTTCCTGCATTACGGCCAGGGCAAGTGGTATCCGGGCGAGAGCCTGCCGCGCTGGACCTTCTCGCTCTACTGGCGCACCGATGGCGAGCCAGTCTGGCGCGACCCGTCGCTGATCGCGCGCGAGAAGGGCGATGCCGCGGTTGGACCCGAACAAGCCGGAAACCTGCTCAAGGCGATCGCCGGCGAGCTCGGCATCGACAAGGCGATGGTGAGCGAGGCCTATGAGGATCCCGGCGAGTGGCTGCTCAAGGAAGGCAAGCTGCCGGACAATGTCGACCCGTCCAATTCGAAGCTGGAGGATCCGGAAGAACGCAGCCGCATGGCGCGTGTTTTCGAACGCGGCCTGACCAAGCCGTCTGGCTATGTGCTGCCGGTGCAACGTTGGAACAGCCAGGCCGCGGGACAGCGCTGGCGCTCGGAGAAATGGAAGACGCGGCGGGGTCGCCTGTTCCTGGTGCCAGGCGATTCCCCGGTCGGCTATCGCCTGCCGCTCGGCACGCTGCCCTATGTGCCGCCGGCGCAATTCCCTTATATCGTACCGGTTGATCCGTCGGTGCCGCGCGGTCCGCTGCCGGCGCGCGAGGCGATTTTGCCCGCGGCGGCCCCGGCCGAACTTGAAGGCGCCGACGAAATGGCGCGGCGCCAGCAAGCGGTATCGTTCACGGCGGCGACTGGACAGCAGGACCGGGTCGAGCAAGAGATCACGGAGATCGGCGGCGCGGTGCGCACCGCGCTCAGCGTCGAGCCGCGCGACGGAAGGCTCTGTGTGTTCATGCCGCCGGTCGAGGCGCTGGAGGACTATCTCGAACTGGTGGCTGCGGCCGAGAACGCTGCCAAGGCCATTGGGCTGCCGGTGCATATCGAGGGCTACGGTCCGCCGCACGATCCGCGCCTCAACGTCATCCGCGTCGCGCCCGATCCCGGCGTCATCGAGGTGAACATCCATCCGGCCGCCAACTGGCAGGAATGCGTCGCGACGACGAGCGCGATCTATGAGGAAGCAAGGCAATCGCGGCTCGGCACCGACAAGTTCATGATCGACGGCCGCCACACCGGCACCGGCGGCGGCAATCATGTCGTGGTCGGCGGCGCGACGCCCAATGACAGTCCCTTCCTGCGACGGCCGGATCTCCTAAAAAGCCTGGTGCTGCAGTGGCAGCGTCATCCGTCGCTGTCCTACCTGTTTTCCGGCCTGTTCATCGGCCCGACCAGCCAGGCGCCGCGTATCGACGAAGCGCGGCACGATTCGCTTTATGAGCTGGAGATAGCGCTGGCGCAGGTGCCGCATCCGGATAACGGTAGTGCGCCGTTGCCCTGGCTGGTCGACCGGCTGTTCCGCAATCTCCTGACCGACGTGACCGGCAACACGCACCGTTCGGAAATCTGCATCGACAAGTTGTTCTCGCCGGATGGGCCGACCGGTCGGCTCGGCCTGGTCGAGTTCCGTGGTTTCGAGATGCCGCCCAATGCACGCATGTCGCTCGCCCAGCAATTGCTGGTCCGTGCGATCATCGCCCGGGCCTGGGAAAACCCGCTGGATGGCCGTTTCGCGCGCTGGGGCACGTCGCTGCATGATCGTTTCATGCTGCCCCACTATGTCTGGGCGGATTTCCTCGACGTGCTGGAGGATCTGAAGCTCAACGGTTTCGACTTCCGTCCCGAATGGTTCGCGGCGCAGCTCGAATTCCGCTTCCCCTTCTGCGGCGAAGTACAGCATGCCGGTGTCAAGCTGGAGCTGAGGCAAGCGCTGGAGCCCTGGCATGTGATGGGCGAACAGGGCGCGATCGGCGGCACGGTCCGGTTCGTCGATTCTTCCGTCGAACGGCTGCAGGTACGGACCGAAGGCCTCAATCCGGAGCGTCACGCCATCGTCTGCAACGGGCGCATCGTGCCGATGAAGGTCACCGACAACCGCGAGGTTGCGGTGGCCGGCGTGCGCTTCAAGGCATGGCAGCCGGCATCGGGCCTGCATCCGGCCCTGCCGGTCAACA
>Ga0102590_1004824_pt1 | contig 10997 bp, 10 predicted proteins | sample AraplaMF_Col_mMF_FD_76859 | JGI IMG/M metagenome (GOLD analysis project Ga0102590, IMG submission 76859) | Arabidopsis root microbial communities from the University of North Carolina, USA - plate scrape MF_Col_mMF | ecosystem: Host-associated > Plants > Roots > Endosphere | place: USA...
CCCAAGCATCCGGGCAAATCGGCCCTGGAAGTGATCATGACCGTCCTGCACGCGGGCGGTAAGTTCAGCGGCAAGGCCTACGAGACCTCGGGCGGCCTGCACGGCGTGGGCGCCAGCGTCGTCAACGCCCTGTCGGAACTGGTCGAGGTCACCGTCTGGCGCGACGGCTTCGAGCACCGCCAGAGCTTCGCGCGCGGCAAGCCGCTGGGTCCGGTCGAGAAGATCCAGCCCAGCCGCAAGCGCGGCACCCAGGTGCGCTTCAAGCCCGACGACCAGATCTTCGGCGAAGGCTGCGCCTTCAAGCCCGCGCGCCTGTACCGCATGGCCCGCTCCAAGGCCTATCTGTTCCGCGGCGTGCAGATCAAATGGTCCTGCGACGCCTCGCGCATCCACGACCAGACCCCGGCCGAGGCCACGTTCCACTTCCCCAACGGCCTGGCCGACTTCCTGGCCGAGCGCACCAAGGGGCTGGAGGTGGTCACCCCCGACAGCTTCGCCGGCCGCATCGAACGCCAGGGCGAGGCCGGAGCCGTCGAGTGGGCCATCGCCTGGACCCCGCGGGGCTTCGGCGAGCACGACGGCTTCATGCAGTCGTACTGCAATACCGTGCCCACGCCCGAAGGCGGCACCCACGAGAGCGGCCTGCGCGCCGCCCTGACCCGCGGCCTGAAGGCCTATGCCGAACTGAAGGGCGAGAAGCGGGCGACGATCATCACCGCCGACGACGTGATCGCCCAGGCCGGAGCCCTGATCTCGGTGTTCATCAAGAACCCGGAATTCCAGGGCCAGACCAAGGAAAAGCTGTCATCGAGCGAGGCCCAGCGCTTCGTCGAGAACGCCCTGCGCGACCCGTTCGACCATTGGCTGACCGGCAGCCCCAAGGCCGCCCAGGCCCTGCTGGAATTCGTGATCGAGCGAGCCGAGGAGCGCCTCAAGCGCCGCAAGGACAAGGAAGTCCAACGCGCCTCGGCGACCCGCAAGCTGCGCCTGCCGGGCAAGCTGGCCGACTGCGCGGCCGGGGCCGTCGACGGCGCCGAGCTGTTCATCGTCGAAGGCGACTCGGCCGGCGGCTCGGCCAAACAGGCCCGCAACCGCAAGAACCAGGCGATCCTGCCCCTGCGCGGCAAGATCCTCAACGTGGCCTCGGCCAGCGGCGAGAAGTTCACGGCCAACAAGGAGCTCAGCGACCTGATGCTGGCCCTGGGGGCCCAGGGCGGCAATCGGTACAAGGAAGAGGATCTGCGCTACGAGCGGATCATCATCATGACCGACGCCGACGTCGACGGCGCCCACATCGCCAGCCTGTTGATCACCTTCTTCTACCGGACCATGCCGGACCTGATCCGCCAGGGTCATCTGTTCCTGGCCCTGCCGCCGCTGTACCGCATCAGCCATGGCGGCAAGAGCGCCTACGCCCGCGACGACCAGCACAAGGACGAGCTGCTGGCCACGATGTTCAAGGGCAAGAAGCCCGAGATCGGCCGCTTCAAGGGCCTGGGCGAGATGATGGCCTCCCAGCTGAAGGAGACCACCATGGATCCGGCCGTCCGGACCCTGGCCAAGATCACCCTTCCCCGTTCCGAGGAAGCGGTCGAGGCTCTGGTCGAGACCCTGATGGGCCGCAAGCCCGAGCTGCGCTTCCGGTTCATCCAGGAAAACGCCGAGTTCGCGGCCGACGACCTGGACCTCTAGGCCAACGCCGTCCCCCTGCCCCTTCGGGACGGGGGACGGCCGCTTCGCGCGCCCGACCTATCAAAGAATCTGACATTTCACATTTGCGCCGCTCAAGCGCTGCTAACCCCTCAAATGAATTCGACTTTTTGCGATCGATTAAACCTCGTTCGCTCGTTTTTTGACCGTTTTGTCGACCTTTTTTGCTTTTCCTGGCTGGTCTTTAGGCAGATGCAGGGTGGTGAAGCCTGATTTCGAGACGATCCGCCCGCGGATTCGCCCCGGGACCAGGCCGAGCGGCGCCCCGAGACGCCGCCGAAGTCCAGGGAAGTCGATCCATGAAGACCCTCCTCGCCTCCACCCTCGCCGTCCTGGTCCTGGCCGCCGCGCCGCTGGCGGTCGCCGCGCCCGCCGGCCTGGAAACCGTCAGCATCCCGGTGTCCAAGTCCAGGCTGGACCTCAACAATCCCCGCGACGCCCAGGTGCTGATGCGCCGCATCGACCTCGCCGCCCTGGAAGCCTGCGGCGCCGACTCCCACAGCTTCGTGGAAGTGAAGCGCGCCGTGGCCGCCTCGGCCTGCCACCGCGACGCCGTCGCCGGCGCCGTGAGCCAGCTGAACAGCAACCAGGCCGCCCTGACCGTCACCGGCGTCCGCGGCCGCTAGGCCCGCCGCGAGACCCCCTCCGGCCCTTCGGGCTGCGTCCCCCGGAGGGGGAGGAGCTACGTTGTGCGGATGCTCCCCCTCTGGGGGAGCTGTCGGCGAAGCCGACTGAGGGGGCCTTCACGCACGATTTCTCGCCCTCACGCTTTTCGCTGTGAGCTGGTGGAAAAGGGTCGCGGAGCGCCGGACATCGTCCGGAGTGTTTGTATTGTTACCGTTTCGACGAAGCCCAGATCGCTCCGCGCGGTCGTTATCCGGAAGCGCGCGACGCCGAGCCCTGTTAGAGCCTCGCCACCTTGAAGCCTCCGACGGGCGGGCCGGGTCAACGACACCCGGTCCCGGACTGCAAGCCTGTCACCGCTCGCCTGCTGCTCAATCGGCCCCTGCATCACGTCGTATCTGTGTTCCACGCCCGACCGGCACCAGAGACGCAAGGTTGATCCTCCGAAGAGGACCGCCGACGAGCTACCCGCTCGATCGCCCCCCGCCGCCGCATCGGTCGCTGGCCATGCGCCCTTCCCCGCGACGAGGTGGGACCAGGATAAGGGTGGTTGGAAGGGGTGAGGACAGATCGGGGTCGAGAAAGTTCAGGACGTTGAAATCCTGAAGCTTTGTCCGCTCAACGCCGAGCATAACCCTCCAAACTCCGCTCATCCCGGCGAATGCCGGGACCCAGATCCCATGGCTGCGCGAATGACTGGAGAGTCTCCGCGCTCGTGGCGTCAGCCACACCGCTATTCCATCTGGGTCCCGGCATTCGCCGGGATGAGCGGATCATAATCAGGAAGTTCAATCCCCTGCCTCCACCCGCCCGCCAGCGGCGAGGCCGCGCGGTCGTTCTGAATGTCAGCTACGGGGGGGTAGCTGGCATTGCTGTCGCGCTTCATTGAGCAAAGGTGAATTGATGGATGAGACCCTTGTCGCCCGAGGCTACATTGTTGAACTTCGTCTGGATCGGCTAGCACTCCCCGGTCCGGCGCTGACGCTGACCTTCCGCCCGTCGCTGGAACTCGCTGATGGCGAATGCGAGGTTACTTTCGAACACGTCAGTGATCTACGCATCCTCGATCTTAACTGGTTCCAAGCCTCAGTCATCTTGGCGGAAGACGTGGGGCACTGGCAGCACGAGGGAGTGAAATATTCCGTTCGCGACAACGAAGACGAAGTGATCGCGTTTAAATGTCTAAGGTGGCGCGTTTCCAACCGGACCTAGCCCGAACTTCTCCGCCCACAGGCACGCCGCCCCCTCACCCCCACGCGGCCAATTCGCCGCACCGCAGCATTCTTTCCCCAGCCCCCTTGCTTTCCGGACGGTTTTGCCTTCCTTAGGCGGCCCATCGGACCGAGTTTCGGCGCGCCCTCATCGGCATCCCGGCGAAAAAGGTCTATTCTCTGAAGATATTTGACCAAGAACACGGTCCATTTGGGGGTCGTATTTGGTCGTGGTGCGGGCCGCGCGCGTTTGTGTGTGCGCCGTCCGCTTGAAACGAACTGGACCCGCATGCCCTTCCCCGCCTCCCACCCCGCTCTTGAGCGGGCTCTTGCCGCTCAAGGCTATCTCGAGCCCACGCCCGTCCAGGCCGCCGTGCTGGAAGCCGACGCCGAAGGCCGCGACCTGCTGGTCAGCGCCCAGACCGGCTCGGGCAAGACCGTCGCCTTCGGCCTGGCCGCCGCCCCCACCCTGCTGGGCGACGCCGACAGGCTGGGCAAGGCCGGCGCCCCGATGTGCCTGGTCATCGCCCCGACCCGCGAACTGGCCATCCAGGTCAATCGCGAGCTGACCTGGCTCTATGCCGAGGCCGGCGCCGTGGTCGTCAACTGCGTGGGCGGCATGGACGCCCGCCGCGAGCAGCGCGCCCTGAACTTCGGCGCCCACATCGTGGTCGGCACCCCCGGCCGCCTGCGCGACCACATCGAGCGCGGCCACCTGGACCTGTCGGAGCTGAAGGTCGCCGTCCTCGACGAGGCCGACGAGATGCTCGACATGGGCTTCCGCGAGGACCTGGAATTCATCCTCGACGCCGCGCCCAAGGAACGCCGCACCCTGCTGTTCTCGGCCACCCTGGCGCGCGAGATCGTGCAACTGGCCAAGAGCTACCAGAACGACGCCGTCCGCATCGACACGATCGGCCGCAACGAACCCCACCGCGACATCGAATACCGCGCCGTGCGCGTGGCCCCCAACGAGGTCGAGCACGCGGTGGTCAACCTGCTGCGCTATTTCGAGAGCCCCGGCGCCCTGGTGTTCGCCAACACCCGCGAAAGCGTCCGGTCCCTGCACAGCAAGCTGCGCGAGCGCGGCTTCGCCGTGGTCGGGCTGTCGGGCGAGCTGTCGCAGCGTGAACGCGCCGACGCCCTGCAGGCCCTGCGCGACGGCCACGCCCGCGTCTGCGTCGCCACCGACGTCGCCGCCCGCGGCCTGGACCTGCCCGACCTGGGCCTGGTGATCCACGCCGAACTGCCGGTCAACAAGGCGACGCTTCTTCACCGCTCGGGCCGCACCGGCCGGGCCGGCAAGAAGGGCGTCTCGGCCCTGGTCGTCCCCTACACCCGCCGCCGCAAGGCCGAGCAGTTGCTGATGGCGGCCGGCGTCGAAGGCCAGTGGGGCGGCGCTCCGACGGCCGACGAGATCCGCGTCAAGGACACCGAGCGCCTGCTCGACGACCCGATCTTTGCCGAGACCCCGAACGAGGACGACGCCGGCCTGGTCGCGGCCATGCTGGAGAAGCGCACGCCCGAGGAACTGGCCGCCGCCCTGATCCGCGCCCGCCGCGCCAAGCTGCCGGCCCCGGAAGAGATCTATGACGACCCGCGCCACGGCGCCGATCCGGGCCCGCGCGTCCGCGGCGAGCGCTCCAACGATCGCGGCGACCGCTTCGCCGACCGCGACTTCGCCCCGCGCGGCGACTTCGGGGACCGTCCCGAGCGCGAGCCGCGCGCCGACATGACCAACTCGGCCTGGTTCCGCCTCAACACCGGCCGCCGCAACAACGCCGACCCCAAGTGGCTGATCCCGCTGATCTGCCGCCTGGGCCACATCACCAAGAAGGACATCGGCTCGATCCGGATCTTCGACTACGACACCAAGTTCGAGATCTCGGCCGAGGCGGAAGTGAAGTTCGGAGCCGCCGTCCAGGCCACCGTGCGCGACGACGTGACCATCACCCCGACCACGGCTCCGGCCGCCCGGGACGCCGGCCCGCGCAAGGACTACGCCCCGCGGCCGCCGCGTGGCGACGACGATGCGCCGCGCCGCGAGTACGCCCCGCGGCCGCCTCGCGACGACGCCGGTCCTCGCGGTCCCCGCGCCAACGCGCCGGGCTCGCGCGACCATACCCCGCGCCCGTCCTCGTACGGCGCCGACGGCGTGAGCAACGCCAAGCCCTATGCCCGCAACGAGGAGCCCAAGCGCGACTACAAGCCGCGTGACCGCGACGAAGCCCCGAAGCGGGACTTCAAGCCCCGCGCCGAGGGCCCGCGCGCGAGCGCTCCGAAGCGCGAGTTCAAGCCGCGTGACGAAGCCCCGCGCGCCCAGGCCGAGGCCGCCCCGCGTCGCGCCCCGCGCACCGACCGCGAGAGCGTGCCCTATGATCCGGCCGCCGCCCCGGAAAAGCCCTTCCGCAAGCCGCGCGCCGACGTCGGTGCGGCGCCGGCCAAGCCGTTCAAGGGCCCCAAGCCCTTCAAGGCCGCCAAGACCTTCAAGAGCGGGGGCGCGTTCGGCGACAAGCCGGCGTTCGGGGCCAAGCCCGCCTTCGGCAAGAAGCCGGGCAAGGCGCCGTTCAAGAAGAAGTAGTCGAGAACAGGCCCTCCCCCTGTGGGGAGGTGTCGTCCCGGCTTCGGGACGACGGAGGGGGGAGGCGTGCGGTCTCGACCGCACGCCGGATCGACCAGCCTAAAGCTCCCCCACCGATCGCTACGCGATCGCCTCCCCCACAGGGGGAGGACTTAGACCGCCTGCCCCGCGCACCAGCCCGACGCCCAGGCCCACTGGAAGTTATAGCCGCCCAGCCAACCGGTGACGTCCACCACCTCGCCGATGAAGTACAGGCCGGGAACCGCCTTGGCCTCCAGGGTCCGCGAGTCGAGGCCGTCGGTGTCGACCCCGCCCAGCGTCACTTCGGCCGTCCGGTAGCCTTCCGACCCCACCGGCTTGAACGTCCAGGCGTTGACCGTCGCGGCCACGCCGCGCAGCAGCACGTCCGAGCAGTCGGCCATGTTGCCGTAGGCGCCGGCGTCCTCGGCGATCAGCTGGGCCAGGCGCTTGGGCAGCATCTCGCCCAGCACCGTCGCCAGCGCCCGCTTCGGCGTGGCCGTCCGGGCCGTCCTCAGGGCCTGGAAGACATCGACGCCCGGCGCCATGTCGACGCGGATCTCGCCGCCCTCGCGCCAGTAGGACGAGATCTGCAGGATCGCCGGGCCCGACAGGCCGCGATGGGTGAACAGCATCGCCTCGGCGAATTTCGTCTTGCCGCTGGAGACCACCGCGTCCAGGGCCACGCCCGACAGCGGCGCCAGGCGCTCCAGGGTCTTGACCTCGAACGTCAGCGGCACGAGCGCGGGGCGGGTCTCGACAATGGCCAGGCCGAACTGCTGGGCGATCTCGTAGCCCAGGCCCGTCGCGCCCATCTTGGGGATCGACTTGCCGCCGGTGGCGACCACGATCGAACGGCAGGTCACGGGGCCGTTGGAAAAGCTGACGCGCCAGCCCGCCCCGTCCCGGGCCACGTCCTTGACCTCGGCCTCCAGGCGCAGGGTCGCCCCGGCCTTGTCCATCTCGGTCAGCAGCATCTCGATGACCTGCCGGGCCGAGCCGTCGCAGAACAGCTGGCCCAGGGTCTTCTCGTGGAAGGCGATGCCGTAGCGCTGGACCAGGGCGATGAAGTCGCTGGGACGATAACGGCGGAGGGCCGAGACGCAGAACTTCGGATTGGCCGACAGGAAGTTGGCCGGGGCCGTATTGACGTTGGTGAAGTTGCAGCGCCCGCCGCCGCTGATGCGGATCTTCTCGCCGGGGGCCTTGGCGTGGTCGATGACCAGCACCCTGCGGCCGCGCTTGCCCGCCTCGATGGCGCACATCATGCCGGCCGCGCCGGCGCCCAGCACCACGACGTCGAAATCTTCCAAGGCCCTGGCCCTCTCTCTTGAGCGGCGTATCGACAGGAGGGTGGCCGGGAAGTCAATGCGGCGAGGTTGACGTTCCCGTCACCCCGCGCGATCGTTCCTCCATGGCCGACGGCGCTGACATTCATCTCGATCCCGAACGCGCCGCCCGGCTCAGGGCCGCGGCCGAGGCCGCGGGCGTCTCCCTTGAGACCTACGCCTTGCAGGCCCTTGACCAGGCCTTAAACGACGAATGGTCGGAGGCGATTGCGGCGCTCGAAGATCATGATCGCACCGGCGTTTCCTACGCGGCCGAGGACGCGATCGCCGAATTTCGCGCGAATGTCGAAGCGGGGCTGGCGACAGACACATGAGGCGCGAAGTCCGCCTGACGGCGCGGGCCAAGCATGATCTCTCACGCCTCGAGCGCTTTCTCGTCAACAAAAGCCCGGACGCGGCGCGCCGAGCCGTCGATGCGATCGCCGGCGCGGTCCAATCGCTTGCGGATCATGCCGAGCGCGGACACTCCGGTCCGCATCATGATCTGCGGCAAATCCCGATTCCCTTCGGGAATTCGGGCTACGTGATCCAGTATCGGGTTTCCCACGACATGGTGGTGATCGCCCGGATCAAGCATGCGCTTGAGCGCCCCTAAGGCGAGCCGCGCGGCGCGTCAGCGATCACCCCAACGTCGGCGCGTTGAGCACGAACACCCCGATGCCGATCAGCAGCAGGACCAGGGCGCACCAGATCGCGATCGCGATCCAGCGAACCTTGGCCATGCGCCGGGCGAACATCAGCCGGCCCGGCGCATCGGCGCGGAGCCCGCCGTGGCGTAGCCGCCGGTAACCTGAAAGCGGGCCATCATCTGCACCAGGCCGCCGATCTCGGTCTTGAGGGAATGGCTGACGGCGGTGGCCTGTTCGATCATGGCGGCGTTCTGCTGCACGCCCTGGTCCATCTGGTTGACGGCGGCGTTGACCTCGTTGAGGCCGGTGGCCTGCTCGCCGGCCGAGGCGGCCAGCTCCTTCACCAGGGCGTCGATCTCGCCCACCTTGAATACGATGCCTTCCAGGGCCTCGCCGGTCTGGCCGACCAGCTTGACGCCCTGGCCGACCTGGCCGGCCGAGGTCGAGATCAGGGTCTTGATCTCCTTGGCCGCCTCGGCCGAGCGCTGGGCCAGGGCCCGCACCTCCTGGGCGACGACCGCGAAGCCGCGGCCCGCGTCCCCGGCCCGGGCCGCCTCGACGCCGGCGTTCAGGGCCAACAGGTTGGTCTGGAAGGCGATCTCGTCGATGACGCCGATGATCTGGCCGATCTGCTGCGAGGACTGCTCGATGCCGTTCATGGCCGCGACGGCGTCGCGCACGACGTCGCCCGAACGCTCGGCGTCCTCGCGGGTCGAGCCGACCACGCGGGCGGCGTCGTTCGCGCCTTGCGAGGCGCGGCGCACGGTGGCGGTGATCTCGTCCAGGGCCGCGGCGGTCTCTTCCAGGCTGGCGGCCTGTTGCTCGCTGCGGCGGGCGGTGTTGTCGGCGGCGGCGGTGATCTCGTCGGAGCTGCGGCCGATGCCGCCGACCGCCGTCAGGATCTGGCCCATGGCCTGGTCCAGGTGCTCCATGGCGCCGTTGAAGTCGGTGCGCAGCTGGCCATAGCCCTCGGGGAATTGATCGACCACGCGGACGGTCAGGTCGCCGCGCGACAGGCGCGCCAGACCGGCGGCGATGCGCTCCATGACGAAGGCCTGGTCGTCGGCCGCGCCCTGGCTGGCCGCCTCGTTGCGGCGACGCTCGTCCTCGCTGGCGGCGCTGATCCGCTGCTGCTCGGCCTCGGAGGTCCGCAGGGCCAAGGCGTTGTCCTTGAACACCTGGACCGCGCGGGCCATCAGCCCGACCTCGTCCTTGCGGCCGGCGCCGGCCACTTCGACATCGACCTCGCCCTGGGCCAGGGTGGTCATGCTGCGCGACAGCGAGGCCAGCGGCCGCGAGATCTTGCGCGAACCGATCCACAGGGCCAGGCCCATGCCGCTCAGGGCGGCGACCAGACCTAGCACCATGGTCGTCAGCGCGCCCTGGTTGGCCTTCTTGTTGGCCGTCGCCACCAGGGCGTCGGTCTCCACGTGATAGCCGTCGCCCCAGGCCTTGGCGTCCTTGGACAGGCTTTCGATGGCCGGATCGAGGGCGGAGAGGCGCGCGATGGCACCGGTGTCATCATTGGCCAAGCCCAGGTCGGCGGCGGCGCGGCCGTCGGCGTAGAGGGCGTCGATGCGCTGGCGGAAACCGTCGGCCACCGGGGCGATGCTCGGGTCGGCCTTGACCATCTTGTCCAGGCTGTCCTTGCCCTCGGCATAGACCTTGTCGAGTTCCTTGGAGGCCGATTGGGCGGCTTCCGACGTCCCTTCATAGGTGACCACGCGGTGGGCGGCGTGGCCCATCATGCTCAGGCGGCGGCTGAAACGGGCCGACTGCACCTCGGCCGGCGAGCGATGCTCGACCAGGATGCGCGTGGCGTCCTGCAGGCTCTTCTGCTGCCAGACGCCCATGCCCGTACAGCCGAGAACGGCGACGGCCAGGACGGCGGCGGGCAGCAGAACCTTGGTCGAGATCTTGAGGTCGTCGAGACCCATGGCTTCCCCCGTCAGGCCTGAGCGCAAGAACACACGCGGCCCAGTCATCTTTACGGGAAGTCTTTGCCCGACCGCGTGAAAGACGGGTTAACGCGGGGGAAACAGCCAGGGCAGGCCGGCCTTCGCGGACGGGTCGTAGATCGTGGAATGATGCTCCTTGGGCATGGGGTCGTAGCGCCACAGCAAACCCTTGGGCGGCTTGGCTTTCAGCGCCGCCACGACCCGGTCGACGCCCGCCTGCATGGTCGTGCCCTCGTCGCCGATCGACAGGTAGAGGCGACGTCCGCTGAACTTCCCCTTGGCCAGCAAGGCGGAGGCCTCGCGCGACAGGCTCTGGTCGTCCCACCACAGGCTGGGGCTGGCGGCCAGATAGGCGTCGAAGGCCTGGGGCTCGCGCAGGAAGGTCTCGACCACGAACAGGCCCGCCAGGGACTCGCCGATCAGCCCCTTCTGTCCGTTGACGCGATAGCGGGCCTTCACCCACGGCTGCAGTTCGTCGACAAGGAAGCGGCGATACGCCGCGGAGCCGCCGGACTGCGGCAGCAGCTTGAGGTCGTCGGCGAAGGTCGCCGGGTGGGTCAGGTCGTGCTTGCGGTCGACGCCTTCGATCCCGACCACGATCATCGGCGCCAGCGTCCCGGCGGCGATCATCTGGGCGACGAAGTCGGTGATCTTGGGGAAGTCCTCCTGAACCGTGCCGCCGTCCAGCAGGTAGAGCACCGGGTACTTCCGCTTCGACCCGGCGTAACCGGGCGGCAGGGCGATATTGACCCGGCGCTGGCCGCCCAGCACGCGGCTGTCGACCATGAAGGTCCCGTCCGGCGTCACCGCGCGGGCCAGGGAGGGAGCGAGGGCGGCGACGGCCGCGGCGGCGAGGAATCGTCTGCGATGCATGCCTAGACCTTAGCCATGGGACACGGGTCGCCAAGGCCTTGCCG